>Ga0080006_1141854_pt1 | contig 15152 bp, 13 predicted proteins | sample RS3BMetagenome_FD_69209 | JGI IMG/M metagenome (GOLD analysis project Ga0080006, IMG submission 69209) | Ferric oxide microbial mat and aquatic microbial communities from Rainbow Spring, Yellowstone National Park, USA - RS3B (SPADES... ... | reverse complement strand
CCATCCCCGCACCCACCAACGCCGGCACCCTGGCCCCTTTGACCGTCGACGGCGACCCGTGGGCATCGTTCGTGGCCTATGGACTGCTGGGCGGGATGCCGGTGCTGTGTGTCTCTAACCTGGCCGAGCACGGCCGCAACCTGGCCGGCGACCCGAGGGCCAGCCTGTCGATCGTGGCGGCGAGCAGCGACACCGACCCGCTGGCCGGCAGCCGAATCACCTTGGCCGGTGTCGTCACCCAGCCCACGGCCGCCGAGCGGGACGATGCCCGCTCGGCTTACCTGACTGCGGTGCCGGCCGCACGGTACTACCTCGAATTCAGCGACTTCGCTCTGTGGGTGCTTGGCGTTAAGCGGGTGCGGTGGGTAGGCGGATACGGCCGGATGGATTCGGCCACCGGCGACCGGTACGCCGCGGCGTCGCCGGATCCGGTTGCGCCGGCCTCGGCCCGGGCCCTTGCGCACCTCAACGCCGACCACGCCAACGCCCTCGCGGCGATGGCCCGGGAATTCGGCGGCTATCCCGACACCGACACCGCGGTGTGTACCGGCGTCGACCGCTATGGCCTAGACCTGCGAGTGCACACCGCACGCGGGGTGGCCTACACCCGGGTCGGCTTTCCCGAACGGCTGGATTCCGCTGACCAACTGCGTTCGGCCACCGCGGACTTGGCCCGCGCCGCGGACCGGCGCCGGTGACCGGCAGGCCCGTCGCGGGCAGGAAAATTACGGGTTTGCCGACTCCTGCCGCTGTGTGAGCTGCAGCGCTGCCGCGACGACGGGCTTGGCCCAACCCGGTGTGAAGGCCAAATCGGGCGGTCCGACGATGCGGCCGCGCTCCATGTGCAGCACCAAGACCGGCCGCGGCGCCTGCCCGGTCGCGGGATCGGCGGTCATGGAGTTGTCGTACACCTTGAGCTCGGTGAGCAACGGCAATAATCCCACGAGGTTGATTAGGCTGTGGCGGTAACGACGGCGGATATCGACTTCGGGAATGTGATGCCCGCCGGCCAGGACCCGGTGTCGCACGCGCTCGACGTGGACGTCGGCGCTGGCCAGCCCGATGTAGAAGATGCGGACCTCGATGCCGCGCTTTGCGGCCCCGGCCAGCAGTCGCGGCATCGTGTTGCCGCCGAGTGTGGTTTCGAAGGTGAAATCGAGGCCTTCGGCAATCGCGCGTTCCAGCAGCCTTTTGCCCTGCTCCCAGGCCGCCGCGTTAGCCTCGGCCTGGCCCAGCTTGGGGTTGGCCGCCATGATCTCCCGCGCGGCCTCGTCGGGGTTGTAGTACTCACCGCCCTTGTCGCGGATGGTCGCACCGACGATGCTGCTCTTGCCGGCGCCGTTGACGCCTGCCAACACATGCACCTGCGGCGGCGCCGTCGTTTGGCGAGCCATGGGCCGCGCTGGATCACCGGACCTGCGTGGTGTGCGCCGCCTTCACCGCGGCGGCGCCGAGCTCGTCGGGCGTGGCGTCGAATGCCGCGGCGACTCCGGCTTTGGCTTCCGGTGTCTGCATGGTGGCCAACAACTCGTCGAAGCGCTCACTGAGGTCGTTGAGTGCAGGTGTGGCCGATGCGGTCAGAGCCTCGAATTCGGCATATGACAAGAGCACCGCCCTGGGGGTGGAATGCCTAGTGATCACTACCGCGCCGTTGACCGCGGCCTCCTCGAAGACCGTGCCGAACTCGTTTTTGAGGCGGGTGGCGGCCACCACGGGTACATCGACCAGCTTGCCCTCGCGGTTGCGGAACGGCACGGTGGACATGGTGCTCCCCTCGTTCGTCGTCTGACCCCTCGCTATTTTAGCCCTTTTGTCTATTTTGTACGGATGGGACATTTCATGCCAGCGACGCGGGGCCGTTGCCCCCGAGCCGGGACAATCTGGACCCGAAACGTGCAGATGCTGTGCGCCGCCGTCATGCCCACCCTGAAAGCCCGGGGCACCGGGCGAGAGGCGGCCAACCGTGAAAAGTTAGCCCTCGCAGGGCTCTTGGCTTCGACGGTATCTTCGCGGGTGCAAGCACACGTAAAGCAAGCGGTGCCGCCGCATTAAGGAGGTCGCCCCGTTGGAATTCGGTCTGTGTTACTTTCCGACGGACTACGGCATGGGCCCCGCCGAGTTGGCGGCGGCCGCCGAAGAGCACGGCTTCGAGTCGCTGCTGTTCTGTGAACACACCCATATCCCCACCAGCAGGAAATCCCCCTACCCCGGCGGCGGCGAGCTGCCCAAAATGTACGTGCACACCTACGACCCCTTCGTGGCCTGCACCGCGGCCGCGGCGGCGACCCGCCGGTTGAAGATCGGCACCGGAGTGTGCCTGGTGGTGGAGCGCGATCCCATCACCACGGCAAAGGAAGTGGCCAGCGTGGACCGCCTCTCCGGTGGGCGGTTCCTGTTCGGCGTGGGAGCCGGGTGGAACCGCGAGGAGATGGCCAACCACGGCACGGATCCACGTGTACGCATGTCCCTGCTGCGCGAACGGGTCGAGGCCATGCGCGAGATCTGGACCGCCGAGGAAGCCGAATATCACGGGAAGTATGTGGACTTCGACCCAATCTGGTCTTATCCCAAGCCGGTTCAGTCGCCGCTGCCCGTCCTCGTCGGAGGGATGGGCCCCACCGTGGAAGACCGCCTCATCTCCTTCGGGGACGGCTGGCTGGCGCAGAACGTGACGCCCGACAACCTCGGCGCCTTCGCCGCGCGCGTTTCGGCGCTGCAGCAGCGCGCCGCCGACGCCGGACGGGACCGGATTCCGATCAGCCTCTTTGCCGCGTCGTCGAAACAGGGCATGGCGCAGCGATACGCGTCCGCCGGGATCGACCGGTGCCTGTTCCTGCTGCCGGACGGCGACGACGCAGAGGTCACCGGGAAACTCGACAGGCTGGCCGGACGACTCTTCTGACGCCTTCCGTCGTCAGGCGGTCATCGCCCACCGGATAGCGCCGACCATCGCGCGGCCGGCCGTTCGCACCACGGTGCGCTCGATCGGCGGGAAGTACGGCAGCAGCAACGGCAGTCGCGCCCACGCCGGAAGCATCGCCGCGGCAGCCGCCGCCAACAATCCGTAGGGGGCACGGGCCGCGATCGGCAGCGGCGGTGTCAGCAACAGGAACCGTGCGGCATCGCGCGCCGCGGGTGTGCCGTGCAGCTCGGGCCGGAAAGATGCGAGGCGGTCAGCCAGCTCCCGCTCGCTGCGCGGTGGGTCGACCACGCCTAGTCGGGCGGCCACGTGAGCCGTGTCCGCCACGTATCCGTCGCGCCCGCTCTGGTCGAGCGGCACGGCGCCGTAGAGCCTATGGGCCAGCAGAAAACTGTCGACCTCGGCGATGTGGACCCACTCCAGCAGGTGCGGGTCGGCGGCCGAGTACGGCCGCCCGTTGGGGGCCACGCCATGCACGCGCCGGTGAATCCCCCGCACCTTGTCGACGGCGCGCTGCGCGTCGACGGCCGTGCCGAAGGTCGTCACGGCCAGGAAGGTGCTGGTCCGCTGCAGCCGGCCCCAGGGGTCGCCTCGGTAGTCGGAGTGCTCAGCGACGCCGGCCATGGCCAGCGGGTGCAAAGACTGCAGCAGCAGTGCGCGCAGACCCCCGACGAACATCGAGGCGTCGGCATGCACCGTGCGGATCGGGCGTTCCTCGCCGAACCAGCGCGGGCCGGGGGTGTCGTGGATGCGCGTTCGCTGGGCCGGGCCGTCGGGGCCGGCGACCATCTGGAACAAGCCTGCGCCCAGGGATTCCCGCATCGCAGACAGTTGGCTCAGGACCGTCACCATTCCGACGGTACCGTGGCGCCGGCGAGCGCGTCGGCGGTCAGGTCCGCGGGCCCGCCGACGGCGGCCAGTGCGCACCGGGCGACGCCTCGCCGGGCTCGGCATGCTCACCGCGGGCCAGCGGCACCCACTGCTCGGTGGGCGCGGGCTGCGTGGACGACGGGAAGTCACGGAATCGGCCCGACGGCTTGGCGTCCCAGTCGGCGAACGTCAGCGGCGTCTGCAGCCAGGCGTGCAGCAGGTTGTAGCACGCCTCCAGCGAGTCCAGGTGGGTGCGCTCCCAGCCGTGGCTGCCGTCGAGCCCGAAGCCGACCAGGGCGGCCCGCGTGCCTGCGCCCGCCTCGATCGCCGCCGCGGCGTCGGATCGGTAGTAGCGAAACACATCGCGCACGCACTTAATGCCGCGCTCCTCGGCGAGGCGGCACAGTTTGCGGGTCAGGTGGTAGTCGAACGGGCCGTGCAGATCGGCCATCGGGACGGTCACACCGTCCTCGATGGAGTGCTGGCCGGGCGCGCATACCGCGTTGTCGACCGAGATGAGCTCGGCGACGTCCGCGGGCAGGCCGTGGCTGGCGCCGTGGCCGACCTCCTCGGTGATGGTCAGCATGATCATGGTGCGGTGCGGCAGCACCATCTCGCTCTCGGCGATATTCTTCGCAAGCGCCAACGCTATTGCGAATCCGGCCTTCCCGTCGAGGTGACGGGAGACGATAAACCCGTCGGCGGTGAGTTCGGGGCTGGTGATCATCGCGACGAAGTCACCGACTTGGAGCCCGAGCTTGACGAGGTCCTCCCGCGAGGTCACCTTGCGGTCAATGCGGACCTCGACGTGCTCCCAGTCGCTGGGTTGGGTGTCGATCTCGTCGCCGAACGCGTGCCCGCTGGCCTTGAGCGGCAGGATCGTGCCGGTGACGAACTCGCCGGGGTCGTCGCAGAAGATCCGCACCCGGGCGCCCGTGGCGAACCGGGCCGAGAAGGTGCCGACCGGGACCACCTCGAGGCGGCCGTTGCCCTTGAGGTCACGCACCATGCAGCCGATGGTGTCGGCGTGCACCACCAACGCCCGCTCGGTGATCGCCGACTTTCCGGGCAACGCAAGCAGCGAGTCGATCATCCACGCGCGGTCGGCCTCGGCCATGGCCGCGGTTGGGCGCAACGGTGTCTCCTTCGCGGTCGCGGGGAAACCCGCCCGACCTACCGGGTGGGCGCAGCTCCGATCGGCATCCGGAGCGTCGGCTCGCCCGCCGTGCGTGACACGCCTGCCGCGGCGCGGCGCCTACGAGAGGCTTTCCATGTCGGAAATGAGGTCGGCCAGGGCGAGGATTCGCCGCGCGTCGCGCACGTGCAGGCTCTCGACCATCCGACCGTCTACGGTGATGACGCTGGTCCCCGCGGCCTCGGCCGCCTCGTAGGCCGAGACGATCTTGCGGGCGGCGGCAAGCTCTTCTCGGGAGGGGCCGAACACGTCGTTGGCCCCGGCGATCTGGGAGGGATGGATCAGGGTTTTACCGTCGAAGCCCATCTCGCGGCCCTGCTGCGCCTCGGCCCGGAAGCCCGCTTCGTCACCGATGTCGTTGAAGACCCCATCCAGGACGACCTTCCCGGCCGCACGTGCCCCCAACACGGCCAGTGACAGCGCCGGTACGACGGGTGCGCGTCCCCCCACGTGCAGGGCGTGCAACTCGTTGACGAGGTCGTTGGTGCCGACCACCAGGACGGCCAGGCGATCGCTGGCCGAGGCGATCTCTTCGGCCCGAAGGAAGGACCCGGGCGTTTCGATCATCGCCCACAGCCGCAACGACGGTGGTGCGCCCAGCCCGTCGAGCGCGGCCGCCAGCGCCAGAACCTGGTCGCCGTTCTCGACTTTCGGCACCAGCACCCCGTGGGCGGGCGCACCGGCCACCGCCGCCACGTCGTCGCCGTGCCAGTCGGTGCCCACGCCGTTGATGCGCACCACGATTTCGCGGGGCCGGTAACTACCCGACGAAACCGCCTCGCACACTAGCGCCCTCGAATCGGCTTTGGCGTCGGGTCCGACGGCGTCCTCGAGATCGAAGATCAACACGTCGGCCGCCAGCGTCTTGGCCTTCTCCAGCGCCCGGGCGTTATTGCCGGGCAGGTACAGTGCGGAGCGGCGCGGGCGCGGCGTCGGTGCCATGGTGTGGTCGCTTTCTGTCATCGAGCTCGGTCCGGTCAGCAACGATCATGCACCGCGTCGGGCGTGCGGGTGGGTCCGCTGCTCGCCGGCCGGGTGCGGCGTGCCCGCCGCGGCCGTGCGCCGTATGCTTTGCCGGATCAGCAGGCGCACGGCAGGGTATGCAACCGCCGCGCCCGTCGCGGCGGCGGGAGGCGCCGTCCGACGATCGGAACGCAACGGAAGTAGAGATGACCGACCGCGAGAAAGAGCCCCTCAGTCGCACTGAGCAGCTGGAAAACATCGTCGACGCGCTCGACGAGAAGGTCGCCGGCGAACGGGGGCCGCAGGGTGTTCCCGGCAAGCCGGGCGATCGTGCGCATGTGGAAGTCCTGGGCTCGGAGAAAGAGCCGCCGGTTTGAGAGCCCGGCCGCCCAGCGCCCGGCAAACTTAGGGTGAGAGCCATGAGCCTGGTGACTTATGAGCTGGACGACCACGTCGCCACCATCACCCTCAACCGGCCGCAGGCGCGCAACGCCATCAACGGCCCGCTCCGCCAGGACCTGAACGCCGCGTGGGATCGTTTCCGCGACGACCTTGACGCCTGGGTCGCGATCCTGACGGCAACCGGCGACGTCTTCTGCGCCGGGGCCGATCTCACCGACCGCGAGGGCTCCGTCGGCACCTTCGGCGGCACGTTCTGGGAGAAGCCGACGATCAACTCGTTCGAGTCCGGGATGGAGTTGTTCAAGCCGACGATTGCGGCCGTGCACGGCCCGTGCATCGGCTACGGGCTGACCGGGGTATTGTTCTGCGACTTCGTCATCGCCAGCACCGAGGCCACGTTCTGCTTCCCCGAGGTGTCGCTGGGCGTGCCGACCATCGTCGGGGCCATCCGGCTGCCGGCGCGGTTGGGCTGGGCCAACGCCATGGAACTGCTGCTGACCGGCAAACCGATGAGCGCCGCGCGGGCGCGGGAGATCGGCCTGGTCTGGAAGCTGGTCGAGCCCGACGAGTTGCAGGCCGAGGCGCGGGCGTGGGCCCGGACCCTCACCGAGGCCGCTCCCCTGGCCCAGCGGGCCACCAAAGAGGTGGCGTGGCGCACCGCGGACATGGGCTGGATCGAGTCGGTCCGCTTTGGGGAGACGATGCGCAAGGTGGCAGCGGCGACCGACGACGCGGCCGAGGGGCTGCGGGCGTGGCGCGAGAAGCGCAAGCCCGAGTGGCGCGGCCGCTGACGAGCGGCCGTGAACGTCTCGCGTTGCCCGGCAACGGTAGGCAATCTGCGGGCCGGGCCGCCGACGCGAATGCGGCGCGAACCGTTTGTTCGACCGACCACCAGCCGAGTCTCGTCTGCGATATCGCCGGTGATACCACAAACGGGAATCGCCGCACGGCCGGCCCGGGGTAACCGCGTGGCTCGTGTGGTCACTGACACCGACGACCGTGGGTGCAGACCGTCCGCCCCGAGAACCTGCTGCAACAGCGAACCATTTGCCCGGGGCGCCTGATCGCGCCCAGCGCGATGGCGGACACTGCCATCGCCGCGACCGCCGTGGCCGTCACCATCGCGGTGGACATGGCTGTGTCGGCCGCAACGGCTCGGGCGACCCGTCGCCGGACGACGATGCCCACCGGCGGCCCTGAAGGCGGCAAGCAACGCCGCACAGATGGCTACCCCGTGCTGCGTGGCCCACCCGATGTCAGCCCGGGTAACCGGCGACTCGATGCGGAAAAACTCGGCTGGGGCGCCTCAGGTCGCCGGGGCGTCTCAGGTCACAGGGGGGATATAGAAAGTGGTGGCGTCCTCGGTATTGCTGATGTAAGCGGGGTACGCGAGGAAAGGCGCCGCACCGGTGTTCATCAGCCCGCTCCCGATCGGTGTGGGGGCGGCTAAACCATTGGTAGTCACGCCGTTGTAAGAGTAGGTGTACAGCGGAGTTTTGAGGTTGCCGGGGCCGTAAACGCGAACCGTGTCTCCCGTTACCGCGTTCACGATTGATGTCGGGACGGTTCCGTTTACGCCGCCGGTGTCGACTATCGACGGGACGTTGCTATCGGTGGTGGGAAAGCCGCCAGGGGCGGTCACCGTTACGGTCAAGTTGGTGATCGGAGACCCGTTGAGCGTGGTCAGCGTTGTTGCCCCCGTCGGGGGCCCACCGAACGTGAGCCCAAGATTGTTCGGGGTCTCATTGATGAGCACACCCTGGTTGAAGGTCGGGTTGGCGAAGTGCGCGGTCGGAATGCTCGGGCCCGGGCCGGTCGCGTTCGGACCCAGACCCAGGACGCCGACGGCGCCGTCAGAAGCAAAGAAATTCTGGAATGAGAAGCCGCTGTTCAGCGCCGATGACAGGGATGTCGGCCAGGCGAAGAGTTCGAGGTCGACGGGGGTCGGCGAGGTGGCCAGCCCGCCCCCGAAGTTCACCGGCGCGTTGTACGTGAGGTAGGCGTAGTTCAATCCCCCGCTGTAGCCGCTGATGCCGCCACCGGTCGGCAGCCCGAGCCGCAGTAGCCCGAACAATCCCCCGGCGTTCTGGAACGGGATGACCAGGCCCTGCGAGCCGGTGTCGACCAGCAGCGGCACCGGGGATCCCGTGCCGACGGTGGCGTTCACCAACGCCTCGGTCTGCAGGTACATCGTCACCGGAACGGTTCCTGTCGCGCCGTTGCCGCCGAGGGTTGGTGTCGGCCCGGTGTGGATCAGCGGAGTCCCGAACAGGAACTCGGTGGGTGCGTTGATGAGGTTGACGAGGGGTTGCGGGAGGGTCCCGAGCACCCCTCCGAGGGGGCCGCCGCCGGCCGCCGGGGTCAGTGAGCCCAGGTGCAGTGAGCCCGGGTTCAGTAAACTCAGCGCCGAGGCCGCGGGGTTGGCGGAGACCGCACCGGAGAGCTGGCCGGCGACGCCCTGCAGGGTCGTCGTCCACGACGGCAACGCGGCCACCGCGGCCGACACCCCGCTGTGGTACGCGGCCATCGCGGCAACATCCTGCGCCCACATCTGCTCGTAGTCGGACTCCATCGCGGCGATCCCGGGCGCGTTCTGCCCGAACAGGTTCGACATCACGAGTTGCACGAACGACTCACGGTTGGCGGCCACCGCCAGGGGGTGCACCATCGCCGCCTGGGCGGACTCGAAGGCGCTGACCGCGGCCTGGGCCTGAGCGGCGGTCGTCTGGGCGGCAGCCGTCGCCGCGGTGAGGTAGCCGGCATACCGCGTCGCGGTCTGCAGCATCGTCGCGGAGGCGGCGCCCTGCCAGGCCTGGTCGGCCAGTCCTGCGGTGGTCGAGGCGAACGACTGAGCGGCCGAACCCAGCTCGGCGGCCAGCCCGTCCCACGAGGCCGCGGCGGCCAGCATCGAGGCCGACCCGGCGCCGTTGAACATCAGCGACGAGTTGACCTCTGGCGGCCACACCAAAAAACTCATCCCGGAAGTGCCCTTCCCCTTCACCGAAACCGCACCACACACCGAGGACGGATGCCAGAGGCCACGGTTTGACGATCGGGCGCGTCACGGGCCGGCAGGCCTGACTCTAGGAAATCCGCGCCTGGAAATCTCGGGTTTCGCCGAACCCGGGCCCGTGGACCGGGTCACATGGCCCGCCCGACACGTCGCGCCGGTTCTGATGCCGCGCGGCGCCGTCGCCGGCGGTGTGTCAGCATTTGGCAATGACTGTACGCAACCTTGCCCGAATCGTTGGCGTCTTGGCGGCCGCGACGTGGGCGCTGCTGACCCCGCCCCAGACCGCTCCCGCCGCGTCCGCCGACCCGTGCTCCGACGTCGCGGTGGTCTTCGCGCGGGGCACCCACCAGGCCCCCGGGCTCGGCGACGTCGGCCAGGCATTCGTCGACTCCCTGACCTCGCAGCTCAACGGCCGATCGGTCGACGTCTACGCCGTCAACTACCCGGCGAACGACGACTACCACGCCAGCGCGTCGGCCGGTTCCGACGATGCCAGCGCGCACATCCAGGAGACCGTCGCCACCTGCCCCACCAGCAAGATCGTGCTGGGTGGCTATTCGCAGGGCTCGACGGTCATCGACCTGGCCACCACGCAGATGCCCGCGCCCGTCGCGAGCCACGTCGCCGCGGTCGCGCTCTTCGGTGAGCCGTCCAGCGGATTCTCGACCATGCTGTGGGGCGGCCAGCCGCTGCCCAAGATCAACCCGATCTACGCCGCCAAGACGATCAGCCTGTGCGCGCCCGACGACCCGATCTGCTCGACGGGCGGCAACATCATCGCCCACGTGTCCTATATCCAGTCCGGCATGACGAACCAGGCCGCGACGTTCGCGGCCGGGAAGCTGGGCCCAGGGTTGAACAGCTCGTAAGCCCCGCGCAGACTCGGGAGCGCCCGGGCGGCATCGATTTCCGCGACCCAGAATCACCCTGCTTCCGGGACTTCGCGTACGTCGCGTTCACCGTCGGCACGACCTTCCAGGTTTCCGACACCGAGATCCGGTCGACATCCATCAGGGCCACCGTTTTGCGCCATGCGATGCTGCCCTATTTGCCGGGCGCGGTGGTGCTGGCCGTCACCATCAACCTGTTCGCGGGTTTGGGCGGCAAGGTCTGATCAGCCGACCGCCCCACTCGCCGGCCCGGTCTGCGTGATGCGGAGCAGCGACCGTGGTTTGCGGCCGCGGGCCGCGATGGTTTCGACGATCACCACGACCCAGAACTCCAAGCCGTACTTGCGCGTGGCTTCCCCGTTCGGCCGCAGGGGATGAGCGAGACGCGCGGATGGCGCCGAACCCGACTGACCTTCGGAGCCTGGGCCGGAGTCCACAGCCACAACAGGGACCCGTCGCTCACGATCCACATCGGCGAGGCGACGGGACTGCCGTCGCGCTTGAACGTCGTCAACGACACGAATTTCTCGTCGCCCAACCTCACCGGCGCGTTCTCGCTCATGGTCTGTTCTTACCGCACTCCGGGAGTGGCCCGTTCTCACCGTTACGGCCGTCCCACGCGCCCGCCCACCGTAACCGCGCACAGGCGCGACGGTTTTGCTGTGCGGTCCGGTGCCGAGTGCTGTAGAAGAGTCTGGTGGAAGACCACCCACCCACGTCGTTCGACGCGTCGATGCTGCGCGAGGCGATCATCCGGCGGTTGTACCGCCGTTCGGCGACCGAGGGCCAGATCACGGTGCCGGCCGTGCCCGCGTTGATCGACGAGTACGTCCTGTTGTGCGGCAACATCTGCGCCACCCTGGGCGTCCGGTACACGCCCGAACAATCCGCTCAGCTCAGGACGGCGCTGGAAGCGGAGCTGGCAAAGGCCTTCAAGGCCTCCCCTCGTTCGGAGGTGGTGATCGCGTTCAATGCCCCCTTCGGGACGGGCGTCAACTTCCGGGTCAAAGCGCAGTGGCGGACGATCGATGCCGATTACGACCAGTGGCTCCCCGCCCGCCCGCCGCCACTGTTCGGCACTGAACCGGACGCCCGGGTGCTGGCGCTGGCCGGCGAAGCGCCCGACCCGGCGGCCTGCCGGGTGCTGGACATCGGCGCGGGGACCGGACGCAACGCCCTGCCCCTCGCGCGACGCGGACACCCCGTGGACGCCGTCGAGATGACGTCGAAGTTCGCCGACGTCATCCGGGCCGAGGCCCAACGCGAATCACTTGGCGTCCGCGTCATTCAAAGCGACGTCTTCACGGCCATGGAGGGCGTCCACGAGGCCTATGAGCTGATCGTGCTCTCCGAGGTGGTTCCCGACTTCCGCACGACTCACGAGTTGCGCGGCGTGTTCGAACTCGCCGCGGATTGCCTGGCGCCCGATGGGCGCCTGGTGTTCAACGCCTTCCTGGCCCGCCCGGGCTACAGCCCGGACAGTGCGGCGCGGGAACTCGGCCAGCAGTGCAACTCGATGATCTTCACCCGGAACGAGGTGACGGCGGCCGCGGCCGGGCTGCCTCTCGAGCTGATCAGCGACGACTCCGCCTACGACTACGAAAAAGCGCACCTGCCCGACGGTGCGTGGCCACCGACCGGATGGTTCGACGGATGGGCCGGCGGCTTGGACGTCTTCGACGTCGAGCGTGCCGATTCCCCGATCGAGTTGCGCTGGCTGGTCTACCGCAAGCTGGGCTGATTGCCGTTCGCCCCCCGTGCCCCGTCTGCCCATCCCCACGTGCCGAAAACCGGTTGCAGCCTCAAAGCCCCAAGTCAAGCCGGTGAACGTTACCCACACCACATCAGTATTTCTTTGTGAACCAGTTCACAAAGAACTCTTGACCGGTTCCAGATAGGCGCGCAGTATTGATTTGGTGTCATCGACGGCCGATTACGCGGAACAGCTGCGGATGGCCAATCTGCGGGTAACCCGCCCCAGAGTCGCCGTGTTGCAAGCCGTGCAAACCCACCCCCATGCCGACACCGAGACGATCTTCTCGGCGGTGCGCCTCGGGCTGCCCGACGTCTCCCGCCAAGCCGTCTACGACGTGCTTAGCGCTCTGACGGCGGTGGGTCTGGTGCGACGGATCCAACCGTCGGGATCGGTCGCCCGCTACGAGTCACGAGTCGGCGACAACCATCATCACGTCGTGTGCCGGTGCTGCGGCGTCATCGCCGACGTCGATTGCGCGGTCGGTGAGGCGCCCTGCCTCGCCCCGTCCGACCCCGGCGACGCGTTGGACGGCTTCCTCCTCGACGAGGCGGAAATCATCTACTGGGGCCTGTGCCCCGACTGTTCGGCTGCGGGTCCGTAGAACGCAGCCCAATCACCCTCACCGGAAAGGAATGCAGTGACATCCGATACCGCCCACAGCCGCCCGCCCGAACCGATGGCACACCGCCCCCTGAGCAATCGGGACTGGTGGCCCAATCAGGTCGACGTGTCCAAGCTGCACGCGCACCCCGTGCAGTCCAACCCGCTGGGCCCCGACTTCCACTACGCCGAGGAGTTCGCCAAACTCGACGTCGAGGCACTCAAAGCCGACATGATGTCGATGATGACCACCTCACAGGACTGGTGGCCCGCCGACTACGGCCACTACGGCGGCCTGTTCATCCGCATGAGCTGGCATTCCGCCGGCACCTACCGCATTCACGACGGCCGCGGCGGCGGCGGCCAGGGCGCTCAGCGCTTCGCCCCCATCAACAGCTGGCCGGACAACGTCAGCCTGGACAAAGCACGTCGGCTGCTGTGGCCGATCAAGCAGAAGTACGGCAACAAGATCTCCTGGGCCGACCTGATCGCCTTCGCCGGCAACTGCGCGCTGGAGTCGTTCGGCTTCAAGACCATGGGCTTCGCCTTCGGCCGCGAAGACATCTGGGAGCCCGAGGAGATCCTCTGGGGCGAAGAAGAAGAATGGCTGGGCACCGACAAGCGCTACTCGGGTCAGCGGAACCTCGCACAGCCCTACGGCGCGACCACCATGGGCCTGATCTACGTGAATCCGGAAGGCCCCGAAGGCAAGCCGGATCCGGTCGCCGCGGCGCACGACATCCGGGAGACTTTCTACCGGATGGCGATGAACGACGAGGAGACCGCCGCGCTCATCGTCGGGGGCCACAGCTTCGGCAAGACCCACGGCGCCGGTAGCGGCGATCTGGTCGGTCCCGAGCCGGAGGCCGCGCCGATCGAGCAGCAGGGATTGGGCTGGAAGAGTTCGTTCGGCACCGGCAAGGGCAAGGACGCCATCACCAGTGGCCTGGAGGTGGTGTGGACCAAGACCCCGACCAAGTGGGGCAACGGGTTCCTGCAGAACCTCTACGGCTACGAATGGGAGCTGACCAAGAGCCCCGGCGACGCCTGGCAGTTCGTCGCCAAAGACGGTGCCGGCGCCGGGACCATTCCGGATCCGTTCGGCGGGCCGGGCCGGGCGCCGACGATGCTGGTCACCGACATCTCGTTGCGGGAAGACCCGATCTATCGCGAGATCACCAGACGGTGGCTGGACCACCCCGAGGAGCTCGAGGAGGCCTTCGCCAAGGCGTGGTTCAAGCTGATGCACCGCGACATGGGCCCGATCTCGCGCTACCTGGGACCGTGGATCCCCGAACCTCAGCTGTGGCAGGACCCGGTTCCCGCCGTCGACCACAAGCTGGTCGACGACGCGGACGTCGCCGCCCTGAAGAGCAAGGTGCTGGGCTCCGGGCTGTCGGTTCCGCAGCTGGTCAAGACGGCCTGGTCGGCAGCTGCGTGCTACCGCAATACCGACAAGCGCGGTGGCGCCAACGGCGGGCGGTTGCGTCTCGAACCGCAGCGGCACTGGGAGGTCAACGAGCCGTCGGAGCTGGACAAGGTCCTGCCCGTACTGGAGCGCATTCAGCAGGACTTCAACGCTTCGGCGTCCGGCGGCAAGAAGATCTCGCTGGCCGATCTCATCGTGTTGGCGGGGTCCGCGGCGGTGGAGAAGGCGGCCAGGGACGCCGGACATGAGATCTTGGTGCACTTCGCTCCGGGGCGTACCGACGCCTCGCAGCAGAACACCGATGTGGAGTCGTTCGCGGTTCTCGAACCGCGGGCGGACGGGTTCCGCAACTACATCCGTCCCGGCGAGAAGGGGCAGGTGGAGCACCTGCTCGTCGAACGGGCATCCCTACTCGGTGTCACGGCCCCGGAGATGACGGCGCTCGTCGGCGGCATGCGGGCGCTGGGCGCCAATCACGGCGGCACCAAGCACGGCGTGTTCACCGACAGGCCGGGCGTTTTGACCAACGACTTCTTCGTCAACCTGCTCGACATGGGCACCGAGTGGAGGCCGTCGGAGACCGCGGAAAACGTCTACGACGGCCGCGACCGGGCCACCGGCGAAAAGAAGGGCACCGCGACCGCCAACGACCTTGTCTTCGGCTCGAATTCGGTATTGCGGGCGGTGGCCGAGGTCTACGCGCAGGACGACAATCAGGGCAAGTTCGTCAAGGACTTCGTCGCGGCGTGGGTCAAGCTCATGAACAACGACCGCTTCGACCTGAAGTAGGACGCTGCGGTCGCTTCGCGACACAGAGACCCTGCGGTCGCTTCGCGACACAGAAACCACGTACACGACACGCCGGGGCCGGTCGCACTGGTTTATGTCTCGGCGCAGGTGGCGCGCCAGGTCCTCGAGATCGGCAGGTTCAGCGCTCCAAGTCCCACTGCCCGAAATCCGCCGCGAGGACATCGTCGACGTCGACGTTGATCCCACCCAGCAGCGGACCTGGGTTCGACGCGGTGCTGACGACCGCCTGGTACAGGACGGCCAACGGCTCGCGTTCACCGCGCGACCACGATTTCCTCTGCCACGCCCACCGGCGCCCGGCCGG
>Ga0080006_1156659_pt1 | contig 15157 bp, 8 predicted proteins | sample RS3BMetagenome_FD_69209 | JGI IMG/M metagenome (GOLD analysis project Ga0080006, IMG submission 69209) | Ferric oxide microbial mat and aquatic microbial communities from Rainbow Spring, Yellowstone National Park, USA - RS3B (SPADES... ... | reverse complement strand
GGAATCACGAGCACCAAGGCGGGTGCGATGTCAGAGAGCGCTGTTGACCAGACTGTCGAGGTGGGCAAGTCGCTTGTCAGGCAGGAGTTCGAGAACTTTCTGAAGGGCAGGGAGGTTGGCGCGCAGCGATACGAGGCAATCATGCGGCACCTGGCCAGAGCTCAGTCTTCGTCATGGTCGGCTATAAAGGGGAGCCTAGAAGCCGCGCACTTTAGGAGGATGCCGGATAGGGTGCACAACCACGTCTCTGCTTGTGTTTGGAGTCCACCATACGCTTCCCCCCGCATCCATGATTCTAGTCCACCCTAGTGTCTAAACCCTAACGCGGTCGTCTTCTATTAATTAAAGGAGAAGGTTTAACTCTTTTTGCTCGCCTATATCGAGGGTGGTCGTATATGAGTGGGCAGATAGATGTATACACGCCGCTTTGCCCGACGTGTGGTTGCTCACTGGTCAGGCTTGGTATACCTAGAAGTGAAGCTGTATCGTATATTCACGACGGCACAGAACTGTTTTTCTGTTGTCTGAGCTGCCTCCACGAGTTTGTACGCGATCCACAACGGTTCTTAGATGAAGTTGCGCAAATTTTTGTATGCCCCGTTTGCCTCGCAGAGAAACCCAGACACCAGGGGGTAACTAAAATAGTTGAGAGCCTCCACATTACCTTCTGCAGATGCTCTCACTGCTACTACACATTCCTAGAGAACCCAGAATACTACGTTAGCCGTCTTAAAGCGGACTACGGGGAGGGGCCAACAACATGGGTTGCCACATGCTGCTAGAAGCAGACGGTGTCCTGATAACGCTTTTCCACACCTGGATACAGAGGTCACCGCGTTCTAATCTGGACACTATCTAGAAGCACACAAAATTCTTATAAACAAACTCATGCCAAGTCACACATTCACGGTTCGATCAGTCATCTGGAAGAGCAAATAAGTTTACTTTTAAAAAAGTTAGTAATATAGTGTCAAAACTTTCTATGTTTAAACGTGAACATTAAATAACTTGAACTGTGTTAACCATGGTAAAGTGGGCGATGAGTTTTGGGTAAGGTGGATGACCTAAAACGCATTGTGGAGTCAAATACTAGCACAATAAATCCAGAGGAATTCAGAAAGATCAAACGCTTCTTTAAAAGTGAGCTTCCAAAATGCCCACTGTGTGGTGGGCAAACAATACTGGTAGGAAGCTATACCCGGAGCGGGTCCAACCTGTTGATATGCATGAATGAAGCGTGTGATGTAATCGGCTTCAGATATAAGAGTAGAAACGACTAGCTCAATTCCGGGAAACTCACCGACCAACAGGCTTTATCTTAACGGGGGTTGGAAGGCGTAAGACCCCCAAGGAGGGGGATGGCCCCTCCTAGCTGAGTGGGTGGAAGTGTGGAGACACCTAGGGTATAAACACACGTGGGGAAGAATACTTACCACGCGCGTGGAAGCCTACTACTACCGAGCGTACTACTCAAACACAGCCGCTGGGGTGTTAAAGACCCAGCTCCAAACAGTCTGCAAACTCTACAACACGCTCTCACGCGCAGAAAAAGAGGAGTACGAAAAGAAACGAGCACACGATGAGTAGGAATGAGTCGATGTAGCTCGCCTCGGACCTCAGAAAGCGGAACCCAGAATTGCAGGTGCTACACTCCCAAGTCACGCAGCAGGTAGCGGGGAGGCTCTACTAGGCCTAGGAGAGATTCTTCGACGGCCCCGCAAACAAATCCAGTAAGAAGAAGCCGCACAAGTATCTTTCCCTATACCTTCAGGGTGATTGGAACCTTTCGAATATTAGGTAAGTAGGGCAGGGTAAAAACCAGAAGAAGACTCAGCTCTACTTGAGTAAGATCGGCTTCTTCACCCTTATTCTAAGGGGAGATCCCCTTAGAGCAGGTCTCCCATGTTTGTGTCAAACTCTACCCCTCCTGTAAAATCTACGTGAGCTTCATAGTTGAGGACCCCGAGGCGCAACCGGAGCCTCTGGAGGAGCCCCGAAAAGCTGTGGGTGTTGATGCGGAGCTTACAAGGCTTGCCACACTCTCCGACCGATGGGGGTTCATTAAGAACACGAAGCCTCTTGAGCGCTCCCTGGATAAAATTAGGGTGCTAAAAAAACTCTATCAAGGAGGAAGCTCCTTTCGAGGAACTGGCTCAAAGCTAAGAGGAAGTTTGCAAAGGAGCACGAGCACGTCGCGGACTTTAGGCGTGACCTGTTCTTCAAGCTTGGGGTCCTTCTTACACAGGATTACGACGCGTTAATCTCGGAGGATTTGGATGTTGAGGGCTTGGTTCAGAGGGGTGAAACCGGAACGAGAAGACGGAGGCTCTACGACTCTACGTTTTCCGAGCTCAGGAGGTGTTTAGAATGGCTGTTCCTTAGACGTGGTAGAGCGGTGCTCGCCTTCCCAGCCAACAACACCTCCCACGAATGCTTCCAGTACGGAAAAATCAACCAGAATTTGACCATGGAGGACCGAGCCTTCCGCTGCCAGTTCTGCGGGTTCACTCTTGACTGAGACCTGAACGCCTGTCTGATCCTCTTAGAGCGTGCAGGGTGGGTGCCACCCCCCTCTAGGTGTGCCTGGAGGGCTCCACCCAATACCTCCCCAATCCTCCTTGGGGTTGGTGGTGAAGGGGAGGCACGGTGGGGTGTGATGCAGGAAGCCCCCATCCGTTACGGTAGACCCAAATTAGCGCTTAACGCCGATTATAACCCACACATGAGTTTTGGATCCACCGTTAGGGTGGGGTAGTTCACTTGGATCCGCACTATTTCCACGTAACTACTACTATAGCCTCCGATTCCTTCGCTATTCATTACTAGTTAAGCGCGTAACTCAGAAAATACACATCCAGGTACAACATTTCCGACGAATTCTCACGCTTGCCGCCACGCACACCAAAATCACCCACTTACGCGGATCCGTAGCTCCAAGGTCATGCTAGGCGGGTATAGCAGATTCGAGCTTGACACCTTTCTCCAAGCCATAGCGCTTTACCTTTTCCACGTCAAGACCTCTTCTCTTGCAGATTGATTCAACCACCCTCATCATAACCCGCCCCCCGAAGTATATCAATACGGAAGTTCCTAGCTTCGAAATCAAGTTACCCTTACCCTCGCTGAACGAGTTACGTGCAGCCATCTTTGCGAGATGCCTGTAAGAAGCATAGTACACCGCGAGCTGAGAGAGGTCTAGGGTGTGAGTCCCGAAAGCATAGCTCTTTAGTACGCCTAGTGGGACGTGCTGCATTGGTGTGACCGTGAACTCGAACGGTCTCCCATTCACCTCGGAGTTACTCAGTCTATTGATGAGCGCAACGGTCTCCCAGTTGTCCTCTGGCTGCTCCTCGTCCTGGCCCACTTGCACCGTGAACGCCGGTCTCCACCAGTATGCGTTAAGGTTGCGTGTGCCCTCCCATACTATGTCGCTCCATGGGCCATCTGAGCCGATTCTTAAAGGTAGAGTTTTATTGGGCATGTGGAGTTTGGCGAGCCTGTCGCTGCCTGTCTCCACACCCACCTGTACGCCGATCCAGTTGGATGGTCCGGCGTGCACGATGTCTGAAAGCTTGCGTATAAGCTCAGGGTAGGCGGCTGGTGGAGATATTCTGGCATGGGTTGGGTTGGTACTCCCCACTCCTCCAACATCCATCACCGCCTTAAGCAGGCCTGTCAGAGCCTCCTCATTAGGGGTGTAGAGTGGACCGTGCTGGTAGGCGAAGAACTCGTCGGTCTGAAGCCAGGCGTTTCGGAAGCCCCCATACCTGACGTTGACCTCCACCTCTTTCGCTATCTGCTCAAAGGAGTAGTATCTGAGAGGCCGTAGCGTCACCTCACAGAAGTCACACCCGATTCCACACCCCCTCATCACCTCATTCAAGGCTTTGGCTGCGGGGCGCACTATACCCGGGATTTCCTCAAGCCGAGGATACCTTTTACCTCCAGGCCTCCTCGACACGAAGCGTTCGTGAGGTCTATAAGAACTTCTGAAATTCATATCGAAACTCATAAACCCCCTGAAGAAGATGTTCGCGTCAAACTCATCCTCGAAAGCCTGAGAGAAAAGCAGACATGCTACGTCCTCTACCTCACCCTGATACGCGTAGTCTATTCCGAGACGCTCAAGCTCCGCGGGGAAAACCGTGAACTCCCATACCCCAGGCCCACCCACCACCAGCTTAGCCCTAGTACCCCGACGCGCCCTGTTCAACCTACCTATCAACGCTTCCCACTCAACACGTACCCAAGGGTAGCTCGATGAGCCGAAAAGCACGGAGTACGACATTGTGAGCGGCCCCAAACCCAAGGGGTCCATGGTGGATACCCCTATGACCTCCGTATCCTCTTTAATGAAAGCTTCAATAAAGTCTGGGTGTGGGACAACCACGTCCCGAGGGCTGCAACAGCGTAACAGTGATGCCTCCAGCTTGCGCACGGGGTAGGGTGCGAGCCTCGCCTGACCGTCTTCGAGCGGTTCGGCTATATCACCCTTCAAAAAATTGTATATCGCACCCGGAATACTGCTACTAGGCGCGCAGGGTAGGAAATCGAGAAGGGGGAAGTCGTGGTAGTTGAACATAAGGGTGAGGTCAGAAACCAACACGTATTTAGCCAAGACAAGCCACCTTTATCAAGCTCTAAGGTTTTAACCCAACTTCAATATACAGGCGCTCATACGCAAATTCACCCAGCTTACAGGATAAGGCTAAACAATGAACCGCAACCCGAACACCCACACATAGCCCTACCCCCGAAAAACATAAGCCCACATAATTGAAGGAGGCTGGTGAGCCGTGTGTGACTGAAGCTTCCCTATACGTGCACATTAGCACTCTAGGCTTAGTCATCCGATACGATAAAAACACTTCTGTTTAACGGCTTAAAAACACAATCCACAAAACCCTTTTTAATAGATGCCCCACCGAATCGTTATCGTGCCCCATACTCGACGTGGCTAGAGGCACGTCACTTCTCTTTTCCGGTTTGAGTAATATACGCAGCATGCGGGCCGCTTTGTACACTCACCGCTTGGTAGGCGTTGCTTGGAACGAATGCCCTACTGATATGATTTCTAAGCCGGGCACTGCCCACCGCACACCATCTGTTCTTTAAGGTTAGCGAACGCCACCAATAAAGAGCATGCGCGGCATCCAACCCTTGGGGTTGTTCACTGTAGGTATCTTTCCAGAGTTGTTCTACCCTTCTGCGCGCAGTAGTCTGGTTCGCACTTCTTCCAGCTTGCGCTCCGCGCAGGTTTCACTAAAGGCAGCCCAATGAACCTCACAAGGCTTCTCGTAATGCCCGCGCCGTGTATGTGTCTCATATATGGGAGCGCGAAGAACGAGGCGAGCCTCACAATGGCATTGATGTCCTCAGCCCACGTCCTAAGATTCCTGTCCCAGCAGCCGAGTAGGAACTCCCAGTGGAGCTCACTCATACGTTCGAGCGAACTGCGAACGGCACTCCTAAGTATAGCCTCTTCTAAGGGAACAAACAGCAGAGGAACATAGAAAACCACGCTCCCCTTAAGCCTGTCAAAGAGCTCGAGCGTCGCGAGAACATCTTCCTCCGTTTCTCCCGGCACTCCTAAGTATAGCCTCTTCTAAGGGAACAAACAGCAGAGGAACATAGAAAACCACGCTCCCCTTAAGCCTGTCAAAGAGCTCGAGCGTCGCGAGAACATCTTCCTCCGTTTCTCCTGGTAACCCCAATATAAATGTGTACATAGGGTACCAAAGGTGATCGTTGAAAACACCCGTGCCCTGAACCACTATCTCAGGCCAGTCTTCAATGCGGAGAGGGTATGCTTTACCGTTCATATACCTCTTCATCAATCGCACACTCCCCGACTCAATGCCCACATCCACACCGACAAATCTTTTCCCACCCTTCCTATAGTGGGACTTATCAATTATGAGAGGAGTGATTTCGTCGAGCAGGTCGGGTGCTACGAGCACTGGCACCAGAGATGCGTGTGAGATGGCTATTTCACTAACGCCCTTGTGCCCAGCGATGGCACCCAAGAGCTGCTTAAGCCTACTAGGGTTGGGATTAAAGCGAGCATCACTCCCATAGAGAAAGATGTCCTCGGTCACCAAAAAGGCACTGTCACACCCATTCCTTACATTAACCTCAACTTCACTCATTATGTGCTGGAGGGGGAAATCATACTTTGTTCGAAAATCAGGTGAACAAAACTGGCACCTTCTGCCACAACCCCGAGTTATTTCAACCGCACCGAACCCAGCCGCATGCCTGATCAAGGGCACACGTGTGAACTCCTTTAGCTTAACAGTCCTAATATACTTTGGAAGAGGCTGGCCGCTACGCATTTTTTCGAGAATGGGAACTATCCACTCCTCGCATTCCCCGGCTACAAGCAAGTCGATTCCCAGCTTTTCCTGCAGACCAGCATCCCTAATCTGCCACACACCGAAGCCGCCTACAACCTTCTTTACACGCCACTTCTCAAACACCCTATGCCTCATGAGCCTTACGAATTCAGTCCGATTCAGCGCTTCCCCTCCAAACCCAATAAGCGGGTTGTACGTGGCGCTCACATACGCGAGACCCAGGGGATCCATAGTGGAAACCAAAACGGCCTCGGTGTCGGCACCCACAAACTTCTCAAGATTGTAAGGGTGAACAACGGCAACACTATCCTCCCCGTATGCCTCAACCAACACGCTCTCTATTTTTCTTAGGCCGTAGGGAGCCAACCTCGCCGTACCGTCGGGCATATCCTGCGGCTTCAAATAACGCCAAGCAAAGGGCCGCACTAACGCCTCTGGAAAAGTACTCATCATGGCTAGCATCCAGCTATTCCCGAAGGTGGCCATCTCAGCCGCCGAAGCCGTCAGAACAAAACGCACGCCTTTACAATCACTCTTTTCCCTACCTAAAAAAGCATACGGGAACACGGCTAACCATAAACCTCCAGCCATACACACTTATTCGCCCAAAATTAAGAAGCTGGTGGTTTAACCCTTAAAGAATCAGGCCACCTCTTCCGCAACTAATAAAGCCCTCTAAAAAATTATGCGGGTAAGAATCCCACCCAACCCTGTATTCTCACCACACCCACATAAACCATTTTTTTCCGATACTTTCAATCAGTTGGAGAAACCCAAGTAGTTTCTGGGTGGGGCTTAAGCGTGGTGGACGCCACGGGGAGGATTGGTGAGAAGCCGTGCAGCCAGCCCACCGCCCATACACCCAGCAAGCCAGCCGAGAACACATTTAGCTTCTACAGTAATTTGATTTTTTGTGGGGAATGAGGATGGGATTTCCCGATTTCAAGGCTGTGGCCACCCCTCAGTGCTTTCGGCTCAAGCCCCCTTCTACACGAAGAAAGGCCTAGGGCTCCCCAGACTTCTCTCTGACTGGGGAGCTGGACTCAAGTCGAGCGTGTTCAGAGGAGACGAGGAGGGTTTCCCGGGGAAAGGCTAGAGTTTGAGGGTGAGTCGCGTGAGCACCCTTTTATCGCGGTGGACTAGATGTTGGTCGAATGTGGGGTGGGCCAATCTCGTCTGGGTGGCGGTAGACGCGCGGGGAGACAGGGCAGCCAGCTTGACCCAGCGCCTCCCCCACCCCTACCACTACCCCCTCACCCCGACGAGGAGTGCGGCCAACGCCTAAAAGAGATAGGCATACGAATATCTATATATGGGCTCACGTGGCGAGAACGAATCCCCCGCACTCAACGTTGCTTACTGGAACCAATGCGGACAAGCCCCTGAATTTTTGGTCGAGCCTAGGCATGAGCAACCAACCGAAACCGCCACATAGCTTGCCTCTTCTGTCTTTGAGGAGAATTATTGACACGCATACAACAGTGTAGCGTTGAAAGTAGTGTTAGGGAGTTTCCGACGCCTCAACCCAGGATTAGGGACCCGTGGGTATAGGTTGTGCGGCAAGGATAAAGTGTCTTTGCAGGTTGAGCGTGTGTGCACAAGAGTAGCTCAGGCCCCTGTAACGCGGACGCTAAAGCATGTGTAAGAGATGTACCCCGATGAGGAGCAGAGAGATGGCTTCGCTCCGATAGAAGCGGTTTACCGTCTGTTAAAAATAAGCGTACAATTGCTCCTATCGAAAAATTGAGTTGGGTAACTATTTTTATTAAAAACCTTAGGCGATTTCGTATTAAATATTTAAGGTCAATGTATTTATTCGGCCTTTGCGTTAAGTTACCGATGGATATGTCCATGATGGATGATATGGTTAGAACCCTTGCCCATATTTCGGAGGCGCAGAGGCGTGAGATGATCAAGGCGCGTCTTAAAGCTTTTTCAGAGATGGAGGATGACGATAGGATAAAAAATATGAATGCGATGATCTACTCTGTTCACAAACTTGACGAACAAAGCGTTGTCAGGCTGACGTACTCTAGGCTTGAATCACTCGCTGAAGACCTCGACGAACACGCAAGGATGAAGCTAGTGGGTTCACACCTATATGTGCTCAGCGACATCCCTCCGCAGCTGGCTCTCGCAGAGATAAACGCCATTATGAAGGCTTTACCCCAATGTCACGAGGCTTGCCGGAACACCCTTGTCAGCGAAATGAAGAGGCAGGTGGCAACCCTCCCACCTGATAGGAGAAACAAATTGATGCAAGTCCTACCCGAAAGTGCGCGCGGGATGATAGTGTGATAGTGTGCCGACCCCAGATTGGGGGATTCTAGCAAGGTTACACGAGGATGCTACCCGAGGTGGTAGAGGCTAAAGAAAGCCGTTATTAATCATTTTTTCAATGCGGGTTAACCGAGCACCCAAGCCCACAGTGGGTGGGTTACTGGGTGCCACATAGGAGTCTGTTAAGCATGGTCCACAAGGGTTGAGGGCTTCCCAGATGAAACCCCGCTATCATGGTTGACACTATAGCAGTAGAGCCTTCTTCTCGCGTCACCCAAGCATCGTCTGACCCTGATCAGTCTGTTTCTTCTTAGCTCTTTCAGCGCTGAGCAGAGGTTTCTGTGTGGAAGGTTTGTCTGCGTAAGGAGGTCTGAGAAGCACAACTCCCCGTGCTCCTCTAGGGTTTTGAGCACGAATCTCGCCGAGGGTGGAAGCCTAACGCTTCTCGCCTTCTGTGTTGGCTTAGCCTGTTGCGAACCTAGGGCTGATTTTTCAGGTTTGCTCGGAGAGTCTTGTGTAGTGATTTTGCTCCCAGTGTTTGACTGCATCGGTAGCCAAGCTAATGACATAGGTCATACTAATATTGATTTCGATGTGTGCAGCAAGCCCTCAAAGACCTTATCCACTAGGGTCTGTCTCAGGAAGCCTCCACGTTCAGGAGGGGGGAACCCACCGTCAACACTGGTGTTGTGGTAACAGTTGAACCCAAGATGGATTTGGGTGCTGGCTTGGGTGTCGAAAGGCTTCGGTTCCCAGCTGTGTTAGCTCCAGAACCCGTGGCCACTCGAGGAGGTCTTAGGTGGGTCGCGGTGTCCCCTGGAACCCGACATATGAGGCTTTATTCAGATGTATGATCGGAAACCAGAAAGGTCTTTCGACTGAATCTGGTCTGCGGCGGGTTTTGAAAAGGGGCTCATGGTTTATGACAGCCTACCCCTAGCGTAAGGGGGCCTGGTGTGCGCGTCTATCTTCCTTGAGGCGTAGGCTATGGTGGACACAAGCCCGATCCATATGGCCGCAAGTACAAATGTGCCGAAGAAGGGTGCTGCTAGAATCCCTAAACCGCTAATTGCGGAGTTAATTCCGAGGAGGGAATAGATCGGTGTTAGAGTGCACGTTGGGCAGGATAACACAACGCCGGGCGCGCTGCCTAGGAGCCCCGCTCGTTTTGCTCTCCTAGTGGCGGAGGGGACTAGGGCTAGCGCCTTGTAGCTTGTCGCCACGAGTACGGAGGTTATTGTCGCCACGAGGATGTGCTCGGGCACCAGCACAACACCGAAATGGTTGGTTAGGTAGATGGTGAGGGATGGGGCGTAGAGCAGCGGACCCGCTGGGAACACGCCCAGCGAGGGTGTATGCACGTATGGCGGGCTGCCCCAGGCGAATGTGCCAGCCGAGATAAGCGAGAAGCCAAGGTAGGAAAGAAGCGTGGTCCGGTAGGTTCTCCGCTTGGAGGTGTCGCTGAGTATTTGAGCCACACTCCGCAGCGCCGCTATTCTGCCGCTTAACACGATTTTCTTCACACCCGTAAGCAGTAGTGTCAACCCGATCACACTCAGTGTGAGGGACGTGGTTGTTATAGTGAGGCTACGCGTCTGGGATGTGAATGATGATGCGAGGAACATCTGGGGTTCGGCGTAGTAAAATATGAACTGCGTAACAAGCGCGAAAACCCCCGCCGCAATCAAAACATCCTCTAACCTAATCTTGGTGAGGGACAATCCAAGTTTTGCGCCTTCGTGGATATTGTCGACTCCAGCCCTGCTCATAAGCCAAAATATCGACTTGATGCCCAGATACCATGTGACCGGTGTGAATATTAGCCACAGGTAAACATAGAACTCCACTTGAGATTGGAGACTAAGTGTGGGTATGGGCGGAACAGGTCTATACGCCACGGCGATGGGTCCTAGCATTATCGGGGTCCAGCTTAGGGTCTGATAAATCAGGTAGTCTTTGAGTGTAGTGGTCCTGTTGCTTGTGAGCCAAGACGTGAGAAGCGTTGTGAAAGGCGCCGCTGTGAGCCAAGGGTTAAACAATGAGCCCACGCCTGCCACAAGTGGTAGGGCGACTAGGGCGCGGCTTCCAAACTGGGATTTGACACCAACGATTAGTGCGAGAATCATGGAGAGGGTGAGTGCGAGCTCATCTGTGTGCGCACTCAGCCCCGCCTGATGGGACACCGAACTCAGAGCCGCATAGGCGACGATGGGTATAGGGTACACCGCTAGGCTCCTGTTGCATGTGAGCCTAGACGCCGCAAGCAGGGAGGCTTCGAGGCCCAGCACTGCTGATACAACACGCAAGCCGCCCCCGAGTAGCACGAACGCGGTAAACGGGAGGCCGAAAACACCGAGCCAGATGTACTCGCTGGGAACCCTCTTTTCTAGGTTCACTCCGCGCATCCTTGCCGAGAGGAAAACCGTCGAAAACAGTAGTATCGTGAGCGAGAAGATGAGGAAGACCTCGTCCACTACAGGTAGGAGGCTTGGAATATTCGAGGAAATTATGCCAGCAGCGGGTTCGACGGCCGCTAGAATCCCTTCAAAGAACTCACAGGAACAAGATAGAAAAACCGTGGTGAGAGTCAGGGTCTGCGCCGCGCCGAGCCGTGCCCTTGAGAACCCCTTCCTGACTGCCGAGTATATGTCGAGGTAAAGAAAGATGACTGACGAAACCAGGAAGGACTCCGAGAGCGTTATCCCCAGACTGAAGGGTGTTAGGGAGAGGTCAAAGTAGTTGGTTGTCACCGAAACATAGGGCCATCCCCAGAGGGGGAAGGGCATGCTGGGTATGGGTGGAATCGCGGACACCTGCACCCATCTCCCTGGCAGGAGGTGTAGCTCGAAGGGTCCCGCCAGCGTATAGCTCAGGCCGTCGACAAGCAGAGTCTGCTGGAAATACATGAACAAAACAGAGTAGAGAAGTGTTAGGTAGGCTAATCCCCGGGGATGCCTCTTGACCATCGATGTGAAACCTGATTTTGCGCTCCTTAGATAACTGAGGAAATCTCCGAGATCAAAGTCTAACATCCCCACCTGGCATCCCCCGTAGTTTCTCCAAACCTAAAACGGTGCCGGGCAAAGGTATATTCCCCCGACACCTCCTAGTGTGCTTGAGATCTTGAACGCTCTCCTTAAGACGCTCCAGTATTGGGTGAGTGGTCTGACACCCTTTCTATAAGGCTCCTGCACTTTTACGCTCACCTCTGTTGAGAGGGTGGTAGACCCATTTAGTGCGGGCGCGTCGGGATGCGCTACGGGGGCCACGGATATGGGGCACATTGAGGGATGACGCGCCATCCTTACACTTGGGTCCGTCGTACAGCCAGTCTGTGTTTTAATGTGGGGAAACATGGCGCGACCGGCGTCCCCCACTGGGTTTGGCTACCTCGTTGTGGAGGGGTCGGGTTCGAGCGTTTAGCGGCCTCTTATTTCCATTCTCTCCCCGTTTTCAACCATCTGGTTAGCCATCTTGATGGCTTTCTGTACGTTGCCCAAGCAGCAGGCCCCCTGGGGATTCTCGACCTCACACCTGCAGTTACCCTTCTTTACCTCTGAGCTAATCCTTTGGGCCACACTCGTCTGGCCTCTCTCCATTATTTCTCTGAATATTGAGTCAACAGTGTGGCGGAAACAATAGCACACGGGTACTTTGGGGTCTGACTCCTTCTGCCACACCCTAACCCTTACTTGGTGTTTGGCCGCCGTGAGTGAACCGTCTTCACTGTAGTAAACCACGGGGCAGTCTGGTGTCTCGCACAGCCTGTAAATCGTGGGTCTCAATCTCTCAGGGTGCAGGTAGAGAATCGGGTCCTTAAGGAATACCGACACCGTGAATGCTGAAACATTCCTACCCTTCCTGCCGCACATAGGGCAGCCCACGCTCGGGCGGCCGTCGTTCTGGTAGGATACTTTGTTTTCTAGCCTTACGCTAAGCTCTTGGTGCGAGCCTCCCACACCGCAACACTCATCCTCCTTATTCTTCTCCGACACCTCTGGTTGATCCATGTTCTGGTTTCCCATAAACAGTGTTTGCGAGCCTCGATAAAAAGCGTATACCTTTAGCGGCAAAAAGACGCCAACCAAAACTCTTGTCACCGTTAAGGCTACACACGAACCGAGCACTCTACGTTACGCATATCCGGAGCAATCCACTGTGCATATGGGGGTAGTCTAGTGTCACCGGGTGCGGCTTCCATTTGGAAGACCTTGGTTCCGTCTGAGGCGCTTAAGCTAGCGTTCTGCGTTCGCTCATAACTCTCCCAATCTCTGTTAGTAACGTTCCCAGTACCCAGTAGAGACACGGGATCGGTCGCCTTATTTTAAAGAAAAAAATTCGGGAGCATTCTTTAATTTTTTAACAAGAAAAGTAATAATGTCTTCGTAATAATATTGATCAGGGGTATGGTGGCGTGATACCTTTTAGAAGGCTTTTGAGAGCCGTCCTGCGCGAGGAAGTCGTGGTTACAGGGGTTGAAGGTGTTGTGGGCTGGCTCTTTTATAACGCTCTGATAGGCCTCTACGGGTTCAGCTGGCTTCACGCCGTACTGTTCGGCTTATCGGGGTATATCCTACAGGTCACATTCTTTCAGCCTATTAAGTCCCTGGTCAACCGTATGGGGCACCTTTGAATGGTGCCACTTCCGAAGAAGCTTTTAAAACCCTGGACGAGGGTGGGTAGGCCGGTGTTACAGGAAGGTGTGTGAGGGAGTCACCCCTGCATGCTGCCTGACCTTATACTATGGCCTATAGCGGCCGTGATGACCTATGTGACAGCAAGGATTCTCAAGTGGTCTGCCTGGGTCAAAGACAATCTACATTACGCCTTAAGCGTTTTTCTGCTTGCCATGATGGGATCAATGTTTGGTGGTGTTGCGATCTTCTTTTTGATGCCTCCGCCGTGGGGGCTCACTGCCGCCGTGGTGGTGCCCACTATTGTGATGGTTGTGGCGTTCGTACCCGTGTTAGGTCAGCTTGTGAAGATGAGCTTTGAGCACAATCAAGAAGCGCCCCCCCCAAGATTGGGGTGTGCTGTCCGAGAGGATCTACGCGCGGCTGTTCATAGTAGCGCTCGCACTACTCAGCGAACTGCTTATGGGCTACGCCTTTACTCTTGCCTCAAACCCTTCGTTGGCGCACGAGGGGTTACTAGCCTCACTTGTAAGATCGGTGTCCACCTACTGGTTTGTGTTTCCGATGTCCGCTGAAATGGGCCTTACCCTCTATTATTTCAGGAGGGAGTTCAAAAGGCCCGTGATACCAATCTTCGCAGCCCAGTCTGTTATAATGTTTCTCACACCCACCGCTCTAGCAAGCTCACGCTGGACCGAGGTCACGGTTTACATGGGCGGCGCCCTGATGACGGGGCTCTTCATATATTTCTTCGATCTGCTCTACAAGCACAGATCAATAAACCGCGTCTTGGGCGACTATATTTTCCAGCTTATGGCGGTGTACGGAGGGATGATGGCTGGGTTATTCCTGTATATGGGTTGGGGGCGACTCACGCTGCTCGATGCGTCGATACTGACTGAGATGGTCGTATACTTCAACGTTATCTTAGCGCCTAAAAGGATGAGCGCTGCTCCCGAAAAGTCGTGGATGCTAGACGCCCTTTGGAGCTTCAGATTTCTTTTGGCTGCGTTTGTTTCCGAGTTCTTGATGGCGGGAGTGATAGACTTAGAATACTATGGCACCCGACAGTTCCTCTCTTCCGTGTCATTCGCGTCTCTGAGCGGTTCCTTTCCGAACATGGTGGGCGCATCGCTCTTTAACTTTCTGTCCGCCTTTAGTTTGATCACGGGGTCAGGGTGGTACTATCTCATGATGGGCACAGAGATGGGAGCTCTTGTGGTGTTCAGGATGTTCGAGGTCAAAACCTTGGAGACAAGGATTCGTATGGCGCTCATGCTTGGTGCATATTTCGTTTACAGCACCTTTTTACCCTACTTTGTGATCCCTGGGAAGCTTCAACCATACCTTCCGTTCATAGGTTGGACCATGGGTATAGGCACAGTCGGACCTGTCGCGCCGGCCTTCTTCGTGGGACTGTGGGGCACATACTTGGTATACGGCGTGCTATCGTTCCTCTTCGGGAGCAGGGCGCTTTGCAGCGTGCTTTGCACGGCCGCGACAATGTATCAGGGCACGCTTTACGATTCGATGTAGACGTTCAACAGAACATCGAAGATAGGTCGTAAGCTACTTGGAAGCAGGATAACACCCATATTCAAACGCGTCTCCACCATGGTTTGGGTATCGCTTATCGCCGCGTCAACCGCATCCTACCTGAACTCTGTGGGGGTGGTGCACATCACGGTGTACGGTACGGACGCAGCCCAATTCCTCTACTCATTCTACTTTAACTCCCTCTGGTACATAGTCTTCATGCTCATCCCATTCATCGGAACCTATGGATGCGTGACCACGGGGATGTGCCACTGGGGGATGACCAACCAGTGGATATCACGCCTAGGCTTCTTCAGACTCAAAGTCAAGGATAGAAACATATGCATGAAG
>Ga0080006_1132959_pt1 | contig 15161 bp, 15 predicted proteins | sample RS3BMetagenome_FD_69209 | JGI IMG/M metagenome (GOLD analysis project Ga0080006, IMG submission 69209) | Ferric oxide microbial mat and aquatic microbial communities from Rainbow Spring, Yellowstone National Park, USA - RS3B (SPADES... ... | reverse complement strand
AGGCGACGGGGGGAGACCCCCCGAACACTGCGCCGCACGAGCTTTTCTCCCCCACTAGATGGGGCTGGGGCGCGAGCCGCAAAAAGGGCACAATTGGGCGCCGACCCTGATCCGTGGTTTGTGTTTCTTCAGCCATGGTGGATTATTTACCCTTCCTAAATATGCACCCGCGTTTGCCGCTTAAGTTGCGGCAAAGGTGTTGTTGCATGCGACCGCGAACGAGTTGCGGTCGCGCATTTCTTCGCCGTCGCGCGCGATAAATTGCCCCGCCAACAAGTCTCCCACAGCGATGTCGCACTTTCAACTGTTGAGCCGTCTAGCTTTGCAAGCGCCCGCGTCGAATGGTGCACACAGCAGGTGCGCCCGCAGCAGCGCGGCTCGGCAGCACGCGCATCGAGTCGGCGTCGATCTCAACTGTTACGGCGCCGTTCTCGTCGGTGCGCAAAATCCGCGTTCCCGCAGCAGCGTAACGCTCCACGATCATGGGCGCTGGCAACCGAAAGCGATTGAGATGGCCCACGGAGATGATCGCGACCGGTGCCTGTACGGCATCGAGAAACGCCGGCGTTGAGGAAGTCTTGCTCCCGTGATGGGGCACCTTGAGCAGCGCTCCTCGAATTTGTTCGGGGTAAGATGCGATGAGCGCGCGCTCTGCCTGAGCCTCGATATCGCCGGTGAACAATACGCGGTTAGACCCGTACGAAAGCATCAGCACCATCGAGCTATTATTGTGGGTGTTGGCGGAATGAGCGGGCGGATTAAGGCAGCGTATCGCAACACCGGCGATATCCTCAACCGCGGACGCGCTGCTGAGGAGGCGCAGACGTACGCCGCGTAGCGCCAGACTAGACAGCAGTGCGGCGTAGCCCGGATCCGGGCTTGACACAGCTGAGGCCCAGAATTCTTTCGGTCCGAAGTTGCGAGCCAGAAATTTCAGCCCGCCGTAATGGTCAAGGTCCGGATGGCTCAGCGCGAGGTACTCGACGTGCATCACCCTTTGTGACCACAAAAACCGTGCTACGAGTCGCTCGCCCGGGTCGAAGGCGGGGCCGAGACCCCCGCCGCCGTCAATAACCATCACCCGCGAACCCGGAAACCTGATTACTGCGGCGTCGCCCTGACCGACGGCGAGAAAAGTGATACGCAATGTTGGGTTAAAAAAACGCTGGTAGCTCCACCATGCGCCATCAATGCCCAAGCCTAGGAGCAGCAAAATCACCGCCGCTCGACGCCAGCGCTCTGTTGCACCGCGCCGCGCGACAAGCCCAGAGTTGGCATCGATGTCGCGCCCCGCAGCGAAAGCAAGATGAAGAGCGGGCCCGGCAACCGGCCGCGTAAGCCATAACAAGAGCAGCGCGTAAAAGATGAAGAGCTCCGCCAAGGTCGGCGTGAAGCATCGCACCCAAGCCATGGGCCAAGCGGCGAACCATGCCGCTAGATAGGTGCCCGCAGTCAAAAACCAGCTCGCGGCGCGCAGCACGACGGCTGCCGCGTGCGGCAAGAAAAAGCTCAGCGCAGCGGCGCACAACGCGCCTGTTGTGCCGATTAGGCCCATGATTGGAACCACCACTGCGTTAGCCAGCGGACCAATAAGCGACAACTGGTTGAAGTGGTACGCGGTGAGCGCGCCGACACCGAGCGTTACGTAACCCGACAGTGCTAGATAGCCGCCTAGCCAACCCGCGGCTCTATAGATGGGCCAAGCGCGGCGAAGTTCTAGCATCCGACGCGCGCAGTAGTTAAGCCACCACGCTGAGTACCGGCGCATCCCAAAGACGATCGCCGCGACCGAAGCAAACGAAAGTTGGAAGCCAATGTCAGCCGTAGAACCCGGAATCACGAAAATGATCGCTGCTGCTGCGGCCGCCATCGCCGCAAGCGGTTCGCTCTGGCACTCAATCACAATCGCGATCGTATAGCTTGCCACCATAATGACGGCGCGAATCGTCGACACATGATGGCCTGCGACCAGTGCGTACGCTATCACGGCCAATGCTGCTGCCAGGGCAGCAATCTTATTTGCCAGGCCAAAGATAAGAAGCCGAGGAATCGCCGACAGCGCCAGGCGCACCAACATAAACGCCGCCGCGGCGACAAATCCCATGTGTAAGCCGGAGATCACCAGCAGGTGCGCCATGCCGGTGAGGGCGAACTCGTCTCGCACTTTCTGTCCCAGTCCGCCACGGTCGCCAATTACCAGCGCGCGCGCTTCCTCTCGCTCGGGATAATCAAGCGTCGCGTCGATAAAGCGCGCGATATGCGCGCGCGCCTGCTCGATCTGGGTCCACGGGAACCATGGCTGATAGCTCAGCACCGTGATTTGCTCAGGCGTGTCGATCAGCATCGTTGCCACAATTCCTGCCCGCGCCATGTAGGCTTCGTAGTCGAATTCGCCAGGGTCGCCGAAGTTGCGCGGGAAGCGCACAGGCGCGGCGAGACTTACTCGCTGGCCGATTCGGTAGTTGCCGCCTTCGAGCAGGGTGACGCGAACCAATCCACTGCAAGGCCGCCACGGTCCTGAGTTCGCATACGCGCGCTCAACATGGACTAGCAAACGCTGCCTGCCGTAAGAGCGTTCGGGCTCGCGCCAGACTACGCCCTCTATTCTGAGTCGCGTGCCGTCCGCGTAGTGCCGAATTGACCAATTACGATCGCCTCTCGCGCCGAGTTCGCTCACCCGCAGCGCAGCCGCGCCGATCAGCGCCAACAGCGCCACGCACAGCCCGAGCTTCTTGGCGCGAAAAAGGAAAAAAACGCCGGCGCTAGCCGCTAGCAACCACAGAATGCTTGCGCGCTCAAAGCGGCAGCCTAAATTTCCCAGCGCATCTCCGCACACTAGCGCCCCCGACACTCCATATATCGAGGACAGTCGAGCCCACGGCAGCACTGGTAGACGGCCGCGCAGTGCGCTTGCCGATGGCAAACGGCGCACCCGGCCGGTCAATTCTGGTATTTGCAGTCTATCGGCCCCACCAGGCGCCGAAGCGATAGATGACGCTCCCACAGGCCTTCTTGCGTTGCGCAACAAGTCGCCTAGACCGAACGACTCCCCACAAGTGTGCTGCAACTACTTAGCCGCGAAGCCGAGTGCGCACAGTATAGCGAAATAGCTCGTTATTGGCGAGTTAAAGACTCTTTCGCATTTTACCGCAGCGATGCTCCAGACCCTCCAGATCACCCCCGGTCGCCGCGACAGTACCTGTCGCGTTAACAAAGCTCCTGCGCGATGCGCCGATATCGCGGAATTTTCTTGGTTATCGTTGCGATATCTCGACCGGCACGCAAACTGCGTCCGTGACCCCGTATCGCGTATGGACTTGCCGGGCTCAAGGGCTCTGCACGATGCCCCTCGGCCGGCGCGCTCTCAAGTTGAATGAGCGTCCTAAAAGATTGTGACGTTTCGGTCAGTTTTAGGATAAATCTGCTAGAGCGAAGCGATCGCCTTCTTGTTCAAAGCAAAAAGCGGCACAACCCGTATAAATTCTTTGTGGAGTTCTTCGACCTAATTTATCTGTTAGCTGATAGGCATCCGGGAAGCTTTGGATGCGCGTGAATGGCTCTCAATGGGTGGAATTAGCACATGAGTGGATTGAATCTTTGGATAGCGGTCGGCGTGTTTGTTTCTACGGCGCTGACCGATGGGGTGTACGTTCTGTTTAACGCCGCGGTCTCCCAACGCCGCCGCGTACGCGCTGCAACCTGGAGCAGTGTATGGTATTTACTGTCGGCATTCGCCGTGATCAGCTACACCCACAACGCAGCCTACGTCTTTTTCGCTGCCAGCGGCTCGTGGGCCGGCGCGTTCTGCGCGATGACCTGGCTTAAGCGCGAGGCCAGCTCTGCGCCATCCCCTCCGCTCGGCAGGACATCAGCGGGTTGTGCGCAGACGTGACGACCCGCAGAGGCGGGTGGGGGTCGAATGACTGGGTACCTCGCGCAAGCAGCCCCATCCCGCGCCGGTTGGCGAGGTTGCGCATGCGACGACGGCTCATTTTTGTCGGGTTGCAGCCGCGATCTTAAAGCGAGGCTCGATGGAGGAAACGTGCTATTCGGCGGTCGCCCTGGACGGAGTTTCCTCGTCCTTTCTCGACGCGCCTGGCGCAGCTAGCCTGCGGGTGAGACCGATCGTTTCGCAAACTTTTTCAACGGCTGAGCGCAAGGGTCCCTGTTGGGTAAGGATACGGTTGTCCTGCACGACGTTGCCGTTCCAAAAATCGGCGCTGCGCTTCCAATTAATTTCACCGAGCCGCGCCGCGTAGACGCGCCAGTCGTCGACGCCGTTGCGAAACAATAGATGGCCAACGCGGCCAATTAAATTCAGTCCGGTCGCGGTCAAGCACAACCAGCCTTCGGCTCGCAGCGCGGGTATGGTTCCCGCCTCGACCGTGTCGGGGAGCTTTGCGATTCTGTTCCACACCGCCAGCGCCTTGGTTACCTCGTTGACGTAGGCGGAGAACTTCTCGAGGGCGTCGTCGTACTGATGCTTTTTAGAGAGCTGCTCGTGAGCGCGCCGTGCGAATTCATGGTCAGGTAGCGCGTACGAACCGCACAAGAGCTCTTTGACCAATTGGCGCACCTGGTTCATTAGGAACAGAAAAGTCGAGTTTCGCGACAAAATCTTGTTAGTCGAGTCTATTCGCCCTCTGAAAAGCACGCAGGCTTGCTCGAGGTCGACCACCAGCCGATTGCCGGGATTGCGGGTATCGTACAGCGTTAAAAGGCTTTGCGGCAGTGCTTTGACCTTGGAGCAGTCTGCGAAGTCCTGGTGTGCCTGTACAATGTTGCTCTCGGGCACAATCATCACGGGCACGCCGTTGCGCGATGCTTGCGCATAGTCCTCAGGCTTTTCGTGACGTAACTCGTTGAGAAACTCGGCGATTCCGCATTGGCGGTGCTGGCCGTCGGTAATCGTCATGCGAGCATTTGGCGGCAGCACCAGGTATCCCATCAGGCCGGGCGCGTCCCGAAACTCCAACGTATAGACTGCGGCGGGCTCAGCTAGGTTTAGCGTTAACGGCGGGATGATATAGCGTTGCCGGTAATGCTCTCTTAAGTATCGCGCTATAGCTCGGTAATGAGTCGGCACAATCGGTCGATTCAGAGCCTCCAGAGCGGCGCTAACCGGCGCGCCTTTTGCCGCTGGTTTCGCCTCAGCGTGGCTGGCGATCCAGTTCATCGATAGCACGCAGGCGAGCAGCGTGCGCTGCCCTTGTTCGAAAACCACTGCTGGGACGACAGCTCCGCCCTCCATTGCCTGAGCGTGCTCGCCGGCCGCGTGTTGAGCTTCTTCGATTGAGCCGCAGCGTCTTATCCGCAGCAGCCCAGCCGACGATTCCTTGGCTTCGGCGCGTTCAAGCATATACCCGCCTGCGGCTGGTTGAATGACGGGCGGCCTCATTGTGGCGCTGGCAGTTAACGCAAGTGCTTACGCCCGGCAGCGCTACGAGCCGTTCGCCTGCTATGTCGCTGTTGCATAGCGTACAGCAGACCGGGCCGATAACCATTTCCGTTGGCTCGCACGGACGCCGCGCCACTTCTAGGGCCACGCGTTCCGGCTCCGACGCTAACAACCCGCCCCCGGTGAGAACTACCGGACGTCGCAAAACAACAAAACCGAGCACGCCCGAGGGTCGTAAAAGCGCGCCCCATGTCAAATGAAATGATGGCGCGCCGCCCGAGACGATGCGCGGCCGCCCTGGACGCTCCCTTTCGATTGAGTCAAATCCTCGTGCCGACAGCCCTCCGATGATGGTCAGACCGTGCCGATGCACGCTGACGGAGTAGGCTTCCATGCAGACGCCGCCAACGTTGACCATCTCGCTAAGCGCCCGCATCCGCGCCTCGGGCAGACTATCCCATATTCGGCAGTCAATATCTGCGCCTAAAAATTCCATACGCTGCCTAAACTCGCGCTGACCGTGGAATGCCAACCGATTATTGGCTATCGATGGCCCAGGTGTCAACGTATGGTCTATTCAGAAACAGTGTTTGATCAAGGTCTGAAGGCTAAAAAGCCTTCAGAGATACGTTGCGGCTGAAAGTAACCGGGCCGCTAAATGGAAATCTGAGGAAACCGAACGTGCGCTTAGAGCAGGAGGCTAACGCGGTGGTCCCATGCCCCCTTGAGGAGGTGGCGTTACTCCTAAAGGACGCTGCTCGCCGGGCATAAAGGGAGGGGCCAAAATCAATGGAATGTTGGGAATTGGTTGAGCCGGCGCGGAGCTATCAACTACCGGCGGTGGATTTATAACAATGCTCGATGAGTTTTTATTGTTGAGCTGCTGCGAAGATTTTTCACCCTGGTCGGTGTTATAGGTCCATTGCGCTGTCAAGCGTTCGGGCCACGCCACTGCACCGAAAATAAGTACTAACATCAACAGGCCCACCAGCCGCATCTTAGTTTCCTTTTCAGCCGTCCTTGAGAGGTTTTGTCATCAGCCGCGTCTTTAGCCCCGTCAAAGCGCTGCCGGGATATTTTCAAGTTCCCTCGTCGCGTCGAGATCTTCGGCGATAGATGACACGCGCGCAGACACCTTTTCGGCCACTGCAGCTTTAAACTCCCGGTCGTTGGCGATCTCGAGGTTGAGATTAACGAATTCTTTCGCGTTGCGCACCACCAGCTCCCGCAGACCCATCGTCTTGTAGAACCCGAGGCTCAAACCTCGCCCAACTAGTCCCACGGCGCGGCCTGGCCTGGCATTACTGCAATTGCGCGTTTAAAAATTGTTTGAGCTGAGGCGATATCTCCTTGTACGAGCAGCGCATTGCCCAAGCAGCAAAGAGCCTGCGCATGATTTGGGTCCATCTTTAACGCTCGGCGCGCCTTATCGGCCGTCGCTTCGAATCCCGCCGTCGCGTTGAATAGAGCGGATAGGTTACCTAAGACTTCAACGAAATCCGGCCTAACCTCGAAAGCTCTTTGCTAGTGCGCCTCAGCCTTCTCACACCGGCCAAGACAGATGAGGGGGAGGCCTAGGTTCGAGTGCACAAAGGAACCTGAAGACGAAAGTCCAGCGTACAGATGCAATAGGCTGCTCGTCGTTCTCGAACAGGCGCAACGCCTTGCGTCGTCAGATTTCAGAACAAGAACTCCGCATTACTTTCACAGCGTATCTTTATATCTCAACCTGGTATGCCCAGACGAAAAACGGCGGGTTAGGCCGCATCTTTGATTTCTTTTATTACCAGTTCTAGCGCGTGCAATGCCTCAACGGGCGAACCTCTCGAAACCGCTGTTTTTGCGGTCTCAAATTTCTCCTTGGCCTTATCCGGAATCAATGCAACCAGCTCATCCAGCGATGCTCCTACTTGCGATAAAATCTCCGCCGCGCGGCTAGCGTGGCTTTTGGCCATAATCCGCGCGGCGCGGCATTGACCGGCAAGCGAATCAAGCTGGCAGAGCATTAAAGAATTTCCGGGAACCGAAAAGACAGCACGTGTTTTCAAGTCCGCGGGGGAACTAGTCTTGGTTTCTGGAACTCCCGGCCAAAACGCGACGAGCCTCTCGGTCCACAGGCCGTTGCGCTCGGGGTCCTTTTCTGGTTTTACCAGCGCTCTCATCATTTTCGAGCCAGTTTTAAATTCAGTATAGTCAAGATTGGTCACAGCGTACTGCGCCGTTAAATTAACTGCATCCAGCCAAGTATCGTCGAACAGCACAACGCCGCCTGGGCGCAGCAGCCGGTTGACTATGCACATATCAACGAAGCAGGCGTCAAAGCGATGGTCGCCGTCGATGAAAACAAAGTCGAAGCGGCGTCCTTGCCGAAGCAGCGACGTTAGCGCAAACAGAGAGTCTTCTTCGTATATCTCAAGCTTGTCTTCCAGGCCGAGACTGCGAAACAGAATCCGCGACGCATTGTGAAAAATTGTCGCTTGAAACGGGTCGATGACGACATGTCTGATGGGCTGTCCGGCTTTCGCTAGAAGCGCTTCAAAAATGAAAAGCGTGGAGATTCCCCAACCCAGTCCAACCTCAAGCGTGCTAACCGGCTTAACAGCGAGGCAAACCTCCCGCAGCACCCGACCCCGCTCCGCAGTTAGACCGATCGGAAAGATCTCATTGAGGCCGTTTTCCCCAAGAATTTTCCCCTTAGCCAGCAATTCTTCGCGACACTGGCGCACTCGCTCGAGCGCTGTCTCATCACTTGGCTTGGCGGCCTTTGTGGTGGCTTGCACTGCGAAAAACGGCCTTAGAAGATAGCACGTCGATATGGTGAAACTTTATGAGCCCTGGGAAGCGTTGAACGGGCAGTCTCGTAAGTTGCGGTCCTAAGAAAGTGATGTTGAACCGGCGAGTGGTCACTCACGCTGCCAGGTCTTTTTGCCAAATCGAGGCTCAGGAAAATTTCACTGAGCATACCGAGCACCCCGCCAATTCCCTCAACGTCTGCCGCTAGACCGCTGCGCCTGACGCGTGCGAGTTGCTTCAGTACGAAGAGGTTGAGCGCTTTGATGCGGGTAATTATGTCGCTACCTTGCGCGGTGTCAAGTATCGACGTGAGATAGGATGTGGTAAGCCAAAAGCGCTCGATTAAAGTTACGGCTTGACGGTGTTCTCCCGCCCTCAAAGCCGCTTCGAGTTCGTTGAAACGGTTTGCCATCCGATTGTAGGTGTCGGCTACGCTGCGTTCGATGCTTGAGGCAGCCAACTGCCCTTTTCGGTACGCGCTAAGTACCTCGTCATTTGGGCGGATGCGTGATTTGAGCTCGTCTTGCACCATCGTGTTTACTCGCTTAACTGACACGAGTTTCGGAGCTTTGCATAAAACCAGACGTTGCGAAGGCAACTCCGACTGCTGATTCACTCTAACCTTCGAAGCTAGCTATCACAGGGACATAACCTTGCGCTTTGAACCTTTGAGAACTCGCGCCTGACCCGCTCGCCACTTCGTGTCCAATCAGCCGATCAGGTTGCTGCTTGTGCTAGTGTTGCTCGTCCCGCTCGTCGTGGTCGAGCTTGTGGTGGCCGGGCTGGAAATACCACCTTCGGCTTGGAGCAGACTTGAGATCGAAGTGTATTGCTCAATCTGGGCCTGCAGCAGACTGTATTCGTTCTCTAGCATCGTCTGCTCTTGTTGGACCTGTTGCGCCATAGAAGAGATCTGCTGCTCCTGAGCCGTCACTTGGTCCTGGTAAGACGAGGTCTCTGAAGCGATCAGTCCGGTTTTCGGAGTTAGCGCGTCAGAGACTAAACCGTTGAGGGCGCTGTAAAGTTTGCTCATCGCGTTATGCACCCCGGTCGGATCGCTCTGAAGGGCGGTCTCGAAAGCGCTCTGGCTGAACTCAAGCTGGCCATTATTATTAGTTACTGCGTTGCCGTCGATCGTGATTCCCAAGTCCGATAGGTTGATGGTGCCCAATGCGGAATTGAGGCCGAATGCCAGCGATTCGAGCGGGCCGTTAGCATCTAGCGCAGGCGCGGTCTGTCCGGGGATTGCGGTCGTGTTGGAATTGATATCGGACAGAAGCTGATTGTAGGCCGTGACAAAGCTTTGTAGTTGATTGGCCTCGGTGCTCGTGTCTTCGGAGACCTGCACTGAGTACGGCCCGCCGGTGCCGACAAGATTGAGCGTCACACCAGGAATCGCGCCGGAGACAGAGTTGCTTTCAGAAGTAACGGCCTGATTCCCCACCAGAAGCTGTGCGTTTTGGGCATTTTGAACAACGGGGTCAAAGGCGGCAGCGGAGAACGTGTCATTGGTATTGAGCGTTCCACCCGTAGCGTTAAAAGACAACGTAAGGCCGTCGGCAACAGAAATGGCTGTGCCCGCGGTATAGTTCGACGGCACGGTAATCGTGCCGCTGTCACCCACCGCGTCCTGCCATGAAATCGTAATCGCGCTCGAGCCGATCGTGCCGCCCTGAGTAACGGTGAAATTAAACCCCTGCGTGTCGGTTCCGGTGTAAGTTCCGCCCACGATTGGACCGTTGGAAGAGCTATTGGCGCTACCGGTGATGCCGCTATAATCGACGGGACCAACAGTTGTGCTGCTGAAATCTGGAGCAGTTCCACCAGTTAAGCTGGTCGAAACCTGAAACGAATTTGCGGTTCCAGTCTGGTTCGATAAAAGCTCGAGGCGATAGGGAACGGAGGGTAAGCCGGTGTCGACCACCTGCGCTGTTACCCCTAAGTTTGCAGAGTTGATCGCATTCGCCACGCCTGAGAGAGTGTCATTACTTGAGTTGATGGTTATTTGATTTTGGACGCCGCCTATAATCAGTGTTATGCTTCCAGTGCCGACAGTGTCGTTAGTCGATGCATAACCCTGCGAGGCAACCGCTTCGGCCGCGGCCAACTGGCTAACTGTCACGTCATAGCTGCCGGCCACCGCAGTTCCGTTAACCGTTGCGGAGAACGGGGCTCCCGTTTGCACTGACACGCCCATAGGCGGCGAAGAACTGTCGTTTTGGAAGGGTGAAAGGGCGCTTTGCAGCGTGGAGAGATCGCCTTGAATCGTGCCGAGCGTGCTAATCGCGGTCTGCTCGGTCTGCACCTCCTGGTCCAATGCTCCAATCGGAACCTCGGCCGTGGCAACCATGGACTCGATTATCATGTTGAAGTTGATATTGCCAAAATTTGGCAGGCTTATCGGCGTCGACGCACCCATAAAAAGTCTCCTCAGGCGATTTACCTCGCTACTCGGGCGTCATCCGGGTACGGGGCGAGCTGTCGGGGCGGATGGGCCATGATTTGCGGGGGGTGAGTCACGGCCGAATCTTACGACAGCATTCGCCCCGCACCTGGATGACGCCCGAGTTCGTCATCCGAATTGCCTCGCTCAAAGATTACGGGAAGAGAGTAGCGAGGTTCTGGGGAATCGAGTCTGCCTCCTTGAGCACCGAGATGCCTGCCTGCTGCAGTACCATCCGTTTGGTGAACGTGGCAAACGTCTGAGCGACGTTCGCGTCCTGAATATTTGACAGCGCCGAGGTCAGGTTCTGCGTCTCGGACTGGAGGTTGGCCGAGATCGTATTCAATTGCTGTTCGTAAGCGCCGATTGTGCCGCGGTAAGAGGCGACAGTCTGCAACGCCGTAGCGCTTGACCCAATCTCACTTTGCGCCGAGGCCTGCTCCAACAGATTTGGCCCAAAAGTAACCGCAACCTGCTGGCCTACGGCAACATTACCGCTGAGCGTAAAGTCTGCCCCGGAGCCGCCGAGATTTTGTACGGACGTATCGGTCGTGTTCAGCGTAATTGTGCCTTCGTTTTGACCATTGGCGGTCGTAAGGCTAAACGTTACCACGTCGGTTCCGATAGCACCCGATGTTTCGGCGGTTCCAGACGTTGTGGCTATGCTTTTCACGGTCAACATTACCCAGTTGGGCGCGTTTTGATTAATCGCGCCAGAAACGGCGGTGCTGGCGACCGTATTCGCGGCCACCGAACTGGGCGTTGTGCCCGTGCCGTCGGCCACCGCCACCGACCCGGTGCCAACGCCATTATAATTGCCGTCGGTGCCGTAATAATTATCCGCCGACAATACAAGGCCGCCAGATGGAATATTAAACGCCCAGAGTCCGTTTGACGTCACGTTCGGCATGTTAACCGTCAATTGGTCGGCTGTTGAATCATTCGGCCCAACCTGGAACATGGTTGTTGAGCCATCCAATAGATTAATTCCATTGAACTGGCTGCTTTGGGCGATATTGTTGATTTCGCTGTAAAGCTGCTGAAACTGTGCGTCCAATGACGCGCGCTGCGTATTGCTGACCGTGCCGTCGGCGGCCTCGGAGGCTAATTGCTGTATAGTCGTAATAGCGTTGCCGATGTTCTGTAACGCGCCGTCTGCGGTCTGCAACATACCGCTGGCGTTTGAAACGTTAGTCGAGTCCTGGTTTAGCGAACCCAGAAGACCGCCCATCTCCATCGCAATAGAAAGGCCGCCGGGGTCGATCGCGGCGTTGACGATCCGCTCGCCGGTAGCGAGCTGCTCAATAGTTGTATTGAGCTGAGTTTGATTCGTGTCGAGTGCGTCTGACGCTATCAAAGACGCCTCATTTGTGACTAGACTTAGCATCTTTATCCTCCTCCCGCCCTGTAGCGGCGACATCTGATTTCATCAGTAAGCTCGCGCGACGCCGGGTTTTTTCTCAACTTTGGATTGACGCAAAATTCTCTGATTGATAGGGTTTAAGCGTCTTAGCTTGGATCTGTTTCCGTGGACTAGGTCAATCAAAGGCAGATCAATGCAAAAATTTGGCGACTGCGGCTTGGTCGCACTATCCGAGACTTATGCTTTGAGCCGCCAGGAGCTAATGCTTCTACGCGGCCTTGGCGGCAAGGTTTTCGAAACGATACGCTCGCTACTTCCTCGTCTCGGAATTTCGCTGGGTATCGCTCTGCCGTCATTAAGGATTGCCAAGGTTGCGGAGGTGCTAAACACCCTGCCAGCAGGAGTGGTGCTGACTGTCCGCTTTGGCGAGCGCGCTGGTGGCATCCTGGCGATGAGTTCGGCGCTGAAAGTCGCTGCGATGCAAATGGTGTTTGCCGGTAGCCGGCGATGGAGCGGCGCTGAGCGATTAAGTGATTTGGAGCTTGCAGCCGTGGGTAGGATGTTGGGGAAGGCAATCGCAGACGGCTTCTCTGCCGGCTTCGCTCGGCTGTTTGGCGCACAAGCCCTTCCTACCGGCGCGTTTGCCGTTGAAATGATAACGGCTGAGACGCTTCTTGCCGAGGATAAGGTGCTCTGCTTCAGTTGTGCCGCTGACGGTGGCGGTAGCGCGATGATCGCGGCAATTGAACTTGCTCCGATATTGGCCTTGCGCGGTCTACTTCGGGAAGCGGCGAGCCTAAAGCCAATAGAGGCGGAAAGCTCCGCAGTTGCGATGAGGCGAATTGGACGGGTCAAGGTAGAGATTTCCGCAGTGTTAGGGACCTTGGCAACAAGTTTCGCTGAACTTAGGACCCTTAAGCCTGGTAGTTGTCTGCCGCTCGGGAAGCTGCGAGATTCGGTTCCGACCGTCGATGTTTACGCCGGCGGGCAGCGTCTCGGAACGGGCATAGTGGTCGAAGACCGGGGATGGCGGCGAATTTTTCTGCAGCAATGATCACAGACTAGGAACTAAAGACAATGGCTGAGGACGACAAAAAACAAAGCGAACGCACTCTTGGGGAAAGCGAGGCTCTGACCGATGGCGCGAAACCTAACGCGGGAGCGGAGCCTGACAACGGCAGCCTAGATAACACGTTGAGCGAGGCGCTCAACGAAATTTCGCTAAACGTAGTAGTTGAAGTAGGTAGGACCGTGATGGCGGTGAAGGACATCTGCCGCCAATTTCGTGCCGGCAACGTGGTGCGATTAGACAAGCAAAAGGGCGAGCCACTTGAGGTTTTCGTGAACGGCTTGCTTTTCGCGCGAGCGGAAGTAGTATTCGAAGGGGATCAAATCGGAGCCCGAATCATCGAGGTCGTGGACGCCGATGGCGCGTCGCGAACTGCCAACTCGCTGCATTTTCTCAGGTGATGGCTTATGAGCGAACCTATTACCGACCAAAAAAACGAGAAAGTTGAAGTCAATAGCGGCGGTGTGGCGAGTTCAGTCGATGTAGCGAGCATTTTAGGAATCATTTTTGGCCCGGTTTGTGTGCTCCTCGGTCAATGGCTTGAAGGGGGAGATATTAGGAGTATCTTTCAGGCGAGCGCGGCTCTAATCGTGATCGGTGCAACAGTAGCCGCCTGTATGGTCTCATTTTCCCCCTTTTATCTTAAAGCAGCTATGCTTGACTTAAAGAAGGTGGTAACCGACGACCTACCTCATCCGTTCGACCTAATCGATCGCCTGGCAACGTACGCCCACGTCAACAAAAAAGACGGTGGTGTCGCCTTGCAGCAATTTATTCGCCACGAGACCTATCCCACGTTGGTCACGGGCGTCAGACTGATCGCGAACAACGCGGAAAGGGAAAAAATCGAAGCGCTTTTCGACCGTGTTTTGCATGAACGCCACCAACGCAACTCAGCCGGGGCCGAAGTTTTTCAAGCTGCAGGGGGCTACCTGCCGACTTTCGGCATCTTGGGTGCCGTCCTTGGCCTAATCCATACGATGCACAGTCTGGCTGATCCTTCGCACGTTGGAGAGGGCATTGCGACAGCTTTTGTGGCCACGGTATACGGTGTTGGCCTTGCTAATCTCGTAGCGCTGCCACTGGCGCGCAAAATGAGGACCCGGGCGAAGGCTGAAAGATTACTAGACACTATCGTAGTTGCTGGAATTTTGGCGATGAAAGACGGCATGTCCGCTGTTGCCCTGCGCAACTACCTCAAAGAGGGCGCGACGACGCGCCCAGTGACTAGCCCTCACGGGGAACAAGCGAAAGATAGGGAACACGCTAAGGCCGCATAAGCAACGCCGCAAGGGGACGTGGACTTATTTGACGATCTCGAGGGGGGTGAAGAGGAGCGCGAATCCGATGAGCGGTGGATCGTTTCTTACGCCGACTTTATCACAACCCTTTTCGCTCTCTTCGTCTTGCTGTTTGCCCTTTCTTTGGAAGATACCCGGCTGAAAGCTGGCATCGAGTCGGTTGCTCGGATGATTGGAGCAAGGCCTTTGATGCAAGGGATGAGACCGGACGCGGGTCAAGGAGCCGCTATGCGACCTTCGACGGTTCCTTCAGGCGTGCGTGGCTCGTTGGCTTCTTCACTGTCCCCATTTGGCCAACAGGGAACAGTTTCGGCTCTGCAGCCGGAAAATGCCGAAGTTTCCGCGCATCTGGACTTGCTTCAACTCAACCAGGTCAAAGAAAGTTTGGAACATGACCTAAGTGCCTTTTCTGACTCCGGGGTGTCGCTCAAGCTCACGCGAGAAGGCTTAATCATTTCACTTGCCGCGGCGCGTTTCTTCAAAAGCGGAGAGGCTGAAATTAACCCCGCTCAGGAGCCGGTTTTGAGGACGGTTGCCATGAACATTGGAAGGCTAAAAAACCCGATGAGGGTCGAGGGCTTCACCGATTCGATCCCTATCCACAACGCTCACTTCGTTGACAACTGGGACCTTTCAGCCGAGCGAGCCGGCAACGTGTTGCGCTACTTGCTCGACCGCACCCCTCTTGAGCCGACCCAGCTGTCGCTCGCCGGCTATGGACCTTACCGGCCGGTCGCAAGTAATGACACTGAGGACGGGCGGGCGCTCACTCGGCACGCGGACATCGCGGCCCG
>Ga0080006_1136177_pt1 | contig 15171 bp, 12 predicted proteins | sample RS3BMetagenome_FD_69209 | JGI IMG/M metagenome (GOLD analysis project Ga0080006, IMG submission 69209) | Ferric oxide microbial mat and aquatic microbial communities from Rainbow Spring, Yellowstone National Park, USA - RS3B (SPADES... ... | reverse complement strand
CTCAATTTTTAATAAGTTTTTAAATTTAAAAAACTTTACCCCGCCCCTAGAAGGGGCTTGTCGTTCGCTTTATCATATAAATTGAAGCACTGGTAGGAGCCTAGGTAAAATCTTTTTCTAAAAGCTGGCTGAAAAATATATTCATTCGGACTAAGCCCATAACCCCTTATCACACTTAGCTGATATATAATAAACCTCTTAATAACATCTTTAATTCTCTTTGCATATCTTTTTAACTCAAGGTTTTTAATATTCAAAGTCTCAACCTTTCTTAAAGTTTTCTTCGCTATTATTGGCAAACTATAATCAAAGCCAACCCTAGCCCAGAACTCAACATCTTCTGCATAATTTAAATTTCTCCAACCTCCTCTTAAGATGGCAAATTCCTTTAAATGAAGATTTCCTAGAGGTCTTTGACTTCCAGTAGATATCCCCCAATCTATTGCTTTATGAAATAGCTTGTTATATTCATCATCAAGATCAAAATATGCGGCATAACTTTTATCAGGACATTTCATTAAAGCAATTTGCCTTCCTAATCCTCTAGTTGAGCCAGGAGCTTTATACACCCTTAGGTTATATTCTTTAGATATTTTTAAAAGTTTTTCATAAGTTCTATCTATTGACCCGCCATCAGTAATAACAATTTCAGCGTCTGGTCTAAATACGCTTGCTATTGATTTTTCTACAGTGTCAACAGAATTAAGAACTGTACCGTATAAGCATAGATTAACAAACTAAATCCCTATTGATATCTATTAGTTTTAACTTAAAAATATTTTTAAAGCTAATAGTTCATTAAGTTCAAAAATTAGTAAGATTATTTATAAACCTAATCTTTATAACAATTTACAATATTTAAATCCCTCGTAGAGCTTCACCTTATGCCTCTAATCTAAATCATTTATTTTTTAATACATCTCATGAAAATTTTCTATAAATCTAATATTTTAACCTCAATATTTTATTAATTTTTACTTAAGATTTGATGAATTTTATCATGCAACCTAGATAAACTAAGCCCAAAATGAATTTTATTCAAAATTAGTCTAATGCTTATTGCTCTTGGCAAAATCATACTTATAAGTTTTGCTAAATTTGAAGTAAATTTCCCTAATTCTTTCTGATCTTGTAATCTGCATTATATATGATAATATAAAATAAGGTACTGATTTAATGAGCCATTTCTGAAAATCTTTATCTTTTATCTGTTTATTTATACTATAGTAATATGGTAGGCACTTTATTAAATAATTAAGATCGTTTATTGAAAGCTTAAATTCTTTTGGTAAATGTTTAATTTCTTTAAAAGGTAACCATTGCAATTCATTCTTAGGGTTTGATGCTTGTAATTTATCAAAATTACAAGGAACTTGATGCTCATTTAAACTTTGAGTGATTTCTGAAAGTATTTTTAAATCATTTGCATATTCTAAAGTTCGTAATGTTATCTTATAATAATATAATTTATTGTGATATTTTTGATCAACTTTATGAAATGTGCTATGACTTTCTTTATGAACCCTAAAATATGTAAGTTCATCATCTGTGAAAAATATACTTCCTTCAGAAACCAAAGATATAGTATAAAAAAATTTATCCAAAGCTATTACAATTTTTTTAAATAGCTCTATGTATTTGTTAATTATATCTCTTTTGATTGCAATTGAACTATTGTTATGATGTCCCTTATCTGTAATATAAAAAAACAAAAAATCATAAGGATTTATTCTAGCAAATTTAGCTATATTTTTTAATGTGCTAGTTTTTATTATAAAGTTCTTGTTATTTGGAATTAAAATATTTTTATTTTTTGTCTTTAGACTTTGATAAATAGGATCTTCTATCCTATTACCATTTTCATCCATAATAACCTGAGAATTATGAAAGTATATTAGATCATTAAATTTATTAAAAGTTTCATGAACTTTCGCTAGTCTATCTTCTCTATACAAATCATCATCTTCAAGAAATGTAATAATATCTCCTTTAGACTCTTTAAATCCAATTGCTATTTTTGAGCTAAGGGATTTTTCATCAGTTACAATGTTTTTCCATTTATTTCTAGAAACTATTTCATCACTTATTTGATCCTCAAAATTTTTCACAACAATTACTTCAAACATTTCTTTTGGAAGCGTTTGTTTTTGGAGGCTTTTCAATGCAAAAGGCAAGTATTTTTTTCTATCATGCGCTGTTACAATAACGCTGATTAAGCTTTTATCCAAATTTAACTACCCAAAAATTATTATATTACTTGCTTTTAAATCCTTTTTTGCTTAAATTAAAATTTAAAAGGCTTTATTTTATTTCTTTCACTAAATTTTATTCAAAACCCTTAAAATTTACAGTTTCTTTCCTTTATTTGTTATTTAACATTAATTATCATTCGCATAGATAAAAATTATTTTTTTAACTTTTAAAGATTACCCTAATTTTTAATAAATTCACTTAACATAATTTAATTAATCATTATACTTTATTTATCATTTCCTCGTTTTTTCAAAAATTAACTTTTATCAAATATAATTGCATTTTTCAAAAATTTCAATAAATAATTCATAGTGTTATTAAAAAATTCTTATTAACTAGCAATTGACTCTATTAATTTCCATTCAGCTTTTGCCACATTTTCCCAAGTATATTTTTCTGAAAATTTAACACCATCATTTACTACTTTTTCTGACCCATCGATTATTTTAATAGCATGATAGATCATTCCACTAATGTCTAAGGGTTTGACTTTAATTACAGCTTTTGCGTCTGAATAATTAAACCGTATTGCAGGTATTCCATATGCTAATACAGGTGTTCCACAGGAAAGGGATTCTAATACTACAAGCGGAAAAGCGTCTGATCTAGAAGGATATATAAATAGCTTTGATGATGCTAATAAATTAAACGCATCATTACTTTTTACATTAAATTTAAATTCAACATTTTTAGCTATCCTTAAATCTTGTGCATATTTTATCACTTCTTTTGCCATTTCACTACTTGCAGCGCCAACAACTAAGGCCTTAATTTGTTTATTATAATTAGCTACTCCCTTAACTATTTTTAAAAAGTCAAAAATGCCTTTTTCAGGAATAATCCTAGCATGAAAAATTAAATCATACACTTTTTCTTGATTTAAATAATTGCACTTTTCAACCCCAACCCCTGGATCAACTACTTTGAAGTTAAGGTTTATGCCTACTTTTTTCATTTCATATGGTATTGACTTAGAAACAGATAGAAGTTGAACTCCATGAGCTGCTAGACTAAGCAAATTAAGACCTGTATAACCTCTTATTGTCCAACCTCTTATTGTCCTAAGTAAACCTAAATTGTTTAGTTTTTCATTTTTTAAGAAAAGGCTAAATCCATAGCCATCCTCAATAATTAAGGATCTTATTGCTGGTATTGTTTGAAAAAGCATACTCCATTTTATCCTGCTAGATCTTATACCTAACCATAAACCAGTATTATAACGGTCAATTGAATAAAGTAGGTCTACATTAAGTTTTTTAGAGATCTTACCTATATAACGACCATAAGCAAAATAATATGCAGAATTTACATAATCTATATGATGCTTGATATAAAAATCTTCTAATTCATATGCTGTTTGCACAATATCTAACGATTCCTTGTCATCTAAATACTTTTTAATATTTCTTATTAACGTTAACTTCTTATTTTTTGGCATTATTAATATGTAATTTTCTTTTGGGAAAAATCTTAATACTTTAAGGGTTCTTATCTCAGCTCCTCCTATGCCTTCATATAACATTAATATTGCTACTTTCATTATATGCACCTTTTTAATTCTGTTAATTATATTAGCAATTTGCTTTAAAAACTTTACGACTTTTCAAAAACTTTTTCAAAGATATAATAGATTTCTTTTTGTTTTTGCTAAGATAACCCATTTAAAGAAATATAAAACGCCAAATTTTATCCTATTTTTTGATAAAAAAGTATAGTTTAAAATGAAAGTCAATTCAATAGAGTTTATGTTAATAGCATCAAATAAGATTTATAGTCTTTTGACCTAAATGGCTTTAGAATTCCTCGTATTTAAAGATGTATCTATAAGGTTGAATTTAATATAAAAAACTATACTAGTTTTGGTTTGCCTTATTTTATTAGCTAAAAAGTAAAGAATAATATTAAAACATTTTATGGGCTTTAAGAGGGTTGAAATTTAAGCTTAAACTTCACCATAAAATTATTTCACTTTATATTATTGATATTAGTATGAGGAAAAACTTTAAAAATGATATTAACACAATAATCTAGGGTACAAAAATTTGAAGGCACTTATTACAGGTGGAGCTGGAGTTTTAGGTTCTAACCTTGCTTGGCTATTATTGAGAAAGGGCTACCAAGTAACAGTGATGGACATTGTGAGAAGGGAAGAAGCATGGAGGCTTTCCGGCCTCGGGATTCTAGATGGAGTCAGGTATGAATGGAAGAATGTTATGGATGTAACCGCTAATGATGTTAAGGACTACAGTCTTGTGATTGATAGTGCTATAGGCTATGCTGACAGACCAATGGGGATATCAAGCCCTACTTCTGTTGCAATTGGCAATTTGTTGCCATCACTTCGCCTGTTGGAATCCCTTAGGCTGGCAGACTTTAAGGGTTATATAATTTATCCTTCTTCCTTTAATGCTCTTTATGGACATAACCCTGGTACCATCTTCTCTGAGTCCATATTACCACTTTCAAACAACGTATATGGTTGGTCAAAGGGAGCTGCTGAGCAACTCTATCATTCATATAGGAAGCAATACGAGCTGAGAACTCTTGTTACACGAGTTGGTAGTGCTTTTGGACCTAGGGGACGTTCTGATGAACTACCTCACAGGCTCATAATTTATGGTCTTATGGGCAGAAGGTTCATGCTTAGATCTCCTTATGCTAAGAGGGCCTGGACTTATGCTGAGGACGCGCTTGGCTTCTATGATAAGCTAATCGAGCATATAGAAGAAGTTTATGACTCAGGAATTTACACGTTACATCTTGTGGGTAACAAGGAAGATAAGGTAATTGAGAATGTAGAGTTAGCTAAGAAAGTGAAGAATTTCATCCCACAGCTTGAGTGGGTAGAAGGAGATTACGAGCCAGGCGAAAAATACATTGACTTCTCTTATGACTCGACAACAACAAGAAAGCTGCTTAACTGGTCACCTCGGTTTAGCGTTGATGAAGGACTTGAAAGAACAATAGAGTGGTTTAAAGCTAATCTGTATAGGTATTCTGTATGAAGAGCACGATAAACATGGCCCAACTAAGGGGCTAAGATTCACAATAACATCAACTTCAACGAGAAGTCCTCTTCTGCTATTATAAGACATTCGTTCATGAGACAACCATACCAATTAACATGTTACTAAATTAATTAAAGCTGGCAGGTTACTAGGTAGGATTGACAAAAGTAGGGCAAGCCTCATACTTTAGTGCAGGTAAAGTTTTTTAAATTTAAAAAATTATTAAAAAATCGAAACAGCTGCTAAAGGGTTATGCTTTAACGAAATATGATGTACACCTCTACTCTAACTAACAAGTGTGATATGGCGTTGGGAAGCCCTAAGATAGGGCCAAAGTATATGTGTGTTCCTAAACGTTACATATCTTTAAGTCCTTGGAAAAAAGAGGGCTCTTTGCGATGAGGGATAGGGGTAATTGGCTAAAGTTCTACCAGTGGTCTACCTGAAATGGAGCAGGGTCGATGATTTCACCAGCTAGCTATAAAGTGATGAAAATGAAGGTAGTAAATCACAAACCTATAATAAGTCCTGAGAGAATCCTCGCACTTTAGGGCAGAGAGGGGTCATCAATACAACCAAGCATTGAGAAGGCTTAGCATTAGCTAAGGAGCTCAAGTTCAGGAGGATAAGCTTCATAGCTAATGGCATAGCTTTAGCATATGATTCCTATTAAGAGATTGTATATACTGGCCTTAATAAGATACTCTTCTCAATTCATGAGGATAGACAGGTGTGCACACGACCATCTCAGACAAGGCCTGAACCTTCAAGACAAAAACAAGGCCATAAAATTAAGCGGGACTAAGGGTTGAGCCTTAGGACTAACACAACAGTAAACTTTCTTAATTACAAAGAACTCCCAGAGCTAATTTAGCCAGCCCCCATCTTGCCATCAGATAGTTGATGCTTTGAGATGTACACATTAAATATTCTGATTTACATAGATTAAATAGCATGCAAATATTTAAAACCAAACAACCTAAGCTATGCTGGTGATCTAATTGGCTAAGCTCTGCATCTATGGCACGGTTCTTAACTCAGCAGATACAGTTGAGAGAGCTATAAGGAGTGTGTTTAGGCCAGATGCAGACATCGTTATAACCGATGGCGGCTCAATGGACAACACATATGAAAAGCTCCTCGAGATCTCAAAGGACTACAACCTCAGGGTCTACAGAGCCTCAGGTACAGGCAGAGGGCTTGGTAGGCAAATTGCTCTAACAAAGTGTCCTGAAGGTAGCTATGTGACTTCGTTCGACCTAGACGATGAATATAACATTTACTGGCATAGGTCGCTGGACTGGGGCATGGCAATAGGGGGGCCGAAACCTCTCCTTGGCCTCTATCACAGGGAGTACCTGCTTTCTAAAGGAGGCTGGAGTGATCTGAACTACCCAGAAGATTATGAGCTGGGTGCTAGGGTCAGCTTTGATAACTATTTCCCTCTTATTATGAGAACTAGAATAAGGGATCTGAAGTTCAATAACCTAGCAGAGTACGAACTGAAGAGGTACTCAAGGGGCTTTATTGGCTCGTTAAAGAGGACGCTAAGATATGAAATTGACATAATAAGGGGGTATGGTTACACGCTGAGAGACTACTTACAAGAGCCTGCATTTAGGAAAAGGCTCTACCTGAGACCATTTGCAGTGCTAGTTTACGGCATAGCCAGCCTTGAGGGGATTTACAGATATGATAGGCGGTTTAATAACCATGACTTGGTCTACTACAACTCGTTGCTGAAGATCAGGGATCCTGTCAAGGAGCTGAGTGTAGACAAAAGGTACGCGGCAATGATCATACCAATCGGCACCGCGATGCAAATAGGTGTTGATTGGGCGGCCGAGAGATTAAAGCTCGCTGGGCTCCGGCCGTACCTATGTGAAAGAATTAGAGGAATGGCACTAGTCGGCATGAGGGATCTCAGCGCAATAGATACTATAAATAAGAATGTCTACATCAAGCTGACTAGTTGCAAGCCGCTTGATGAGATATAAAAGAAAATAGTTAATCAACGCTGGGACAAACTTTTGCTGAAGTACATGCTGGTAATGAGAGATTAGCATTAATCTTATTGAAAAACTTTTTATTTTAAAATTTTAAAATTTATATTAAATTTTTCTCTTATTTCAAATCCTTAAGTTCATTATAATTTAAAAATGGTTAAATTAACTTATTTAACGGTGGGAAATTGGTTAAATATGAAATTGTTGGAAGTGAAATGCAATTTCTTCTTGCTGAATTAAATAACGAAGAGGAGATTTATGTTGATGGATCTCATATAATATACAAAGATAGTAGCGTATCATTGAATGCAAAAATGCAGGGAGGCTTTCTAGGAGCTTTAAAAAGAGAAATTACCGGATCAACTTTTTTCTTATTAGAAGCAAAGGGCCCTGGTAAAATAGCCCTCTCATCTCCTCTTGCAGGAAAGATAGTTAAAATTGACTTAAACGGAAGAGGTCTTTTAGTTGAGCATACGTCATTTTTAGCTTGCGACAAATCAATTAATTACAACGCTAAATTAGGTAGCTTAACAGCAGGTTTATTTGGCGGGGAAGGTATATTTTTAGCTAAATTAGAAGGTATTGGTTCAGCATTTTTACATGCAGTTGGCCAAGTAAATCAAATACATTTAAATAATGGTGAATTACACATTGAGGCATCGCATTTACTTGCATTTGATGAAGGGTTACAATACGGTATCTCTAGAGTGGGAAACTTAAAAACAATGTTATTTGGCGATGAAGGTCTCTTCTTCGTTAATATTAAAGGTGAAGGAAACGTTTACATAAAAAGCTCTTCAAGAAGAGATGTTGCATTATCTATAGCAAAGTATTTGCCCAGAAGACAATAATTTTGGGGTTAAGAAATGATAGAATACTATAAAGTCACAAAGCTTTATAATAAATCCAAAGCATTAGATGAAGTAACATTTAAAGTAAATTCAGGAGAGATAGTTGGATTTGTGGGCCCAAATGGAGCAGGTAAAACTACATCAATAAAAATTGCAGCAGGCATTTTAAAACCAACAAAAGGAGATGTTTTAATTGATGGTTTAAGCGTTATTTCTAAAAAAGTTGAATCATCTAAAAGGATTGGTTGGGTACCTGAAATACCTGTTTTTGAATCAGATTGGAAAGCAATTGATTATTTTAAATATTTAGCAGGCTACCATGGAATAAGTGGTAAACAAGCAGAAATTTTAGCAAAGGAATTGCTATCTCAAGTTAATATATGGGAAAGCTCTAATAAAAAGCTTAAAGATTTTTCTCAAGGTATGAAGAAAAGGTTTGCATTAGCAGTTTCTATGATATCAAATCCTCAAAACTATCTTTTTGATGAGGTATTAAATGGCTTAGATCCAGAAGGAATTGCATTCTTTAGGGAAAAAGCTAAAGAATTTAAAAAATCAAATTGCTCTGTTTTATTTTCTTCCCACATATTAAGTGAAGTTGAAGCAATAGCGGATAAAGTAGTGTTAATAAATAAAGGGAAAATTTTGGCAATAAAAACAATTGATGAAATAAAGTCTGAGGCAAAAATTGCGCTAAGAGTTGTTGTTGAAAATCCTGATGAAAAATTAATTGATGTGCTATCATCTTTTGGCAAAGTAAATAAAATTAATAATAATTCTTTTGATTTAGACACAAACGCAAACCCAAGCGAAGTAAATGCAGCATTAGTTAAATTGGGCTATAAGGTTTCAGAAATAAACAAGAGCGGAGGGCTTGAAGAGTACTTCATGAGGTTAACTAAAGGTGATTGAAGTGAGTTATGCTTTTAGATATGATTTAAAAAAGTCATTATCTTCTAAAGCATTAATAATTGCAATAATTCTTTTAATATTAGCCGGTATAGGAGCTGGTTATTTATTTTCTAGAGAAATAGAGGTAGGTTCAAATTATTATTTTGTTTCAAATTTTGTATCAACTAATAGAACTTATCTTTTAGAGGGTTATTTAATTAGCGCTAATGGACAGATAATTTCAAATGCGAAAATTTTTTATAATGGTAAAACAGCTATAACAAATTCAAAAGGCTTTGCAGAAATTAACTTAACAGGAGTAAATGAGGTAGGAGTAGCAACGTTAAATTTCCAGCTTTCTAACGTTAATTATACTGCATCGATAACAAACATGGCAGTAGTTAATATACAGGGAAAAACAGGTGAAGTTTATGCCTCCATATACCTACCAAAAGGAAATTGGAGTTGCAACATATATTATGGACAACTATCTCTTTCAATGATTAAAAATATTTCTTCTTTACCAAAAGAATTATATAAAATAGCAGAATTAAACTTATTAAGTGTTGGAGAACCCATCTTATTTAGCCAAAAGGTTAATATAGAACAGAATTCTTCAAAGCCTATTGTTTTCTTAAATACCGATTGCAATTCAACGCAATTAAATTACACAAACTATTATTCATTTACTATACCTTCGTTGATAAGTAAAGGATTAGAAGGAAGTGCATTAATTTCTTCTCTAACTGTTTTTGCAGAGTTTTTCCCTCTATTAGGATTATTTTTAATAAATGATGCTTTCGTAAAACCTAGATCAAGTAAGGCAATTGAATTTATCTTGTCTAGGCCTATAACAAAAGGACAGCTTTTTATATCAAGATTTACTTCAGGCTTAATCGCTATGCTGATTTCATCAATTGCAGCCGGTATAGTAATTCCAATAGCTGTTTCGTATGTATTAAATGCAAGTATAACTTATAGCTATATTTTATTTAGTATTGCAGCATTAATAATAAGCTCTATTAGCTTTTACTCATTGCTTTATTTAATAGCATCTATAAGTTATAGAGGTTTTATTGGGATATCTATTGCATTTTACCTAATATTTTACTTGTTTGATATATTTGAAATATTATCATTTTTAACAGGAAAAACATGGTTGGCATATATTAGTCCATATGCAGTATCATCAATGATATTGCAAAAAATATCAACAAGTTCATTTTCTCTATTAATTAATATAAATTATACATTTGTAACGATAGCTGCAACACTATGGATTTTCTTGCCTGCTATTTTATCATTTTTTATATATGTTAAATCTGATAAAATTTAATTTTTTTATTTGTTTATTGTTTGCGGTATTGGATTTAGATTCAATTCGTGGAATGCCAATATAGCATAAATATCTGCTATTAATATAAATATTGCACCAACTAGAACTATAAGTAATATGGCTCCCCACCAATAAAATTTACCAACTTCCTCAAACCTTTTAATGCCAGAGGACTTTGCTAATTCATAATAAGAATTTCTAATGAAATATCCATAAGCTAAGATCACCAAATAAGCAATTATTACTGCAACTATTGCTAATCCTGCACCCAAAATAATGCCGTGAGAAACCATTGTAAAAATAGATATAACAGAAACGAAAGCAAAGATTGCAAAACCAATAATACCTGCTATTATAGCCTTTAATGCATTATCAAATATTAAACTATTATTATAAGCATTAGATAACTCGTATAGAGCGATTAGTATTAAAATTAATCCTATTATGGCTAAAATGCTTCCCACTTGAGGTATTAAACCTAAAATAACTAAAATAGATCCTATTAATCCGAAATTTGAGCTTGATATTATCTTATTTTTTAATTCATCTCCCAAACTTTTCACCATTTTTAATTATTTTAACTAATTTATATATTTTATAGCTAATATTTCTCTATTTTATATTTTTTTCAATAATAAAATTAAATAATATGTTTATAAGAAAATTTTTGTTGCTTCCAATAGCCGGATTATCTTCTTTTGTTGTGGTTTAGGGTTATCCGGCTAAAGGGGGTATGAATGGGGCATTGCCCTATGACCCCCGTGAAGTCCAAGGGCTGAAAATACAATTTTATGAAAATTCAATGAAGCCCAAACCCCTAACATAGTTTTTTAACAACTATTAATAAAAAGGGCAGCAATCCAAAAGTATTAAAATTATAGCTGAATTCAAATTGATTAAAGATGCAAATTATAAACCAAATAAATTTTTATATTCAAAAAGGACTCAACGCCTCAGGGAATTTAAAATGAGTTTTAAAGATATAGGCAAGAAATCATTAATTGTTTTTATTTTGTTATCGTTTGTATCCCTTTTTGCTGACATGACATATGAGGGGGCTAGATCTGTTTCAGGAGCATATTTAGATGCTTTGGGAGCGACAGCTATTTTAGCTAGCTTAGCTAGTATTGGAGAATTTTTAGGTTATGTTATGAGATTTTTCAGCGGGGTAATAGCAACATATTTAAAATCAAGTATAAGTTATTGGGGGTTAACAATTTTAGGCTATATATTAAATTTATTTGCTGTCCCTCTTCTAGCTTTTTCAGGACATTGGGAATTAGCAATTTTATTCATATTTTTAGAAAGAATAGGAAAAGGTTTGAGAACTCCTTTAAGGGATACTATTTTAGCAGAAATTACTGAAAAAATTGGTAAGGGTAAAGCCTTTGGTCTTCATGAAGCTCTAGATCAGACAGGAGCAGTACTCGGACCTTTAATAGTGACATTATCTCTTTTTTCAACAAAAAGCTATGAGTTTACTTTCTTAATATTGGCAATACCTGCTTCTATTTCATTAATGTTTCTTTTTAGCGCATACATTAAATATCCTAATATTAAAGCAGTTGAAAAAACGGCTAGCTTTAAAAGGAATTCATTAAGCAAAATTTTTTGGCTTTATACAATTTCTATGGCAATAGTAGCTCTTGGTTTTATGCATTGGATCAATGTATCATACATATTTAGTGCAAGTAATATATTGCCAGATTACTGGATATCTATAATGTATTTAATAGCTATGTTAGTAGATGGTATTCTTGCATTTCCAATTGGATTAATATATGATAGAGCTGGTCTAATATCTTTACTTATAACACCTATATTTGCAACTCTAATAGTTCCAATAATATTAATGCATAACTTTGTTTCTGCATTATTTGTTAGCATATTCTGGGGGATAGTGAATGGAATATATGAAAGCACTGCAAGAGCAGCCATAGCAGATATATTGCCAAATGAAAATAGGGCATATGGTTATGGGATCTTTGGACTATTTTATGGAACTGCATGGATGTCTGGTTCAATAATTTATGGTTTTCTATATCAAAACTTTATTAATTATATATCATTATTTGCTATAATAATAGAGTTAACTGCATTTATATTGTTATTTATTACCACAAAACAGTTTAACAATTATAAGAAACAGTCCCTCTAATCACTATAGTTGGGAATTATCGCCCTTTGTGGTAGATTTTAAAATCGTCTCCTTAAAAATCTATAGAATTAATAAGCAGTTCTATTAATTTAATTAAGTATTTCTCAAATTTTGGTATATTATTTATGAGTAAAAATAATAAGCATGAACTAAAGGTTTCCCTTTTCATGCTATTGCATACTGCAAGTAGAGAATAAATTACCATAGCCAATAAGAAGCTTAACTTGCAGAAAACGAACATTTTGTAACTGCTTTAGCTGTTGACCCTAATTAAACATCTTCTGTTTGTCCTGTATGTAATACAAAGCTTGTTGAAACTGATTATGGGGAGATTTAAATGTAATAAATGTGGGTTTGAGGAAGATAGGGATATTATTGCTAAGCTTAATATAGAAAAAAGGCGCTTATAAGATATTCCTGACCCCCCTGAATGTACCTTAAATGATAGATGTTAAACCGAACAGATATGGCCGAATCCTTTTTCACATTAATAGAAATCTTTTTATCTATAAGTATAAACTGATGACCTTTCACGTTGATGTGGGCTATGCTTAAAAGGGTGAGAGTAATACAAAAATATGAGCCTCATGCGTTGGGCTTAAAGGAGTATTATAATTAATCTACCGTTTGTAGGTAATTGAGGGCTAAGTCCCTACTTGATCATGAATAAAAATGATTGAAATGAAATTATAGGTGAAACAGGAACCTATGAGACACCCTAAAGAAAACCTTTTAGGGCGGGGGAGTTGTGACTACCAAGACTGGTATAGGTGACTTTGATATGACTTTCAGCGTAACACTGCCTATAAAGAAGTCCTTAATATATGCGAAACCTCGATGCCCCATCATTATCATATCGAATTTTCCAGTATTAGATTGCTCTAGTATTATTTTAGCTGGATCTCCTACACCTATCTCATAGCTTATCTTATAAGATCCAAATGACTCTATCAATTTTACCAGATCTTTCATTTTATTTTCAGCAACTCTCTTCCCGCTTTCCATTACATCTTCTGTGACAAATTCACTAACTTCAGACATGTTGAGGGGAATTATATAGAGAAGTCTTATGCTGCTAACGTTGTTTAGCTTGCTAAGTCCCTCACTTATCCACTTTTCTGTTCCTTTAGAAAAATCGACTGGAACCAATAGGTTTAAAGCTTTCTTACTCATGACTACTCACCTCCATTGGTTTTATTTCCTTTTCAACATTTACTTCCCTTTCTTCAATAATTTCTAATTCTCTCCTAGCTCCATAATAGTCAATTATTTTTTCTCTAAGTTTTATGAAGAGTATTATGAATACTACTTGAAAAGCTGGTAAAAGTGAAGGTGCCATTGATGCAAGAAATGCAATCTGTGGACCAAGGGATGCAAGCGCCATGGTACTAATTGCAATAGCTGTAGCTTCATTCTTCGGAATACCAGTAAGTATTGTAACCATGGATGAGCTGTATGACGTTTCATTTTTCCTATTTAGTTTAACATACTTAAATAATACAGTAAAGATGGTAAGCGATACAGAACCAAAAACCATGGCAGAATAGAATACTCCAAGTACGTCTTTAATGTGGGTAATCAGCACACCGGAATGAGCGAAGAAAATTGTGAAAATTATTATCAGCATGCCAAGCATTGTAAGAGAAGGGAAAAGGGGACTTATTTTCTTGAATTTTTTCTGTCCCATTTTTCTAACCATTGCTTCATGCGTAGGTATAGCAAGGATAAGAGGTATAACCAATACTTCAATTATGGTCATAACTAGTCCCATTTCAACGTGAGAAATTGCTGCACTAGAAAGTGCAAATCCCCTGAGTTCGTTTGCAAGAACGCTATGTATATAAAGCGATGTTTCAACTGGAATTAATACAAGCGAAAGAATAAAAGAAAGAGCAACCATGGCTGTTGCTGAGTTTATATCTGCTCTCATCAACCCCACATATCCAATGCTCATTGATGAGCAAGGGACAAGCCATGCTATAAATAACCCAAGTCTTACATATGGATTACCAATAAAAAGATCTCCCAGAAGAAGTGCCATTAAAGGTCCATAGACAAAGTTAAGAATTATTACAGCTGTAACAACTTTTAAATTTCTAAATGCATTTCCCAGCGCTTTAACATTGAGCATCAACATCATTGGAAATATCATTATGTATATTGATGCCATTTCAATAATTTGAAGCAAATTTATGTGATTATGAACCCAACCCATATCATAATAACCTGCTAATAACCCTATGATTATCATCAACCCTACATAAAGGCCAAGCCATTTGTCAAGATTCGACCTTAATTTTTCCAATTTGCTGGTATTTTGCTCAAGACTACCCAAAGCCAGCTCACCATCGATTTAATATAGTCAGTGGTATATAAAAATTTGTATTGACTAGTCAGTATATTATAAGTCTCTCTTGCTAAAGAGAACGATAAAAACTCCCTCCTTCTAGGGGTGGAATAAATTTTTAAACCAAAAATACTATTTCTATTTGAGATGCCTTCAGATGCCTTCGTCTGGTCAACTCTTTGTATGACTTATTTTGCTTAGAACATGCATATATGCCAGCAATCTGACCTCCTCCCCGCCCTGAAGAGCGAGGGTTTCCTGAGGTCTTAAGGGTTACACCCCTTTTATGGGTGCTACTCTGTTATGTTCTACAATAAAAGA
>Ga0080006_1126101_pt1 | contig 15172 bp, 14 predicted proteins | sample RS3BMetagenome_FD_69209 | JGI IMG/M metagenome (GOLD analysis project Ga0080006, IMG submission 69209) | Ferric oxide microbial mat and aquatic microbial communities from Rainbow Spring, Yellowstone National Park, USA - RS3B (SPADES... ... | reverse complement strand
GGGTCTAGACATCGTCCGGGGCGGGGTCCTGGCCCCCTTGACGAGCCCGTCCTGCGGCCGCTGGGCCTCGACCTGCGAGCCGATGTAACCTTTGTCGGGTAGCGGTGTCTATATTGTCAAAGGAGGTGAGCCCGATTGGAACAAAACGACGAGATACTGAACCATCTGGTGCGAACCTATGGACGGGACATTCTTCACTTCGTTCGATTCTATACGAGAAACGGCGGCGACGCAGAGGACCTGACACAGGAGGTCTTCCTGCGAGCGTATAAAAGCATCGGAGGTTTTCGCGCGGATTGTGATCCGAAGACCTGGTTACTGCGGATCGCGGTCAATGTCTGCCGCAATTTTGCACGGTGGCAAAAGCGTCACCCTGGTGTTCCGATGGACACCGTGCCCATGGCGCAAACGTCCCCTTCAGCGGAGGAACAGGCCCTGCGCCGATGGGACGAGGTGGCCCTGCTGCGCCAAGTGTGCGACTTGCCAACCAAGTTGAAGGAAGTCGTGCTACTCAAGTATTTCGAAGACAAATCGATCGCCGAGATCGCAACGCTACTGGGCACCCTGGAGGGTACAGTGAAGGTCCGGCTACTGCGAGCAAGGGCTCAGATGAGAAAGAGACAGGAGGGTGCAGCCAATGACGACGACACGGAACCGGGACGGCTTAGACAACTTGCGACCTCTGGCTGAGAGCACGATCTTGAGAGACCTAGAGATGTCCGTCGACCTGCGTGATCGCATCCTGGCTCGTGCCCGCAGTACTGTGCTGACACAAAAGAGCGCGCAAAAGCGTCTCGTCGTGCTCATCGTGGCCCTCGGCATCGCCCTGGCCGGCGTGCTCGGCGCCATCGGGCTACTGTCTGCGTCTGCGTCTGCGTCTGCGTCTGCGTCTGCGTCTGCGTCCGCACACGCATCACCGCAGACACAAACTGAGCCCACATTCTCGACGCTTGCCCTTACCTCCGTCTCTGTTACCTTGGCGGCCGCCACGGCCCTACAGCGACAGGATAAACGAGTCGCTCAAGCCTTCGCCCGTGCACGCTCCATCCCCCTGACCTAGTCCAATCGAGCCCATCTGAAGACACGTTCGCAGTCAACAGCGCAAATCGCTGAGGGCGGCTTGCGTGTGCCCAAGAACGGGCAGACAAGGAGACGGATCCCATGAAATACAGGCGCCTCGCCGCATTCATCGCCCTATCAGCAGTCATCCTCACGGTGTCGATCAGTACTTCAGGTCGGGTGTGGGGCAACATTCCGCTCGGACTCGATCTGCGCGGTGGCATCAGTGTCTCGTACAAGATCGAACCTTCGCACGCGCGATCCCTGACGGAGACTGGTATTCAGTCGTCGTTGCAAGCGGTCCTCACCCGAGTGAACGCGCTTGGGGTCTCCTCACCGACGATCAATCTGGAGAACGGCAATGAGATCGAGGTTGAACTTCCGGGGATTGCGAATCTGCAGCATGCCGAGCAAGTCATTGGCACCACCGCACAGTTGGCCATCTACGGTCGCGTCACGGCAGGTCTCCATGGACAAGTCATCCCTGTTCGCAGCACGCTCCTCGTGACGGGCGCCGACATCGACAACAACGCGTCCGTGCAGGACAACAATCTGGGACAACCCGTCGTGGACGTCACATTCAAAGATGCGCCCGCTTGGGCCGCGATCACACGAGCCTACCTGGGGCAATCCGTCTACACGTTTCTGAACGGCCGGCTGATCGACCAAGGACAGGTGGACAACATCATTGCCAACGGCCAGACGGCCATAGGACCGCTTTCGAGTCTGCAGGCTTCGCAAACGCTGGCCGAAGAACTCAATGCTGGCGCACTGCCGTATCCGCTCTCACTGGTGTCGTCCGTCATGATCGGTCCGCAGTTGGGCGCTGCCTCCTTACGCGACACGTTAATAGCCGGACTCATCGCCGCTTTGCTCATCTTCGGCTTCATGGTCAGCCTCTACCGGATCGCCGGACTGATCGCCATCCTCAGTCTCGTCGCCTACGTCTACGTCACGCTTCTGATCTTCTCAGCCTTGCCCGTCACGCTCACACTCGCCGGGCTAGCCGCTTTGGTACTTGGGCTCGGAATGGCGGTCGACGCGAACATCATCAGTTACGAGCGCATTAAGGAGGAAATCCGACAGGGCCGAAGTTTGCAGTCCGCTGTCATTGCAGGGTCGAGGCGAGCCTTGCACACGATTTTGGACGCCAACGTCACGACATTTATCGCGGCGGCCGTGATGGATCAAGTGGGACAATCCGACATCCGCGGATTTGCCGTCGCGCTCATGGTCAGTTTGGTGGTGTCCCTGTTGTGTGCTGTCCTGCTCTCGCGGGCGCTGCTATCGCTTTTCACCCGTGCGCAACTGGTCCGCAGTCCAGCCTGGTATGGTGCAAAGAAGGAGGCGTCGCACAGGAGACGTCGCGAGAGGCCATCTGGGCCGTACTCGCCGCCTCTCTTGGCATCGGACTGTACGTGACTCTACGGTTTGAATACCGCTTTGCAGTAGCAGGCATCGTCGCTCTACTGCATGACGCGTTGATCGTCCTGTCTGTGTTTGTGGTCTTTCGGCTGCAAGTGAACCTAACATTTATTGCTGCAGTGCTCACCATTATCGGCTATTCGATCAATGACACCATTGTCATATTTGACCGCATTCGCGAGAACCTGAAGCGGACACCACCACGGACCCTGACTGAACTGCACGCCCTCGTGAATCGAAGTCTATGGCAAACCATGTCGCGCTCAATCAATACCGTGGTGACGGTACTCATCGCCGCCGTGACGCTGTTTGTGTTTGGCGGCGAGTCCATTCACCACTTCAGCCTAGCCCTCCTCATCGGACTGATCAGTGGCGCGTGGAGTTCCATTTTCATTGCGGCGCCACTCTGGGCCCTCGGCTATGAGCGGGCCATGAAAAGGCGATGCGACGCCGTTCTGGGCTGAGCTCTGCCCACTGCGTGTTGCCACCGTGTGGTATGGTAGAAGAATACGAAAGTGAGGAGCCGATCCCATGTCCGTCGTGTCCCTTACGAGTTGGAGCCTGCATCGCAGCCTCGGTCCGCTGCATATGATCGACTGGGATGCCGCACAGAATCAACACGTCCGCACGGAGACGCCGCAACCCAGTCACTTGACGCTCTTGCAGTTGCCGGGCCGAGCCGCCGAACGCGGAATCGCCGCGCTCGACATCTGCCACTTTCACTTGCCGGAAACCACTCCTGACTACCTCGCCCGCTTACACGATGCTTTTTCCGCCTCAGGCGTCCTGTTCAACACGCTACTGCTCGATTACGGGGACATCAGCTCTGCTGATGACATACGGCGCGCTGCTGACCTGAAGTTGTCGGAAACGTGGATCGACATCGCCCAAGCGGCTGGCGCGAAGCGCATCCGCATCGTCGCAGGCGATTCGAAGCCGACGGACGCTGAGGCGTTGGACCGCACCGCGGCCGGTCTGCGTCATCTGATCGACTACGCGCATCCCCGCGCTGTCCGCGTGATCACGGAGAATTTCCGGGCGCTGACCTCAACGGCGGAGAACTGCCTGGCCCTGTACGGTCAATTTCATGGCGACTTGGGGATGATCGCAGACTTCGGCAACTTTCGATCTCCAGAAAAGTACTCCGAGCTGGAGCAGATTCTCCCCATCGCCGACGCGGTTCACGCCAAGGCACACTACGATGACGCGGGCACGCCGGACGAGCCTGAGTTGCGAAAGTGCCTCGAATTGCTGCAACCCGCGTCATTTGATGGGCCGGTGACGATTGTGTACGACGGCCCCGGTGACGAGTGGCTCGGGATCTCGCGGGTCCAGACCATCGTTCGTGAGTATCTCTAACTTACCCGTGCAAGAACGCAAAATTGTCTGTGTCCACCATATCGACCGGCATCTCCTGCCGCACACGCCGCCAGATCTGTTCGTCATTCAGACAACTGGCATGCCGAATGAGCCCGCGCTCTCCAAACAGCCGCAAATCTTCAGGCGTCCACCAGGCGAAGGATTGATTCAGGCCATCCGCTCCGAGCTGCTGGAGGTAGCTGACAGGATTGTACAAACGGCAACCTGTGATGGCAAGGGCCGGGATGTGAGGTGCCACCTTCTTTATGCGTGCGACGGCGGTGTGGTCAAATGACATAAACACGACTTCGGCTGCCATGTCGGCTTCCTCCACGGCCGTTGCCACGTGCGATTCCAGCCGCTCGTCGAAGAAGGGACCGTGTTTGAGTTCGACATTGAGTCGGGCCGTACCCTTCGTCAAGGCTAAGACCTCCTGCAGTGTCGGGATTCGCTCCCCGATCCATTGGGGACCAAACCAAGCCCCTGCATCGAGCTTTTGCAACGCAGCCAGTGTAAGGTCTTTCACAAATCCGTGACCGTTCGTCGTCCGCTCGAGCTTTACATCGTGAATCACAACGAGCTGCTCATCTGCCGTCAGTTGAACGTCGAGTTCAATGGCCCGTGCCCCTTGGGCGAGCGCATGGCGAAAGGCCGCCATCGTGTTTTCCGGCGCATGTCGTGTGGTTCCGCGATGCGCCGCGACGAGCGGCGTGGGTTGCACGGGTCGCGTCAGCCAGGCTTGCACGAGTTGCCGCAGTTCGGTCACGTCGGTCGCGACCTCGACGGGTGCATGGGGCGTTTCCGGTCCAGGGTAACGATCATTCCAGCGAAACCAGATGGCCCCGGCGCCGACCTTCAGCGCCCCCACCACATCGCGATCATAGTTGTTGCCAATCATCAAAGCCTGTTCGGGGGCAACGCCGAGCGCTTCAAGGGCACTGGTGAACATCTGTGGGTGAGGTTTTTCCACACCGAGTTCTTCCGAGATAGAAAAGTGCGCAAAGCTGTCATACAAGTCATGCTGTGCAAGCACGTTGCGGTACGTCCCTGTGCGCGTGTCAGCGACAAGCGCGATCTGCGTCCCGTCGGACGCCCATTCTCGCAGCACCTCATTCATCCCCGGGATCAGTTCCGCAGAACGCGTAACCCCCGTCTCATCCTTGTCTTCCGTAGCCTCCATCATGATGGTATCGCCGAGGTCGATCAGAATCACTCGCTTTTCCATGGTACCGCACTCTCCTCTGAGGTCACGTTACAACAGGAGCCCTGACCACAAGGCCAGGGCCGTACCCAACGACATCTCGCTCAGCTGCCGGCCACAACGGCCTGCCATTTTTTCGCCAAGTCCTGACCAAACTGTGTGGAGAACCATTCTGCGGGGGCGTGTTGCGCGATCGGAGCAAACTGGCGCTGGATCGCAGGCGGCATATACTTGTACTCGACGCCTGGAAAGCCACCCATGATATGCACGATGGCTTCCTGAGCCGGCGGTGTCAGGAGCCAGTTCTCGAACACCTCGGCCGCCGCTTTGTGCGTGGCATTGACGGGGATCACGAGATCGGCAGGGCCTCCGTTAAACGCCGGCAGTGGCTGGAGCAACTTCACAAAAGGGGGCAGGGCACCAACGCGCAGGGAACTCGTCGCGATATCCGACCATTGGGGTGCCATCCATATGGCGCCGCTGGAGAGAAGTTGGTTGACTGCCAGGTTTCCATTTGGATAATACCCGCCCCGATACATCGACTTGCCAAGGCTGGTCAGATAGTCGAGCCCTTTGGCCCAGTAGCTTTCGAGGCCCGGCTTGTACTCGTTGACGAACGTGCTACGCAGTGCGGGTGGAATGAAACTGTTCACGACGGTTTCCGCAAATGCGTCTCCGGATCCTCCGCTGCTCGGAGAGCAGTAGGTGAACTTGCCCGGATTGGACTTGATCCAAGCTTCCAACGCCGCCAAGGTCTTCGGCGGGTTTTTCACGTAGTGGCTGTTGTAGGCCAAGATCACCCACGACCCGCGAAACGGAAGCGCTTCGTCGTTCATTTGCCGGATCCACGCCGGACTGACCTGGCTCATGAGCGGGATCTGCTTTCGGGAGATCGGCACGCCATCATGCAACTCAACCAACGGGATCATCACGTCGTTGGGGTCAACGAGATCGTACGGGGACGGCTGCTTGGCCTTAATCGCCGCCAAGATCCGATCGAGAATGGCTTGGTCGGAGTTGCCGCTGGCAAATGTCACAGCGACTTTGATGCCAGGATGCGACTTTTCAAACATCGGGATCAGTACGTTGGTCCAGATGTTGAGTGTGGTTCCGGCAGCCGGGCCACCGAGTTGACTGTACAAGGTGACCGTGGTCACACCGGGTGACTTGTGGGTCGCAGCAGATGCAGCAACAGGACTGGTCACGAGTACGCCCGCGACCATCGACGCGAGCAACGGCAATGTCAGGGCAAGACGGCGAATCTGTTTCACCTGTTGTCCTCCTCGTAAACGCATGATATGTTCTTGACGACTTGATGCTAGCATCCGATCAGCGAAGAACTGAACAAGACGTCGTGAAGCTCGTGCAAACAACGTGCATGAACTCTGTAAATCCGCCCTGCATTGGTGCCCACCGCGCGGACTCAGAGAAGCCCAAGAGAAAGGTGAGGATATGATGGCACTCTACCACTCGATTGCGGACGCACTGCGCGAGTCGATCGCCCGTGGGGACTTTCCCATCCGCTCTGTCCTTCCGCCTGATGAGCGATTGGCTGAACACTTTGGGGTCAGTCGGATGACGGTTAACCGGGCCATTCAGGTGCTTTGCGCGGAAGGACTGTTGCAACGAAGACCAGGCATCGGCAATCGAGTGCTCGGACCGTCACCGATCTCGGCATCTCCCTCCCGAAGGCGGGCGGCCGAAGTACACCTCGGGATCGTTGTCCCCTATCTGAGCGAGTCATTTGGCTTCGGACTGTTTCATGCGATGGCTGATGCCGCGGATGAGCGGCGTGCGCTGCTGACGCTGTTGCGGACGTTTGACGAGCGCAGCCTAGAGGAGGAGTCGATCCGACGTCTGCGTGCACTACCCGTTGACGGACTGGTTCTCTACCCTGTTAATGGAGAAAAAGGGGGCGAATCGCTGACTCAGGCCATCGCAGCTCACTTCCCGCTTGTGTGTATCGATCGCACGCTCGCCTTCGCGCACGTCCCTTTTATCATCACAGACAACGAGGCCGGCGCCCGGCACCTGACAAGGCACCTCATCGAACTGGGCCATCGACGCATCGGCTTCCTTTCGCCTCCCCTTCAGCACACCTCGACGCTGGAGGAACGCTACCGTGGCTTTCTCGTCGAGCTGGCGGAACACGGCCTGTCGGCAAACCCCATACACGAGTGGCTCGGCTTGCCGACGGGGGCGATTCGGCGGGCTGACGAGCGGCAATCCTTGCTCCGCCCTGCCGATCGCTCTCGCATCCTCACCATGCTGCATTCCGATTTGACGGCCCTCATAGTGACGGAGTACCCACTCGCCCAAGAGGTTCGTCTCTTAGCCGCACAAGCCCGCCGGCGCGTGCCCGAAGACCTCTCCCTCGTGTGCTTTGATTCGCCTGGCAGCCTCCCTCCTCTCATCACCCACGTTCGACAAGATGAACGTGCGCTCGGACGCTCGGCTGTCGAACTCTTGTTACGCCGGGTGGCAGGGGAACCTGCCTCATCGATCGCCTCCATTCGCATCCCGGGGCACCTGATCATCGCCGGAACGGCCGCAGTTTGTCGCTGATTGGAGGGCACGGTTTACACCAACTTTGCTTTGTCTTTACGCCTCATTCACGGAAACTGCATAGTCTGCCCGTACGATAAACGTGTCGCCGAAGAAAGACGCCACATCGGTCGATACCAAGATCGCCAAGGGGGACAGCATCCAATGACCAGTATGAAACGGACCATCGGCGCCGCCGTAAGCGCCTTGTTGCTCGGTTCCGCCTGTCTTGCACCGTCAGCGCTTGCGGCGGGTACGCACGCCGCCCACGCGAGCGTCAAACCGGTCACACTCACCGTGCTCACCGGTGGCGACGTCAATATTCAAAACCTGTTTCAAGACGAACTCGACCCACTTTTTGAACGCGAGCATCCGGGGATCAAGGTGAACACGATCTTTGCTGAGAGCAGTTCGGCCTCGACAGCCGCCTTTGCCCGGTTCGCAGCTTCGATTGCGGCGCACCAACCGTCGTTTTTTGACATCAGTGGCATCGGGATGCACCATCACTTCGACATCCCGCTCAACACGAGCAACGTTCCGAACCTCGCCAAGGTCACGCCCGGCATCGTTGACACTCTAGGCTACGGCGATGGCATGCCCTACCGTGGATCCTCGGTCGTCATCGCTTACAACTCACTCGATGTCAAGCAACCACCGAATACTTTTGCGCAACTTGTCAACTGGATCAAAGCCAATCCGGGACGCTTCTCGTACTGCTCGCCCAGCACAGGCGGGTCTGGCGATGCCTTCGTGCAGTACGTCTTGAGCCAGCACCTCAGCAACGCGGTGAAGACGCAGATGGAAAATGTCTACAACACGAAGCTAGAAAGCCAGTGGACGCCAGGGTTCCAAGAACTCAAAACGCTCGGAGCCTCGATGTACCGTCACGGCTACTATCCAAACGGCAATACAGCCATCTTGAATCTTCTGGCCAGCAGTACGCTCTGGATGGCACCGGTCTGGTCCGACATGTCGATGCAGGCTTTGGCTGAACACCAGCTGCCCCCAAACATCAAGCTCATCCAGCTATCGCCCCCCCTGTACGGAGGTCCTGCCCTCATGGGGGTCCCGAAAAATAGCGCGCACAAGGTGCAGGCCCTCGAGTTCCTAAACTTCCTCCTGTCGCCGCAGGCTCAAACGATCATCGTCGACAACCTGCACGGCTACCCGGGGATTGAATTCAAGTACATGCCGATGCGCATCCAGGAAGAATACAAGTCGATCTCGAGTTCGTATGGCACTAGCTTCAATTCGGACATGGACAACGACATGGCGAAAATCTGGCAACAGCGCGTGGCCCAATAGGCCCGCGCTTTGCGAAAGGGCGATCTTGGCATGAAGAACCGTCCCTGGACAGGGTTTTTGCTCACAGCATTGCCAGTCGCATTTTTGATCATCTTTGTCGGGGTGCCGATGGTTGGCGCCCTGTTGTACTCCCTCGGCGACGCCGGCGGCATCAACAGTGCCATCAGTCAGATCGGACTCGACCAAGTCATCTCCCACCATGGCCTCACCCTCAAGGTGTACTCGGGGTTGATTCGCACACCCGCGTTTGTCGAAGACCTGATCGCCACCATCTGGGTGACCATCGCCTGCGTGGCCCTGATCGTTGTCATCAGCTGGGCGATCGCACTGTACATGCGGTTCGCGACCGGCTTCGGCGCCCGCATCCTGAGCGTTCTGTATGTGGTGCCCATGTTCATTCCCGTCGTCATCTCGTCTTACGCGTTGGTGTCGTTCTGGAATGACGGTGGTTTTGTCGCCGCCGTGATGTCTCACCTCGGGTTCCCCAATTTCCCGTCACCCGGGTACACCCTCGTCGGCATCATCATCGCGCAGGTCTGGGCCAGTCTTCCCTTCGCCGCGTTGATGCTGTCCTCGGGACTCAAGGGCATCCCGGACTCGCAGATAGAAGCCGCGCGGGACATCGGCGCCTCGGGCATCTCGCTGGTGTGGCGAGTCCTCGTTCCGCAAAACATGCTGTCGACGATCATCGTCATCACGTTCTCGACGATCGGCATCCTCGGCAGCTTTACGATCCCGTATCTCACCGGCCCAAACGCTCCGCAAATGCTGGGGGTGGCGATGTACAGTTATTTTTCCACGTACAATGAACCGCAACAGTCTCAAGCCATGGCCATCCTGCTGTTCCTGCTGTCCATGGGCATCGGGTACTTCTATGTTCGCGCCAATGTCCGCGCGGATCGCAAAGGGAGTCTTGCGAGATGAGTCAAGTGATCCAGCCCACCATTGGACTGTCGACCCCATCTCCGCGGGTGCGGCGTCTGACCTGGCAACAGGTCCTCGGCAAGATCGCCAGCGTGGTCCTGATCGGACTTCTGACCGTTTACATCCTGGGCCCGTTACTGGTCCTTCTCATCTGGGCGTTCGCGAAGGAGTGGTTCTATCCGGCCCTCCTTCCTCAAGCCTGGACCCTCAGTTGGTGGCAAACGATCTTTTCTACGGGCAACTTCGGACACTCCATCTTGCTGAGCTTCCTGATCGCGCCAGTTGTTACGCTGGCCACGGCCGCCATCTGCTTCCCGGCCGCCTATGGCTTCTCGCGCTACCGCTTTCGGGGGCGCTGGACGATGCTGATCTCCATATTTGCCATCAACTCATTTCCGAAGATGGGCATCTACATCACCTTGGCAGGATTTTTCTACGGACTGCACCTGATCGGCACGTTTCCGGGCGTCGTCATCGTGCAGATGTTGGGGACCATCGTCACGGCGACGTGGATTCCCACGGCCGCCTTCTCCGCGGTCCCGCGCGAACTCGAAGAGGCTTCGCGGGACGCCGGGGCAGGCGCGATCCGGACATTCATGCGCGTCACCCTGCCGTCTGCCAAGCCCGGACTCATCATCGCCTTGATCTTGACCTTTTTGTCCTCGCTGGACGAAGCGCAGGGTACGTTCATCGTGGGCGCACCGTACTACCAGACCATGCCGGTTGTCATGTACGGACTTGTCAACGGCTATCCCGAACAGGCCGCAGCCGTCTTCTCCGTCCTGCTCACGTTGCCGTCTCTGATTCTGCTTCTTTTTGTCCGCAAATACATCATCGGGGGCGCATTTGCCTCGGCCTTTCGCTTGCACTGAAACCAATGCTCGATCAGGAGGAATCGCGATGTCAGGACTCGCGCTGGTGAATCTCGGCAAACAACTCGGAGGCAAGACGGTGATCGACAATCTGAGCATGGAGATCCAATCCGGCGAACTGGTCTGCCTTCTCGGCGCCTCCGGTAGCGGCAAGACCACAACGCTGCGGATGATCGGTGGCTTTATCCCGGTGGATCAAGGGCGAATCCTGATCGACGGTCACGATGTCGCCCACCTGACACCGGACAAGCGGCCGACGGGGATGGTCTTTCAGAGCTACGCCTTGTGGCCCAACATGGATGTTTTTCAGAATGTGGCCTACGGTCTTCGCGTTCGACGTCTGCCACGCGCCGAGATCCGCGAAAAGGTGGCGGGCGTGCTCAAGCTCGTGGGCCTCGAGGACCACGTGAAGAAGTTTCCGCCCCAACTGTCGGGCGGACAGCAGCAGCGGGTCGCCTTGGCGCGTTCCCTCGTCCTCGAACCAAAGGTGCTCTTGCTCGACGAACCGCTCAGTAATCTCGACGCCAAACTGCGTGAGCGTGTGCGCGAGGACATCCGTCGGATCCAGCAGATGGCAGGCATCACCACAGTCTTTGTCACCCACGATCAAGAGGAGGCGCTGTCGATCTCTGACCGCATCGCCGTCCTCGAGGCCGGGCGGATCGAGCAGTATGACACGCCAGCCAGCCTGTATGGTCGCCCGGCCACGCGATTTGTCGCGACATTTATCGGAGCAATGAATCTGCTGTCCGGTGTACAGGACGACGGACGCGTCACGTTGGGACCCGGTGTGACAGTGCCTTGTCGCGAACGTCCAGCCCCTTGCACGGGTGCAGTGGAGTTCGGCGTGCGCCCGGAGGACGTCATCCTGTCCGATCAGGGCGTACCCGCCATCATCGCCAGAAAGGTGCCACGAGGACACTACCAGGAGTTGGTCCTGCACACGCCCTTTGGCGATCTGCGCGCCTTCGTCGCCAACGACCCGTTCGTCGCGACGACGACCCTCTCGGACTCGGTCAAGGTCTCCTTTGCTCGTGTCTCCGTCTATCAGGACGGACACTTGGTGGAATCCTCTCGCGCCGCCCAAGACACGGCGGAATCGCGTCGTCAGGAGGCGTCCATCGTTTGAGGATCGGAATCGCACACCGAGGGGACCCACTGCATTGCACGGAAAACACGATGGGGAGTTTCCAAAGCGCAGCCGCGCACGGGGCCGACATGCTGGAACTGGATGTCAAGCGCACCCTGGACGGACAGGCGGCGATCGTGCATGATGATACACTCGACAGGATCTGGGGGTTGTCCCGATCCGTGGAGAACCTGCGCCGCGCCGAAGTGGAAGTGCTCGGCACCGGAGCAGAAGAGATGGAGGCCGATGCAAAACGGCTGGGTACTGGCTCCGGAGTCATGGGCATGGGTGCGAAGGCACCCAGCGCTGGCATGGATCGCATTCCTTTCTTGGAAGATGTGTTTGGCGACAACGCACTGTCCACGCTGGATGTCATGGTCGACTTTGGACCGGATGCTTCCGCGATGGTCATCGTGTCCGTTCTGCGCGAGCATCCAGAGTGGCTGTCGCGCGCGTTGGTCACGTCCGGAAATGTCCGCGCCCTGCAGTATGTCCGGCGCGAGCTCCCGAGCGCACGCATCGCACTCACGTGGACACGGATGCGCTTCCCGTCAAAGCGACTGCTCGATACGCTGCAGATCGACTACTTGAACCCCTTCTATCGCTTGCTTCTTGTCGACGTCTCGCTTCGAGACAAGCGAAGAACGCCTTATCGCCTGCTGTCTCGAAGCATACGGTGGACGGGTGCTGGTGCTGGTGGGGCCGTTGTGACCCCGCACGGGACAGCGTGGCCACTGCGACGGGGCGCCGCAATCGCCCGCGCTCATGCACTGGGGCTTGGCGTATCCTGTTGGACCGTGGATTGCGAACAGGATATGCGGACGCTCCTTGAACTCGGAGCGGATGCGATCATCACCAACCGAATCGCGGCATTTGTGACGGTCCGCACGCAGTGGCAACGTGGCGATCGCATGATCAATGGACAACCCTGCAGTCCAGCATGTGGGGGTTCAGATCCGGCCCCGGTGACTGATGCAGAGCAGGAGAAGGGTGGAGGGTACGCATGACGGACGATCCAATATGGGAAGAAGAAGAGGCGCTCGCACTCAAATTGGCGCGGACCGCCTGTGACACCATGCGACAAACGGAAGGCAGCGAGATGGGCCGATGGAGCAAGCGCGATGCCGCGGATTGGGTGACCGACGCCGACGTGGCGATCGAGGATCTCGTCCGCGCCAGCCTGTTGACCGCCTTCCCGGATCATCGCGTGATTGGGGAGGAACGCGGCGAGTCCGGCACACCCGACGCCGAGAGTGTCTGGTACGTGGACCCGGTCGATGGGACGTGCAACTACGCCAACGGTTTACCTTGGAATTCGTTTAGCCTGTGCTTGGTCCACCTTGGTCACCCGGTCGTCGGTGTTGTAGCCGACCCGTGGCGCGACCTGATCTTTCACGCAAAGGTCGGCGGCGGCGCCTGGTGTTCTGGGAAGCAGCTGCGCGTTCGCACGGGCCCACTGGCCGGCCAGGTTGCGCTCACTGAGCTCGCCAACCACACCTACTGGGACGGACTGGCGCCCCTGATGAGCTTTCTCTCTGAGGAACTCGTGACGCTTAGAATCATGGGCTCATCCGCACTGACCTTGGCACACGTGGCCGCGGGACACGCAATCGTCGGAGTACTGGGGGGCTCAAACCCGGTGGACACGGCGGCAGGCACGCTGCTCGTCCGGGAAGCGGGTGGCGTGGTTGTCGATCGATCGGGCTCAAACGCGGGTCTCCCCGTTGCCGGACTCGTCGCCGGTTCTGCGCCTGTCGCGGCTAAGGCATGGGACATCGCCTTGCGCTGACCCGGACATTGATGTTAGACGGCCTATGATCAGGAAACCGGGTTCGTGAATGGGTGGTTGGGCGAAGCGGCCGTAAGTCGGAGACACGCCTCGAGATACGCCTTGTTACGCACTCCGAGACGGTCGTAGCATACGCATAGTTGCAAATGCGGCAGCCAGGTCCAGCAACGGTAATCGATTAGCCCACAACGACGCTCAGCCGTCTCCAGCGGCTCGAGTTTCGTTGCGGTTTCGTACCAAAATGCAGCCCGTGGGGTGTACCGTGCGCAAACGACCCATGATGGCTCATCAGGAGGTGTGTGACCACCGCACAGCTCGGACGCTGTCGTCTGTTGACCCGGTATCGACGATGATAATTTCATCCATAGTGGGCCCGAGCGACCCAGAGCGACCCCCGCGGCGCAAATAACACCCACTTTTCACACTAACATTCGCCACGTGGCCTTTCCCAGTCGAAGTTGTTCACGTCCGGGGTCTCCATCAACCTATTTTAGGTGTTTATAGGTGTATTAATTCAGTAATGTGGTCGATTCAGGATGAAATGCGCGGACAGAGCTGCCTGAATATCGTGAAGAGACGCGATTTGCGTCATCACTCGGCACTATGTGGCATAGCTCACCCAATTCTAATGAGCGAGGGCACTCATCTTGCTCGATCGGCCTGGGTCCATATTCACCAAGAATGTGTGTCAACGACTGCGCGCAAACGACGTTTCGCCTGACTTTACATTTCGTAAATTGGCAGGAAAAAGTGTGGGGGTTGAACATCTATTGGCTCGTTGTAGGGTTTGCCGGCATACGCGCTGCCAGTGCAAAGAGATCCAGCGCGCGCGTTGCCACCACACGGAGTGCCGCTGTGAAGAAGGCATTTGTCCGCGATGCCATCACGCACTGTGTCGATGTGTCGCCATTCAGAGGGTGACAGTTAAAATTAAGGGAATCCGAGGAAAACGAGGATGTCGGGGCCTGAAAGGCCTCCGAGGAATAAGGGACCTCGCGGGACCTCGCGGAACCTCGCGGCTTTACGGGTGCCGCAGCCCGGTTTGCCTACATTTACAATCTCGGAGCCCAAGTCGTCCCTATCGAGACTGATATCAGCTACGACTCCAACGGCGTGATTGCGTCAGGAATTACACATGGCCCCGGAACGTCAGACATCTCGTTTACCGATCCCGGCCTGCACATAATCCATTTCTCCGTGTAAGGCGTTGGGCTCAGCCAGTTCACAGTGTTTTAAAATGGCGCACGCATGGCCGAGGAATAATTCCTGAATCCATCCGCCACGCGAGGCTGAACCACGGCCTCACGTGGCGCGCCACGAGTCACATGCTTTTGCGTCTCAACTCCAGACCCTGTATCTAGAGTGCCCGCTGCCACCAAGCGGCTGCGCAAAGGATCGCGGTGGCACCGATGAGACTGCCGATCTCTGCAGCATGGATCAGTCCAACGATTTGGATCAGGAGTCCAAATGAAGGGAAGCCAACGACCATAAAGAGAGAGAAGGCCGTCGAATCGGCTGAAAGCGGGGTCGCGCGCTGATCCGTGGGAATCAGCGGGTTGAGTCCT
>Ga0080006_1175955_pt1 | contig 15189 bp, 14 predicted proteins | sample RS3BMetagenome_FD_69209 | JGI IMG/M metagenome (GOLD analysis project Ga0080006, IMG submission 69209) | Ferric oxide microbial mat and aquatic microbial communities from Rainbow Spring, Yellowstone National Park, USA - RS3B (SPADES... ... | reverse complement strand
TACTTCCAACTCTCACCCGATGCACTTTCCGTTCTCCCTACTCTTGCTTTCGCAACGTTTAGGCTCAGGGGTTCGGGCTTCATTGAATTTTCATGAATTTGTATCCAATCCTCAGCCCTTGAGCTTCACCGGAGTCGCGGGGAAACCCGTTACTCCTCCGCCCCCTTAGCGGGGTAACCCCAACCCACCTACTCCCAGAGGGAGTGAGAAAGATGTGGGGAAACCCGCACATCTTGAGGAAGATGTTGAGAGAGGCGTTGAGTTGTCTATCCAGGGTGAAACCACACCTCTCACAACGAAAAATCCTACCTTTCGGGAAACCCGTCCACATCTGGGGCAGGACTTGGAGGTGAGGTGAGGGTTCAACTCCTTAACAGCAGTTATTAGATTTTGCCTTGATTACAGGGTGATATTTAAGGGAAAGTCCCATAACTGCTGTCCTTAACTAGGGAGCCGTATAGTGGGGCCTTGTACTTCAACACACGGTGGATCGACCTTCATACAACCCGAACGTCTCGGCCCTGTTCCTCACGCTGGCCCTCCCATCTACCAGGACCATGAGGATAAGTGCCAGTTAACCTTCCTGCTCCTCCCCTTCCCCCTCACCACGCCCAGCCTGTTGATCTCCCTGACAGCCTCTCCCTAGCGAACTCGATTTGTCTCTTTCCGCACCTTTTCAGCGGGACGACGTTGAAAAACTTCTCACCAACACCGACTTCCTCGTATTACCTCCCTAAGATTCCCATAACTGCTGTACGTAACTACTCGATATTTTTAATTACTTCTAAATATCGTTTTGACGTTGGTTATGTTTAACTACTGATCTATACCAGAACTTTTTGCCATGAGATTAGGTGAGATGATGCCTATATTTAAATCCCTAGGCGGGCTCTCTTTGGTCTTCTTCATGGGGAACTTGGGCTCAATCACTCTCTCATGACCAGGTTACTGCGAAGGTTGTAACGCTCCATGAACTTGTAAAAGAATGGCGCCGCAGCCGGGATTTGAACCCGGGTCAAGGGCTCGACAGGCCCTCATCCTGGACCGGGCTAGACTACTGCGGCACTAAGAGAAATCCTACGCATCTAATCTTTAAAACTATCTCTATCCCATGAGAAGCACTGATAGAAAGACGCCGGGGGCGGGATTTGAACCCGCGCAGGGTGATACCCTACTGGCTTTCCCAGCAGGCTCTCAAGGCCAGCCCCTTGGTCCGCTCGGGCACCCCGGCATGACTTATTCTCAAATTGCCCTTTAATCATTTACTACTAAAACTAGTGAGTAGCCTTTAACCTTCTTAACAGTCTCTACTCTAGAGAAATACTTAGTAAATATTTTCAAAGCATTGGTTTCTCCCCTGTATAACACGAGTTGTATCCAACCCTCCTTGTCCAACTTGGAAGCTGCCTGCTCTGCCAGCCTCTCTAGGATTTCGACTCCCTTGGAGAGGGGAGGATTGGAATAAATGGCCCTAACTTTACCCTCTAACTTCTCCAACAGATCACTCTTCATCACCTTAACCCTACCTTGAAGGCCGTACCTCTCTACGTTCATCTGAGAGGCCTTAACGGCCAACGGGTTCACATCCAACATGTAGACGTTGAGCCTAGGATTCCTCACGGCAACGTAAATTCCAACAGGTCCGTAACCGCACCCCACGTCAGCTACAGTCCCTTCCTCAGGAATCACTAGGTTCTCCAAGAGTATCCTAGTTCCCAGGTCTAGTCTCTTCTTAGAGAAGAGACCTGGAAAGCTAACCAAGGATAGTGGGATTCCCTCCACTACGTCCACGACTACCATCATTTCTTCCAAGCCTTCGGGTACACGTCCTTGTCCATAAGTACTCTGTCAGGTTTGGCTACCTCGCCCTTCTTTCCAATCTTGTCGGAGTCCGTTAACGCTTTCCCTATAGCTATCCCCTCCCCCTTCCAGGTGATAAGGGCAACAGTGTCGCCCCTCCTGAACTCCTGGTGTGCCACTATCCCGGGAGCCATGAGCTGCGCCCCATAGGCTATCGAGTTAACTGCTTCATCGTCCACTATAATCTTTGGAATGCCGCAGAATGCCACTTCCATGGGATAAAGTATCTTTCTGAGCTCTGTATCGTCTTTGCATTCCCTGTACAAGTAGAGAGCTTCGGAAAGTCTGTGGAGAGTCACTGAATCTCTCTCCACAAAGACTCCGGATCTAGTCCTCCTAAGTTCCCTCATGTGTGCCCCGCATCCCAGGACAACTCCGATATCGTGACACAACTTCCTCATGTAAGTCCCGGGCTCTGAAGAGATCCTCAACAGAACCCTCCTTCCTTCTATTTCGAGCACCTCAAGCTCGTCTACCTTCCTCTTTCTGACTCTCCTCTTCACGGAGGACCTGACGGGTGGTTTCTGATATATAACGCCCTTGAACTGGCTCACGACATCCTTCAACTCGCTTTCCTTGAAGTCACAGTGGATCTCCATAAGACACACGTACTCCTTCCCTGATTTGGTCACAAGGTTCATTAATCGTGTGGCCTTGCCTAAGCCTATGGGAAGGACTCCAGTCACTTTGGGATTACCCCGCCCCTTAGGGCTCTAGGGTCCCTCCATGACCTACTCTATCCAACTTGAACATGGTCTTTACCCAATACGCCACCTCGTGACTGGTGGGTCCTGGGGGTTTATCTATATTTAGAATGGATGAGTTGATCAGACTCTGAATAGGTCTATTGTCAGCGTAATTCCCGTAATTTCCTGCAGGTTGATACTCCTTCCTGAAGATCCAGCGTTTAGTGTAGCCACAAAATTCATCTATTTTCAACACGAATGGATAAAAATCCATTTAGACCACGGGTATCTTTGGTTTCACCTTCTCCTTCATGAACTCTATCAAGTTCTGCTCCTTCAGTTTAGCCTCTACGTCCTGGTCGGAAGCCCCTTTACTTATTTCGACCTTTTTGTCGGTAGGTTCCAAGTGCATGATATTAGCCCTCCTCCTCTTAACTCCAGACACGTTCTTAGGTCCGGTAACCAAGACGAAGTTATTGTCTATAATGTCAACAACTACACATTTACTTCCTGCCTCTCTTCCCGTTAATTTGACACAAATTCTTCCCACCTCTATCAAAGCCATATAACTACACCACTCGAATGTCAAAGCTCACGTTTACATTAAAAACTTACTGCCAGAACTTCCTATATCTCAAGAACTTCTTCTCTTCCTCCATTAATTCCCTATAAAATACATCCTCTCCTTGACTTAAAAACGACAGCAGTCTCCCCAAGTTAGACGGTCCCACACCTCTGACCACAAATGCCACTAGAGCTGTCCTCCCATAGTTAGAGAAGAGAGAGGCAACTCTCTTCAATTCACTCAATCTCTTGGCCTCATTTCTCCTCAACTTCTCCCCAGAGATGTTCTTTCGGATAACCTGTAACGCTTCCTTGTCCTCAGGGTAAGTGGCCGTAAGGAAAATCGAACCGCATTTAGGACACCTCTGAGGCGTATCTTCCACTTTGAGTCTTTGATTCCAACCGCAGATAAGACACGCCAGTAAGATCTCCTTAGACAGCATCCTCCTCTTGAAGACTTCAAGAATTAATGGTTTATCCTCAGAGGTTGAGGAGACCATGAGTTTGTCCAGGAACTCCTGGGCTAAAGGAGAAGGTGAGGGTACCCTAACTACCTCCCAGTCCATTTGTCTCAACGCCTCTAGGACAGAGAGGTCGTGGTGTTTAGACAGAAGTTCCTTTACTGCCTCCTTCCCTACCACAGTGTCTGAGAAGGTCCTAAGTACATGCTGGGTGAGCTTTATGTCTGCTCCCTTCTCCACCGCACCGAAGCGTTGGGCCTCCGTGAACAATGCCCACTTGAATTGAGGTGTCTCCTTTAGGGTTTCGCTTAAGACGGAAGTGGCGTATCTTTCATCCATTTCCCTGAGCGATTTAATGGCGAATTCAATATCTTCCAATGAGAGGGAGGAGACCGAGGCTATGACTACGTGATACGGATCGCTACGGAAGGTGGGTCTAAGCCCTTTTCCCGACCCCAAAACTGCACTAAGGAGAGTTCCCAAGGTATTGTTACCCCTACTTCCAAACGGAGAGTGGACGACCACGAGGTCTGAGCCGACAAGCTCTACAACGATCTTATTAGGACCTAGCTTAGGATAATTCCTTCTAACATGTTCCTTAATTTTCTCCGACACCTCCTGTACCCCTTCCCTCTTTCCATCCATCATCTCAGAAAGATAGCTGTATACCATCATGGATATCTCTTTCTCCACAGGGATGGACTCACCGAACCATGAGGGTAGAATGCCCTTCTTAGGTTCTGCCCTACTCACAAAGACCTTGCCTTCCTCTATAGATATGACCTTCCAGAGCCTGCCTCCTAACACAAATATGCTGTCTTCCTCTAGGCCGGTAACGAATTGGTTGTCTAGGTTCCCCAACTTCATGCCGGTCTCGACTTCAACGACTATGTAACTCCTGTTGGAGTCTGGTATCATGTTTGTGGTGAAATAATACCTCCAGCTTCTCCTACCCAACCTCAGTTTGCCCTCCTTTGCCACTAATATTTTCTCGGCCTCCAACTGTTCCACAACTTCTTTCAAATCTTCAAGAGATAGAGATCTAAAGAAGGGAGACTTCCTAAATATATCCAAGATCTCGTCTAGGGAAGTTATTCCCTCGAGTACCATACCCACGACCTCGTGAGCCACTACGTCAAGGGGGTTCATCTCATAGATAACGGGCTCTATATATCCCCTCTTAGAGGCCTCGTATATGGCCTGACACTCCAGGACATCAAAGAGGCTGTTCCCGGGTAGGATTATTCCCCTAGATGTCTTCTCAATGGAGTGCCCACTCCTTCCTACTCTCTGAAGGAGTCTAAGGACTTGCCTCGGTGACATGTATTGAACCACTAGGTTTATACTTCCAATATCTATCCCCAACTCGAGACTTGAGGTAGCTACCAGGGCGTCTAGCTTAGCTTCTTTGAACTCCCTCTCTATCTTGACCCTCACTTCCCTAGATAGGGAGCCGTGATGGGAGGCCACTTTAAGTCCGTAAAGAGTAGTGAGCTCGCTTGCCAGGAACTCAGCTGTCTCTCTAGTGTTGGTGAATATGAGGACTGGCCTATTCTCCTCAATTATCTCCTTCAATCTCTTCAATCTGGACATCAAACTAGGATCTAGTCTGTGCTTCACCGCTTCGTTCACTAGCTCTTCATTATAACTGGGTATTTCGATGATGATCTGGGAACTCTTTATGCCCTCAATCTTGACTACTTCCACTTCACCTTCAGTACTGAGGAAGGTCTTGGCTAGTTCCACGTCTCCCAATGTCGCAGAGAGCCCTATCATTTGTGGATTCCTCGCTATAAGCCTTAGTCTCTGGAGCATTACCGATAGTTCGTACCCCCTCTTCTCATCAAGCATCTCCTGGACTTCATCTATGACGACCCACCTGACACCGGTCAGGAGTTCCCTCACCCTTTTGTCAACCAACAAGTAAAGTAGTGTCTCTGGAGTGGAGATCAATAGATCTGGTGGATCTTGTAATAGGTCTCTCCTTTCCTTTCTTGTGGAATCCCCATGTCTTGTGGATACCTTAATCTGGAAGGACTGACCTAATTTATCTAATCGGTACTGTATATCTCTATTTAAAGCTCGCAGAGGTGTTAGATAGAGAGCTGAGATTTTTTTAGGTCTCTTCATGTAGATATTATACATGATGGGGATTATCGCTGCCTCAGTTTTACCGTGGCCTGTTGGCGCTATAATGAGCAGGTGAGTCCCAGAGAGGACTTTAGGGATGGCTAACCTCTGTATGGGGGTAAGGTTGACATAACCTGACTCCCTGAGCTTCCTTATGAAGTCTTGAGACGTGGTAGACATGAAGTGTATTTTTAGGTTTGCGTGGTGGGGTTTAAAGTATATTATGTGGGAGCTAAGGTTCGTAGTATTACAATCGCTGATGATCTGCTCCGCACTGGTGCTAAAGTACTCACAGATTATCATCCCGGGCTACTATTCAATTCCTCTTCTAATCTTCTTAGCTTTCGCCTCATCTTATGGGTTATTAACCCTTCTCCTGACCCGTTCTCTTCTCCTCTCAGTTTTGAATATTGCCTCTCTATACTCAGTTTTATTTCTACTAAGTATTCCCATGGATCCTTTAATATTTTCTCTATATGTGGGAGGAACGTTTTTGGGCTCGTCCATCTGGTACGTCGTGCATAGGACGATTCCTGAGAGAATAGACTTCAAGCGGTATATAATCACCAAACCTAGAGTTGGGTTAATACCAATAGGTTTGGCCTTTGCGGTAACAGGGTATATACTCAGTGGCTCTATCTACCTATTCTTAGGATCTGTCTTGGACTCACTAATCGCTGCCTGGATAGGGAGAGTTTACTTAGCCCCCATCTCTTCACTCTCCTGGATAAGTCTACCCTACCTACTCTCCCAAAACCCCATCAGGAAAGGTCGAGGGGTTTGTGTGGGAAATATCCGGAGAGTGCTTAAGAGAAGGAGAACCTCTCTGCCGAACACTTATAGATACGAATGGATTGAGGGAGAGGGCAACCTTTGTATCGACCTAGCCGAGAGAAAGAACTACAACTCTGTTGTTCTAGGATCCAGTGGTACTGGGAAATCAACCTTAGTAAAGAAACTGATGACGTCTCTTGGATTACCATTTATCATCTTCGATCTTCACGGGGAGTACTCAATTCCCTCCGCAAATACCATCAACCTTTCTGAGACTGGTGTTAACCCCCTCTCGCTCTTTGGCTTCTCCCCCAGGGACAGGGCCCTTGAGGTCGCCATTGCTTTAAAGTCGGTATTTAACCTCGGCCACCTTCAGACTATGGACTTCTTCAGCTTACTGTTAGAGGCTTACCAGGATAAGGGGATTTATGAGGAGGATCAGAGGACGTGGAGCTTACCCCCTCCTACCTTTAAGGACGTGATCTCCCTGCTCCAAAAAAAGAAGAAGCTCTCGATTCGTAGCGAGGAAATGTCGAGGTTGGAAGGTTTAGAGACGTACCTCAGGTTCCTGGACTCTAGCGTCTTTATGAGAGGTGAAGTTGACATGGACGTACTCATAAAGGGCTCAGTGATCCTGGACTTCTCGGGCCTGCCCTCCAATGAAATAAAGTATATTATAATGATAACACTCCTAAACGGTATTATGCATAATATGTACAAGCTCGGCGGTTCTGGGCTGAGGAGAATGATAGTAATAGATGAGGCCCCTTTCCTGGTCTCAAGGGAGGCTGGGGAGCGTATCGCTGAAAGGTTCTTTGCGGAAGGTAGGAAGTTCGGTTACGGAGTAGTCTTAGTTTCACAGACCAAAGATGGCATAGAGAAGGCAATAAATAACTCAGATTCGCTCTTCATTTTTAATATGAGGGATCCGAGGGAACTGGAATACGTTTCAAAATTATTGGGGGGTTCTCATCCGGAAGCGTTCAAGGCTATATATGAAATGCTAATGCAACTGAATAGGGGGGAATTAATAACAAGAGATTCCGATACAGATGAATTATTAATGGTCAGCCTAAACTGATAAGTGGTGAGCCATTTGTCTGAGGATTTTGACGAAGGGGAGGACGTTCCCAATAGTGGAGCCGAAGAGATAAGGGGAGAAGATGAGGAAGAAGGAGTCCCAGCTATGTCTTTGCAAGACATAGAGTTACTCTCTAAGAATACGGAGGTGTGGTACAAGTTAATATCTGGCAAGATTGGCATAGAGGAGGCTAAACGACTCTTCGAGGAAAACTCGTCTACTACTCAGACGAAATCTGAGAAGTCTAAAGCGTCAAAGAAGAAAAGCCCTAAAAAGAGTAAGAGCACGAAGAAGAGTAAGGGAGAATAATGTTTAGGCTCATTTATGGGAGTTCTAAGGACTTCTACTATATCATTTCTTCCATGTCTAAGATTACAGAGAAGATTATCCTTAATTTTACAGATGAAGGAATAAACAGTAAACATTTGACAGAAGATAAGGTTATGATGGGTGTGATAAGCGTCCCTAGGGATGCTCTAGATGAGTATTCACTCGATAAGCCTTTGTCAATAGAGCTGGATTTGGGAGAGATAAAGAAGATCTTTGCCAAGGCTAAGTCGAGTAGGTCTAGTATGGAGATATCCGAAACGGAAAGCGGTATAAGGATTACGGTGAGAGATGAGAAGACCGGTACTAGGACTAACCTTTACCTGAAAGGAGCTAAAGCAGAACCACAGGTTCTGAAGGAGCCTAATGTCACTCCCTCGACGATCCTCGTCATGAAAGGAGAGACTCTGAAGATGCTAGTGGATGAGGGCCTTGAAGTTGGGGAGGAGATAACGTTGAGATCAGAAGCCGAGGAAGTGATAGCCGAGGTTGAGGAACTAGGGAAGAGATACGTAGCGCATCTGAGAAACTCGAAACCCCTATCTAAGCTTGAAATTGAAAGTCCTGGAAGTGCAAGGTACAGTTTGCCAGTCCTGGAGAAACTGGCGTCTACCCTTAACTTTTCAGACGAACTGGAAGTTGGGTTCGGTTCGGGTATACCCCTCAGGACTCAGGTGATCCTGGATAGAGGTGCCCTGATAAAGTTCTGGGTTGCCCCTAGATTATGAGAGAAGTAAATTACTAATCTGCTCGTATTTTAGAAATATTCTTTTTTATATTTCTTTAGGAAGAAAGATAGAATTATTGATACGACCATGAGCCCAAAGAAGTATACCAAGTAACCTGTGCCCTGGTTTAATTGCGTTCTATCCTGGCCTAACGTTAAACTGCCCTCCTCAATCCTCTCAACCGATATGATGACTTCAAATTGATCATATTTGGTCTCTATAACTGCGTGGTACGTTGAATTGGGCTTAAACTGAAATAAAGGGAAAAATAGTGAAGTAGAATTTAACACTTCGTATTCCAAACCTGTAGTGACGTTCTTGAGGGTATTCTGAAAATTTATGGCTATTCCATCAGATAAATTATAGACAGATACATTAACTGAAGGCTCAATGGTAACCTTCAGGCAAACATCCTCGTTGAGGGAATTGAGATGGTAATGGAATGTATACGAGGCTCCTCCCAGGAGCATCGTGGTGATCAACAGGAGTGTCACATAGAGATCCCTCATTGTTATATAACTATATAAGGTAGCTCGATATATAGCATTCAGTATGTCATCGACGACTCCCAATCCTTATAATTGGAAATTTGCTGCAATAAGCCAAGGATATCTCATTGTGATTTCCATTATCCTAGGCTTCTACCCCAAGTACTTCTTGGAGGCGTTTATCTCATATTTCATCATAATTATGGCGATAACTTTCTCCATGACTTACAAGTCCAATCCGATGTTGAGGGATAGGAAGTTGATGCTTGAGGTGGCCAACTCTGGCACACTATATGAGGAAAAGAACGCCAATGAGCTCATAACAAAGGATCAAGATTACCAGAGAGAGTACATGCAGTTTGCAAAGAAGAACATGATGATGTTATTCTCATATTTAATATATATTGTCGTTTTGTTTTTCGTCTATAATTACGTTTCCAAACTAGCAACAGCACAAACTGATCCCTACTACAGACTTGGAGTATATTTGGCTTACTTCGAAGTGATATATCTGTTCGGCTTCTTCGTTTACAGGAGACTATTTAGACCCTCAATGATGTCTACTATGGCACCGTTAAGTTATAAGGTGACCGAAAAGGGGATAATAGGCTCTGGCGGAATGTCGGTTTTCCTTCACGCTAAGCATCTCCTTAATTCGAACATGGTATTAAATAGGGAGAAAAAATACGTTGAAATCGACTCTACTTCAGCCAAGTATCCCTACAAGATAAGACTTTACGCTAAAGACGTGGACAAGCTAGTGGAAATGTTGGAGAGGGTGAAGAGGCTTGAGCTCAAAAGACAGTCCTCTTCTTGATGTTTGAGAAGTGAAGATGAGTGTAGAGAGCGATAGCGTTATTTGTGATGGCTCCATCTAAACCGTCCTTGATACCTTTCCCACTACTTGTTTTGAAAGCGAACCTACTCTCATTGACGTATTCGGGAGCGGAGTAATGAAATTCGTGACCCCTTATGCTGTCTCCCTCATCGGCCAACATGTTTGGACTTATGGACTTGAGACTTCTATAGCCTAAGGTGAGCTTCCCAGTCATGAAAATTCCTATGTCGTAAAGTCCTACCATATCACGTTTAGTCTGATCCTGTCCCTTAATATACCTAGAAAGGTACATTAGTCCCCCGCATTCAGCCAGAATGGGTACTCCAGAACTTGCTGAGTCTAATATCCACTTCTTTGTCAAGTGTGCCGAACTCAGCTCAGAGGTGAAGAGCTCTGGGTACCCACCTCCTATGTATATGAAATCAGCGTCCTCTACCCTCTCATTTTCTAGAGGACTAAAGAACCTTAGCTCATACCTCTCCCTTAACCTGTCTAAATTCTCTTCATAGTAAAAACTAAACGCCTGATCGTAGGCTACTGCTGCAACTCCATGAGTCTTCGTTTCAGGGCTCTCATGACTCTCTGGCTCTAGTTCTAATTTGCCTGCCGATTCTGCTACCTCCATCACTGAATCCAAATCAACGTAGCTCTCTACTAGACTGGCTACCTCCTTCACTATCCTCTCTGCGTCCCTAAGAGTTTCTGTAGTGAATAGGCCCAGGTGCCTAGAGGGGATCTTAATATCCTTTACAAAGGGAATGTAACCTAGAATCTTTACATCCTTTACTCCGCTTGCACAGTAGTTGAAATGTCCCTCAGAACTTATCCTGTTAAATATCACTCCCTTAACGTCAGCCCCTGCATAGCTCTTCAACCCATAGACTATTGCGCCTACCGTGCTACCCATAGCACTACAATCCACGACTAGGACGATGGGTGTCTTCAACGTTTTAGAAAGTTGGAAGGTACTATAACTCATGCCATGACCGTCGTATAATCCCATGACCCCCTCAATTACAGCCAAATCGAATCCTCTGGAGTACTTTACTAAGCTCCTCCTCACGCCCTCCTCCCCCATCATGAAGAGGTCCAAGTTGATTGAGGGCCTTCCTGTGGCCAGCCTATGGTAACCCCCGTCTATGAAATCGGGTCCGGCCTTGTAACCTCTAACCTTAAGCCTTTTTGCCAACGCCGCCATTATCCCTGAAGAAATGAGTGTCTTCCCTGAACCGCTCCTGTCGGAACTTACTATAAGTCGAGGGAGATGCAAGATATTCGCGGTAAGTTTAGTATCTCTGGGCCTTAAGAACTCTTTTGTTAACACTGTTTCAGGGTTTACTGTAGAGTTCGGATAATATTAGAGAAAGAGGAGAAACCTATAGGAGCGACCCCACCACACCTGCTGAATTCCACGAGCGTAGGGAAACCAGCATATCTTGAGACTACTACCTACCTTTGGGCTGAATCCTTTTTCACATTAATAGAAATCTTTTTATATTGTTTATAATATTTTTGTTGATAAAGGATGACCTCTCACGCCGATGTGGGCTCTGCCCAAAAGGGTGGGAGTGATCTGGGATGTGAGCCCCGTGCCGTTGGGCTCAAAGGAGTCCCATGACCCACCTACCGTTAAGGCTGGTGGGTGGTTGAGGGCTAAGTCCCTACACTTCATCATGATTGAACATAAGATGAGTGAAATGAAAGTGTAGGGACAAGCGGAAAATCCATCCACATCTAGTATGGTTACAATTGATTTTAGCTTCAAGGGGTTCGGGCTTCATTGAATTTTCATGAATTTGTATCCAATCCTCAGCCCTTGAGCTTCACCGGGGTCGCGGGGAAACCCGTTACTCCTCCGCCCCCTTAACGGGGTAACCCCAACCCACCTACTCCCAGTGGGAGTGAGAAAGATGTGGGAAAACCCGCACATCTTGAGGAAGATGTTGAGAGAGGCGTTGAGTTGCCTATCCAGGGTGAAACCACACCTCTCACAACGAAAAGTCCTACCTTTCGGGAAACCCGTCCACATCTGGGGCAGGACTTGGATGTGAGGTGAGGGTTCACCTCCTTAACGAAGGAATCGTATAGTGGGGCCTTGTGTTTAAGAACGCGGTGGATCGACCTCCATACAGTCCTGGAAATCTTCTTAGACAACTTGTCGTCAGCGTCTTGGAACATCTCTTGTTTGTTCAGTTTCTCAACAGCGAACGTAGTCACGGGATACGTCTCAAGAAGCTCGTTAACGAACTTGTGAACGTAATCCATGACCTTGTTCCTCTTCCTATGGGAATACTTCCTCAACAACAACTCCCCTTTCCTACCGTGCTTAGAAGCGAAGGACTGTATTTCACCCCTCTTCAACTCCATGCCGTATTTAAGGCTGTACAACTCCTTCAAGGAAATGGTAACGAACTTCTCGCCATCGTAAGCGTCGAGGGTGTAAAGGTTACTGTCGACTGCCAGGAAGTCTAGGGGAGGAAAACCGAGGTAATCCGTAGCGGAACGGTAAGTGAACCTTGTCCTCCTTTATCATGGCGTTTCAACTGTAATATTATTCTTTAAAGGTATAGACATAAATAACATAATGTTATAGAAAGTCAGGACTATAAATCAGAAACAGGTATCTTAACAATTTTTCATGAAAGCCCTCTTTTTCAATATGTCCTTATCGAGAGTGATGAAAGATTTCGCATTAAGTAACAGAGCTGAAGATATTTGAAGAACGTCTAGTGTCTTCAGTTGCAATTTAGTGGAGAGCTCTAATGCCAGTTGACCGCCCTGACCAGCGTCTCCTTGGCTTCCCTGACCAATGTCACTGGCATCTTTTCATCAGGAAGACGCTGAAAGCTAGAACTTCTTGCCAATATAGACCCGCAATAAGGAATTAGATTGAGGTTAGAAATGCCCCATGAAGCACCACAACCTCCAGACCCTTTCATCAGGTCATTGCTCAAAGCATTTCTTCCTCTCTACAAGCTTTTATTTGCAGGGAAGTCATAAATGCCCATGAAGTATCTTGTTACTGGAGGTGCAGGTTTCCTAGGGTCACACCTGATCGAAGCACTTGAGGGCGAAGTTACTGTAGTGGATGACATGTCCACGGCAAAGTATTACTACTTCCCTCCTAAGGTCAAGTTAGTGAAGGGGAGGATAGAGGAGGTAGACGTTCAGGGGAGGTTCGACTACGTGATACACTTGGCTGCGAGGCCCTCACCAGAGGACTACATGAGATACCCAGTGGAGACGGCGCTCTCCAACTCCCTGGGGACTTTTAAGGCCCTGGAGATAGCCAGGAGGAACGACGCGACCTTCCTCTACACCTCCTCCTCCGAAGTTTACGGTCATGCCGAGGTCATCCCAACTCCAGAGGAGTACTGGGGGAAGGTAAACCCCACCGGAGTGAGGAGCTGTTACGACGAGAGCAAGAGGTTCTCCGAGGCCTTAGCCATGTCGTATTACAGGGAGTACGGCCTCGACGTCAGAATACAGAGACCCTTTAACGTCTACGGGCCCAGGCTGAGGGAGGACGGAACGTACGGGAGAGTGGTGTCGAGGTTCGTGGTACAGGCCTTGAGGGGGGAGGACCTGACCGTGTTCGGTGACGGAAGTCAGACCAGGGCGTTCCTGTACGTGGACGACTGGGTTGACGCCACCCTCAGGATGCTCAGGGAGAACGTGAAGGGGGAGGTGTTCAACATCGGCTCGGACAGGGAGGTCAAGATCCTGGACTTGGCGAGGACGATCATAAGTCTGACTGGAAGTAGGTCTGGGATCAAGTTCCTCCCTCCCAGGGTCGATGACCCTCCAAGGAGGGCTGCAGACATCACTAAGGCCAGGAGGAGGTTGGGCTGGGAACCAAGGGTGAGCCTGGAGGAGGGCTTAAGGAAGACTGTTGAGTGGTTCAGGGGTGTCCTGGGTTGAGGATAGGAGTGGTGGGCCTCGGTTACGTGGGCCTGGTGACTGCAGCCGTACTGGCGGACAAGGGTTATGAGGTCGTTGGAGTGGACGTAGACGAGAGGAAGGTCGAGGGACTGAACTGTGGGAGAGTTCCAATCTACGAGCCCGGCCTGAAGGAACTCCTCACCAGGAGTCAGGGTAGACTGACTTTCACCACGGATTACTCCCGTCTAAGTGACGTGGACGTGGCGTTCATAGCCGTCTCCACCCCTACCGTGAACGGTAGGATCTCCCTAGACTACGTCCTCTCGGCCTCCCGATCCCTCAAGGTCCTGGGAAAGGACTCAGTTATAGCCGTCAAGAGCACGGTGATCCCGGGGACGGCTAGGAAAGTGAGGGAGCTGAGCGGGAGGGAAGTGGTCTCCAATCCGGAGTTCCTGAAGGAGGGGAGTGCCATAAGGGATACGACCAATCCGGACAGGATAGTGATAGGAGGGGAGGCCCAGTGGGCCATGGATCTGGTGGAGAAGGTTTGGTCTTTCACCAACTCCCCGGTCATCAGGACTACGTGGGAGGAGGCGGAGATGATAAAGTATGCCTCTAACTCCTTCCTTGCAGTCAAGATCTCCTTCATCAACGAGATAGCCAACCTCTGTGAGAGGCTTAACTGTGACGTCAACGTCGTGGCCAAAGCCATGGGCCTCGACCCCAGGATCTCCCCCCACTTCCTTAGGGCAGGGCTGGGATACGGGGGTTCATGTTTCCCCAAGGACACAAAGGCCTTCCTCTCCTTCTCGGAGGATTTGGGGGAACCCCTCAGGATAGTCGGGGCAGCCATCCAAGTCAACGAGGAGAGGCCTCTAAGGGCTGTGAGGATGCTGGAGGAAGTGATGGGGGAGTTGAGGGATAGGGTAGTGTGTATACTGGGCCTTGCCTTCAAACCCAACACCGACGACACAAGGGAGAGTGTGGGACTTAAGATAGCCTCCCTCCTGAAGGAGAGGGGAGTGAGGGTCATCGGATACGACCCCATGGCTAGGACCGAGTCTGTGGAACAGGTCAGCACAAAGGAGGAGTGCATCGCAAGGGCTGAAGGTGTCATCGTAGCCACGGAGTGGGAGGAGTTCAAGGGGATAGAGGACCTACTCAAGGAGAAGTACGTTGTTGACGGTAGAAGGATTCTAGATTTGAGCAAGTTGAAGAGGTTCAGGGCAGTGGGATACGGGAGGATGACGGAGGGGAGGAGTCCTTGACTAGCCGAGGGGAGGTAAGGGCCGTGATCACCGCAGCTGGATTGGGAACCAGGATGTTGCCAGCATCAAAGGAGATACCCAAGGAGATGTTCCCAGTTCCCT
>Ga0080006_1143626_pt1 | contig 15189 bp, 19 predicted proteins | sample RS3BMetagenome_FD_69209 | JGI IMG/M metagenome (GOLD analysis project Ga0080006, IMG submission 69209) | Ferric oxide microbial mat and aquatic microbial communities from Rainbow Spring, Yellowstone National Park, USA - RS3B (SPADES... ... | reverse complement strand
ATTGATAAATACAGGGATGAATACACAAATGCCCAACTGGTGATAGATGAAAGGAGAAATAGAATATTCATAATATTTCAGGTGAATATTCCAGATAAAGAGGTGATTAAGAAAGAGGATGTAAAATTATCGGGAATAGATAGAGTCATAAAGAACATAGCAGTACTTTCGAACAATATATTTTTCAGCAGCAAGCATCTGAGGGAAGTGAAAGAAAGATATCAGTACAAGAAAAGAAAATTACAGCACTTAGGTACTCGTTCCGCTCATCGTAAATTGAAAAAATTGAGCGGAAAAGAGGTTTTTTGTGGGTGATGTGAACCATTTAATCTCAAAGAAAATAATTTCATTTCCCTATGATGCATATGCATTAGGGGCTTTGAATCCCTCTGATATGATACAGAACGGACATGGCAGAAGATTCAGGAAGATGCTGGTAAGGATGTGCTATACATAAATCCGAAGCATACATCACAGAAATGTTCGAGATGTGGCTATATAGATAAAAATAACAGGCATGGTTCAGTATTCAAATGCAAGAATTGTAGTTTTGAATTAAATGCAGATTTGAATGCCTCAAGGAACATTGAAGTGCTTAATAAATCTGAGTACTTCAGGCTGTTTTTAGCAAGCAATCGTGGTGTTTCAATGAAACTCCACTCAAGGGTGGATGGGGAGACCAGCAACAAGCTCCGAAGCTTTAGCGAGGAGTAGCTTATATAATATCAGTATAAACTATGAAATATGGACTAGATGGAGGGGAGCATCGGAGGGTCTGAGAATAAATGACCCGTATAAGGATTATATATCAACAAATAGAATACTAAAGAGAGGCAGGGACTGCCCTGATACGCCTATGAAAAGAACAAATACTAAGGAACATCTCACATAAAAAGGTAGTTCCAAGCAAACATTTTTGGTGAAGCAGGAAACCCTTGCGAAAGTAACGGGGTAATTCACGGAGGAACGACAAGGACAGGTATGGTACTCTCTGTTACTAACCCCTGACTAACACTTCCTAAAATAAGTTTTTCCAGACCCTTTAGTTTTCTGGTGCCTGTAACTATCATCTCAAAACCATTTTCTATTGCAAAATTTAATATTATTTTAGAAATATTTTCTTTCTGTTCTATTTTGTAGGCAAATTTAAAATTCTTTCCCTCAAATATGGCCTTAAAAAGATCCCTTAAATAAAAAATAAAACTTTCAACCGTTTCAAAGTTTCTTGTGCCTTCAAAAAGATCTACTTTAAAGGGTACTTCAGTATTATTAATGATATACAAACCTGTAACATCATCCCCTTCCTTCAATATTTTTTTAAGAAATTCTGCTGCTGCAACCGACCCTGATGATCCATCAAATGCAAGCAAAAATTTCATATTATATCGATACTAAAATCACTTTTATAAAATTTTCCATTTATTATCTTAAAAGCAAAGTTGAAAATAGATCTCTATTTTAATTATATATAAAGAATTAAAATTAAATAAACCTAAATTTTTAAATATTTTTATTTGTATTGATTTTTAATTTGTTTTACATCTCCATAATATTTTCTTCAATGCAAAAAATTTTTTCATCTTTATATGGTTTTTAGGCAAAAATAAAATGAATAATTGATCTTAAAACAAGTTAAATATGACAGATTATACTTTATTTTTACAAAATTTCATCATAATTTTTTTAAATACTGATAAAATTGCAATCTTGTTTAATCTTCCAAACTTTCACAAAAGTTATATAATAAAAATATATGAGGTAAAAGGTAATAAAATTCAAAGGTGAATAAAAATGAAAATGCCTACTAAGGTTAAGAGGTATTGTCCTTACTGTAAAAGACATACCATTCACGAGATAGAAAGAGTTAAAAAGAGGAAAGCGAGTGAACTTAGGTGGGGGCAAAGAAGATTCAGAAGGGTGACCTCCGGTTACGGAGGTTTTCCGAGACCTAAATTTGAGGGAAGAGAAAAGCCAACAAAAAGGATTAGTATTAGATACAGGTGTACGGTATGTCACAAGGCACATACTGTTCCAACCTGGAGAGCTAAAAAATTTGAACTCATAGAGGTTGAGTAAAATGGAAGAAAAAAAGTTTTTCAAGCCTGAAAAATTGGATAAAAAATTCGTAAAAATAAAATGTCCTGATTGTGGCAATGAAGAGATTACTTATGTTAGGGGCAGTACTGAAATCAGATGCAGTGTGTGCGGAGCTACGCTTGCCATTCCCACCGGGGGTAAAATTTTAATTAAGGGAGAAATATCGGGGACCTACGAATGAAAAAAGAGTATCCAGAAGTTGGGGATCTCGTTATTGGGACAGTTGAAACTGTTAAGGATTATGGTGCATTCGTGAATCTGGATGAATATCCCAATAAAAAGGGTTTTATCCACGTTAGTGAAATAGCATCAGGATGGATAAAATATATCAGGGATTATGTTAGAGAAGGCCAGAAGGTTGTTTGTCAGGTAATTGATATAAACAAGGAAAAGGGTCACATAGATCTTTCCTTAAAAAGGGTTAACGAACATCAAAGAAGGGAAAAGGTGCAAGAATGGAAAAATGAGCAAAGGGCAAAGAAATTGTTAGAAATAGTTAAGGAAAGAAGCAAATCAAAAGAGGATTTTGACAAGATAATTGAAAATCTTGAATTGAAGTACGGTACTCTTTTTGCAGCATTTGAAAATGCTGCAATGGATAGTGAATCATTTGAAAAAGATAACAAGGGAGAATGGGTGAATTATTTTATAGATGTGGCAAGAGAAAACATAGAACCGGCAAGGGTAAGAATTTCAGGTTTTGTTGAAATAAGTTCAAACGATAGGAATGCAATAGAAAACATAAAAAATGCTTTGCTTACTATTCACAAACCGGATGAAGGTGTAAGCGTTCAATACACTGGAGCACCAAGGTATAGAATAATCATAGATTCAACTGATTATAAAACAGCAGAGGATAAACTTAAACAAGCAGCAGAAACGGTAATAGAATACATAAAAAAGCATGGGGGAAATGGTGAATTTTTCAGGAAGGTAGAATGAATTGAAAACGAAGATTAAGAGATGTGATTATTGCAAAATCTATACACTTAAGGATGTATGTCCTAGATGTGGAAGGCAGACTGTTAGTATTACCCCACCACATTTTTCACCTTTGGATAAATATGGAAAATATAGAAGACAATATAAAAAGATGGAGGCTGAAAGAAATGGATAATGTTTTAATAAAGCTTTATAAAAAACCAAAGCTCAGGAACCCTATATTGATAGAAGGTTTGCCAGGCGTTGGCAATGTTGGTAAGGTTGCGGCTGAATATTTTCTGTCGAAATTGAAGGCAACAAAATTGGCTGACATATATTCGAAATATTTCCCACCCCAGGTACTTATAAATGATGATGGAACACTTTATCTTGTTAAAAATGAACTTTATTATGTTAAGACTAAAGGTCCAAGCGATCTCATATTTCTAGTCGGCGATTATCAGGGAATGTCAAACGAGGGTCAATTTGAAATATCCTACAAAGTTCTTGAAATAGCAAAAATGTTCAATGTTAAGTTTATTTATACGCTTGGTGGATTTGGAACGGGACAATTGACTGAGAAACCCAGGGTATTTGGTGCTGCAACAAATCCAGAACTTGTTGAAATGCTTAAAAAGTTTGATGTTGTTTTTTCATCAGGTGAACCAAGCAACGGTATAGTTGGGGCTGCTGGTTTATTGCTTGGCATAGGCATGAACTTTTTTGGCATTAATGGTGCATGTTTAATGGGTGAAACATCCGGCTACTTTACAGATCCCAAGGGTGCTCTTGCAGTGCTTAAGGTTCTTATAAAAATACTTGGAATAGAAATAGATTTCCAGGAACTTGATTCAAAGATACAGGCATTAAATGAATTAACACAGAAAATGCAGGAGCAGGTTGAGCAGAAGGTCAAAAAAGAAGATCTGGGGTATATTGGGTAAAATAATAGATTTAATAATCTAGGTACAAATCTTACCATTAAATGTTTTTTTGATTTATTTTTTTTAAGAAATTAATTAAAAAATAATAAGCGCGGGGAGAGGGATTCGAACCCTCGCATCCTTTCGGATAACGGCTTAGCAGGCCGTCGCCATACCGCTAGGCTATCCCCGCTTTTTCACATGAGAAAAATGTAATATGTATAAATTATTTTTCGTTTGATGCTTTACATAATCACAACCACGGGAAAGTGCAATCTAAAATGTAAATATTGCGGTGGTTCTTTTCCCCAAATGTTTGTACCGTATGACGTTAAGTATGATATTCAAAGTTTAACTGAACTTATTAATAGAGATAGAGAAGCTACTGTAGTTTATTATGGTGGTGAACCCCTTCTTAACTGGAAATTTATTAAAGAATTAAATCAGAGACTGAAAGTAAAAAGGATTGGTATTCAAACAAATGGAACATTAGTCAAAAATCTTGAGTATGATTTTTGGAAATATTTCGATTTTGCTTTGTTATCAATTGATGGTGATGAATTCATAACCGATTTAAATAGGGGGAAAGGTACATATAAGAAAGTAATTGATTCTGCAAAATATTTAAAGGGCTTTGGTAAGGAATTAATAGCTAGGATGGTTGTCACAGGGAAATCAAATATTTATAGGGATGTTAAACATATCCTGGACTTGTATTTATTTGATAAAGTTCACTGGCAGTTAGATGTGGTTTGGGATGAGAGATGGGATCTAAAAACTTTCGTAACTGAAAATTATTTACCAGGTATTGAAAAATTAATGAGCCAATTCATGGAAAATGCAAGAAATGGAAGAATTATCAAAATAGTTCCATTTCTAGGGATTCTGTCTTCTTTTTATTTCAAGAAATTTAAATATTTTCCCTGTGGTGCTGGGAAATATTCAATCACAATAAATTCAGACGGTAGAATCCTTGCTTGCCCAATTGCTGTAAGCGAGGAATGGAATAATATTGGTTTAGTAGGTAAGGGTTTTAAACCATTGACTATGCCTCAAGAATGTATTAATTGCGAATATTTCAATTATTGTGGTGGCAGATGCCTTTATTCTTTTATGGAAAGATATTGGGGCAATGAGGGCTTTAAAGAAATATGTGATATAACAAAAAAGACCATTGACATTGTTCTTTCAAAAACAATGGAATTGAATGAACTCATTGATAAAAAAATTATCAGCAAAGATCAATTAAGGTATGATCCACTTGATGATTCAACTGAGGTCATTCCGTAAGGTTACGATTTCTGTTAACCATGTTATCATCCCCGCGAATTCAGGGATGCTTAAACTTCTTGGTTATACCCCTATACCCCTTATTCCGTCCGCGAATGCTTCAGGAATTGCCTTTTTTATTATACAAAGCATTGAGATCCGCATGTATCAGTATTCTATTCTTAGATCTGAAAATGCCCCTTTTTATTCTTTTTTCCATGTATATCATGATGTTCAATACTTTCATTGTCAAGGAATGAACACTTGCTTGTGCGTTTTTCATCTTGTATTATTATCTGTATGCCAGCCTCTTCTGCCTTATATTTGATCTGGAAATCAATTCAATACAGGAATGTATTATGGATCTTTAATCTATAATAGCTTCTAATGTAATCTACCTTTTTTGTTATTTTTTATATAATCATATTCTTTAGAATATTGTCTTTCTCCAATTCTTTGCATTCTCCTCTAAATACTTGCTTACTAGATATAAAATTTATTTTGTTTTTAATATTCTACAAAATCTTGATTCTGTTCTTTTCATTCTAAAATGCAAAATTTAATATGGCTATTTTTTTTAAATAAATCCGTTTATGGAATTTGTTGATTTAAAAAATAAGATTGTTAATGCTTATAGGATCAAAAAATATGCAGAATTAGCCATTTTATCGCTTTTTCTTGATGAGGATGAAAATGATTTCAGGTCAATGGCAGCAAAACTTGTACTTGAATAAAAAAATCATAAAGATATGATTGAAAATATTTTGAAAAAATGAGTTTTGGAATTATATAAATATTAAGATAAATTCTAGTTATACGAAAGAAGCAATTAGTAAATTAAATAAGAGCAAACTTTTAACAATGTTATTAAACAATGAAATTCTTGCCATAAATAATTATTTAGAGCTTTTTTTAACTACCACAAAGGAAATGATAAAAGACTATTTTAAAAATGAGGATGGATATTTTAAAACATTCAAGGAAATGTCATATGAGGAATTTGATCTTGCAAGAAGAATTTTGAATTGTATTTATGGAATAGGTGAAAGTTTTCATTAAAGAAGTTTTCAAATAGTAAATTGAATATCAGATAATAAATGTACAAATATGGTTTTTCAGGCCTTGACAGAAGGATATGGTACCTTGGCATAACCAGGTTTATACGGTCAATGGGGAGGGTATCTTCATTCATATTTCTTCCCTTAATATTTGTATTTGTCTATAATGTTTCATTTCTTATTACAGGTATCTTTTTAGGCTTTGCTACGATAATTATGAGCATTGTCCAGTATTATTCAGGAATATGGACAGATAAAGTTGGTAGAAGAGCATTTTTAATAATAATTCCATTCCCCGCTGCCTTTGTCTATTTTCTACTTTTTTATTTTGTCTATATGAAAATAAGCTTCCTATTTGTTGTATTAATCTGGTATTCAAGCATAATAATTAATGCAATACAATATCCTGCAATCCAGGCTTCTATTGCTGACCTTACTTCTGAATATGAAAGATTATCAGCATACACACTTATACGAATAATGACAAATGTAGGTGCTGCTGTTGGTCCTCTTGCAGGTGCGTTTCTTTCTCAATTCAGTTTTAGTTATGTTTTTTTATTTGCCTCACTTGCAACAATAATTGAGGGTATTATTCTAATCGTTTATTTTAAGGAATCATATTTCCCGGGAAAGGAAGAAAAAATTACTTTTTCCTTAAAGATATTAAGATATGATAAATTTTTTCTATTCTTTATAGTAATCGGCACAATTTTGGGGTTTGCATTGAGACAGAATGGCCCAGCATTAACTTTGTATGCCTTTGACATAAGAAATTTACCTGTAATTGACATTGGATACATATATTCATTGAATGGTATTTTAGTTATTGCTTTACAGATGCCTTTCCTAAGAATTATGTCAAAATTAAATACGCCTGTTTTTTGGCGAGGCATATCCTCTCTTATCTATGCCATGGGTTTTACAATTCTTGCATTTTCAACGGGCTTTTTTTCTATTTTATTTGTAATGGGCATATTCACTGTGGGAGAGGATTTCATGGCTCCAACAACACAAACAATAATTACAACAATTTCACCAGGAAATCTAAGAGGTACATACATTGGCACATATAATTTATTTACAAGTATTGGAAGATTTTTGGGTGCAATAATTGGCCTCTATTATCTTTATATTTTAAAATCCATACCTTATTTATTCTGGATTTATGTTTCGTTAATAACAGCCTTTTCAGGTTTATTTTATTTTGTTCTCAATCCTTTGTTCAAAAAAAGAAATAAAATTTAAATATTCATATTACATTATTTATATTATGAAAAAGTTTGGGGTTATTTTGATTGTTTTAGTGTTTATATTTTCTCTTGCAGTTCCAGCAATGGCTACAGCACCGCATTTTATTAACTTGAAAAACGATATAAAGGCAAAAGCAACAACCCTTTCTGGTAATTTTGCATTTGTATCTGAATTTACATCCGGCGGAAATTATTCATCATACGGTTGGACAGCATATGGCAATCCTATGCCCGTTATAACAAACAAAACTAATTTTTACGGTGAACCTTCGATTGAACTTTCTAAAAATACTTTTGTAACTTCATATAAAAATGTAACAGCAGGCCAGAATTTTGTATCTTTTCAGGCAGCTATTTATGCTCAGAAAGGAAATGCATCTATATCAATAATTAATCAGGCTGGTCAGCAGATCGCAGAAGTTAATGTTTATAAAAATGAAATATTCGCAGGATCAATGGGTGTTGAAACATATCTTGGGAATGCTCCATCTTCCTCTTCGTATCCACAAGGATGGGTATTCATAATTGCAAACATACAGAATACATCAACAAACAAGGCATTTTCCTGGACTATGCAACTTTTCGTTGATGAAACAGATAAAATATTTGCCAATGTATCTGTTCCTATGGCATACCAATATGCAGGCATAGAACTTGGCTCAGAAAATGGCAATTCATATTTTACCGATATAATTTTCACATCATATCAGATTGCAATTTACTATCCTGGTTATAATCCCATGGAAGGTTATGGGCAGGGATCAGGATTAGTTGTTTCTTTATTAAGTCCTTTTACAGTAATACATGCAAATATGCTTTTAAAAAATTGGAACGTGCCTGAAACAGGAATACTGAGCTTTCAGATTAATGTAATGAATTATTATGGTACCACAAGATCCAGCGGTGTAGGTTTCTTCCAGTTAGGTGTTGACCTAGACCCTAACAATCACATAGCTCCTTGGTATGTTCCTGGAAAGAACATGGTTGCACATTATTTCATGAATTCGAGCAGTCCTGCAATTAGCTCAGGATTTTATTCACCGAACAATACGGAATTGAGCCTTACAATTGAATATCTAGTATCCGACAATGAAATATTATTCCAGATTGTTGATTACAATGTTTCTGGAAATTTTATGTACTGGAACGCAACAATTCCATACAATGGTACAGAATTCTATAGCAGCTATACACAGCTCGAGTTCCAGCCATCCTCAAATTATCCTATTCAGGATTATTATTTCAATGGTTCACTTTATAACATAACGGTAGGAAATGGTGTAAACCAGGTTCCTCTAAACAATTCATATATGCTTCCTTTTGAACTTAATGCACCAACAACATGGTCACTTACATACTATGGGAGCGCAACGAATGGATACAACGAAATTGGTTAAATTTTAATTATTTTTTATTTTTTTCTAAATAAAAATTAAATATGGTTTTACCATGTACCAATGAATGCTTTTAAAAAATGAGAATATTTCAGAAGTTTATCCTTCAATATTTCGTATAAAGGTAAATCTTCCCAATAATCCATTAAAGTTTATCAATGCCTACCTTGTCAAGGGTGATGAAAGGTCGTTGCTGATTGATACGGCTATGAATATGGAATCCTGTTATATTGAACTATCAAGTGCTCTGGATGAAATTGGTGTGGACAGGGAAAAGCTTGATCTTTTCATAACGCACATACATGCAGATCATATAGGACTTATAGACAGGTTTATTAAAAAATCCAAAGTTTATATGAGTGATACTGAACATAATGTTGTAGTTGAAGCAATAAAACATCCTGATTACTGGCATTCAATGAACAATTTTCTTGTAATTAATGGCATGCCAAAGAGCATATTAGATGGTGCATTAAAGTACCTTGACCAGGTTTATCTGCAAACATATCCTTCAATGGAAAATGATCTATTGAAAAATTTTAAATCCATAAAGGATAATGAAGAAATAAAATATGGCGATTTTGAATTTCAGGGCATACTTACACCAGGCCATTCACCGGGGCACATGTGCCTTTATGATAAAAAAAATAAAATTATTTTTTTAGGCGATCATGTTCTTTTTGGTATAACGCCAAACATTACATGGTGGCCTAACATGCCAAATTCTCTGAGATATTATATTGAAAGCCTTAACAGGGTATATGATCTCGATATTAATTTTGCATTTCCCGGCCATGGTGAACCTGGAAAGAGTATAAAAAAGAGAATTGAGGCCATAAAAAAGCACCATCAAGAAAGGTTCAAGGAAATTATGGATGCTCTTGAATCAAGTCCTAAAACGGCATACCAGGTAGCTTCTGAAATTAAATGGAATATCAGGTTTGATGCTTGGGAATCCTTTCCAAAGACACAAAAATATTTTGCCCTTGGTGAAACAATTTCGCATCTATTATACCTCGAAGAGATTAAAAAAATTAAATCTGAGTTTAAAGATGGAAAAATAATATTCAAGTTGAATGAATTTTAAATATTAATTTGCATTATTATAAGCATGATTGAATTTGAAACTGGGAAGTGGATATTATCCCATCCAGGCAATTACAATCTTTCACAGAGTGGTATGTCAGGCAGAATTAATTTAGAAAAATATTTTAAATCATGCGGTATGGGGGATGAAAATATCCTCAAGCAGAAAATAGCATCTCTAAACAATTCATCAAGGGAAAACATAGTAGTTACGCATGGTGCAACTGAAGCCTTATTTCTATCGCTTTATCATTTGAAAAATGCTGGAAAAAAGGGGTATAATACAACAACACCAGAATATGAGCCTCTGATAAAAGATCCTCCTGCTCTCGGATTTAATAAAGGTAAAGATATTTTTGTTTTCAGCAACACTAACAATCCCACCGGGACCGAAGCACACATACCTGAAACATTTGAATACTATGTTGTTGATGATACATTTTTACAGTTCTATAGAGATCTTGATTCTGTGGAATATCCTGAAAACACCTATAGAATAAACACATTTACTAAATTTTATGGTGGTGATGATGTTCGTGTGGGCTACATAATAGCACCCACAAGAAAAGAGGCTGAAAATATTAATGCATTAAAGGGTATATTTACAGAACAGGTTTCAAGATACAATATTTGTGTGGCAAGTTCTATTTTAGAGGACAATGATGAAATAAAAAATTTTGTTAGAATTGAAATGGAAGAAAATCTATCATATCTGAAAAGAAATATGGGCAAATTGAAATTTTATAGAAATTTGGAACCTGTTACTGGCACAGTAACATTTCTTGATTATTCAGCATATTCTGAGATAGATTCACTTTCGATGGCTGAGTTTCTTTCTAAGAATTCCATTTCAGTTGTTCCTGGTAAAATTTTCGGTGTAAATGGTCCATATATCAGGGTATGCTATACTAGGGAAAATTTCCAGGAATCGTTCAATGTCCTTCTTGAAAAGCTCGAACAGGTGGATTTCCTATGAAGATAGTTGTTGATATAGGTGGTACAAAAACGTTCATTGCCACTTCTGATGGAAAAGAGATATCCAACTTAACAATGCTGAAAACACCAAAAAAAATGTCAGAATTTTATGAAATGTTCAATAAAATAAATGAATATTCAAAGTATTCAAAGATACTTAACATAGCCATACCTGGAAGGGTCGATTCCAGTGGCAGAACAATACTTATTCCAAATGTAAATTTGAAAAATTTTAACCTAGTTAGACCATTTAAAAAGAATTTTGAAAGTATAAATATACAGAATGATGTGTTTTGTGGATCTTTAAATATTATTTTTGACAATAATGTTAAAAATTCTCTACTCATAAACTGGGGTTCGGGCATAGGTGGTGCCATAATCATAGATGGGAAAATTTACACTGGAAATGGAAATGCCGGTGAAATCGGGCACATTTCCTTCGGTGATAGAGACATTGAAAGCTATATAGGTGGTATGTACATAAAAAAGAATTATGGTTATCATGGAGAGGAACTGCAGATAATGGCAGAAAGAGGAGAAAAAATTGCACTTGAAATTTTTAAGAAAATAGGAAAAAAATTCGGTTATTTCCTCAGATCAATGGTTTATATTTTTGATCCTGATTCTATTTACCTTTTCGGTAGTTTTTTGAATTCATGGCCATTCATGGAGGATCATGTTGAAAAAATTCTTGAAACGTACAGCAGGGATGTGAAAATTAACATAATAAATGACAAGCACTACATAATAAAAGGATGCTATTATCTGGACGAATATTTAAAAAATAAAAAAGTTTAGGGCATATTCCTGAACTCTTTACTATCCATTTTATTTGTGCTTGTTTTAGGTAAGGGATTCAAAAATATGAAATCATCAGGAATCCCCCATTTTTGAATTCTTCCGTTTTAGACGAACTTGAATATATAGTCAATAATTTTTTCTTTTGTCGCTTTTACCTTTAATGTAATGAATGCTATAGGTCTTTTACCCCATTTTGGATCGGGCTTGCCTACTGCCTCTACCTCCACTATCTTTGGTATTTCTGAAATTATGTTTTAAAGTATTAATGATTGATGAATTCACTTCCAATCTTTACAGCATCCTTTTTCTATTAACTATATATATCTTTTTGATCTATGACTTAAAGATGACCTGTTTGAAGCCGGGGAGGGTATAAAAAGGAAATAATTTCAGGATATCACATTTGTAGATTTAAAGCAAAAAATATTTATTTTAAAGTTTCAATCCATCTTTATGATTAAAAAAGTTGGAGTTATAGGTGCTGGCTCTATGGGGTCAGCAATTGCAGAAGTATTTGCTTACAATGGTTTAGATGTGATTTTAAAGGATCAGAATATGGAACTGACAGAAAAGGGAATGAAGAATATAAAAAGGATTCTCAGTGATTTTGAAAAATATTTGAAGGAAAGACCTATAAAAGAGATAGGGAGAATAGAAAAACTAGGCATAGCATTAACAGAAGAACAGAAAAATCTTATAGTGAAAAACATGGGAAGTACAATAGATCAGGATTCAATCATAGGAAGAATAAAACCTTCTGATAATTATAATGATCTAAAGGACTGCGATTTAGTTATTGAAGCAATTTTTGAAGATCAATCAATTAAAAATAAACTTTTTGAAGAGCTATCAGAAATTTTGCCAGACAATACCATAGTAGCTTCAAACACGTCTTCCTTAAGCATAACAGAGATGGCGGCTCACTATAAAAAACCTGAGAATGTCATCATTACACATTTTTTCAATCCGCCATATACGTTACCTTTAGTTGAAATAGTACCTGCATTACAAACAGCAGATTCGACAATAACTGCTGTTTTTGAATTTTTCAGCGCATTAAGAAATCATAGAGAAAAACTTGTTCCAGTAAAAGTTAAGGAAAGGACAGGGTTTGTTGTAAACAGAATATTAATTCCAATGATAAATGAGGCAATGAAAATTGTTGATGAGGGTATAGCAGATATAAAAACAGTTGATATTGCAATGAAAAAGGGTGCTGGCATGCCCATGGGCCCGTTTGAGCTTGCAGATTACGTTGGTGTTGATATTGTCTATCATGTATTAAGAAGCTTCAGGGAGGCATTTGGTGATAATTATATTGCTCCAGAGACATTGAAATATATGATATCGGCTGGATGGTGGGGCATAAAAAAAGGGAGAGGCTTTTACAATTATAAAAAATAGAGGTGAAAAAGATTGAGAAATGATGCTGACCACAAAAATAGTCTAAAGGATAAAAGAATTGAATATTACAGGAGAAAAGCAGTCAAGGATCCAATCAGAAATGAAATAATAGGTATGGTAATAAATCATGTGTCAGATCCTTACAGAATGCAGAATGATTCTGCAGTATTATTAGATTTACTTTAATAGGTGATATAATGAAAAAGGTATATGTTGCAGGCGTAGGAATGACAAATTTTGGCAAATCGAATAAACTAGGCAGGGAACTTGCGCTTGAGGCATCCATAATGGCAATAAACGATGCTGGAATAAAACCAAGGGAGATAGAGGCAACATATGTTTCCAATGCATTTGGGATTGCAGAAAACCAGGTGCATGTGGGGCCATTGATAAACAGTTCACTGGGCATTCCAGAAGTTCCAAGTTTAACAATAGAATCAGCCTGTTCAGGTTCAAGTGCAGCTTTTCATGAAGCATACGTCGCATTATCATCAGGTATACATAAAGTTGCACTTGTTGTAGGATATGAAAAATTGAGCATGAATCCTACATCGGAGAATACAAGGTATTTTGCAATGGCAAGTGATTACTGGTTTGAGGGTTTAAACGGTGTTACATTCCCAGGTCTTTATGCACTAATGGCCACTGCGCACATGAAAAAGTATGGTACTACAGAGGAGATGCTAGGATCTGTGTCAATAAAAAATCACAGGAATGGATATTACAATCCGAAGGCCCATTTTAGGAAAATGATAGACATGGAAACATATTTGAACAGCCCTGTCGTTGCCTACCCATTGAAACTCTATGATTCGTGTCCATTCAGTGATGGTGCTTCAGCATTAATTCTTGTGAATGAGGATTTCAATGAAAGAAAATCTGAACTTGTTCAGGTTCTTTCATCTGTAAGATCTGGAAGCATGGCCGCATTACAGGATAGGAATGATTTTACTGGAATTCCCGGTGCAAAAATCGCAGCAGAAAAGGCATTTAGAAATTCAAAGCTTTCACCCTCAGATATATCACTTGCTGAAGTGCATGATTGCTTTACAATAGCAGAAATTATGGCAATAGAGGATATAGGCTTCTTTAAGAAAGGTGAAGGCGGGAAGGCTGAATTAGAGGGATTAACGCAATATGATGGTAAAATACCAATAAACACGTCAGGAGGTCTAAAGGCAAAGGGGCATCCGGTATCGGCAACGGGCATCGCACAGATATTAGAAATTTATGAACAGATGCTCTACAGGGTTGATAAAAACAGGCAGGTCTCAAAACCAGAAATTGGTCTAGCACATAACGTAGGGGCTACTGGAGGCTCCGTAAGCATTACCATATTAAAGAGGGTGAGATGATGCATGATGTTCATGGATATATAGAAAACCTAAAGGCTGGAAAAATAATCGGTTTTGAATGCTCTGAATGCCACCACAAATGGGTAACAATACTCAATTATTGTCCGGTATGCGGTTCAGAAAATATAAGGGATTCCGAACTCTCAAATTCAGGAAAAGTTTTAACATTTACAATTCAGAAAGTGGTCCCGACACAGTACCAGGAAAAGGCACCATATGCTATTGCAATAATACAGCTTGATGATGGTGCTAAAATTCAGGCAAGGATCGAAAATTTGAATGGCATTTCTGATCTAGTTGGAAAGGAAGTAATATTTGATAAAGGTGGTGAAGAAGGATTAGTATTCAAAATTAAAAAAGATAATCTTATTTAATCGTATTCCTATAAATGTTCTATGATCCAGGTTCAATACGATGAACATATAATGGTTGTTTTGATAAACAGACCAGAGAAAAGAAATGCAATAGATTTTAAAACAGCAAATGAAATTCAATATACGTTTGAAAAATTCGAAAAAGATGATTCACTTTATGTCGCTGTCATTTCTGGGATTGGTGGAAATTTCAGTGCTGGTGCTGATTTGACAGATCTTAAAGAGCTAGAAAAAAGGGCGATGGATACAAATGGTCCTCTTGGGTTTACAAGAAGAACGGTT
>Ga0080006_1159357_pt1 | contig 15195 bp, 13 predicted proteins | sample RS3BMetagenome_FD_69209 | JGI IMG/M metagenome (GOLD analysis project Ga0080006, IMG submission 69209) | Ferric oxide microbial mat and aquatic microbial communities from Rainbow Spring, Yellowstone National Park, USA - RS3B (SPADES... ... | reverse complement strand
CCCGCGCAAAATGGACCTCTCCGTCGTCCGTATCACCTTGACGATCCGCATCCCCACGCGAACCTGGGGCCAACTCTGCAGTTCTTCCTCATCCCATGCCAGCACCGTGACCTTGTTCCCATCGCCGTCCTTCTCACGCTCACCCGTGCCGATGTGCAGCAGTACCTACAGCACCTCCAGAATGAGCGCAAATCGGCTTCGAGCCTTCACACCACCTATTATGCCATCGCCGCCTGGTGTCGGGCTTCGGGACAGACGCAGGCCACCCTTTCCATTCGTCTCCCCGGACGCCCACGCATCACAGCGTTACCGGTGAAGTCCCTGGATCGAAGCGAACGCAATCAACTCCTTCGGGATGTGGAACGGGACAGCAATCATCGCGGACACGATCGGGACACCGCCATCGTATATCTGTTACTCTTGACCGGCTTGCGCGTGAGTGAACTGGTGAACCTGGACATCGAAGACGTCACGATTGGGGAACGTTCCGGATCCGTGCGCATCCTTGGCAAGGGCAACAAAGAACGCGTCGTGCCACTCGCCGCTGAGGCCCGCCACTGGCTTACCCGCTACCTCGGTAATCGCAGTACAGGCCCTCTATTTTTGAGCAACCGCAAAACACGTATTCACCCCAACACCATTCAGAAGATGCTGGCTCAGTATGGGACGCATCCACACGCACTCCGACATACGTTTGGACGCACCTTGGCGGCGGCCGGTACGGATCTTCCGGTGATTGCCCGCCTCATGGGGCACGAAGACGTGAACGTCACGATGCGATACGCCTTGCCCAGTCAAGATGAGCTCGCTGAGGCCATCGATCGGACGTTTTCTTGAAGGACCTAGCACTTCACGAGCGCACATCGCATTTTTATGCAGAAAGTCAGTCTTTGCCTTCCTGCAGTTTCGCCCCCGTTTGTTTAAGAAGGAATTCCACTTATTGCCTTATTTTTACCCCCATATCGCTTTCGTCTTCTTTAAGTTGATCAACGAAAGAACGGAAAAAGCTTTCGTTAATGATGCCAGTTCCCCATACGTCTTCATTGGACAAGTAGATGCCAGCAAGCCATATTCTTCTAGCGGCTACAAACCAAGGGATGGACTGAAGTTGGGTGTCCGTAAACGGTCTCACAGCACGATATCCGTCTACGAAAGAGGTCCAATTTTCGGATTCTTGTCCCTTATAGTTTGTTTTAAGATTCCATAGAAACACTGCCAAGTCATATGCTCGGTAGCCTTGTCCACAACAGTCGAAATCGAAGATCGTCAACTTGTTTCCGTTCCAATGGGCATTCCAATCATGAAAATCCCCGTGACAAAATCCAAAGTCCACGTCTTGACTTGGCAAGTGTTCACAGATTGCTTTAGTCCAAGACTGTACGTAGGTGATTTCGCCACCATATTCCACCATTGTCGGAGTAGCCACCTCAAGTGGTTTGTCCAACAAATTTGTGAGGTCTAATTCTGACCGGATCTGTGAAGTAACGAAGTTGTCTGTGATATTGTGTATCTGCGCTACTGTCTTCCCGTATTCATAACTCAAGTTTCGCACCTCAATTGAGCCCGTGAAGCCACGCCCCACTTGAGTTAGTGAGCTTTCCACAAATGAAAAACACCCTCGTTTCTGGTAAACTGGTGTTGTCGAGACAACCAAATTACCGAGAGCGAGTGTGTTTCCTATATGGTACGCCAAATCCCCTCATCAGAGCAACTCCCTTTGTCCATGACTGCCTTCTTTCGTGAGTATCGGATAGCTAACCTGCTGAAACGATCGCGAGTGGTCAAGGAAGCGGGTATTCCCGCAGTGCTGACGCATGAACGGAGGTCAGCGCGAGTTGCACAAGGACATCCGATCCTTTAGCCCTCCGAACGGAATCGTGCAGCGGTCAGGAGGGGGATTCACGGGAACCATTTGCGACTCTTCGGGGGGAGCGGAGGCACGAGAGCGCACCTCAACTAGCGCCTCCGTGTAGTGGCGCAAGGGTGAAGGAGGTTTGGATTGTGCGCAGGGAAGCGCTACAGCTGCATTCGAGGCTGTGGACGTTTCGAGCAGATGGCGAGCAGTCGCCCCCGATCCAACCAGGGGTTTCGCCAACTCTCCCGCAGGAAGTGTAACGTGCCACGAATGCCCAGTTGGTGCACTTTTTTCATCAGCGCATCCGTATGCAGGGTCAGCAGGTTCAATAGATGTCCCAAGTGCATCATGACATGCCAATTTCTCATCGCCCGCCAATTGAGCGAGAAGGCATGCTCGTACTGGTAGCCGTGGTGCTTCTCCTGCAAAATGTTCTCTTCAATGTCCCAGCGATGGCGAGCCACACGATTGCACCGTTGCACTACGTTTTGTGGTGTGAGCGGTCGCGACGATACCCACGCCCAGTTCACCTTTCTCGCCGTGCCATTCTCTATCCACCTGTCCGTACATCCGGCTACGTGGATGCTCAGTCGACGCCCAGTGGCCGCCTCCTGGAAATCATACTCAATCCGGTTGACCCACCAAAAGGTCTGTTCTCGATCTCCCCAGTGGTGAGTACGCATTTGGTCTTTATCCAGTTTCCGTAGTCCTTCTACCTCCTCCCATACACTGGGGAGACACGCTGTGGGCAGGACGATCATGAAGTCCAAGTGCAGCTTGCGACAAAGCGCCATGATCGGGCCACTGGGATACAGCCCATCCATCACCACCAGGATGCGCAGCTTCGGAAACGCTGTGCGCAATCGCACCAACAGTCGTTTACAGGCCTTCAATTCACAGTCCTGCTTGGCAAATTCGTCGCCATCCTGCACATTTTCACAAAACTCGGTCAGAAACGGAATGTGGATTCCCTGCGGACTGACGAGACAGGCCTCCAAGGCATACGCCGAGTACGAACGGCTCTCTCCGTGACGTCGTTGTAGGGCTTCCTCCGCCCACAACCAGTCGCGCGACAGCTTTTGTGTGCCATCGATCGCAACCACATAGTGTTTGTCCACCATAAGCGTTTTGAGTCGCCCATTTCGCATCAGACGGGACACGGTCTGCAACAGAACGGTCTCCACCTGGTCCGTCGCAATGCTCTCCAATAGCCGACTCACCGTGTCCATGTGTGGGATGCTATCGATCTCGGGGAAGATCGTACGAAACGTCTCCCAGAAGGTGGGTCGCGTGAGTTCGCGGTTCGCCTCCCGCCGAGAGCCATACCCCCATACGAACAAAAACAGGGCAAACGTCATCACCACAACCAGCTTGTGTCGAACACTACCCGGACGCCTCGGATCGGGAATCCGAGCAAACTTCTCGATCAAGGCGGGCAGTTGCGCCCGCCATACCGGTAACTGGGCTTCGGCTGCCGCCTGACGGTCGGCTTGTTCCTGCTCACTGTTTGCGTAGGGACTTTTTCGATTCGGCAGCGTCGCTGGATACACGGACTCTGGGTTCCGAAAGGCCATCTCCTACTCCTCCCACCCGTCTGACGTGTCTGTCCACGTGGGAAGCGGCTCGAACAGGCGCTTGCGCCAGTTGCGAACCAAGGGGTACATCCAGATGGATTTCTCTGAGGTTTCATACCGATGCGCGCGATCTTGTCGACCTCGACCAGCGGTGTGCCCGATTTGAATCCAGTTTGCCGCCGCGTAGCAGGTCCCCGCATAGTGAGGCTCCACAAACGTCTCCAGTAGAACCGGCTCATAGCCGTATCGCACTTGCCAGTCCGGCCGAATCCGATGCGCTGCCAGCGCCAGTGCATGGCTGGCCAGATGGGGAATCCGAACTTCTGGTAAAATCAAATAGCGGTTGTTATTGACAATCCTTGACCGAAATTGCCTGCGCTGCTCCGGTGTCCATCCAATCCACTCGTCGCGCACCGACAACGCCTTGGCTGCAGCGCCAAACAACAACGCGCCAACCACCTGCACATCGTCTGCGCTGTGGACCCGAATCCAATAACATTAATGGGCACCGGTCGCTCGCGTGAACCCGAGGGGATGGTGAGCCGCCATGGTCGCGTTCCAGTCTGCCCGTTCCTCCGGTTTCATCGGCTCCACGACCACAGGCGAGACCTCTTGCAAAGACGCGCACAGCTTCGTTTGGCACACCGTGCCCCGTTGTTCCGCACGGTTTGTTCCTGTCTTCTGGGAACGGACAGGAGGGCGCCTGAGCACTCCCTTTTGCTCCAACTCCATCAGTAGATTTCTACAGGCCTCCCTCTTAAGCCGCCCATTCGGGGATTTCCAAGGTAAATTCTCGCAGAGCGTCAGAACAATTTCCTCATGGCTAAACTGCGAAAACCGCTGCACAGTGGTGCGGATCAGGTCCAGATCCGTTTCCGTAAATTCTCTGTCTCCCACCCAAAAAGGGACGTCCATTTACGATATCATCTCCCGTTTACATCTCCGAGAGTATCATCTCAAATGGACGAAGGCTTGTTCAGCCCCATTTGCAGAAAAATTTTCTCGCGTATGCCGATGACTCCGCGTGGCACAGGCCCTCAACGACTCATGCTTCAGCACTGAGCTCACGAACCCAAGCGGGGCGCGGCTTTACGAGCGCTATCAGGGTGCGAAACTTGAGTTAAATAATTTGGTAACTACCCTGAAAATTCTCATGACAGGAGTCTGAGGATTTTCAGGGTAGTTACTATTAAAGTACCCATCCCGAGGGCTGTAGCGAGGGCAAGGGTCCCTATTTGCACCGCAAGCAAACCAGGGGCCATACCCACCAGGACGCAGACTCCGACCATCTGGATCACCTTGCTAGTAGACACGCGTCCGGACATTGCAAAAATACCCATACCGACCACCAAGCCCAGCTTGCAACATTCCTAGGAGCGCCGATTAACATCGATGACTCCAAGAACCTGCTTCTCAAATCGATCTCTACCAAACTTCATGGCCACCCGCCTGATCTCCTGCGGTTCCCAATGCATTCTTGAAACCCTGCACAGTGCGTCGGAGAGGCATTCTGGTGTCTGAAGGTCGAAAAATATGCCATTGACACCAGAGACGATAGTGTCCAGTGCACCCCCTGCCGCAAAAGCCACGACAGGGCGACCACGCAGATTCGCTTCAAGTGGAGTTAAACCAAAATCCTCGCAGCCTGGGAATATGAGCGCAAGACAACCACGCATGTACTCTTCGACCACCTCATCAGTCTGCCAACCGAGGAACTTGACGCAACTGCCCGCACCCTCCATCAGTCTAGCTTGGTCAGGGCCTGTCCCAATGACGATGAGCTCCCACCCGGCAGCCGAGCATGCCCTAACCGCCAGGTCGACCGCCTTGTACGATACCAGGCGAGATACCACGAGAAAATAGCTGCCCGTCTGCGACTGTGACAGGCCGCCATCCGAGAAGTCCTGATTAGGACCAACTTCTACCGGCGGGTAAACGACAGTCGACTCGCGCCCATAACAGTTTCTAATCCTGTCTCGAACCACAGAGGAGTTTGACATGAATACATCTACCCCCTTCGCCGTTCTCACATCCCAGTACCTTAGTAACGGAACTAAGAGCCCTGCAAGAAACCGGGCAGCAGGCCCTCCTCCTTGATTCTCCATGTAGGCTCCGAAGTTCCAAGCGAAACGCATTGGGGTGTGACAGTAACAGACGTGGAGAGGACCCCCCCCTTTTTTTGGCACCTTAACCCCCTTCGCGTACGCACTACTCGAGCTGATGACAATGTCGTAGTGGCTGAGGTCAAACGCCCTAATGACAAATGGGTACAGCCAAAAAAAGAGCCTGAAGTGCCTCCTGACAAATCCAATCTTCTGCAGGTAGCTTGGGATGATCCTTGCCCGCCTAAGGGTTGGCCACAGCTTATCTGGATCCACGAGCAGCGTATAAATCGGTGCACTAGGGAACATCTCATGCAGCACGCCAACGACCCTCTCGGCCCCACCCAACTGATTTAAATAGTCGTGAATGATCGCAACTTTAGGGTCTCCCAGACGGACCACCCTTTCCCCCATGTCCAGCATTTTAACGAAACCGGGCCCTACAACTCCCGGGGTACAGCCCCGCAGAGGAATTACGCCGCCAAAAGTGTGGCCCATAAAACCCGCGGGCGAGGCGTCCACGCGACCTGCTACCGAGGAAGTTACAATCATCGGTGATGTTGTCAGGCGACATGCCCCACAAATTTCGCTGACAACCGCCACTCACAATCTGGCTTTCACATTAATAGCTTAGTCATCTAAACTATATCACCCAAATAGACCGTGCCGCAACACCGCACCGTATTGGTCAACGGACACATTAAAACCGCGCAGAAGCCCTGTCCATACCCGTTCATAGGCTTAGCTAGTCAACTAATTCGACAAGCGGGATACAGCACTACGCCTACCAAAACGCCGCGCCAAGTGAACTACAGTTCCAGGACAAGGGAATAGCAAGAAATCTCCATGTAGCCACCTGGATCACCAGATGGTCCAAGCACAAATGCAGGGCTCGCGAACCCCAAGCAGTCGGAAAAGGCGCGGATCCGGGGCTCTGCACTAAGCTCAGTCCTTGGGCGTACGATTAGCCTGCCCGTTGATAAATCCAGCAAATTCTGGGTAGAGCATCTCTATCACCCGACCTTTCTCTGCCGCCATACGATCGGTCGAGAGAAAGACCTGGGGAATGCCTCGTGCGTACCCGCGCACATGCTCACGACCGAAGATTTGCACGCAAGAACCATAGGCGCGCGCCATACCGTCCTTCTGTGACCGATACTCCACGTAACTCTCCAGTTCGTCCCCTGTCATCCACGCATCGGGCGCAGTCTGGTCGTTGTTGACAATGATCGAGCAGTAGAGGGGGCGGTCCCGATTCTTGCGCGCCGACAGAATGCTCCGATAGATCGTGTCATCCAGCGGCAATGAGTATCCCAACAGCACGATGTGTTGCGCATTTTCGATCGCCACCTTCATGTCTCGCTGGATCTCTTCCACAAAAGGGGGGTACGCCCCCTTAAAAGATGTCTGCATGACAATCGGCGTGTCCCGCGACTCTGTCAACGTCCCGCAAAAAGGGCACTGCACTACGTCGAATCGCCCCCGCTCATGCGCTTTCTCCTCTTCCCTCGATCGCGGATCGTGGGAGCATAGTGAGGCGAATGGAAGGGGGGGAAATAAGGTCCGGGAACCCATGTCCCAACTCGATCCCATGACCACTGTGAGCTTGCCGCACTTAGGACATTCTCGCCAAGCCGACGAGCCATGGGGAAAGTAAAACTTGCCGACACGTACGCGCCGTCCGGTATGATGTGTCTCGTCATTGACGCGTTGAACTACCGTCTCATTAAAGGGATACCACACGCCCGGACCTTCCCCATCAATTTTCCTGAAGCCCATGAAGTGGCCCATGTCATGAAAGAGCTTCATCGGTTCTGGAACCTGGCCGACATTCGGGACAGTTGGAGAGTCGTTTCGATTTTTGTGGGCGTTAAAGATTGCCCAAAGAAAGATCGGATCCCAGTTCATGCAGATAAACGCATGGCTAAATAGATAGAAGTCCCGCTGTGTCAGTGACCGTCCTTCTGCATGAAGCCTTACGCCCTCCTCTTGCATAAGATCCGCAAGCACGTCGGCAAACGACGCATATGCGTCAACTATGTCAGTGTGGGATATAATCGCCTTTTGATAGTCAAGTTTATGGAGCAACATGCACAGCAACTTCAATGCGTCGCGCGCGGCAACAAGGCGTGCAGGATCTAGGAGAACGAAGTCATCGTTCTCATCCCGCGCACTCACGTGAAATCCGTGTCCATTCGAGATGTGCATGTCGAGAATATCAAATAGGTCTTGTAATTGGCCACCTCCAAGATGATCGCTCGGGCTGACGCGAATGACTTCGAGCAAAGCGCACCAATCGTACTTTCGTCTGAGCTCCTCTACACGCTGCTCAACCTGCTGGCGAGGGATACCAGGATACTGCCGATCGAAGACGGCACTCATGTCGACCACGGCCGCGTCCTCGGTATCGCCGAGCAGGATCAGAAAATCGTGCACGTCCTGATGGTATACGCTGAGATCATTGGCAACCTTCAGGAACCCCCCTACCCTAGATGCAAGACTTCCCCCGCTAGCTCCTAAGTGAAATATGCACCTTCCAAGATCGTCTGTCGTGTGCATGCCAAGCGCGCGCGTCGCACCAGCGCCAATGAACACGATCGTCTCAGGCCACCGCGGACGATAAGCGGGTGAGCTCATTTACTCGACTCTCCGGGAAAAATGATGGAAATGATGGACTGGGTAGCCGTGGGCGGGGAGACCGGTTTGCTACCGTCTATTGACGCAGGGCTCTGCTCGCTGCTGACCGTCCTGACCGCACAGTCAAACTCAAAGCGCGCAACGCGACCGTTCGAGCTCAAATCCATCGCCTCACCCGAGATGCTTTGGTCAACGACGTACCAGGAATCCAAGCTAAAAAGGCGGGCAGACGGGTTGGATTGTCGTGGATCTAGGTGCACCAAAATTCCCATCTCAAGTGGTGAGCTTCCGCTCGTCAAGTCATCCACCTTTACTCGGTAGGACGAGATTGGGCTAATCCGTACTTTAACGCCTTGAGCACTGTGATGTGTTCTTGAAATCACACCAACTGTGTAGCACATAGTAACGCCTCCGTCCAAATATCTGAACTATTCGTCGAGCTTCACAGATCAACACACAAATCGCATATCTTGTTCTCCGGATTTGAAGCTACGAGCCGCGATGAAAGGAGCAAATGGCCAGTAACCCATTGATAGCGTCGGCTCATCCCCGCTCGAACTGTCTTCTCTATACACCCTAGCCCCCCTTTTCAGAAAAATCTCAATGTTTTCACCGTTCGCAGCCGACCACCCCACATTCCGTATATAGAGCTAGTAAGTGGTTCTACTGACAGTCTACAATCCGCTACGAATTTTAGCAACCATGACTGACTCACATCAAAAGCGCCTGAATTGCGTCTAACTGATCGAGCTTTGGCCTTGCCAAGGATATCCTTCTTCCTACCTTCCGGATGAACAGTTCCCTAGCAGGGCCACTAGCGTCAGCTATTAGGGTCGCCTTGTCGGTATAGGAAACTCCACGTGGCAGGAGCGGAGCCCAGTGACCAGACGACCGTGTCTACCGATTCTGAAGGGGCATGTGAGGCGGCCCGTCAATCGGCCAAAAATCTAATATCTGGTAACAAAGACAAGGTACCCACGCCTTGCTCCCCATTTTTACTGCACATCATGTGAAGGGGGCCTCAATGCTTACGCGGCCTGTACAGTAACGATCCGCCGCGACATCAACAATGGCTTCCCGAACTCCTGCCCGCATACCCCTAAAGCATCCCCACACACCATCCCGTATACCAGACTCGAACGCCTTGCATACACTTCAAACACAATAAGGTGGAACGCATGATATCCCTCCAGTCCGTATCCAAACACATCACAGATGGCCGCCGCAAACTCGTGCTGCTAGACGGCGTCACTCTCGAGATCGACAAAGGAGCCCTTGTCTCTGTCATCGGGCCCTCCGGTTCTGGCAAGTCCACCTTGCTCCACATCATCGGCCTCCTGGACAAGCCCACCACAGGCGACTACTTGTGGTCGGGGGAGTCGGTCTTGCGTCTTTCCTCCGGTCGCCTCGCATCGTCTCGCAATGAGCGCATCGGATTTGTCTTTCAGTCTTTCATGCTTTTGCCACGCATGAGTGTCATAGAAAACGTCGAGTTGCCTCTGCTCTATGCGCCCTTGTCTCGGCGCGCGCGTCGTGAGCGGTGCCAAGAGGCGCTCGACCAAGTCGGGATGGCGGACAAGTCCCGTCAGCGCGCGATTCACCTATCCGGCGGCGAGAAGCAGCGCGTCGCCATCGCCCGCGCCTTGGTCAACAACCCCGCGCTTCTGCTGGCTGACGAACCGACTGGCAACCTGGACGAATCAGCCAAGCAAGGCATCCTCGCGATATTCTCCACGCTAAAGCGCCAAGGTCGCACGATCGTCATGGTCACGCACGATGTCGACTCCGCGCGTATCGCTGATCGTTGCCTGCGCATCCAAAGTGGACGCATCTCACCCTATGACTTCAAGACCCATGCGCTGCACACAGCTGCACAGGAATCGGCGGCGTCTGTCTCCGGCGAGGGGGTGGTTCGATGAGACTCCTTCGCAGTCTATCCATCGCCTGGCAGAGCATGTGGGACTACAAGGGTCGCACCACGCTCGCGCTACTCGGAATGCTCGTCAGCACGCTGTTGCTTTCCTTCTTGCTGGCGGTCTTGCACAATTTTCAAAATAGCGTCGAAGGGCAGGTCCAAGGTTTCGGCCTGCGTCAGATCGTCGCGATGCCCGGACGTGTGCTCAATCGCCAAGTCGGGCAATTTGATCTGAGCACCCTGCTATCGATCACCACCATGAACAGCACCTTGACCTATCAAGACGCCATCAACGTGAAAAAACAAGTCCCGGAGGTCGTCGCCGCGGTGCCGCAAACGGAGATTGTCGCCAACGCGCACTATGGCAATCAGTCCACCGAGGTCCTCTACACCGGGACCACCCCTGCCTTCAAGGACGTCTTTCGCCTGACGCTGGCCGAGGGTCGCTGGCTCGATCAAGCGGATGTGAAGAACGAAGCGCAGTCGATCGTGCTCGGTGCACAGACGAAGCAAACCCTTTTTGGTCACAAAAACGCGCTTGGCAAGACGGTCATCATCAAAGGGGTACCGTTTAAGGTGGTCGGTGTGCTCGCGCCCAAAGAACTCATTGGCTTTAACTTTGACGAGCGCGCGTACACGGAGTATCCGATGGTGATTGCGACGACCAATGTCAGGCACGCCTCGATGATTTTTTTCACCGTTGCCAATCAGGCACAAGTCAGTGCCGTCTCGGGCCAAATTGACTCGGTCATCGCCGCTGATCATCATGGACAAAAAGACTATATGCTGGTCCAAGCGGATGAGGCCCTGCATCTGGTGGGCATCCTCATGAAGCTGATCACCGCCATCACGGTGGGCATCGCAGGGGTATCGTTTGTGGTCAGCGGCATTGGTATCATGAACGTGATGCTGCTCGTCGTCCATGAGCGCACGCGCGAGATCGGCCTGCGAAAGGCGGTAGGGGCCAAGTCGCATCAAGTGCTGCTACAATTCTTGGCGGAGGCGCTGATGATCAGCGTGGCTGGCTCTGTGCTTGGCATCGTTGTCAGCTATGGGCTTTTGAAGCTGCTCGGCCACTACTTTACGACGATCACCACGCAGATGCCGCTGTATGTGATCGAAGCGAGCTTGCTCTTTTCCCTCGCGGTCGGTCTGATTTTCGGCCTCTCGCCCGCGCTAAAGGCGGTGCGCATTCAACCGGTCGATGCGCTGCGCTATGAGTAACCCGTACATCGGCGCGTCGCTGACGACTTAAAGGAGGTTTTCTTGTGCACAAAGGCTCAAAGTGGGGGCTGCTCCTGAGTGTGATCCTGATCGTACTCGTGGTGGCGATCGGCGTCTTTCTCCTCAAAGTCAGTCTTCACGAAGGGACGAGAAGTGGTGTCAGCAAGCCGGCGGTCGCTTCATCCGTCCACACGCAACCAAAGAGCGCTGTAGCGGCCACAAAAGGCGCAGCCCACCCGCACAGTGGTCAGACCGCCCGCAGCCAAGGCACGCGCTCGCACACCGGGACCGTGGGCGCGACCAACCAGGCAGCAGCGAGTGCGTCGTCGGTCGCGACGACCGTAAGCTCGATGCTCGGTGACCTCGGATCCCCGCCTGCAACTGCCTCGCATGTCCATCAGGCCACAGGTGCCAGTACGTCGCCTGCTCACACCAAGCAAGGCACCACCAAGACGCTACCTGGGGAAAGTGTGCTCCAAAAAGCCGCGCACAGTCCGTCGCTAAAGCCCTCGCAAGCGGCGATTGTGGCGCCTTTTGTCGCGCAGCTAGAAGCGCTGCAAAGCCAGTACGTAGGCTCCTTAAACGCCCTCTACCTGCAGGCGCAGGCGACGTATCGCGCGGGCAAGGCGTCAAAGCTCGCGATCGAGGCGAAGTACCTGCCGCAATTTGGCGCACTCGAAAACAGCGCGCAAGATCAGGTCAACTCGATCTTATTTACCATGCGCGCAGCGCTCACGTCCCACGGCTACCCGTCGACCGAGATGGCCGTGTTGCGAAACGACTTTTACGGCGCGGTGCAGCAAGAGATGGCCCGACTGCGCGGGTAGGTCGGGCGATCACGTCAGGCGCCTCTGACTTCACTCGGGCACATCACGAAGTCCCATGATCGTGCGCCTGATCGAAGTGCGAAGTGGCGACGCGCAGCGATGTAGTCATTCGTTTCCTGGTGACGCGTGATAAAGTCCGAACGCGAAAATGATTGATCGTTGTTGGCCACCTAACCCCATCCTGTATAGCGTTCGATTGCATCATACACGCTATACAGGATCTACGACATGAACCGTTGACGTCATCGGACGGGACGCAAGGACTTTATCACGGGCCCCCTAGACGGCGTCACCTTCGAGATCGACAAAGAACCTTTGTCCCTGTCATCGGGCCTTCCGGTTCGGGCAAGTCCACCTTGCTGAACATCATCGGTCTCCTGGACAAGCCCACCTCAGGCGACTACTTGTGGTCGGGCGAGTCGGTCTTGCGTCTTTCCTCCGGTCGCCTCGCCTCGTTTCGCAATGAGCGCATCGCCATCGCCCGTGCCTTGGTCAACAACCCAACGCTCCTGTTGGCCGACGAACTGACCGACAACGTGGACGAATCAGCAAAACAAGGCATCCTCGCGGTATTCTCCGCGCTAAAGCGCCAGGGTCGCACGATCGTCATGGTCACACACGATGTCGACCCCGCGCGCATCGCCGACCGCTGACTTCGCATCCAAAGCGGATGCATCTCCCCTATGAATTCACAACCGATGCGCTGCACACCGCTCCACAGGAATCGGCGGCGTCTGTCTCCGGCGATGGGGTGGTTCGATGAGACCCTTTCGCAGTCTATCCATCGCCTGGCAGAGCATGTGTGACTACAAGGGTCGCGCCACGCTTGCGCTGAGGGGACAACCCCTGCCTTCGCGTAAGTCTTTCGCCTGAGGCTTCCCGAACGTTGCTGGTTCGATCCAACCGATGTGACGAACGAGGCGCGGTCGGGCGCGCATACACGGAGTACCCGCCGAAGTTCCGCCCTACATCCACCCATTCGCAGCCCAAACGCGCTATACTAGACATGTTGTCTTCGACTGCCACCTCTACCCATAGATAGGATGAACTCATGATTTCGCTGACGTCTGTAACCAAACACATCGCCGACGGGCGACGCAAAGTTGTGCTTCTGGAAGACGTGACACTGGACATCGAGACGGGGGAGTTTGTGTCAGTCATCGGACCCTCCGGCTCGGGCAAGTCGACGTTGCTGAACATCCTCGGGCTGCTGGATCGACCGTCGAGTGGGGACTATCGCTTTGCTGGCACGTCGGTGCTCGGGCTGTCTTCTGGGCGGCTGGCTTCGTTTCGCAATCAGCGGATCGGGTTTGTCTTTCAGTCTTTCATGCTTCTTCCGCGTATGAGCGTGCTGGAGAACGTGGAGCTGCCGCTGTTGTACTCGACGCTGTCTCGCCGTGAGCGGCGGCTTCGATGTCAGGCGGCGCTTGAGCAGGTGGACATGCTGGACAAGTCTCGCCAGCGGGCGATCCACCTGTCGGGTGGAGAGAAGCAGCGTGTCGCCATCGCGCGATCGCTCGTCAACGACCCGGAGCTGCTGCTGGCGGACGAGCCTACGGGCAATCTGGATGAGAGCGCCAAATACGGGATTCTCGAGATCTTCGCGCAACTCAAGCGCCAGGGGCGCACGATCGTGATGGTCACGCATGACGTGGAGTCGGCGCGCATCGCCGATCGCTGCTTGCGGATTCAAGGCGGCCGGATCTCGGAGTATGATCTGGCCGTGAAGGAGACTGCCGCTTCGGTCGCAGGAAGTGGGGAGGTGCCGGTATGAGGCTGCTGCGCAGCGTGTCCGTAGCTTGGCAGAGCATGTGGGACTACAAGGGGCGGACGACGTTGGCCCTGCTCGGGATGCTGGTGAGCTCTCTCTTGTTGGCCTTCTTGTTGGCGGTTTTGCATAATTTCCAGAACAGCGTCGAGGGTCAGGTGCAAGGGTTTGGCCTGCGCCAGATCGTGGCGATGCCGGGGCGGGTACTGAACCGCCAGGTCGGGCAATTTGACCTCAGCACGCTGCTGTCGATCACGACGATGAACAGCACCCTCACGTATCAGGACGCGGTCAACGTCAAGAAGCAGGTGCCCGGTGTCGTGGCGGCCGTGCCGCAGACGGAGATTGTGGCGAACGCGCACTACGGGAAGCTGTCGACCGAGATTCTCTACACAGGCACCACACCCGCCTTTGATCAGGTCTTTCGCCTGACGCTGGCGGAGGGGCGCTGGCTGGATCAAGCGGACCTTAACCATGAGGCGCAATCGATCGTGCTCGGTGCGCAGACCAAGCGGACGCTGTTCGGCAAGGCCAATGCGGTTGGAAAGACGGTGATCATCAAGGGCGTTCCCTTCAAGGTCGTCGGGGTTCTCGCACCCAAGGAATTGATCGGCTTCAATTTTGATGAGCGGGCCTACACGGAGTATCCGATGGTAATTGACACGACCAATGTGCGGCACGCCTCGATGATCTTCTTCACGGTCGCCGATCGCGCCTCGGTTACCGCGGTTTCGGGACAGATCGATGGAGTGATTGCCAGCGACCACCACGGACAAAAGGACTACATGCTCGTGCAGGCGGATGAGGCGTTGCACCTGGTCGATATTTTGATGAAGCTGATTACGGCGGTGACGGTTGGCATCGCGGCCGTGTCCTTTTTAGTGAGCGGGATCGGGATCATGAACGTGATGCTCCTCGTGGTCCATGAGCGCACGCGGGAGATCGGCTTGCGCAAGGCCGTGGGCGCGAAGTCGTATCAGGTGCTGCTGCAATTCTTGTCGGAGGCGATGATCATCAGTGTGGTCGGGTCGGCGATCGGCATCGGCGTGGGGTATGGACTGCTGAAACTGTTGGGCCATTATTTTTCGGCGATCACCACCCAGATGCCCGCGTATGTGATTGAGGCCAGTCTCGTGTTCTCGATCTGCATCGGCTTGGTCTTCGGCTTGTCTCCGGCTCTCAAGGCCGTCCGCATCCAGCCTGTGGATGCGCTGCGCTATGAATAGGGGGGGGAAGGGGGGGGGAATCGGCGCTGTAGTCGTCTTGGGGTTGGGGTTGGGGGGCGGGGGGGGG
>Ga0080006_1143457_pt1 | contig 15195 bp, 14 predicted proteins | sample RS3BMetagenome_FD_69209 | JGI IMG/M metagenome (GOLD analysis project Ga0080006, IMG submission 69209) | Ferric oxide microbial mat and aquatic microbial communities from Rainbow Spring, Yellowstone National Park, USA - RS3B (SPADES... ... | reverse complement strand
CTATTGAGCTAAGAACACCTATAAGGGCCTATTATGATAAAATGCCAAGAAGGGAGATGCTTATGGATCCTTCATTGATATGGAGTGAGGAATAGATGCGAAATTATTTCCGGAAAAAACACATTCTATTGGTTCGCTAAACCGATTTATTTCACCCACCTCTTAAGCTTGGTTATTCGTGAAGTGACGCTAGGATGAGTCAATAGGGAAGCCAGATTCCTTCTGTTTTCATACCGACTTATAGATTTTAGAACTTCTATAAAGGGTTCGGCCCCAACGTATTTGGCCGAAAAATTATCAGCCTGATATTCAAATTTATGTCTCAAGAGAATATTAGCCAGAAGGAACAGGATAAAAACGATCAGTGCTTGTACGCTGAAGCCTGAAAGGTCAATAATCAAAGAGATGCAACAACCTGAAATGAACAATACAGATGATTTGATTGTATGATTTAACTTAAGATGGAACAGTTCGTGTGCTATAACAGCCTTCCTTTGCTCTTGACCAAGTTTAAAAAAGTTCTTTTCATCTAACAAGATACATCGTTTCACTGGGTTGGTCTCGGCTATCCCTCTGACCTTTGTTATCTCCCATCTTCTGTACTTTACTGCCAATTTCACATTCATTGCACGAGCCAAGTCATCAAATTCAGGATATATTCCCCAGCTGGCTCCTTTACTGGTGTTCGAATAGTAAATAAATTTGGCTACCAAAAGAATTATTCCCATAGCCGGTAAAATCGATACCAATACCTGGATTATGTCCACCTTTGGCTCAGGTAGCGTTATCGATCAAACTTAATAATCAATTCGTTCTATGGAGTAAGATAGATCATGGGTTTCTATAGCGTAGTTACATATCTTGATCGAGATAGCCGTAACCGTGTCTTGACCTTACCTAGCTCTCTCTACTAGAAGTAACAGTATATTTAACATTAGGGATCACTAACAAAAATAAAAGCGTAATCTACATGACGTCGCTGCTACTTGCTGTCGCTTCACCGATGGGTAAGTAATACCATAGGGCGACAAGAACCGTCTTTATCTTTGCTAACATCACATTTTTGTCGGATTCTGTGCCAATATAAGCCTTATTGATCTAAGATTCATCTCTATGAATTCCTATTCCACAAATGCACATAAATATCACCCAGTTTCCAATAGCTAATGCGCCTTGAGCTACCCAGCTATAAAACCCTCATAGAGAACCAATGGTCTGACAGGAGTGAACTTAAGAATAAACAGGTCACCCTCCTGAGCCACATAATTTCATACGCTTATGAAAATGTTCCCTTTTACAAATACCAGTTTAAGCAGCTTGGATTGGATATGAGTTCTTTCCAAGTTCCCAAAGATTTAAGAAAGATACCCATCTTGCACAAATATGACCTCATAAAGGAGAAGCGACAAGAATTACTCGCAAAAAAACATCTGAAGGGCAGGATCAGGGAGGTCAAAACCTCAGGTACTACGGGTACAAAAACTTCGATCTTCGAAGATATTGAATTAACTAAACTCAGGTTTAAAATAAGAAGACGGGCCGATGAAGCGATAGGTATTCAATTATGGGACAAAAAGGCAATTATCGAATTCACATATCCCGCATACGATCCAAGTCAACTGGGTTTCATTGGAAGATTCAAGCATAATCTCTTAAGGATTAGACAAAGATACAACAGAATTTTCTATATCACCTACGGTTGCGAAGAAATCATCGAAGAAATCATCAAATTTCGGCCTTCTGTGATAGAAGCTCAGCCATCATATCTGGAGAGTCTGATCCGTGTCGTTCAAGAAAGAGATAAGTTGAAATTAAAAGCAATCATAACAAATGGTAGTCTCCTTGCCGATTCGGTTAGAAACAGAATTGAAAGATCTCTTGAAGCTCAAGTTTACGACTTCTATGGTGGTAGAGAATTCGGTCTTTTGGCGTGGCAATGTGAAGAAAGAAAGGAGTACCATATGAATTCTGACGTGTTCTACCTAGAATGCGTCCGAGATGGTGAGCCATGTTCACCCGGTGAAAGGGGCGACATACTGGTCACCAGCCTGTTCAATCTAACAATGCCATTGATAAGGTATGAAATAGGGGATGTTATCGTGCTTGGCGACAACGATTGTGCCTGTGGAAGAACCCTCCCCACCATAAAATCGATAGAGGGGAGAAAGATTGATTTTTTCCGCTTGCCCGATGGCTCCACCCTCTCGCCAAAGGTCGTGGTGAACCTTTTGTCTGAAATTCGGGATATCCCACCATTTCAGATTGTATGTACATCGCCTCAAGATGCTGTTGTGAAGTTGTTCACTAAAAATGTCAGTGAAACCATGATAAAAGAGCTGGTAACTAGGCTGGAGAATCTTGCCAAGGGACAACTGAATGTTTCAGTAACCATAATTGAAGAGGAACCAAGAGCCAAGATACGTCCTATAATATCCTTTGAAAATATTCCTAGTAGAGTTTAGGAATTGAACTTTCAAAATATAAAGTATAAATTCAAAATATAAAGTATAAAGACCAAAAATAAGCTTAGAGAAGTTGTCACCCACCAAGTCTTCATGCGGATAAGTGACACCATAACCTCGCAAATGAAAAGTTGATGGCAAGAAATACAGACATTGTGCAATATTCACTGGAATGGGTAGAACAAATTGACATCAATTAAAGGATTGACGTGAAGATAGGACTACAGCATAACCCATAATCGGGCGTTTCTATATCTTGTTTCAATATAATGCAATCTAATAACAGTGTTTGATAAGTTATAAATAAGAAACAGTTACGTAATATTCCGAATTAATATAGGAAATAATTCTATTTTGTTATATATCGCTGAGCTACTAACGTAATTTTTCCTTTTTTTTATCTTGCTATACTGAGAATTATAGTGAACAACCAGAGCAAAGAATTTATCCAACCCTACATGTATCTAAAGAAAATAGGATAGTTTGACCGAGTTTTTTATGGCGCATGCTTAAAATCTAAATAAAAAAAGTTTAAAAACACCTCCGTATCGGACTTCTCAAACTTTCTGGAGAGATTTTATGCTATATAGGGTGTTATCAGATTATTTTAGTATACAACATCTTAAATCCTTGCCGTCAGCCGAGTTACAAGATATTCAGATTAAGCGTTTAAGACATATCGTCAAGCACGCGTGGCTAAATGTACCATATTATTCGAAGAAAATGAAGGAGCTTGGGATGACTCCAGATGATATTGTTACTTTAGAGGATTTAGCGCGACTTCCAACTACTAGTAAATCGGAACTGGCATCAGAGAAACATGACGAAATGATAGCGCAAAACATGCAACCGAAGGGTTGTACTTCCAGAAATACCACTGGAACGACGGGAAAGCCGACAACGGTGCTATGGAGCGGAGAATATGCCGATTACATTACAGCACTCAGATTTGTTAATACCAAAAGGTTGGGCATACGTCTGACTGAGAAAGTGATTAGCGTGGAATTCCACGGAGTGCGGGATAATGCCATAGATGAGGAAGCCTCGTCCAGATCTATAGATTTGCGTAAAATAAGGAAATTTTTGTACGGGCCTTGGGTGGCCCCGGCCCTTATAACCCTAAGATGGAAACGTGTGGGCTTTCGGAAAAGTGTGAGTGAAATATCAGACGTCATAGTCAATTATAAACCAGCCGGGATTTACTCACGCCCTTCTTATCTAAGAGAATTGGGTGCCGCGCTAGAGTCTAAAGCACAAAAGCTTAACATTAGAAAGGCGCTCTTGTCTGGTGAGGTAATATCTGAAACTTGCAGAAGAGACATACAGAATTACTTTGGCTGCGAGACGTTTGAAAGCTACGGTGCGGAGGAACTGGGCTCTATTGCCATAGAGTGCTCTGCTCATCAAGGCTTGCACGTTCAACCCCATCTGATAGTAGAGGTAATCAAAGACGGACAAAATGTAGGCTCGGGAGAAAGAGGGGAAGTAGTAATAACAAACCTTGGTAACAGCCTAATGCCTTTAATCAGGTATAGGCTTGGCGACATCGTAGAAATGATGCCAAAGGAAAGTTGTCGATGCGGGTCTGAATCGCATAGAATACTAAAGGTCTATGGAAGAAAGCAGGATATCTTGGTAAGGGGAGATGGCTGTAAGGTCTATTCCCGGGATCTACTTGATATGCTTGAGGCTACACTTGGGTTTAGGGATTTCCAGATTGAACAAAAGGAATCGGGGGATTTAGCGGTAAGGTTGCCCGCCGATAGAGCTACAAATGTTGCCAAGATTAGCATTGCGAATGTCCTCAAGGGGGTACTTGGTTCGGAGGCGAACATTAGTTGGGAAACATGGAATGCCGAATCCCGCCCGGTCAAGTATAGGCCCATCTTTTCGAGAATAGCTGCATAGATTCCAATTAAAAGATGGACCTGACCAAGCCACCGTCGATGCCAATCATTGTCCCATTTACATAAGCCGCCTTATCGCTAGATAAGAAAGCTACCAAGTTGCCAATCTCCTCCGGTGTGCCTAGCCTGCCAGCAGGAACCTGCTTTACTGTATCGGTGATAACCTCTTCGATCGTCCGGCCACCACGTTTTGCCTCATACTCCGCAGTCTGTCTGGTCCTATCTGTTAGTATGTGTCCCTGAGCGATTCCGTTCGAGGTTATTCCATACGGCGCAAGCTCCACCGATAAAGATTTCATCAATCCAGCAACTGCCAACCTCACTGTATTCGAAAGAACAAGATTTGGTCGGGGCTCCCGCAACGTAAGGGATGTAATGAATATTAGCCTCCCCCACCTTTTGGTTATCATACTGGGTGTTAGCTTGTGGCATAACGATACAGCGCTCATCAACAGCAGTTTCATCGCGTACTCCCAATCCTGAAGATTCAGGTCAGCGAACCTACCAACTTTCGGCGGGCCGGTGTTGTATACGAGAATATCAACGCCATCGTATTCCTTTAAAACGAAATCGTTCAGCTTTACAAGGTCGTCTTCAAGTGTCAAGTCCGCTTGAAATGCTCTAACATCGTGACCTGTATCACTCTTTAAGTTGTTTTCAGCTAGCTTGAGGTTATCCATATTTCTCGAAGTGATTATAACCCTGGCCCCTTCCTGAAGAAGCACCTTGGCAACCCCATAGCCGATGCCTTTACTGGCTGCAGTAACCAATGCAACCTTATCCTTAAGACCTAGCTCCATACACCAATAATCAGATTTAGGGAGTAAAAACCCTTCCTATCATTGTCTGATATGGTCCTTTAGATCTCATATTACGTATTAAACAATTAATACAATACCAAAGTGCGAGCATTTTACCGATGAATGGGGTCAGAAGTACACTCATTAATTCAGCAGCTAGGGGGAGTAGCCTCCACGGTATAATGGGAGGTAGCAAACGACGACAACGATTAGGGTGCTATTATGGAATATTGCGTGCCATTCAATATCACGAAATAATTTTGATGGCTCTCTATGAATCAGAAGAGTTTAACCGAATACTATCATAATACTGGAGCTGCACCTACTCACTAAAATTTGCCGATTTTTCTGCTGGAAGAGACATGACATCCCCCAACGGGTGAACCGTTGGCTTCCGTACTTTTTCTATAGGTTGCCGAGGTGCTAGCTAGCTTGTTTGCTTATTTGCTTTGTTGTGCAGTCCTCTGGGAGTTTTGTATGGAAGCTACCAAGTTATCAGGGGCTGGGCGGGTGAGGGTTCCTCCTTCATCCATGGTAGATTGGAGCCGTTGCCATTCTTCATGGACTTATTTACATGGTTCCAGATGTCCTCATGTCCACCAGTCCAGCATCAACTTGCAAGGACCTTGGCAGTATGTGTCCTCCTCTTCTGGGATGAAGAAAGAGAGGGGGGCTTCTTGCTTTCGGTGTGCCCCACCGTAGCTACCAGAAATATCATCTCGATACATTCAAGCATTGGGGAAACAAATTTATCCCATCGACAAAGTGTGGGTTTCTTTGTTTCCCAAAACCTCTTCTTTTGCTAACTTATGAATCTGGCTATTGGTTCAAAAATCAAGCCTGGTTTAGCCATGGCTTTGAATCGGTAATGTGTTTGAAATGAATCCTATTTGGTATTTCTTTAACCCGGCTCCAGGTCGTAGTCTTCATCCCCGCCTCCCGGAGTCTGGAAGGGAGTCCGTTCGCCCGTCGTGGCGACCAAGAGCCTCTGGGCGCGGTTCTCTAACCCTTCACCCTCATTATCTTTACTTTGTCCAAGACGTTCCAGTACTCGACTTCTGTGCCCGGCTGAAGTTTTGGTTTAAGTTCCTCCTCCACAGATGAGGTCTCGAAGGTTTGAAATGTTTCCATATCCATTATTTGGTAACTCCCTTGACCAACGGATATCACCTGACCTGTCCGTTTGTCTATTGTAGGAATTTCAATTTTCGACTCGGCAGGTCCCACCATGCTTCTTTTTGAACCTGTGAAAACACCTATGGCAAACAATCTTATTTTTGCGCTTCCATGCTTGCCTGGTTTACTTCTGTCAACCTGCACGACACGGCAGGGCTCGCCTTCTAACATGATATAAGAACCTTCTTTGACGCTACCTAGGTCAGCTGGGTGACTCATTTCCGGACGACCGCTACGTTCGATGAATCGTTAATATAAGGTTTCAACGTCGTGTTTAGTTTTTACCTCTTAATTTGGTCTATGATCATGTAGGTTCCAAGCGCCACAGCTACCTCCTTACCTTCTTCGTCAAACACCGAACATGCTGCGAATACAAGATGCTCACCCTTCTTCAGTACCTTCGCCTTTGCTGTGAGCCTACCTTTGAAGGCAGGTCTCATAAAGCTGATTTTTAGCTCAACAGTGACCAATGGTCTTCTCGCTTGCACGAATGATGCAGTACCCATGGTGGTATCTGAAAGAGTTGTGATAACCCCTCCATGGACAACGCCTAGCACGTTGAGGTGGTGATCTTTTATGTCCAGCGCAATCACTGTGTATTCGCCTTCGAATACGGGCCGTTCTAGTCCTAAGTAATCTCCAAAATGTACTCCTGACATGACGAACGCAACCGGTTCAATCAAGTTATAGATAATGTATTGGTCGGAAGAGATTAAAGTGACTGAAATTAATGGTAGGGGCATGGTATTCCCGTTTAGGAGTCTTTCCGACTATGAGATCAAGTTCAAGCCAGAGCATGAAATGTTCAGACAGGTGGTAAGGGAGTTTGCAGAAAAGGAGATCGCACCAAGGATATCTTACATAGAAGAGCACAACGAGGTTCCAGCGGACTTGGTGAACAAGATGCTCTCTCAGGGGTTTCAGGGAATATCAATACCACAAGAATATGGTGGTCAAGGTGGTGACCAAGTAACTCTGGCTATATTTTCTGAAGAGATAGCGAGAGTTTCTCCCGCTATTGTGACGCTCATGGGAGCGAATGGCTTGTTTGTGTTTCCGCTTTTATTTTATGGTTCGGAGGAGCAGAAGAGAAGGTACCTACCTCAAATAGCAAGGGGAGAGAAGAGAAGTGCACATGCCACGACGGAAGCTGTTGCAGGAAGTGATGTAGCTGGAATACAGACAAAGGCCGAGAAGGTTAACGAAGGATGGAAGATTAACGGAAGAAAGGCCTTTATTAGCGGCGGTGATGTGGCAGACTACTTTGTAGTCCTAGCTCGTACAAGTCCGATCGCGAATAAGAAGGAGCGGTGGAAAGGGCTTACATTTTTTATTGTGGAAAGAGAGAGGGAGGGGTTTCATGTAGCCCGTCATATGGAAAAGATGGGCCTGAAAGGAAGCCATATCGTAGAGCTACAGTTAGATAATGTTATAGTTCCGGACTCAAACAGGCTTGGACCAGAGGGAGAAGGTTTTAAGATCGCCATGGAAACATACGATCACGGAAGAATTGGGGTGGCTGCTCAGGCGTTAGGTATAGCACAGGTACTTTTTGAAAAGTGTCTCAATTACGCTATGCAAAGAACAACATTCGAGAGGCCTCTTATCTCGCACCAAATAATCGATGCATACCTTGCAGATATGGCAATGAAGCTCGTTAGTGCAAGGCAGCTGGTCTATTGGTCTGCGACCCTCGCTGATCAGGGAAGAGAAGAGTACAAATTTGCTGCATCATTGGCGAAGGCCTATGCAACGGAAGCCGCAGAATGGATTGCAGAGAAAGCCATCAGCATTTACGGTGGTGCGGGAGTTATCGTAGAGACGCAGGTCGAAAGGTTCCTGAGAGATGTAGAAATTACCAAGGTTTACGAGGGTGCGAATGAAATTCAGAGGTTAGTGATCATCCGACAGCTGCTTAAGCTTTCTTTGGGCGTAGACGTCATGTCCATGTGACCAACCTTGTGAAATCCAGGTGTGAGCATGCCGCTTGACATGATTGTGCTTGTAAAGCATATATATGATGAGGATCAACTGAAGGTTGACCAGACTACAGGGTCTGTGTCCTTACAGGGTGTTCCAGGAAAGGTAAGCTCTTTTGATAGAAATGCCCTTGAAGCTGCTCTCAGACTTAGACAAAAGTTGGGGGGTACTATAACAACACTGACCGTTGGTACAGATGAGGCAAATAAAAGTATAAGAGAGGCTCTGGCTATGGGGGCGGATAACGCCTATCTGATTAGGTCGAACGTTGCTACTGGGTATGATGCTAGGCAAACGGTAGAGATTCTGATCGGTGCTTTGTCTAAGATACCAAGATGGGATGTTTTGATTTGTGCTGAGGGCTCAACCGATTTTTACACTTCGCTACTTCCAGGTATGTTAGCAGAAAGGTTGAACCTTCCATTATTATCCTACATGAGAAGTCTCGATTTCGACGGCAGGTCGCTCCGTGGTGACAGATCGCTCGAAAGGAAGCTTGAAACCGTGGAATGCAGTTTGCCAGCAATAGTGTCCGTCGTTAGTGAGATATGCGAACCACGTATTCCTACTTTGCTTCAAATAATGGCTGCGACGAAGAAACAAATTTCGAAAATTGATGTAACTGAGCTGGGGTTGCAGATACCTCCTAGATACAAACTTGAAGGAATGCTTGTAAAAACTGTTACAAGAAAAAGGCAGATATTCGAAGGATCGCCATCAGAAGTCGCTCTAAAGCTCTACGAATCGCTCTCCAAGGAGGGAATCATATGAAAAATAATGTGATTGTATATTCTGAGGATATTGAATTAGCTTCAGAGCTATTAACCCCAGCGAGAGAAATTGCGACTTCGACTGGTGGAAAGGTGATAATGATAGTCATATACAAGGTAGAAATGAACGACTATACTCGATTGGTCGGCGCGGATGTGATAGTCAGTGTGAGATTACCGGACGAACTGGGTGTGCCTACTCCAGAATTTACTTCCGCGGTGGTTGCTGATATCTTCAAAAGTAGAGGGGCAGGATTCGTTCTCCTTGGTTCGACGAGAGACGGAAAGGAATTGGCTGGTAGGTTGGCTGTTATTCTCGACGCATCAGCCGCAACAGACTGTATAAATATTCAATTTAAGGAGAACAGAGCACTGGTGGAGAGGTTGGTTTATGGCGGCAGAGTGCTGTCCAGCGGTATTTTGGAAGCTGGCCCATTTGTGATAGGTATCAAGCCGCGGTCGTATCAAGCTATTGCGTCTGGACCCGAGCCATCGATTGAGGAGTTTTCAATTCAATCCCCAGTCTTGAAGACGAGGGTACTAAGGTCTGGTGAGGCGGAAAGAGGAAGTGTGGACCTCACCAAGGCTGACAAAATCGTCGCAGTCGGTAGAGGGTTAAAGAAGAAGGAAGACCTAGAACTGATTCATACACTGGCTGAGGCTTTGGGAGCAGCGGTCGGATGTTCTAGACCACTTTCTTCAGACTTGGGGTGGCTTCCGGAGGATGCACATATCGGTCTGACCGGAATCCAAGTTAAGCCAAAGCTGTATCTTGCAGTGGGAATTTCAGGACAACTTCAACACCTGGCCGGAATAAAGGATTCCAAAGTTATCATGGCAATAAATTCAGACAAGGGAGCGCCAATATTTCAAAACTGTGATTACGGCGCCGTGGGTGACCTTTATCAGATAGTGCCTGAATTAACAAAGCTCATCAAAGCCAAGAGATAGAGGTTCAGATTTTCGTAATCAATCAAAATCAATCAAAAACTATAAGGGTATCTCCACGTATTCTTTTTTGTTGACTACAACTTCTGCTTTGATATCAGAGGGAAGGCCATGGTTCAAGCACTGGCCCAAGGATGTCCCAATGCATATAGATTACCCAGAAAAGACGCTTCCAGACCTTCTTAAGGAAAGGGCTTTGCAAACCCCTTCAAAGGTACAATTCATATTTTTTGATAGAAAAATCACCTTCGCCGAAACATACTCTATTGTAACGAAGCTTGCATCGTCATTACAGAAAGCAGGGATTGGTAAGGGCAACCGGGTTGCGATCATCCTCCCCAACTGTCCGCAATTTGCGTTTATCTATTACGCAGTACAGGCGGTTGGCGGTATTGTTGTACCTGTGAACCCACTCTACACCGAACATGAACTGAATCATATATTCAAAGATTCGGAGCCCAAGATGGCTTTTGCTATGGATGTGTTTTACCCAATGGTAAAGAAAGCTGTACCGGTTGGGTCCCTCATGAAAATTATTTCCACGAATATATCAGATTATATGCCTAGCGCAAAAGCGACCCTTGGCCGTATCCTGAAGAAGATACCTTCTTCCGACGAGCCAGACAGAGACGGGGTAACAAAATTCAAAGAATTCCTACGTGAAGGTGGAGACTATGATCCCGTAAATATCGATGTACACAGCGACCCCGCTGTACTTATGTATACTGGAGGCACAACTGGTACACCGAAGGCCGCCGTTCTTACCCCATACAATCTGGTTTCCAACTCTATAATGAATCAAAAATGGGGATACCTGACAGACAAAGACACGATGGTCGGTGTCCTTCCATGGTTTCATGTGTATGGCATGAGTGTTGTCCTGAATTCTACATTAACAGCCGGGCTCAAAGTTATCATTCTTCCAAGATTCTCTACAAAGGATACGTTCGATGCGATCAAGAAGTATAAACCCACATCTTTCCCCGGCGTCTTCTCTATGTATATTGCGCTCATGAGTTCTCCTTTGTTTGAACAATACAAGAAGTATTTCAGCGGGATAAAAAGGTGCATATCTGGAGCCGCCCCGCTGCCAGCAGAAGTCGCGAAGAAGTGGAATGCTACCACAGGGTCGTTGGTCGTTGAGGGTTACGGGCTGAGCGAAGCCTCTCCAGTTACACATGCAAACCCGATGGATGACCCGGCAAAGGTGAAACCTGGATCTATAGGGATTCCTTTTCCTGATACAGATGCAAAGATAGTGGATATGGACACTGGCGAAAAACAACTGGGTTTCGGCGAGGTAGGCGAGCTTATCGTGTCTGGGCCTCAGGTAGCGAAGGGTTACTGGAACAACGAACCCGAAACAAAAGCTACTTTCAGGAATGGCTGGCTTTACACCGGCGACATAGCCTACATGGACAAAGATGGATACTTCTTCATCGTAGACAGAAAGAAGGATATGATAAATGTGGGTGGGCTGAAAGTTTACCCTAGAGAAGTGGAGGAGGTGGCTTATACCCACGAAGCTGTGAAGATGGTTGCTGTGGTCGGTGTTCCAGACCAGTTCCACGGAGAGGAGCCAAAAATGTTTGTGGTGCTAAAAGACGAATATAAGGGTAAGGTGATGGCTGACCAGATCAGAGAGTTCATGAGTGGAAAACTTGCTCCTTACAAGGTACCAAAGATCATCGAATTCAGGGAAGAGTTACCTACAACTCTCGTTGGCAAGGTTCTCCGACGCAAACTTAAGGAGAACTAGGTGATTAGATGAAGTCTGTTGCTGTAGTTGGTACGGGACAATCAAAATTTGGAAGAAGAAACGATGTAAGATTAGATGAACTCTCTTGGGAATCGCTTAAGGAAGCAATGGAAGATGCAGGAGTTGACCAAGCTGATATTGATTCGTTTGTTGTATCTACAGTAGGGGGCTGGAGTGCTGAGCTCCTGCCAGCTGTGGTTGTAGGTGAATATAGTGGACTAGAACCGAAGCCCACGATGAGGGTGGAGGCAGCGTGTGCATCAGGAAGTGCCGCAGTGTATCAGGGGTATACCCTGATCGCGAGCGGTCTGGCTGACGTTGTTGCGGTTATTGGTGTTGAAAAGATGTCTGAGTCACCCACCCCTGTGGCCGTGGAGCTCATAGGTAGAGCAGGCAACTACTTTTGGGAGTTCGAAAATTTTGGTTTGACCTTTCCAGGCTACTATGCCCTCTATGCAACTGCCTATCTCTCAAAGTATGGTGCCACAGAGGAAGATCTTGCTATGGTGGCCGTGAAAAACCACTACTACGGTAGCATGAACCCCAAGGCCCAGTTCCAGAAGGAGGTGACTGTTGAAGAGGTCAAGGCGTCAAAGTACGTAGCATGGCCACTAAAGCTTCTTGATTGCTCCCCGATAACAGATGGTTCTGCCACCGTAATTTTGGCCAGCGAAAGAGTCGCTCGTAAACTTACTAAGGACCCGATCTGGATAAAAGGGATAGGCGCGGCCTCGGGTACCGCCAATATGAGCCAGAGAGATGATTTTCTGGGACTCAAGGCCGCAAGGATTGCTGCGAGGACAGCATTCAAACGGGCGCGATTCGATGGCGACCCAAGGAAACTGGATTTGGCTGAGGTTCATGATTGCTTTACGATTGCAGAATTATTGGCTTATGAAGACCTAGGATTCTCCAGGAGAGGTGAAGGGTATAAGATGGTAAGGGAGGGCCAAACCTACAAAGGTGGTGTCCTTCCAGTAAATCTCAGCGGTGGGCTGAAGGCTAAGGGACACCCAATAGGTGCCACCGGAATCAGCATGATTGGAGAAGTCGCCCGGCAATTGAAATATCAAGTCAAGGGAAATAGGCAGGCGGATATAAAGAATGGGTGGGGGCTCGTTCACAACATAGGAGGAACGGGTCATTATGCGTACATAACCCTTCTTTCGCAAAGTAGGTGTAACTGATGAACTCGAAGCTTATTGTCTCGAGAGCCAATTCGGAGACGAAGATTCCTGACCCGCAAATATTATTCGATGAGAAGACTCTTCTCCCACAGCTTGTTTCGAGGAGAGTTCTGGAGCAAAGGTTCATCATCCCCATATCAAAAATAATACCGTTTTACACGAATCTTGCCAGAGGAAGACTCGTAGCTACCAAATGCAAAAGGTGCGGCAGCTTATACTTCCCACCACGAGGGGATTGTTCGAAATGTCACAGCACAATGATGCTAACGAAAACTCTTTCACATGAAGCCAGATTACTGTCATTCACCAAGATATTTGTTAAACCGTCTAGCTTTTCTCAATTTCCTGACTACACCGTTGGCGTGGCAAGGCTCAAAGATGGGGTCAACGTTCTATGCTGGATAAGAGGAATTGCGATGGAGGATATCAGTGTCGGAATGAAGGTTGTTTTGAAGGTGGAAAGGAGACCTGAAGACGGTGCTCTGGAGTACTACATAACATGTTAGCATGACTGTTTTGGGTATTCGTAAAATCCGATACCATTGTAGACACCTGTTCTACCCTCAGACACCATTTTGAGAAGAGCGGATTCAGGTCTGAACCAATTCTGGCTGGTTTTGGCCTCAAGCTGTTTCAGATTAGATATCACATTGTCCAACCCCCACTCGTCTGCCATTCGCAGAATTCCCTTCTGAAACCCAAGACCGAGCACGACCGAAAGGTCGATATCGTCCCTGCTGGCAACATCGTTGGACATTATCCAAACCGCTTCGTTTATCGCCGGCGAGAGCAGCAGAGAAGCAGAAATCCGGCTTGAAAGTTCCTGAGATATATCGACCCTCTGCTTCTCCTTTGTATATTTATAGAAACCTTCACCTGATTTCATCCCAAGCCGTCCTGTATCCACTCGCTCCTTCAGCATCCGCTGAGCAGTAACCTGAAAGCCTCTTTCGGCGAGTGCATTCTCAACAAAGTATACCACATCCAAACCTATATAGTCTGCCAACTCGAAAGCTCCCATCGGCAATCCGGCTTGATATTTCAGCGATGCATCCACCTCCTCCATCTTGGCTAGCCCATACTCAACTGCAAGCCTTGCGGTGACCATCATTCTAACAAGAATTCTGTTTACGATGAAACCAGGAACATCCTTGTTCACGAGGACCGGCCTCTTCCCCAGCTTACCCGCAAATTCGATGGAAAAATCAATCACGTCCTGAGATGTGCGCTGTCCTCTTATTACTTCGATAAGCCGCATGACGGGTGGCGGGTTGAAGAAGTGCAACCCTACCACTCTTGACGGGTCAGATATGGAGGATGATATCTCGCTAATCGGAAGACTGCTAGTGTTGGTTGCCAGAACAGCCCTACTTGGAGCAAATGCATCCAGCTTTCGGAATGTTTCTCTTTTTATATCTAACTTTTCTGGCACCGCTTCAATAACCAAGTCGCTATCCCTAACAGCCTTCTCAAAATCAAGCTCAAACTGGATTCTGGAAAGGATTGAGGATGGGTCTTCCTTGAGTTGGGACTTGGCTGCCATTTTAGAAAGGCTCCATTTGATCTTTTCCTTTGCGCTGTCGAGGAACCTCTGCTCAATATCCGTGATAGACACTAGTGGACCAGCAATGGCCACCACTTCTGCGATGCCATGTCCCATCGTGCCCGCACCGATAACAGCTACCTTAGAGGGAATACCCCGCATCATTGTACACCCTTGAGTAGATTGTTCAAGGCCATTGTTTTGAAGATGTCCCCCTGGACTTTGATCTTGCCAGAGAGAAAAGCCTTCACTCCATCTAGCTCACCCTTCATCAGGAGGTCTAAATCTGATGGAGACATGGTCATTGTAGACACAGGATTGGGGTAATCTCCCGGTTCTACAGATATCGCTTTGTTGCTGAGCTTTATCACCACCGATACACCTTCAGTTGTTTTCAGAACAAATACCTGTTCATCTGAAGGCAGTTTTTCCCTGATCTTTGGAAAATTTTCATATGCCAGCTCCTTTATTCTGGACAGTAGGTTGTCGGGTCCGGCAGAGGACATGGTTATTTGTGTCATTATAGAGGAATTTATTGTTTGTGTTGGTGACATCCTTCCACGTCTAAATACATGGGCTCCCTGTTTCAACGTTTGTGCTTGCCATCCTTCTCAGAGGTGGTAGAGGCACTTACTTGCTCAACGAGTGACGAACCTCCGTCCG
>Ga0080006_1261980_pt1 | contig 15204 bp, 13 predicted proteins | sample RS3BMetagenome_FD_69209 | JGI IMG/M metagenome (GOLD analysis project Ga0080006, IMG submission 69209) | Ferric oxide microbial mat and aquatic microbial communities from Rainbow Spring, Yellowstone National Park, USA - RS3B (SPADES... ... | reverse complement strand
CCGCTTGCCAGCAGATCCTGCCACACGCTAATTGTCCCCTACCGCAGGGCGAATCCGGCGAAATGACTCACCCAATTACCGAAACATCTTTAGTCTTTTTCGGGTCACCCGGCTATGCGGGCGGTGAACCTGAGCCGTCCGGATCGGGCACGGCGCCGCTCTGCGGACAGCCTTTGGCAAATCCACGAGTTCTCCTGGCACCCAAGCATGAACGCATTCATTACCGCTTCGTGACCGCTTCATGACCGCGCCCCCTCATCCACACCGCAGCGCGTACAGGTTTAGTTTGCCGTCAAACCGGTAAGCTTGTCAGCGGGGACGCGATCACACCCCCTGACAATTAACGGATCCCGCCCACCGGGGTCATCGGTGTCATCGCGAGGCCTATCGTCGGCGCATCTGTGGACAGGTCCCTGACACGCCGGGATCATTGGGCGCGGTAGACGTAATCGAAGGGTGACCGAGTGAAGATTCCGGGCGTAACCAGCGTCGTCGCCGGTGTAACCGGCGGAGCGGCACAGCTGGTGCGAGCCGGCGTGTCGACCGCTGCCGGGGCGGCAAGCGCCGTGCAGACGCTGACCAGCCCGGTCGCGGAGCTGGCCGTCCCGGTGGTGCAGTCGGTGGCCCAGACGACGGGCCGGGCGATCGGGGTGAGCGGTTCCGCCGACGGCTCGTCGGGTGGTGTCACGCCGCCGGTCCGCTGGCAGAGCGGGCGGCGAGTACACCTGGACCTGGACCCCTTGCTGCCGTTCCCCGCCTGGCACGAGCATGCGCCGGCGGTGGAAGAACCGGTACGCAGGATCGCGGGCGTCGCCGCCGCGCACGTCGAGGGCGCGCTGGGCCGGCTCGTCGTCGAAATCGACGGCGACGCCGACCCCGACGCCGTCCTGGACGAGATAAAGAAGACGGTTTGTGAGGTTGCCGCCGACCTGACGCTGGTGGCTCCGAAGTCGCCGACCCGGACCGCGCCGTTCGCGGACCCGGGTAACCCGCTGGCGATTCTGGTCCCGTTCTCCGCGGCGGCCATGGACGTGGCAGCGATCGGTGTCGCGGTGACCGGCTGGCTGGGCAGATTGCCCGCCGCTCCCCGAAGCGCCCGCGCCGCGGCCGCTCTGCTGAATCATCAACCCCGGATCGTGGGCATGCTGGAGGCGCGGCTGGGCCGGGTCGGCACCGACATCGCGCTCAGCGCGTCCGCCGCGCTGGCCAACGGGTTGACCCACACGGTCGGCACCCCACTACTGGATCTGGCGCAACGCAGCCTTCAGGTCTCCGAAGCGGCGGCCCACCGCCAGCGATGGCGGGAGCGTGAGCCCGAACTGGCCTCACCCGCGCGGCCGCAGGCCCCGGTGGTCCCCGTCATCTCGTCGGCCGGGGTCAAGGCCCAGACACCGCGGCACAATTCGGCCGCCACCTCAGCGGGTGAAGTTTCGCACGTCGTGGTCGGCGGGGCTATCGACGCGGCCATCGACACCGCGAAGGGATCGATGGCCGGGCCCGTGGAGGAATACGCCAACCAGGCCGCGAACGCGTCGCTGATCGCCGCGGCCGGCGCGCTGCTGGCCGGCGGCGGGACCGACGACGCGGCCGGCGCGCTGCTGGCCGGCGTGCCCAGGGCGGCACATATCGGCCGGCAGACCTTCGCCGCCGTCTTGGGCCGCGGACTCGCCAAGGCCGGGGAAATGATCCTCGACCCGGGCGCGCTGCGTCGTCTGGATCGCGTGAAGGTGATCGTCGTCGACGGGGCGGCCCTGCGCGGCGACCACCGCGCTGTGCTGCAGGCGCGCGGAGACGTACCGGGCTGGGACGAGGACCGGGTCTACGAGGTCGCCGACGCGCTGCTGCACGGCGAGCAGGCACCCGAGCCGGACCCTGACGAGTTGCCGGCCACCGGGGCCAGCCTGCGATGGATGCGCGCGCAGGAGCCGTCGGCGGCGCCCGCCCAGGGTCTCGAACACGCCGAACTGGTGGTCGACGGCGAACGCGTCGGCAGCGTCGCCGTGGGCTGGGAGGTCGACCCGTTCGCCATCCCGCTGCTGCAGATCGCGCACCGCACCGGGGCCCGGGTGGTGCTGCGGCACGTCGCCGGCACCGAGGACCTGACCGCCAGCGTGGCCGTCAGCCACCCGCCGGGCACGCCGCTGCTGACGTTGGTGCGCGACTTGCGGACAGACCGCGGACCGGTTTTGCTGATCACTGCGCTGCACCGGGACTTCGCGTCGACCGACACGTTGGCGGCGCTGGCCATCGCCGACGTCGGCGTGGCGCTCGACGACCCCCAGGCCGCGACGCCGTGGACCGCCGACATCATCACCGGCACCGACCTGGCGGCGGCGGTGCGGATCCTGTCGGCGCTGCCGGTCGCCCGCGAGGCGACGGAATCGTCGGTGCGTCTCGCCAAGGGCGGCAGCACGCTGGCCGGCCTGTTACTGGTGACCGGCGACCCGAGCACGCTGAGTCCGTTCGCCGTCCAGCGCTGGCTCAACCCCGTCAACGCGGCCGCCGCGGCCGCGTTGATGCAGGGCAGCTTCGCGGCCACCAGGGTGCTCCGGCTGCCGGACCCCACGCCGCAGCCGCTGACCGCCTGGCATGCCCTGGACCCGGAGATCGTCTACTCCCGGTTGGCCGGCCGCACCCGACCCCTGGCGGTCGAGCCCGGCACCGCGCCGTGGCGGCAGCTCGTCGACGACCTGTCCTACAACCCGGCCATCGCGCCGCTGCGGGGCCCGGCGGCCCGGGTCGGCCGGCTGCTGTCGGCGACGCGGGTCGAACTGGCCGACCCGCTCACCCCCATCCTGGCCGTGGGTGCGGCGGCCTCGGCGATCGTCGGCAGCAACGTCGACGCTCTGTTGGTCGCCGGCGTCATGACCGCGAACGCCCTGGCCGGCGGGATCCAACGGCTGCGAGCCGAGGCGGCGGTCGCCGAGCTTTTCGCCGAGCAGGACCGGCACGCACGACGCGTCGTCCTCCCGGCGGTCGCGACGGCGCGCCGACGGCTGGAGGCCGCCCGCACCTCCGAACGCACCGTCACGGTCAACGCGAAATCGCTGCGGCCCGGCGACATCATCGACCTGGCCGCCCCGGAGGTGGTCCCGGCGGATGCCCGCCTCCTGGTCGCCGAGGACCTGGAGGTCGACGAATCCTTCCTCACCGGTGAGTCGCTGCCGGTGGACAAACAGGTCGACGCCGTCGGCGTCGCCGATTCCGACCGGGCCAGCATGCTGTTCGAGGGCAGCACCATCGTCGCCGGGCGCGCTCGGGCGATTGTCGTGGCGACCGGCGCCGGGACGGCCGCGCAACGTGCGATCTCGGCGATAGCCGACGTCGAGGCTGCGGCCGGGGTGCAGGCGCGGTTGCGGGAGTTGACCAGCAAGGTGCTTCCGCTGACGCTTGGGGGCGGCGCGGCGGTGGCGGGTCTGGCGTTGGCGCACGGGGCGCCGCTGCGTCAGGCGGTGGCTGACGGAGTCGCGATCGCGGTGGCCGCGGTACCCGAGGGCCTGCCGTTGGTGGCCACCCTCGCCCAGTTGGCCGCGGCGCAGCGCTTGTCGCGGCGCGGAGCGCTGGTCCGCACGCCGCGTGCGGTCGAGGCCCTGGGCCGGGTCGAAACGGTGTGCTTCGACAAGACCGGCACGCTGACCGAAAACCGTTTGCGTGTCGTGTGCAGCGTGCCGCGGTCCATCGGCCCGGAGGATCCCCTCCCCGAGCGGACCGACCCCCGGGCCGCCGAGGTGCTGCGCGCCGCCGCTCGCAGCAGCACCCAGCCGCACAACGGGCAGGGGCACGCGCACGCCACCGACGAGGCGATCCTCTCGGCAGCGAAAACTCCTAACGGCCAAGGTGTTTCGGAGTGGACGGTGCTCGCGGACGTCCCGTTCGAATCCAGTCGCGGCTACTCCGCGGCAATCGGGCTGGGGGCGGCCGACGCGGGACCGATGCTAGTCGTGAAAGGCGCGCCCGAGGAGGTCCTGCCGCGGTGCCGGTTCGTGGACGCGGGGGATCTTAGAGACCACGCGGACGCCTTGGTGGTGCGCCTCGCCGAGCAGGGCCTGCGCGTGCTCGCGGTGGCGCAGCGCCCCTGGGAACACGCCACCGGCGACGAGGACACCGACGCCGACGCCGTCGACGCCGCCGCCCACGACTTGGAACTGCTCGGCTACGTCGGTCTGGCAGACACCGCACGACCGTCGGCGCGACCGCTGATCGAGGCGCTCGTCGAAGCAAACCGTAGGGTGGTGCTGATCACCGGCGACCACCCGGTGACCGCACGCGCGATCGCGCGCCAGCTGGGCCTGCCGGCGGATGCGCGGGAGATAAGCGGCGCCGAGCTGGCCTCCCTCGACGAGGAAGGCCGTGCCAAAGTGGCCGCCGGCGTGCAGGTGTTCGCCCGCGTCAGCCCCGAACAGAAGGTGCAGATCGTCGCGGCGCTGCAGTCCTGCGGGCAGGTAACCGCGATGGTCGGCGACGGCGCCAACGATGCCGCCGCGATCCGGATGGCCGACGTGGGAATCGGGGTCAGCGGCCGGGGTTCGTCGGCCGCGCGCGGGGCCGCCGACATCGTCTTGACCGAGAACGACCTGGGTGTGCTGCTCGACGCGCTGGTCGAAGGCCGCGGCATGTGGAGCGCCGTACGGGACGCGGTGAGCATCCTGGTCGGCGGCAACGTCGGCGAAGTCCTCTTCACCATCATCGGGACGGCGCTGGGCACCGGGCGGGCGCCGGTGGGCACCCGCCAACTGCTGCTGGTCAACCTGCTCACCGATATGTTCCCCGCGCTTGCGGTTGCGGTCACCCCGCAATACCCGCAGCCGGACGAGGCCCTCGAACAAGAACGGGACGGGGTCGACCGCGACGCCGACGAGTTGCACCGCGCCTTCCAGCGCGCGACTCTGGCTGGACCGGCGCCGTCACTCGACGCGCCGTTGATGCGCCAGATCGTCACCCGCGGCGCCGTCACGGCGGCCGGGGCGACCACGGCCTGGGCCATTGGGCGCTGGACTCCGGGTACCGAACGCCGCACGGCCACAATGGGATTGGTCGCCGTCGTGACGACCCAGCTGGCGCAGACGCTGCTCGCGCGCCGGCACAGCCCACTGGTGGTGGGCACGGCGCTGGGCAGCGCCGGTGTCCTGGTCGCCATCGTCCAGACCCCGGGTGTCAGCCACTTCTTCGGCTGCACCCCGCTCGGGCCGGTCGCTTGGAGCGGTGTCATCGGCGCCACCGCCGCCGCCACCGCCGTCTCGGTGCTGGCGCCGAATTGGCTGTCGAAGCAGGTGGCCGCACTGGAACCCAAGGAGACCTGAGACCGCCCAGCACCGACGAACTCGCGAGCGTGACGGGCTCGTCGATATCGGCCCGCCGAACCTTGGTGAGGAAGCTCGGCGTCGCCTTCGCGTCAGACGCGTCGATTTTGGCCCCAAACATTGCGGCGGGTTGTTCGACAGTTGTGTCACCACCTCGTCAGCGGGTGCGACTGGGTGACCGCATGTCCGGGCTGAAACGCTCGGGCCAGGCAAACTCAGCCTGAACCAACGACAGGTTCGCCGGCGTCGCCCGCGTGAACGATGACCGCAGTCGCTGCAATCAATTCACGGGCATCTCTGTTGGCTCGTTTCGACATGCCACAGTCGACTATGAGCGTGTGCGCGACATCTCGCGGATGAGGTTGGTCCGCGGACGCGAGCTCCCCGTCGATGCTCCATTCCGGGTTCAACGCCTTCACAAAGATTGGGATTTCAGCCGCATCTGACATCGGCACCCGGTTGAAGAAACTCACTTCGGCGACGCTCGGCTGCAAGACTCCGTAGTCACGATCCTCAACATAGTTGCTGAACTCTCGCCATATCCGAGCGAAATCCTCATGGAGCCTTCTATAGCGAGGATAGGGATCGTCGTCTTTTATTTTTCGCCAGTTCAGCAGTAGGCGGTCATGCTGGACTTGAATCAGGGATGTCTCGTCTTCGGTGAGCGACCAGAGCCGCATCGGTGGGATTCCGGTCTGGAGCTGAAACGCTATCGCGGGAGGCCTTCCCGGTGCGGACAACGGTGGCGCTCCAGGTTGTTCGACGATCCTTGGAAACCCGCTTTGCCACAGATCATCGATAAGGCGTACAAGGGCTACCGCAGTCAAATCAGGAAGCTGCAAGAAGTAGACCCCGACGGCAACCTCGACCACCGGGGGTCGGTCGAACGACGGGAGACCGTCAAATAGCGTGGTTTCTCCCATGGCTGCAATGCTCGCTATGGTAGTGCACGACTGCTTTACCTGAGAAAGTTCAGCGTCGCCTTCGCGTCGGACTCGTCGATTTTGGCCATCGCAAAGCCGAGGTGGATCAGCACCCAATCGCCCAGCGTCAGCGTTCCCGGCTCCAACAGGCCGATGTTGACGGCACGCCGAACGCCGTTAACCTCGGCCTCGGCAAATTCGGGGAGATCCGCGTTCAATTCAACGATTTCCCCGGGGACCCCGAGACACATCTGGCACCCCCTCACCGAACGACCTCGATGGTACGAGCGCGCCGCGCGCGACGAGGTAGGGTCGAAGGTCACATCATCAGAGGCAATGTGACCCAGGACATAATGATTCGCCGCGTGCGAACATCTCAATCATCTCGCCGAAAGGTCCAGACACAGACCCCGGAACGAACTCACCGGGAGGGACCGGCAACAGGTCGGAGGAGGCGCCGACCGGCGGGGGATTCGCAGCTCGTTGTGATCGCTGGATACAGAGGTGTGACATGTCGACAGATCGCCGCAGACTGTTCGCTTCGCTGCTGAGCCCGACGCCATCGAACTCCGACAACGTCGATATGGCGTTGCTGCGCAGGTGTGAGCGGCGCCTCGACGAGCTCGAGAGCATGCCGCCCTTGGGCGGCCTGGATCTGAAGAATCTGCTCGCCGCGAACGGGGTCGGCCGCCGCGCATTCCTCGGCTGGGCTTCGGCGACGACGGCGCTGCTGATGCTGCACCCCTGGTTCGAACCGCTGGTCGCGAGGGCGGCCGAAGTGATGAACCGGGTCCCGGTGATCTGGCTCGAGGGGCAGGACTGCGCGGGCAACTCGGAGGCGTTCCTGCACGCCAGCGGCCCCAGCATCGACGAGTTGTTGTTCAATGTGATCTCGCTGGAGTACCACGAGACGCTGATGGCGGCCGCGGGATTCCAGGCTGCAGAGCGCCTCCACCAGGCCGCCAAGGACAACGCAGGCAAATACCTGCTGGTCATCGAGGGCTCTATCCCGCGCGGGCTGGGCGGCGCCTACGCGACGATCGGCCCGAACGCCACCCCGTTCATCGACATCGTCACCGCGCTCGCCCCGGGCGCGGCGGCGGTGATCGCAGTCGGCAACTGCGCCAATTTCGGCGGGTTGCCGGCGGCCCATCCCAACCCCACGGGTGCTGTCGGCGTCACGGACGTCGTCAAGGGCAAGCCGGTGGTCAACATCGGGGCCTGCCCCATCAACCCGGTGAACTTCAACGGGACATTGCTGCACTACACCCTCACCGGTCAGCTTCCCGCGCTCGACTCGATGCTGCGGCCGAAGTTCGCATTCGGCTACCGGATCCACGACAACTGCGAGCGGCGCGCCCATTTCGACGCAGGCGAATACGTGCAGCATTGGGGCGACGACGGAGCGCGCAACAACTTCTGCCTGTACAAGATGGGCTGCAAGGGGCCGATGGCTTTCAACAATTGCTCCATCGTCCGCTACAACGAGGGCACCAACTGGCCGGTCGGTGCCGGACACGGCTGCATCGCCTGCGCTGCGCCGGGCTTCTGGGACCAGTACGCCACCGAACGGCCGATCGCCGAGGCCAACATCCGGGCGCCGGGGCTGTTCGGTGGCGGTGTCGAGAGCGGCATCGACAAGTTCGGTGTAGGACTGCTCGCTGTGGCCGGGGCCGGAATCGCGGTTCACGCGGCGCTCACCGCGACGGCGCGACGGCGCGACAGGCACGGCGAGACGCCACAGCCTGAACCCGCCGCGTAGTTAATGCGTTGGCCATCGTGGCGGCTACGGCGACGGGGTTCTACATCGCGAACCCCTTCTACGCGGCGGGCTACCCCTACATCATGGCGTGGAACCGCACCATCCACCTGACGGCCGCGATAGTGCTGGACGTGAGCGTGATCGTCATCGCCTACCTGTACTTCTTCAGCCGCGAGGACCCCACGGCGCTCCGGGAATTACGTCCGACCCGAGCGAACCTGGTGCGGCTGCAGGAGGCATTCCTCAACGTCGTCACGATGAACCGGCGCAAACGATTCGACTCCAGCACCCCCGACCCGTTCAACGCCTTGCTCTTCACCCTGTTGCACGTGATGGTCGTTTTTCAGCTGCTGACCGGCCTACAACTCTACGTTGTCGGCCTCGAAAGCGGCATCAGCTCGGTCGGCGCCTGGTGGCCCTGGGTCATGCACGTCTCCACCGACTGGACCCAGGTCGTGTTCGGCGGCCTCGGCGGCGTTCGGGTGGCCCACCACATCATGATGTACCCGATCCTCGCCTGGGCGATATTGCATGTCTACTACGAGGTGTGGCGAACCGTGATGTGGAAGGAAGGCGACATCGCCATCTGTTTCGGGGGCTACAAGGATGCCGACGTCACCTATTCCACCGATGCCAAAGCTCACGTCGAAGCCAATGCCGAATCCGGGTAACGTCGCCGTCCTGGGGATGGGCAACATCCTCTACCGCGACGAGGGCGTCGGTGTCTACGCCGTCCATCATCTGCGGGCGGCTTACCGGTTCCGTCCGGAAATCGAGCTCATGGACGGCGCGATGCTCGGCTTCGCGCTCACGGACTACTTCCGTGCCGGTGCCCAGCTGTTGGTATTGGATGCCCTGCTGGCTGACGATCAGCCCGGCGCCGTCTACCGGCTACCCGCCGAGGAACTGTTGCGGCTCGGGCCGGGCACCCAGCCGATGGCCCATGAAGTGGATCCGGTGCAGCAGCTCAAGCTCGCGCAGGCGCTCGGCGACCCGCTCGACCTCGCGCTCATCGGCATCGTCCCCGCCGACACCAGCGGATTCGAGGTGGGTCTCACCCCGCAGCTGCGCTCGGCGTTTCCCGTGTTCATCGAGGCCGTGCTCGCCGACTTGCGGCAGCGGGGCATCCACGCCGACCGCGTCCGGTCCGTATCTCTGGACGAGGTCATCGGCGGGCTGGTCGAGGGAGCGCGATGACCACGCCGACCACCGAGCCGGACCAGGACCGCGAGATAACCGCAGTCCTTCAGCACCACGGCAAAGCCGGTGCCCGCGCCGCGGTGGCCCATCTCTCGGTACTGGGCACGAACAGCGTCATCGGCCTGCGCGACCCGGACGGCCACCTCACTCCCGCCATCGAGTTCCTCGCACTGCCGATGCGCGGCGCCGACCTGCTCGATGAGGTCGGCGGCATCGACGAGAACGCGCCCCGCCTGGTGGCCAACTACCGGAAGGCATTCCCGGATGCGACCGAGCGGCTGATCGCTTTCGGCGCCGATCTGGACGACGTCGAGACTCCCGCGATCGGCTGGCTGCTCCTGGCCTGCGGTCTCGTCCTCTCGCTCGATGAGGCCGACCTCTCCGCAGCCCGCCACACCGGCGGCGGGCTCAAGGTGGACACCATCGTGATAGAGCGGGACGGACGCTACCTGTTCGACGGACGTCGCCTGCTGCGCAGCCTGATGAGCTACCGGATCGCCGACGCGCCCACGACCCTGCTGGCCAACTCGGTCTTCGAGTCCGTCGGCGACTTCGTCGCCGACGCGATCGGACGGCTGCTCCGCGACCAGCCTGCCGACGGTGTCCCCGGTGTCCCCGGTGTCCCCAATGTCATCGTGTGCGCCGGCGACCTTCTGACCGGAAACCAGATCCTGCGCGGCCGCACCCGCACCGGGCTGGCGCGATCGCGCCTACCCGTGCTCTTCCCGGCCGAGTGAACCGGCTACGTGAAGATGATCTGACCGCCCGCGGCCAATTGGTAGAAGTCGCCAACCGTGATGATCTGGTCTTTGACCTGGTCGACGAAGTCTTCCGGGCCGAAACCGAAGAGGTCCACCGACGCTTTGCAGCCATACAGGCCGGCTCCGGTATCGCTGATCATCTCGATGAATTCGGGCACCGACGGGATGTCAAGCTTGGCCATCCGGTTCTCCATCTGGCGCGTCATGAACCCGGCCATCCCCGGCAGCCCACCGATCCAGGTGGGGACGTGCAGGCCAGGATTGCCGACCGAGGCGAGCTTGATGTGCTTCTGCCGGTTCTTGTGAATGGCGTCCAAGCCGAAGAACGTGAAGAACAAATTTGCTTCCATGCCCTCGGCCCGGGCGCCGTTCGCCATGATCAAACCCGGGTAGATACCCTCCAGGGAACCCTGGGAAATGATGATGGAGACTTTTTCGATTTGGTCGTCCATGTGATGTACCGTCCTCTTCGTATGCAGCCGTTGGGTTTAAATGCAACCGACGGGCTTCGGGATACCGGCGATTCTCGCGGCCACCTTTGCCGGCCCCTTCGGGAACAGCTGGTAAAGCTCCTTTATGCCGACGCCGGAGCTTTTGCTGAGCGCGCGCACCGATGGTCCGCTGCCGGTCTGCTCGTATTCATGGCGCATCTGTTTGACAACCTGCCAGTGCTGGTCGGTGAGCGTCGGGACGCCCCATTCCTGGGCGATCTCGGGAGCCATGTCCGCATTCCATTGCTTGGGATCAATGAAGAACCCCTCGTCGTTCACGGTCACCTCGGTGCCCGCGTAAACCTTCGTCGTCATTCACGTCCTCCTCTTTACCGTGGAACGGCTCTTTATCGTGAAACGGTTTCGAATCGCTTGCCGGCGCGCGGCATCCGGCTGGCGATGCCGGGAATGTCGCGGCCGGGCAGCAGTACATTCCAGTACAGCCAGCGAAACGCCAGCTTTCCCAGGTGGTTGAGCCTGGATTCACGAAGCAGTGGCAGCCCCACGCCCAACGGGAAATGTCCGGGAAGTGGCTGGGTGTCATAGTCGAAGTCGATGAGCAGCGCCTTGCGGTCTCCGCTTTCGATGAAGCAGTTCGCGTGACCGTCGAAATGCTCGTCCAGCGGCCGGCCGGCGAGGAACTGCACGATGTTGTGGGTAAGCACATCGCCCTCGAAATGAGTGACCGACCCCGCCTTTGACGTCGGAACGTTGGTCGCGTCGCCGATCGCGAAGATGTTCGGCCGCACCGTCGACTGTAGGGTGCGCTGGTCGGTCAGCACAAAATTCAACTCATCGCCAAGGCCGGCGGAGCGGCCGACGAAGTCGGCCCCGCCTTGCAGCGGAATCACGACCGCGAGGTCGAAGGGGACCGTTCGTTCGTCGTAGGAGATCAGCCGGCCCGCGTCGCCGTCGACCTGTCCGGTGTTGAACTCGGTCACCAGCTCGATGCCCTTGCGCTGCAGCAGATTGCCCAGTTCACGGGCGGCCACCGGCTTGGTGAACGCGCCGTCCAGCGGCGTCACGTAGACCAACTCGACCTGATCCCGGATGCCCCGGCGGCGGAAATACCAGTCGGCGAGGAAGCAGAATTCCAGCGGCGCGACCGGGCATTTGATCGGCATGTCGATGATGCTCACCACGACACGGCCGTGGTCGAAGGCCGACATCGCGGGTTGCAGCGCCGAGGCGCCTTCGAGGTTGTAGAACGGGAAGACGTTCCGCATCCAGCCTGGCCCGGTCATGCCCTCGGTCTCCTCGGGCAGCAGCCTGCTGCCGGTCGCGATGACCAGCAAGTCGTAGTCCAGCACGGTGCCGTCGGTGAGGTGAACCCGGTCGCCGTCGACGTCGACGCGGTCGATATCGCTCTGAACGTAGCGGATCCCGGAACGTAGCTGGCGTTTACGGGATTTGACGATCTCCTCGGGGCGGATCAGCCCGAACGGCACAAACAGCAGCCCGGGCTGATAGACGTGTGCGTCGTCGCGATCCACGACGGTAACGTCGGCATCAGACAGTTTGCGGCGCAACCGGTTTGCGATCAACGTGCCGCCCGTTCCGGCGCCGAGAATGACGATCCGTGTGTTCACACCCTTGAGGATGCCCGGTCACCGGCCCAAATCGCAGAGTCTTTGGTCCCCATCACCGTTGCTCAAGGTCCCCGATCCGGATGCGCTACTGCCCTGCAGCGGGTGGCCATAGGCCCGATCGCGTAAGAGGCGGGCGGCTAGCCGGTCAGTTCCCGGCGCACCACCTTGCCCGCGGGATTGCGCGGAATGATGTCGACGATGTTGATGTCCCTGGGCTGTTCGAAGCGCGATACCCGGTCCTTCAAGTATTCCCGTATCGCCGGCACGTCGATGTCGCTGCCCTGCCGCGGCACCACGAAAGCGGCCAGGCGGTGGCCGAACCGCTCGTCGGGGACACCGACGACCACGTTGTCGGCGATGCCGGGGTGCTTGGCGAGTGCATTCTCCACCGCGCGCGGATAGACGTTCTCTCCGCCGGAGATGATCATGTCGTCTTCGCGACCGACGATGAAGAGCCGGCCCGCGTTGTCCAGATAACCCATGTCGCCCGTGCTGGTCATGCCGTCGACGATGGCTTTGGCCTCCCTGCCCGGCGACCCGCCCGTGTAGGCCCGGCTTGCCAGGTCGCCGCCGACGAAGATGCGGCCGGTGACCCGCGGACCGACGGGCCGGCCCTTCCTGTCGAAGATCCGCACCGGGCAGCCGGCGACCGGTCTGCCGACTGTTTCCGGGGCTTCGCGCAGGTCGGCCGGGGTCGCCAGCGCGCCGATGCCGACCTCGGTGGAGCCGTAGCCGTTGTAGAGGACCTCGCCGTAGGCATCCATGAACCGCTGAGCGAGGGTGGGGTCCAGGCGGTCCCCGCTGGAGATCACCACCCGCAGCTGAGGCACCGGGTTCCGCTCCCGCACGCGGGGCGGTAGGTCCAGGATACGCGCGAGCACGACCGGCACCGCGGTGAACGCATCCGCGCGATGCAGCGAAGCCCGGGCCAGCGCGGCTTCGGCGTCGAAGTGGCGGTGGGTGAGCACCGTGCCGCCGAGTGCCATGGTCAGCATCAGCATGCCGAGCCCCAGACCGTGGAACATCGGCATCGCCACCGAGATCCGCGAACCGGTCCGCAACCGGGTGCGGTCCAGGATGGTCACCCAGACGCCCACCCCCGACCGCAACTGCGGAGTGCGCGGCACGCCTTTGGGCTTCCCGGTGGTGCCCGACGTGAGCAGGATGATCCGTCCGGACGAGGCCACCCTGGGTCGCGGCTCAGCCTTCGGGCTGACCGTCGCGGGGTCAACCAAGACAACCGAAGGGTCGGCGGCACGCACCCGTTCCGCGAACTCGTTGTCGGCGACCATAGTGGTGATCTCGTGGGTGCTCAATGCGGCCGCGAGCGCGTCGATATGGAAATCGGTATTGATCAGGACAACGTCGGCGCCCACCAGTGCAGCGGCGAAGACGCCGGCGACGAACCCGCGTCCGTTGCGGCACATGACCCCCACCGCTTGGCCGTGTCCGACACCGGCGCCGGACAACTCGCGCGCCAGCGATTCCGTTGCCACCTGCAGCTCCCGGTAGCTGAGAACGCCGTCGTCATCGATGATCGCCGCGCGGTTGGGCCATCGAGCCGCCGTGACCGCAAGCAGGGTGCAGGGATTCGTACCGCCCCGGCAGGCCTCGCGGAGCAGGCGGAATGCCGCGGTGGGCGAGAGCGTACCTACCAGCCGCGAGCGCAGCAGCGCCCGGACGGCGGTGGCGGTGACACTCTCGATGACTCTCTCGGTGACATTCTCGGTCGTCATCGGGTGACCTCATAGGCGTCATGGAAGTCGGAGCCGGCGACGAGCCGGCGGTACCACAGCCGGGCAGCGCGATCGGCAGGCCCGGCCAGCAGCACCGATGCCAGCTCGGCGGGCCACAGCCACGGCGGCTCGATCGTGCGCGGCCGGTCGATGACGGCCTTGGCGATTGCGTCGGCGGCTTCGTCGGGCGAGAGGCTGGGAAGCCGGCCGAGGATGGGCGTAGGTTCGATCATCCGGGTGCGGACGAGCGCAAAGTAGACCGTTGTGACGTCCACACCGTCGGCGTGCAGCTCCGGCGCAACGCTGCGCAGCCAGCGGTCGAAAGCCCCCTTGGAGGCCTGGTAGACCCCCCACTGCGGGCCGGGTACGACGCGCACGCCGACACTGGAAACGTTGACGATCTGCCCGCCGCCCTTCTCTCGCATGGCCGGCAGCAGTCCGAGGAGCAGCCGTATCGGCCCGAGATAATTGATGTCGATGGTGCGCTGGAAGTCGTGCGGCCGGTCGTACTGCTGATGCAGCGACCGGCGCAATGACTTGCCGGCATTGCTCACGACGATGTCGACCGCGCCGTGCGCGTCGGTGATGCGATTCGTCAGGGAATCGACAGCGGCCTCGTCGGTGAGATCGGTCGGATAGCCGACGGCGACACCGCCTCCAGCGTTGATCGACGCCGCGACGTCGTGGAGCCTTTCCGCCGACCGGGCGACCATCAGCACGGTAGCTCCCCCGCCGGCCAGCCTGCGCGCGGTCGCCTCGCCGATTCCGTAGGACGCGCCGGTAACAAGAACGGTCTTGCCCGCAACGGCGACGCGCAACTTGTCCGGGTCCGACGCCCGGGCCGGGTTGGCCAACCGCGCTGTCGCCCGATCGAGGACCTGCGCGATCACGTTCATGTTCGCTGCACTCACCTGGATACCCAGAGTACGACTGGATGTCGAGCGCACGGCCCCGGCCTGACCGTGCGCTTCGACCACAGCCAGCAGACCACACCGCCGTCATGGTCCGTGTTCCGGCCCCACGTCAGCCGTCTCTTCGGCACCATCACCCGGTGAGCAGGGTCAATCGCGGAGCATCAGGCGAGACCGTTACTGCCGCAACGCAGCCGGGAGACCCAAGCGCGACGAGTTCCCGGAGACGAGGTTTGGCGTTCACGAAAGATGTTGGCGCCGCAAGGACGTTGGGATAATGCATGGATTCACCCCGCGATGGTCTTTACGAAACCCTCATAAATTCTCATAGATTAATCAGTTTATGCCCTCATCTGGACGGGCATTATTGCGGCATGATCGCACGTCGCATCCTTCGTATGATTGCTCCTGCGGCAGCCGCCGCGGCGGGCCTTGGCGGCTCCGTCGTCGCGCCCGCCCTCCACACTGCACTGGCTCAGCCGTGCCCGGACGTTCAAGTTGTGTTCGCCCGCGGCACCGGTGAGCCCCCCG
>Ga0080006_1126243_pt1 | contig 15212 bp, 16 predicted proteins | sample RS3BMetagenome_FD_69209 | JGI IMG/M metagenome (GOLD analysis project Ga0080006, IMG submission 69209) | Ferric oxide microbial mat and aquatic microbial communities from Rainbow Spring, Yellowstone National Park, USA - RS3B (SPADES... ... | reverse complement strand
AGAGCCTCGTTGTAGCTGTGCCAGTCCCGCTTGTCAGACATGCGAGGGAGATCGTCCTATCGATACAAGCACACTCGAATCAAAATCTTTGGATTATTAACTCAAATCATGCAACACACCATCCTGTTCGAAACGGAGATAACCATCGCCATCCCGCTTCTGAACGGCGGGCTGTGAAGACATTAGCCCAGTTGAAGCGCTGATGATATCGATCTTGAGTTCTGAGCTCGCCACGCCACAGTTCATAAGCCAACAAGCTGCAGCTCATGGCCTTGCTCAGGTATCTGGTCAGGCTTATCCCTAGTCCCTCTGTCTCCTACACCTCCCTCCGCTCGATCGCAGGCTCCCTTGGAGTTGAGCTGAGGAACCTCAAGAGGACATCCTACGGGGCGCTCGAGTTCGACGCATTCGCCAGGTTCGCGTCCGACATGGACCTCTTCGTTGCAGCAGTCGAGCCCCTATCAACAGTCGAGTTCGTGAAGGACCTCAACCTGCCGGCTCCGCACCGGACTGACGAGCAGCTGGTGGAGCAGGCGAGGGAGCTGTTCAACAGGGAGAGGTACTGGGAGAGCCACGAGGTGCTCGAGGCGCTCTGGAGGCGGCTCTCTGGCCCCGAGAAGTCATTCGTCCAGGGCCTCATACTCGTCTGCGCGGCCTTTGTCCACAGCCAGAAGGGGGAGATGGAGGTGGCGCTTGGTGTCCTCAGGCGTGCTGAAAGGCAGCTTTCATGGCGGGAACCCAGCTACCACTCCATAGACGTAGCGTCCCTCAGGAAGGAGGTCGGCTCCATCCTCCAGACTGGCCGCTTCCACAGTTTCACGATATGACTAGCCGAACACTGGCAGGTTGAGAGGATGCGCCTGCTCCGCTATCTGCTTCCTGGAAGCATAGGCCACCGCGTCTGCGGCGAGTGCAATCAGGGAGACAGCCGCCAGAAGCAGCCACGAGGTGTACCCTATGCCTGGCCCCAGCACCACGGCGCCAGCGACGAGAAGAGAGAGGGCCCCTCCAGCCACGAAGCCGGCCCTCACACCTGCGAAGCATACGAGCGAGTCGACAACGAGCAGGGCGCCTAGATACGGAATCGCCATCAGCTCCGCCGAGAACGGGCAGCCTCCAGACGGGCAGGCGTAGAAGGGCGGGAAGACCCAGCCAAGAAGGACTCCCCCGGCCCCGGACGCAAGGTCGAGCGCCGCAGCTGTCCTCCCTATCCAGCCCACTTCACTTCACCGTCAGCCTGTAGTAGCCTGCCTCTATGTTTCTGTTTATGTTCTCCCTCACAAGGTAGAGCCTGTGGATCGGAACTCCACCGCTCGGCTCAAGCCCATACCCCTCCGTCACAGTTAGGATCACCTTCTCCCCTCCCCTGCACACGTGCTCTATCCTCTTCCCTGGCTTGACACCTGTGCTAGCCATCAGCACGTCCTTGGCTGTTGTGCACGTCACTATCCCCCACTCCTCGTCGTCCGGTATCGACTCGAAGCCAACGCTCGGCTTCAGCGGCTCCCCGTACCTCTTGTCGTCGCAGAACATCCTCCTGCACTTCCTGCACCTCCAGACATCAACCACGCCCTGCAAGTAGTTGTCCCTGTTCACGTTCACCATACCGATGAAGACAATCTCGTGGTCGCACGCGCTCAACCCTTCTCACCTCCGCCCCCCTTCTTCATCCTTTTCTCCGTTGCGGCCTCGTAGAGCGGTATCAGCTCAAGTATCAGCCTGTCCACTCTCATCCTCCTCTCGTTTATCTCCCTCACGACAGCCTCCCTCCACTGCCTGTACTGGTTCGAGACAGCGAGCCTCGGGTGAACAGGCACATACGCGCTGCCGTCCCCTGAGAGTATCAGCATCCCCCTGCGTAGCAGCCCCTCCACCTCTCCCCTCCTGGATGTGTCTATCCTGCCCCTCTCGAGTGCCTCCAGATACGCCTCTGCCTCCCCCTCCGTGAGGCCCGCCTCCTCCCTCAGCCTACTGAGCACTGACCCCCTGTCCCTGAGCAAGCTACCGCCACTGGCACGCGCCGTTAAGATAAATCGCTATCCCCAAATAATTCACATTTCTCGATTCATGGCGTGCGAAATTCGCAGTTCCTGGAAGTACCGCATTATATAAGGGGTCGTGTATTAGCGGGAGACAGGTATGAAGATTAAGAACGGCTGGGCCAGCCTTGGTGCTTCACTCGTAGTCATACTTCTTCTCTCAGGCGGGGCCCTCTTCGCCTACGCCACCAAGACTCCCACCCACCCTGCCGGGCACGCACCATCGCCAATGGACGACACAGGAATCTCAAGCACCACAGAGGCATCTTCTCACTCCCACACTGAGAACGAGACAACACACGAGACCTCGTCGGTCAACGAGTCCATCTCCACATCCTCCTCAGTCGTGCAGGAGCAAACAGACCACAGCCAGACCTCTGAGACCACGGAGACAGAGACAGGCAGCAGCGGCCATACCAGCGAGTCTGGCCTTGGCGGCGAGCTCTTCTTCGGCACAGTCTCTGCCCTCTCACTTTCCCCTGCCCCTGGCTATGCAGTCGGCTCCGGCCACGGCGAGATGGGCCTGCACGGCCCGACGCTCACGATTCACATCGAGCTTGACCACATGAACCCGGGAACAAGGTTCTCCCTCTCCCTCGTTGTTAACGGCTCCTCTGTTGACCTGGGTACTTTCAGCACGAGCGACGAGGGTGAAGCGCAGATAGACGCGCAGTACACACTCGCACCAGGCACATACTCGATAGGCTTCATAATTTCAGACATCTCAACGCTCCAGTCACCCTTCACAGTCCTCTCAAGCGACCCGACATACCTCCAGCTTGTTGTCCCGCGCGCATCTCCCTCCTCCTCTTCCACATCATCCCCCACCACGGTTGAGTCGGAGAGGGTCAATCCTGTCACAGTCGGCCAGACCCAGGAGGAGGACATCAACAGCGCTATACAGAGCAAGCTGATACCGGCAGTCATTCACGTGAAGGGAAGCTCGGTCAACTTCACAGTCGTCGACCCTAGCTTCAACCTGTTCGTCGGAAAGCTCCAGAACGGCGGGCTACAGATCACTATCTCTGCTGCAAACGTCACTGGCCCGCGCGTGCTGCTTGTCAACCTGACTAGCGCCCAGTTCCTCAACCTCCACAACGGTACACTTGTCGTGACATTCGACGGCAGCCCTGTCAGGCAGGCATCTTCCGTGCTTCAGGTCCTCTCCCCGTCATCCTCCTCGCCTCTCTTCGTCCTTGTCCAGACCTCAGGAGGCTACCAGCTTCTGATATCGATACCACACTTCTCAACGCACGTCATCCAGATCTTCTCAGTCGCGTTGACTGCAATCTCCAGCTTCCTCTCGGTCGACGGCCCGCTGCTTATCCTCTCCACCCTCGTTGTCACATCCGTCTTCGCGGCTGCCTACGCGAGGCGCCAGAGACCTTTCAGGTAACACTTACCTTTTAATCGGCATGCCAACGAGTCGAACGTCAGGCATGTCAGAGGGCACTGGGTCGGAAGCGCAGAGGATTGTCAAGGTCCTCGACCACCCAGCCAGGAGGAGGATAATAGAGCTCCTTGGAACGAGGGGCCCGCTGCCCTGGAAGGAACTTGCCTCCGAGATAGGCATGGGCACAGGCGCTCTCTACTACCACCTCGACGCACTCGACGGCATAGTTGTGAGGGGGATGGACAAGAAGTACTCGCTCACGAAGACGGGCAGGCTTGTATTCTCCTACCTCCAGACAAACACCTCGCCCACAGCCGTGCAGAACCTGCCTGCCGAGCTTGCGAAGTACGGATGGGGAAGGCGCCTGCTCGAGGGCACCTTCGCCCCCCGCTCACTTGTCAACGCAATCACGGCCACACCCATCCGCTCCGTCGCGTCCCTCGCTCTGATATCGGTGCTCATCCTCTCTCTTCTCGCGCCGCTCGGCTACGGCGTCAGGCTGCTCTTCATCTCACCCTCCGGGGGTACTCTGAGCACTGTCACAAGCTACCTTCTCAGCGTCGCTGCCCTTGTTACGATCTCATACATAGGCTCTGCAATAGCCTTCAAAGCCAGGCCAAACCTCCCTGCGCTCGCTGCCTCGGCCTCTCTGGCCCTCGTGCCAGTCGTGGCATTCTCATCCTCTGTGACACTCCTCAGGTCGGCCGCTGGCCTGTCGATGGACAGGAACATCTTCACAGTCCTCCTTGTCTTCTTCCAGGGGTGGAGCGCCTCACTTCTTGGCGCAGGGATAAGCGTCTCCTCGGGCGTCAGGGTCGAGAAGACGATACTCGTAAGCCTCGCTGTCCTCTACGCCACCATGGTGATCATCTTCGTCCAGGGCGCAGCCGCGTGATCACAGCTTCGTCGTGCCTGGCGAGCTCCAGAGGAACTCGAAGTAGTCCTTTGCGAAGCCAGCAAGGCCATGGTGTGACGCCCATATCGCGAGAGGCGTGCTTCCCTGCTCCGTCCCGCCGAGCAGAAGAATGACCTCCCTCGCGTCAGCCACCAGACCCCCGCCGTACATCGTCTTCCTTGTCCTCACCTCTGCCAACTTTGCCAGCTCCTCAAGCGCCCTCTGCGGCAGTGAGGGTGAGGTAAGGATCAGGCTCTTTACACCCTTCTCCTTCAGCGCCGCAAGTAGAGGCAAAGCCTGTTCCGTGAAGGGCAGGAGCTGGGCAGGAAGTGCGACGAGAAGCTCTGCCCTGCAGTTGAGAAGAAGGTTCTTCACCCTGGACTCTATCTCGCCAAGGCCCCTCATTATCCATATGTCTGGCTTCTCCTGCTCCCCGCTCTTCCTGTATATCCTCATCAGCTCGTCGAGAGCCAACTTCTCCCTCTCCCTCCTCTCTGTCTCCTGCCTGGACCTCAGCTCCTCGAGTGCGCTGTCAGGCGGCTTCGCCGTGTACACAACTGGCCTGCTCCTCTGCGCCTCGACCCACCCCTTCTTCCTGAGCGACTCGAGCGAGTCGTAGACCTTCGAGTACGGTATGCCCGCAGCCCTGCTCACGTCGCTCGCTGTCATCGTCCCTCCACTGAGAAGCGCCACGTACGCCTTCACCTCGCTCCCTGTAAGCCCCAGCTCCTCCAGTGCCGCCCTAGCCTCCTCACCCAGGCTCATCTTCCGCCTCACCCCTGCCTCCAACCTTTAAAGCATACCAGGAAGTGGAGTGAACCATGGGTTCCTGCACCCACGGGGACCTCGAATACATAGGGACGCAGAAGGACGAGGCAGGCGTGAACACTTACTTCAGGTGCAGGGCGTGTGGCTCTGTCGTCGTTGTCACGCCTGGCAGGAATGTCTTCGCAATACCTCCGAGCCGCAATTGAGCCTGTGTATGGCATTCAAAGTGCATTCACTTAATACCCTCTGTGACGTTAAAATGCTTATATGCTGAACGAGCAGCACCAGGCAGCAAGTGTTCATTATGGCGCAGATAGCAGATGTTAGTCTAGAGTTAAAGAAGGAGGTATCGAAGGGTAATTTCATCAGGCAGACGCAGTCCATCTGCCCCGAATGCAACAGGATCCTTCCCGCAATTGTGTTCGAGCGTGACGACAAGGTCTGGATGACGAAGACATGCCCAGAGCATGGCGAGACGGAGGAGCTCTACTTCGGCTCGTACAAGATGTACAGCAAGTTCTCCAGGTACTGGACAGACGGGAAGGGGACCCATGCCGCGAACGTGCCACTCGACGTCTGCTCCTGCCCGGCGAACTGCGGTCTCTGCTCAAACCACCTCTCACACACAGGCCTCTCGAACATAATCATAACTAACAGGTGCGACCTGACGTGCTGGTACTGCTTCTTCTACGTGAAGAAGGGGCTTGAGGGCGCGTACGTCTACGAGCCGACTCTCGAGCAGATAAGGGAGATGGCCCGCTCCCTGAAGGCGGAGAGGCCTGTCGCTGGCAACTCTGTCCAGATAACGGGAGGAGAGCCGACGATAAGGGAGGACCTCCCCACCATAATACGCATCCTGAAGGAGGAGGGGATAGACCACATCCAGCTCAACACAAACGGGATAAACCTGGCTCTCAACCCCTCACTCGCGAAGAGGCTGAAGGAGGCGGGTGTCTCCAACCTCTACATGAGCTTCGACGGTGTGACGCCGAGGACCAACCCGAAGAACCACTGGGAGGCGCCCTACGCCATAGACGCTTGCAGGAAGGCAGGGATAGGTGTGGTCCTTGTCCCAACCGTGATAAAGTCGATAAACGACCACGAGCTTGGCGAGATAATCAGGTTCGGCCAGAGGAACATAGACACAGTCAGGGCTGTCAACTTCCAGCCTGTCTCACTCACGGGCAGGCTCACGAAGTCAGAGAGGCAGAAGTACAGGATAACCATACCTGACTGCATAGAGAGGATAGAGGAGCAGACGAACGGAGAGATACCGACAGACGCCTGGTTCCCTGTTCCGTCATGCTCGCCCGTAACAGGCTTCATAGAGGCATTCACGAAGAAGGAGCAGTACCAGCTATCGATACACTTCGCTTGCGGAGCAGGCACATACACATTCTACGACCAGGACACAAGGAAGCTGATACCGATAACCAACTTCGTCGACATACAGGGGCTAGTCGAGTACCTGGAGGAGAAGTCTGACGAGATATACTCCGGCTCCAACAGGTACGTTGTGGCCGCGAAGGTGCTCACCAGAATATCCAGCTTCGTCAACAAGGAGAAGCAGCCCAAGAGCCTGAGCTTCGCGAAGCTGCTCACAGACGCGCTCGTGAAGCACGACTACTCATCTATCGGGCAGTTCCACCTGAAGAGCATGTTCCTGGGAATGATGCACTTCCAGGATAAATATAATCAGGACGAGGAGAGGCTCCAGAGGTGCGACATACACTACCTCACGCCAGACCTGAGGATAATACCATTCTGCAGCTTCAACGTGATTCCAGAGTGGTACAGGGACCGCATCCAGCAGAAGTACGGCATGCCGATAGAGCAGTGGGAAGCAAAGACGGGCAAGAAGCTGGAGGAAGGGCTGTACAGGGGAACTCTCAGAAGGGGAGGGCACGCGCCTGGCTGCGGTTGCTCCGCCGGCGGGGAGATACCCATCCAGCCGATAACAGGGACGTAGACACTGCCGCCGAAGGCCCAGGGGAACCTCGTGTCCAGCTGCCCTCGCCACTCGCAGCCTTGAGGGCCAGACCTCCTCTGCCAGCGCCTCTGCAGGAATGAGACCCAGGCGCCCTAGGCACGGGAGCGCTCCAACCATGGTGAAATACGCCCCAAAATTTATCCGTAACCGCGAAAGAGGGGGTCCAAGCGATTTTTTGAAAGCGCTTGAAATATCCGGCCTCACGAAGGTCTACTCAGGATTCAGGGCAGTCGACTCGATAAGCTTCGAGGTCGAAGAGGGCGAGGTCTTCGGTCTCCTCGGGCCAAACGGCGCCGGCAAGACAACAACGATAAAGACAGTCGTCACAATCTCGAGGCCCACCTCAGGAAGGGTCGTTGTGTTCGGAATCGACGCTGTGGAGAGGCCAGACGCTGTTAGGGAGATGGTTGGTTACGTGCCTCAGGCAGTTTCAGTCGACGGCGACCTGACAGGCTACGAGAACCTGCTCATCTTCTCGAAGCTCTCTTACGTCAGCAAGAGGGGAAGGGACGAGAGGATCGCATTCGCACTCAGGTACATGGGGCTCGAGGAAAGGGCGGGCGAGCTGGTGAAGCACTACAGCGGGGGCATGATGAGGAGGCTAGAGATAGCCCAGGCTCTGGTGAACAGGCCCAGGCTCCTCATCCTTGACGAGCCGAGCATAGGGCTCGACCCTGCCTCAAAGAGGCAGATGTGGAGCTACCTCAAGAGGATGAACAGGGAGATGGGCACTACTGTGCTCCTCACAACGCACGACATGGCGGAGGCTGACGAGCTTTGCGACAGGATAGCGATAATGAACGAGGGGAGGATAGCAGTGACAGGGAGCCCGTCAGGACTGAAGGCAGCCATCGGCGGTGACGTCGTTTCCCTGACGCTTGACGGGGACGGCATGCAGCTCACAGGCATACCTGAGGAGATCGGGAGCGTTGTGGGGAGGGACGGGCCTGTGGTGAAGATCGCGACGAGAGATGCCAGCAGGGCGATACCCAAACTTATACAGTACCTTCACGAGCACGGCGTGGCCGTCTCTTCAGTCTCCTTCGACCGTCCCTCGCTCGACGATGTCTTCCTCAGGTACGCGAAGAAGACGTTCGAGGAGGGCGAGGGGTACAGGGAGGCCAGAATGGCAAGGAGGGTCTTCGCGAGGAGGTCAAGGTGAGGCATGGCGTGAGACCCCTCAGGTTCGTGATGAGCAGCCTCACAGTGGCAGAGATGGAGGCCAGGAAGATAAGGCACGACTCCTCCGAGCTCTGGACGAGGGCTGTCCAGCCTGCCCTCTGGCTCCTTGTCTTCGGGGAGGTGTTCAACCAGATAAGGGGGCTCGCGCCGGGGGGTATGCCATACATCGAGTTCATAGCTCCAGGGGTCCTCGCACAGTCAGTCCTCTTCATCTCTATATTCTACGGCATCACGATCGTCTGGGAGAGGGACGTTGGGCTCCTCACCAAGCTTCTCTCCACCCCGTCTCCCAGGTCCTCGATAGTTGTTGGCAAGGCACTCGCAGCTGGCGTAAGGGGCATCTTTCAGGCAGTAATGATATTCGCTCTTGCCCTTGTCATAAACGTCAACCTGAGGCTCGACCCCCTCGACATAGCCCTTGTCTTCGTTGTGATCGTCCTCTTCGCGATGTGCTTCTCGAGCCTCTCGATGACACTTGCGTCTGTTCTGAAGACGAGGGAGAGGATGATGGGCATAGGGCAGGCGATAACGATGCCTCTCTTCTTTGCCAGCAATGCCATCTACCCGATTCAGCTCATGCCCCAGTGGCTGAGGTACATCGCAGTGCTGAACCCACTGAGCTACGTCGTGGATGCCATGCGCTCGATGCTCCTCACAGGAGACTACTCTGGTCTTCCACTGGACATGCTTGCAATCGCGCTTGCAACGCTCCTCTTCATAACGACGGCCTCCGTCATGCTGAAGAGGCTAATAGAGTGACAGGGGTCAGGGTAGAATCAGTGTTGCCCGTCGCTCTAGCCATCTGCTTATGAAATCAGCTATGGCATTATAAAGGGTCACCATTATGATGGTGGCGTGTTTAAATTCAATACGCCAACGTAATGGTTACTCTTCATATAGTATGAGCCAAGATTGTACCGAACTTGATAGGAAACGAAACAATCGTCATCCAGTCTTATTGTTTGCATGTCTTTGTGCCCTTATTGTATTCAGGTCTGCGATAAATTTGTCAAACGTCTCTAGATGACTGCTCTTCCGTAAGAGCTGGCAAATATCTGGCTCGCGAAGGTCGTAGAGGAAGCTCAGCAGATTCCTCCCCCCGCCGAGGCGTAGATTCTCGCCATCGCCCTCAGCTGCGCCCTGCTTAACTCTGCGCTCGGGGAGGAGAGTGCCCTGACAGCAACTGTGTCAGTGCTCCCTTCCTCTCCGCCGACGAACTCGAGCACCTGACCAAGAGGCTCGCCTCGCGCAGAGCACAGGCTGGCCAGGAAAGATGTCTGAGCGTCAGGCCCTGGCAGCGTCACCCTCCTTCCAAGCTCCTCCAGAGTCTCCACAAGCAGAGGCCTGACCTTCATCCTCTGCGTCGCCCCGGGTAGTGATGGGCTGTCAGTATCCTTCACCGAAATGTACGCCCCGACCGCCTCCACGAACCCGCCTCTTGCGCGTATCACGACCGTGTCGAACTGCGCCGCCGCAAGGGAGACGGGCCAGTCCTCCTCCTCGACCTTCTCCCTCTCGAACCTCAGTGAAAAGCGCTCGCAGACCTGCGCCGAGTCGAGCGGGAGGAGGTACGCGCCGAGAGGAGCCAGAGCACTCGAGAGCCTCCTCATCCTTCCAAGCAGCGCGGACTCTGCCCCAAACCTGAAGAGAGAGGAATGCTCCAGCGCTAGGTAGACAGCTGCCCGTTCGCACGACCTGACCACGATTGTGTCCTGAATGCCTGAAAGAAGGCTGGTGAGCGTCCCACGCGACTGCTTCACCTCTGCCACTGCGACCCACATGAACGGGAGAACGCTCCTCCTGACAAGGATAGAGCCTGCCACGGGCACGACACGCGAGAAGAGGGAGGAGCAAGCAATTGAGCGGTGGAAGAAAGCCAGCATCGCAAGTGAGACGAACAGGAGGACCGAGTAAGTGCCCCCTTCGGCAAGTGCAACCAAGGCCATAACGAGTAACAGGGAGCCGGCAAGCCTGCTCCTCTGAACCCTCCTCAGCATGCTCCGCCTTCCCTCACCCTCCTCCCTGGGGTGCCTCCTGCCACCGCCCAGCCCCCTCAGCTTCAGCGCGAAGTAGACGGCTATCAGAAGCGCGACTGCCCAGGCTGAGTAGGCTACAGCGAGTAGAAGCAGCATGAAGAGGCCCGCGTTCAGGAGCCAGCCCATCAGTGTATCCCGTCCTCACGTATTGTGAAGTACCCGAACCTGGAATAGTCTGCCATCGCAGGGTGCCTTTGGACCCAGACCTTCCTCGAGCTCTCCTCCTCGTCCTCCGGGTTCACAGCCTCAGCTCCCTCTCCCCTGTTTGCGCCGTGATGCGTCAGCTCGAAGCTGAACTTCGCCTCGTGCCCGAGTATCGTCCCGCCGAAAGGCCTCCTCTCCCACGCATGGATCGGGTTCACCGTCACGTGGCTTGTCGCAAGGACAGCGAGCTCGAACTCAACGCACAGCCTCTGCGCGTTCATCAGTATCATTGCGAGGGACGAGCTCCTTGCAGGGAGGTCGGCCGTGCCTGCGAAGACAGACTTCAGGGGCGCAGATATCGAGTCGTAGACTATCAGCCTCGCGTCCGCCTCCTTCGCTATGTAGTGGAGCGGGGACGGGTACACTGGAGCGCGCTTCAGCCTGAGCTCCACCCTGCCGTTCTCAGAGACCGCTATCACGCCGTCCACGCCGTGCAGCGCGAGAAGGTCTGTTATCTCAGGCACCTGCAGGTATATCACACGAGGCCCTTCCCCCTCCTCCATCCTGACTGCAACCTCCGGCGAGAGTATGTCGACGACCTCGCTGAGCTGTGACTCGAGGTATGAGACGCCAGCCCGGCTCAGGGCTGCGGATATCAGTGTCGAGAGCTGGCTCCTTGTCACTCCCCCCTTTCTTTTCGGCTGCCTCGGCTCCCTCTCCATCACCGCCTCGACCACACGCACGTCCCTCCCGAACCTCTTCGAGAGAGCAGGCCCCCAGTACGGCAGGAGGTAGTTCCTGTAGGACTGCTCAGTATCCACCACGATTGCGCTCTTGCCCTCGCAGACGGCCGAGAAGGCTGTCTGGAGCGAGAGGATGCTCTTTCCGAGCGCCTTCTCACCGAAGACCTGCGTTATCGTGCCAGTCGGTAGCCCGCCGTCGGAGAGTGCATCCAGTGCCTTACAGTGAGTCGCCAGCCTCTCCATTCTCCCTCAGCCTCCTGAGCTCGAGCTCGCCAAGCTGCGTGAGCTTCAGAGCCGCAAGGTTGCCGCCCGCCCCCCTCTCCTCCTTCATCCTGACGACGAGCTGCTCACCGATGAGCCTGTCGAGAGCCTCGAGCACTTCGTCCCTGTCGTACCTCGCAGAGAGCCACGCGGCGACAGACGCCTTAGTGGCCATGGAGCTTGAAGCTATCGTCTCGAGCAGCTCCAGTGTCAGCCCCGCCGGTGGCTCGCCCTTCTCCACCCTTGCTGCCACACTTCCCCTCGCCGGCTCGAACCTCCTCGGGAAGAAGGGGGCCGAGGAGCCGAAAGAGACACGCTGGAGGACGAACGCGCCAGGGAGGATCCTCTCCCTCCCCTCCTGGTTCCACACTGAGCTGGATATCAGCCGAACAGCGCACTCCCCCGCCACCCTCTCGTCCACCTCTGCCTCGAGCTCCGTAGCCAGAACCTTCCCGATGCAGCTCGAGATGAGACAGCTCTGAAGCATTCTGGAGTGGCCCGCGTATCTGTTTCTCCTGAAGAGCCTGTGCGCGTCCGAGACAATTACTGCTGTCCCTGCCCTTCGCTCCCACCTCCTTGAAAGGGAGAGGAGCTTCGCGAGTACAAGGGCAGCCTCGACCTCGCCCAGCCGCGGAGGGGAGGAGCTGAAGTGTATCACAGCGCCCCCCTCGAGAACCTTCTCGAGTGCTCCCTCCTCCCCAGAGGCGTCTACACCGTGGACGCCAGCGAGCCAGCCCTCGACCTCCTGCTTCTCAGTGGCCCTGTGGCCAGAGACTGTCCCGACTGCGTCGAAGATTGCGCTCGGGCTGACGAAGCCCTCCTCTGCAGCGATCGTCGAGAGCGCCGACTCGAGTATCGACTCCTGGGCTGCGGGCAGGCAGAAGAAGGTTGAAAGGGCCGAGGCGACAATCTGGCAGTGAAACCATGGGTCCTTCTCCTCGACCTTCAGTGCGTCCCTCATTACGGAGCTGGAGTCGACCGTCCTCACGTACCCAGAGAGCTCCCTTGCTGCCCGCCCGGAGAGGTCTAGATAGATGACATCTCCGCCCGACAGCTTCAGGGCCGAGCCGACGAGCAGCGCCATCGTCTCCGCGCCCCTGCCCAGCACAGCAACCCCTCCACCGAGGTCCTCTGAGTTCAGCACGACCCTCCCACCCATGGCTGTGAAACCCAGCCAGACCTCTTCCAGCTTTGCGCCCATCGCGGACGACGGCCCTCCCCGAATTAAAGGAGGTTGCTCACCTGAGGTCCTGACCAGAGGTCAGTCGGTCACGGTGCACGCTGGAGTACGTCTTTTGGAGCAGTCGAGACGTGAGGTCGCCAGTCCAGATGCTTGACTGTGATCTCAGGCGTGCTGCCGATATAGGTCCAGCCCGTGCTCCTGTACGAGACTGTGCAACTTCGAAAGCGCCTCCCTCACCTCTCCGATCGAATAGCCAGGCTTGAGCTCCCTCACAAGCCCAACTATCCTTTCGTCAGGCGTATTCCTGTTGTATCTCCTGACAAGTGCGAGTGTAGCCATCAGCTCGAGCTCGCGTTTCCCGAATCTCGAGACCTCCCTGATGTACCGTCTTGCTTTGTCCGACAGCTCAATTCTTTCCTCATCGACAGCGTCCAGCTCGTAGTACTCACGCGCTAGGTCTGTGGAGTAAGGGCCGTGGAAGTACAGGCTGTAATCGAAGCTTATCGTCCCCTTCAGCTCAGGATGGCACTGCAGGAGGTACACTGCCTTCTGAGCTGCAAGTCTCCTGTCGAGCGACTTCTCTATGCCATCCGCGTCTATATTGCACCGGGATAGCAGCCACTTCAGTTTCGCCCTTCTGTTCCCTGCGAGAGAACGTCACCCTGTCTGTTCACCTTGAGCCCATCTTTAAGCACAACCTGTCCTTCCCAAAATCTCCCATCCTCATCCGAACTCACATGAATGGCGCCGACCGCCGAAGCACAATGAGGGTCTGCTTCACACCTCTGTGTTCAGCTTGTTCACACCCATCGGCGCACCAAACATCACACGGCTGAGAGGAGCTTCTGCGACCAGCATTTATCTATCGAGATCGTCGAGTGCGGCCCGGTTGAGGAAGAGGGAGCCGCTCGACATATACACGGATATACTCGCGAACCTCATAGAGGGCCCGAAGGGGCCGACACGCCTTGCACAGGCATGCAACATAAACTACGGCAGGCTTGCAGGCTTCACTGACGCGCTCCTTGAGAAGGGCCTGATACGGAGAGAGCCAAGGGATGGGCAGGAGGTCTTCGCTGCTACTGAGGAGGGGTACAGGGTCTACGCGCTCTGGTCTGAGCTGCGGAAGAGGCTCCCGCTCTGACTTACCTCAGGTCAGTACCCCTTTTATACTGTCAAGCTTTCGTACGCGAAATATGCCCGAAGACGAGGGCCCAAGCCCCATAACACTCGTCCATCAGACCAACGAGATGCTCCTGCGGCAGGTCGAGGATGTCAGCGCCAGGATACGCTCCCTCTCCGTGGCCACAGCAGTCGTGAGCGGCCTCCTGGGGGCTGCCTACGCCTTCCAGCTCGCCCTGCCGTTCATGGGCGTCACCGCTGTCACTGTCAGCGCAAACGACCCTGCCTTCATGGCTGCTGTCCTTGGCCTCCTCCTGCTCGACATGCTCTGGCTATACGTGATACTGAAGAACTACATCTACATCAGCAGGCTCGGAAGGCATGTGAAGGATGTGAGGCGGGCGGAAGAGGAGCTGATGAGGAAGCACGGCCTTGAGCCGCCGGGCGAGGCGTAGAGTGCAGCACCAGGTTGGCAGCACGCCCTGTTGAGGAGCCATCGAATGCGACTCACATACGGCAGTCCAATGTCGAGGGCCACATGGCCGCATTGGATTCCGTGCGACCCGGGAACCCCCTCACCTGCCGAAGAGTTAGCAAATAACACTATCTTCCTTATCACATGAAGATAGCCGCTGACGGACACATGACGAATGTGTCCGGAGGGCTAACTCTGTGCCCTCTTGCCCCATCTCCCCGGCTGGTGTGGCCGTTTGGATGGACCCTGCCCGCTCGCCCGATTGTTGTTTTGATTGTGTTAAATTCCTATAAGAAGAGTGGCCTAACCCCATCCGAGATGAGGTTATAGCGGGTGGTGCTGTGAGCAGCTCTGTTATCTTCCCTCCTCCATTATTATCATCTCCATCACTCTTCCATTCCATCGGTTCGCGATGGAGCAAAGTCTGGATTTGAGGAAGATAACCATAATAATACCTTATGCAACTGTTCCACATCTTTCTTTCCTGCTTCGTCCTCGGGAGGCAGTCAAGCACCGGAGCCTCTCCATACCCAAGTGCCCTCCTCGCTATGACAAATGAAGCGAGCTGGTGCCTGTTGAACCCTCCGTAACGCTTCCCGTACTTGACGATTGCAACCTTGCTTGTGTGCAGTGGGTTGACCTCCACCGAAAGCATACCCATCTTCAGAGCATGGAGCCTTACCGTCTTGAGCATCTTCCTCTTCATGAAGTTTGAGAGCTTGAAGTTTGTCCTCGGACTGAAGTCGTACGCACCATTGAACCTCAGCCTCTCCACAGCCACGGCGCTGCACCCATGTGTATACATGCACCACCTGAGCATCCTGTTCACAGTGTCCTCCAGCACCCACTTCCTCCTGTTCTTTGATGCAGTGATGAGACGGTTGTCCCTGAAGAAACGCGTAGCCACAAGGTTCCCGTCCTCAGACACCACTGTGCATGCCATTCCTTCAGGGTTGACGTCTATTCCAGCAAGCCTCCTAC
>Ga0080006_1266491_pt1 | contig 15219 bp, 17 predicted proteins | sample RS3BMetagenome_FD_69209 | JGI IMG/M metagenome (GOLD analysis project Ga0080006, IMG submission 69209) | Ferric oxide microbial mat and aquatic microbial communities from Rainbow Spring, Yellowstone National Park, USA - RS3B (SPADES... ... | reverse complement strand
GAGTAGTAGGTTTGGTCGAGGAAGGGACCGCTGGGCAGACTGTCCCACTTGTCGATCGCGGAGAGTTCAGCGCAGCGGGCGCGCTTTTCGAAGGTGACGTTAGAGGCGGTGGCGTCATTCTGATGCGATTTGTCGTTGCAGCCGGCGACGAGTGGAGCTGCGAGGAGAAGCAAAAGACTTGCGCGCATTGAGTGGCTCCGTGATTTTAGATGCTGGTCTAATGCAAGCGTGAAGCAGTTGGTGTGAGGGTGCTGAATTGGAAGCTGGGAGCTAGTCCTTCGATCGAAAATCCTCAACAACGGTCCGCTAGGCATGTCTTTGGTTCGCCGCATCCTTCGATCCTTAGCCGCCAAGTCGATGCGACGCGCTCCCCTGGTGTATTTCTGGCCTTAAACTAAGTGTATTCCTGCTCTTGCTTGTCCCGTGCCTGAGATTTTGGATGGGTGAAGCGAAGAACCTTGCCGCTTCGAACAAAATGCGGATTCTTCGCTTCGCCCATAATGGCAAGCTTTGGTTCAGTCCCGCCTAAAGGCCTTTTTTTACGAGGAAGGTGATGAGGTCTTTGACTCGGTTGGAGTAGCCCCACTCGTTGTCATACCAGCTGATGACCTTGCCGGTATTGGAGCCCACGACCTTAGTGAGTTTGGAGTCGAAGATGCTGGAGAGGGGATTTCCCTTGAAGTCGGAGGAGACGAGCTCTTCGTCGGTGTAGCCGAGGATGCCCTTGAGCGAGCCTTCGGAGGCTGTCTTGATGGCCTCGTTGATGCTGGCTTCGGTAATGGGCTTTTCGGAGACGAAGGTGAGGTCGACGACCGAGACGTTGGGGGTGGGGACGCGGATGGCGAAGCCGTCGAGTTTGCCGGCCATCTCTGGGACGACGAGCTTGAGAGCCTTGGCGGCTCCGGTGCTGGACGGGATCATGCTGAGCGCGGCGGCGCGGGCGCGACGGAGGTCCTTGTGCGGGGTGTCGAGGATGACCTGGTCGTTGGTATAGCTGTGGATGGTGGTCATGATGCCGGAGGCGATGCCGAAGGTGTCGTTGAGGACCTTGACGACTGGGGCGAGGCAGTTGGTCGTGCAACTCGCGTTGGAGATGACGTTGTGCTTGGCGGCGTCGTATTTGCCGTCGTTGACGCCGAGAACGATGGTGATGTCCTCGTTGGTGGCGGGGGCGGAGATGATGACTTTCTTGACTGTCGACCCGAGGTGGGCTTTGGCCTTCTCGGCGTCGGTGAAGAAGCCGGTAGATTCGACGACGATCTGCGCGCCGACGGAGGCCCAGTCGAGCTTGGCAGGGTCGCGCTCGGCGAAGACCTTGATTTGCTTGCCGTCGACGGCGATGAAGTCGGCTCCGTGGGTGATCTCCTGCTTGAGGTTGCCGAGGATGGAGTCGTACTTGAGCAGGTGCGCCAGGGTGGCGGGGGTGGTGAGATCGTTGACTGCGACGAATTCGATTTCTGGATTGCCGAGAGCGGTGCGGAAGACGTTACGTCCGATGCGGCCGAAGCCGTTGATGCCTACCTTTACTGCCATGATTGTCCGTGCTCCTGTCTGGTTGATGCGAGGTGATTGTTAACTTGTTGAAAACGCTTGAGAGCGCGGCAAAACCGGCTACGCTCCATCAAGCCGGATGCTACCACCGGGGCAGGGGAGGCGCAAATGGTTGTCGGGTGGGACGAGTCATTTGGTTGATAAGAGACACGAGCGGTCGAGGTATCGCTGGAGGTGCATGGATTTGCGGGCGGCTTCCGCGCTGTGTTACAAGCGTTTGTATGCGCGATGTGCGCGACTGGATAAGCGAAAAGATGAGACGACGCCCTAGACGTGGCCCCAATGATTCGGAGTCCACGGGAAAGAGTGGGCAGGAGCTGCCCTCGAACCAGCAGGCCCCCCTGAGACCAACCTACCCGGAGGCACCGCCGGTGCGGACCCCGGATGAGGCTTTTGTTAAAGCGCAGCCTGAGCGATATGCCGGCGCTACTGCGGCGACCCCGGAGCCGCCGACTGGAGAGATCTCAACGCCGCATGGCGGCAAAGAGCCAGATCAGCCGGCGCAGATTACTGCCCCGGCTGAGCATAAGGCTGAGCCTCAGATGGTAATGGAGACGCAGCCGGAGTCCCTCGGGACGCCGCCTGCGGAGCTGACAGCCACGAAGTCTCCAAAGGGCTATGTGGTACTCGCGATTGGTTTGCCGGGTTCCGGCAAGACCACTTGGTACAAGCGCCGCGGTGTGACTCCGCTATCGAGCGACCTGTTGCGGACGCTGCTGTTCGACGACATCACCGAGCAACGCTATCAGGGGCTGGTGTTTTCAACGCTGCGAAGCCTGTTGCGGGCGCGTTTGATCGCGAAGATGCCCTGGAACTATGTGGATGCGACGAACCTATCACCGCACGAGCGCAGGCAGTGGATCAAGATGGCCAAGAGCTTCGGGTATGAGGTGCAGGCGGTCTTTTTCGATGTGCCGCTGGCTGTGTGTCTCGAGCGGAACTCCAAGCGCGACCGTCAGGTCACCGACGAAGTCATGCACAAAATGGCGGAACGCCTTAAGCCCCCAACTTTCAAAGAGGGGTTTGAGAAGATCACGGTGGTCCGCGTCAAGGGACATCCGGGTTCGACGGGCGAGACGGCTGCAGTGGAAGCGGCGGAGTAGTGTGAAACGTTAGAGTAGGGAGATGCCCACAGTCGGCGTCGAGTTTGTGCAGGTGAACTATATGCTGCCTCAGGCTGCGGGCGAGCAAGCCGGGCGCACTCTACTCCACAATGTCTCTCTGCAATTTGAATCAGGGACAACAACTGCACTGCTTGGGCGAAGCGGGTCAGGCAAGACGACACTGCTGCGCATGGTCAACCGGCTGGCGGAACCGACCTCGGGCGAGGTGCTGATCTCCGGAAAAAGCGTTCGGTCCGGCGACGTGGTCGCATTGCGGCGAGGCATAGGATACGTCATCCAGGAGACGGGGTTGTTTCCGCACATGACGGTGGAGCGGAATGCGGGCATGGCTTTGGAACTGGCGGGCAGGCCGAAGGCAGAGATCGCGGCTCGGGTGCGCGAGGTGCTTGGACTTGCTGGCTTGGACTACGAGCAGCTCAGCAGACGATACCCCTGGCAGCTTTCGGGCGGTCAGCGGCAGAGAGTAGGGCTAGCGAGAGCGCTGGCTACCAATCCGGAGGTGCTCTTGATGGACGAACCGTTCGGGGCGCTTGATCCTCTGACCAGGGGAGAGATGCAGACGATGTTGCGCGGCCTACTGGGGCAGGTTCGCAAGACTGTGGTTCTGGTAACGCACGATTTGGAGGAGGCGTTATATCTGTCCACTCGGGTCGTTTTCCTGTCCGATGGCACGGTCGTGGCGGATATGGGAGCCGAAGATGTTCTGAAGTCAGAAAACACTCATGTAAGGGATTATGTCCGGGCCGTACGGCATTGGAATTCTGCATGATCGGCTTCCTGCGAGTACATGGCTTTGAGATCGGGCGATTGACGTTAGAGCACCTGTGGCTGACTGTGTTGGCAATGCTCCTGGCGGCTGGTATTGGTCTGCCGCTGGGGATACTTTTGACCCGCAGGCAGCGTTGGGCGAAGCCTGTGATCGGGCTGGCCAACGTGCTGCAGACGATTCCGAGCCTTGCTTTGTTCGGGCTGCTGCTGCCAGTGCCGTGGCTGGGTGAGAATGCGGCCAGATTGGCGATTCTGGCGCTTACGTGCTACGCTCTGCTGCCGATTCTGCGAAACACGTATGCCGGGATCGGAAGCGTTGACCCTGCGTTGGTTGATGTGGCGAATGCAATGGGAATGAACAATATGCAGATGCTTTGGAAGGTAGAACTTCCGATGGCGGCGAGCGTGATTCTGGCAGGTCTTCGTACGGCGACGGTGACCTGTGTGGGGGTGGCTACGATTGCTGCGGCGATTGGCGCGGGTGGTCTGGGGGAGCTTATCTTTCGGGGGGTGGCGAGCGTGGATAATGGGCTGGTGCTGGCCGGGGCGATTCCCGCTGCTTTGCTGGCACTGATTGCGGATGCTGGATTGGGGCTGCTCGAAAAGCGGATGGCCGTGAGGCGAGTGTGATGGTGTACCCCTCCCCCACATATGTCGCAAAATCTTCTAAAAAGGCCGCTTACGGTCGGACCTCGACATGACGGCACGACATCGAAGGTATGGGTTGCGGGAGTCTGGGCGCTTGCCGTGGGGGTGGTGCGGGAGTGGTGTTTGTCAAGCACGGCGGTATGCCGCGACCGGTTTGGCGCGGGCACTCCTGCTTTTCGCTCTGCTGATCGGATGCCAGTCGCTGCAGGGATGTGCGCCTCCGCGATCTTCACGAATTACGATTGGAGCGAAGAACTTTACCGAGCAGGTGGTGCTTGGGGAACTGCTGGCGCAGGAAATCGAGGCGGTGACGGGACAGCCAGTGGCGCGAAGGTTCTATCTTGCAGGGAGCTATCTATGCCAGCAGGCGCTGGTGAGCGGGCGCATCGATGGATATGTGGAGTACACCGGCACGGCGCTGACAGCGATTCTGAAGCAGCCTCTGCCGCCAGTCGGACAGCGGGATGAGGCCAACGTATTTCGGACGGTGAGCGCGTTGTATGCTTCGCGGTACAAGGTGAAGGTCGGCCCGGCGCTGGGGTTCGATGACACATTTGCGATGGTGATGCGGGGAGAGGACGCTCGGCGGCTGGGAGTGAAGACGATCTCGGATGCGGTGAGATTCTCGCCGCAGTGGCGGCTGGGGGTAGGGTACGAGTTTGAAGAGCGTCCGGACGGGCTGCATGGCCTGGAGGCGGCCTATGGGTTGCGGTTCGCTGGGGCTCCGCGAACGATGGATCTGGGGTTGCTGTACCGCGCGCTGGAAGGCAGACAGGTGGATATGGTGGCGGGGAATTCGACCGATGGGCCGATACGAGCCTTGGGATTGGTAGCGCTGGTCGACGACAAGCACTACTTTCCGCCCTATGATGCGGTGCCGCTGGTGAGGGAGGACTCGCTGCAGATGCACCCGGGAATTGGGACTGCAATGGAGCGGCTTGCGGGTAAGGTCAATGCGGATGAGATGCAGCGGATGAACGATGCGGTTGACGGGCAGCATCGGGATGTAGGCGAGGTAGTAAGGGAGTTTCGGAAGAGGAAGAAGCTTTGAGATTGAAGATGTGATTTAGAGTGCGGGGTGGTTTCAGTGGTGCAGCGAATGCGGATTTTTCTCTAGTGGCATTGGTGTTGGTGAGCGAGAAGACCGTCGTGCTTCGGACGATGCACATCTCAAAATCGAGATATGGGCATCCGGATTGTGGCTGGCGCAGATTTTTGTGCTCGTTTGGGTAGAGAAAGGGAGGTATTCCGATGGTAGAGCCTTGGTTACGGGGGACATTGGGGGAGGTGGATGCGGTGAAGCGACAGGTACTTCACGCGCTGGAATTGGCGGGTGAGGATGTGGAGCACTGGTGTGCTGGACTGAGCGATGTTGAGATGGATGCGCGGCCGTATGGACTTACTCCAGTGGCGTTTCATCTGCGACACATCGCGCGAAGCTTAGATAGGCTGCTGACCTATGTGGAGGGAAAAAGCTTGTCGGAGGCGCAGATGGCGGCACTTGCTGGTGAGATGGAGAGTCGTACGAGTGCTGCTGAGTTGTTGGCAGAGTTCCGCAATGGGCTAGAGGATGCGCGGCAGAGGACGACGGAGATTCCAAAGAACGCCTATGAGGAGGCACGTGGCGTGGGACGGGCGATGCTGCCGAGTACAGTGGGTGGGCTGATGGTCCATTGCGCGGACCACACGCAGCGGCATGTGGGGCAGGCGGTGACTACGGCCAAGGTGGTGCTGGCTCAAACCCGCCATCATTCCCGACCGCAGACGCCGTCTTCTGCGGAGGCGGTGAGTCGTCCGCCACTTTGACAGAAGCCACGTCTGGTTCGCTGTTTTGTGCTGGATCTGGGTACTCTTCGGATGTTGAAATTGGTGGACGCGGTAGGGATCGAACCTACGACCAGTCGATTAAGAGTCGAATGCTCTACCAACTGAGCTACGCGTCCTTGTTTTTTTTCTCCTGGGAGGAGGTCGCTGAGAGCCTTTGGCGGGGTCTACTGCTTGCCTGACTGCGATCGAGCGACTTGTTAAAGATAACACAGCTTGCAGCGCGCGATCGGCACGGCAAGCTGCGGGTTAGCCGACAAAATCCACGGTGGCTTTGTACGGGATGATGCCCCGATCGAAGCCCATTGCGAGAAGCTTGCGAATGGCTTCTTTTCCATCTTCGCCATAGTTGAGAGTGCGTTCGTTGACATACATGCCGACGAAACGATTGGCCAGCGCCGGGTCGAGATCGCGGGCAAACTGCATGGCGTAGGCGAGCGCCTCGTCGCGGTGATCGAGGGCGTGCTGGATGCTGTCGCGCAGAGCGTTGGTCGTGGTCAAGAGGGTTTCTTTGCCGAGAGAGCGGCGGATTGCATTGCCTCCGAGGGGAAGCGGAAGGCCGGTCTGCTCGCGCCACCACTGACCGAGATCGAGCAGTTTGACGAGGCCGTCCTTGGCGTAAGTGAGTTGCCCCTCGTGGATGATGAGGCCGGCGTCGAACTCTCCCGCGTTCACGGCCGGGATGATCTTGTCGAATGGAACCACGGCGGTTTCGATATCGGGTGCGAAGAGTTTGAGGGTGAGATAGGCGGTGGTCAGGGTTCCGGGAATGGCGATGCGAGTCTTCCTGACCTCGTCCAGGGTGAACTTACGGCTGGCCACGATCATGGGGCCATAGCCTTCGCCGACGCTGCCGCCACAGGCCATCAAGGTGTACTTCTCCTGCAGGTACGGGTAGGCGTGGAAGGAGATCGCAGTGACATCGTAGAAAGCTTCATTGATCGCGCGATGGTTGAGCGTCTCAATGTCGGTGAGGGTGTGGGTGAACTTGAAGCCGGGCACGCGAACCTTGTTGGTGGCCAGACCGTAGAACATGAACGCGTCATCGGAGTCGGGGCTGTGGGCGATGCTGATCTCTTGAATTGCTGGAGTTGCGGTTGTCATGGCGCGCTGTTCCCCTGGGTTGGGTTACTCGGATTAGTGGATGTGCGAATCCGGTTCTTTACTACGTTGATAAATATGATGCTCAGGGCTTTCAAATAGACGTGGGCTCCCGCCAAGGCGTTGGTGCGGGATCTTCAGCTTCAAGACTGCCGACGGCGTTGCAGCGTGCTGAAGATCGCGGCGGCGGCTGTGATCTTGATGAGTTCTCCGGGTAGGAACGGGGCAACCGCGAGCGGCCAAATGGAGGCGGCGCTGAGATGGAGGAGGTGGGCAAGCCAAAATGCGCCGAGGGCAAATATGGGAACGCTGGCGACGATCGATGCGACCAGGGCGGCGCGGAAGTTCGATGTAACGCGTTGAAGTGTGCGCACGGTCCAGCCAGCCGCGGCGGCGGCGAGAGGATAGGCGAAGAGGTATCCTGCGGCCGGCCCGATGAGGTGCGCGGCGCCGGGTGCGGTCATTGGGGTAAAGACCGGAAGACCAAGTGCGCCCTCGGCGAGATAGAGCACCATGGCGGAGAAGCCGGCGACCGGGCCGAGGACGAGTCCGACGAGGATGACGGCGAAGTTTGACAGGGTGAGAGGCACTGGCGTGAAGGGAAGCGGAAATGAGATATGCGCGCAGGCGGCTACGAGGGCCGTCGCTGAGACGGCGACGAAGATTTTCCCCGGAATCGATCCCAGGAACGAACGGTACCGTTGGGTGAGATCAGAGCCCGAGGCGAGAATGGATTGCATGAGGTTAGTCCTTTCAGTAAGTCAGTAAGGAAAGCGTCTCGATGACGTTGGATTGTCGCGAGAGTTGGCACGCAGACGCGGGATTTCGTAAGGATCGGTCAGGTCGCCGAGGTCCTTGTTGAAGTACGCCCAGTCGAGGCGCTCGGATCCGATCCGATACGAAGATTGGGGTAGCTTGCGGGCGCCAAACTCCGGATCGATGGCCGGCTCGTCAGGCACCCGCTGAGATTCTGGATCGGGCCGTAGCGTGATGAGATCCGGCGGCTGGTTCCAGCTCTTGCTGGCCATGACTTCCTGCAAACTCTGGCGGGGAACGGCTCGCAGGGATCTTGGCGATGTCCGATTTCGGCCCTCCATCGCGGAGGCGAGATACTTCGCAAATCCATCCTGACTATGCTCGGAAGGCTTTGCGGCGCGAGTGAAGGTGATCCGAACGAGCCGAGCGAACGCCAATGCTGCCAGACCGAGAGCGAGCAGACATAGAAGCGAGATGGCGAACAGGGTTTGCATACGCTACAGGCAGGATATCAAGGTGCATGAATTCGTGCAGCTTATTCGATTTGTGAATGGATGCGGCAGCGACGCTACTCCCCCTACATGGGATCGTGATTAGATCCTGGCCGATTGCTTCAATCGGAGTTTTCCGAACTTGCGGCCGCTTCGTCAGTACGAACTTGGTACGACCTGGAAGGAAGGCAGTTTTCCACTTGACCGCAGGCAGTGTGAAATCTGTACTAGAGACGATATGATTCGCCATTCCAGCGTGCGAGGCAGCCAAAAGCGTCCAGGTGTTGTCGTGCGCACTTATCGACGAGTGCATGGAAGCTGGAGAAAGATCGCTACGGGCGCCGCGGCTTTGCTGGCTGTGGCGATGGCCTTTCATGTGATCTTCGGACGGAACGGGCTGACTGTCTATCAGCAGAAGAGACAGGAGACCCTTGCTCTCAGCGATCAACTGCGCAGCCTGCAGCGCGAGAATGGCCTGTTACAGGGGCACGTCGAGCGGTTGAAGGACGACCCCAGCGCGATCGAACATCAGGCACGCGAGGAGCTGCACTACGCGCGCCCGGATGAGGTGATCTACACGCTTCCTGCGCCGCCGGTGTCACCGGACAATGCGTCCGGCGCCAGTTCCGGCGGTCGCTGACCGTCTCGTTACGGCGCTTAGAGCCACAATCTGCGTGGCGGCCATCCGTAAGAGTCATTGGATCGTTCTTTGCCCATGGATGTATTGACAGCTCCAGCTCCCCGCGCGGACCATCGGATACCCTACGGCACTCTCGAGTTTCAGTTTGGAGATCTGCGTCTCCCCATAGTTGCGGCAAAGACACGGGCGCCTATCGTTGTATTTCTGCATGGCGGCTGGTGGAAGTCGGAGTATGACCTGGAGTACGCGGGGCATCTTTGCGCGGCGTTGAAGGCGGCGGGCGTGGCGACGTGGTCCGTTGAATACCGGAGGGTGGGCGCGAGCGGCGGTGGTTGGCCCGGCACGTTTCACGATGTTGCTGAAGGCTTCGACTACGTCGCCACCCTGGCGAAGAGTTATCCGATCGATCTGAAGAGGGTGTTTGTGATGGGACATTCGGCTGGTGGGCACCTGGCATTCTGGCTGGCCGGGCGGCATCACATACCTGAGAGCAGTCCGATTCATGATCCGCAGCCGAAGGTGCCGCTGCGGGGATTGATCTCGCTGGCGGGGGCGGTGGATCTTCGGCTTACGTGCGACCTGTCGGGCTACCTGACGTTCGCACATGACAAGCGGGAGGTCTACAGCCTGATGGGTGGCCCGCCGGCTGAGTTCGAGGGTCGATATCTGGCGGGTAATCCGGGAGATCTTCTGCCGTTCGGCATTCCACAGGTGCTGATTCAGGGATCGGACGACGACCAGATTCCGCCGGAACTTCCGGCTCGCTGGGCGGACCTGGCGCGGCGCCAGGGAGACGAGGTGGCGGTCACGATTCTGCCCGGCGCCGATCACTTCGATGTGGTCGATCCGCAGAGTAAGGCGTGGCCGGCGGTGCAGGACGCAATCGTCAAGATGGTGCATGGCTAAAGTGCCGAGGTGGAAATTGGCAGTCCCGAGGCGGCTGGGCTAACCTCACTAAGGACGAAAGAGGTGTTGTTGATGAATTTTGATGTGGAAAAGGTCAAAGCGCGAGAGATCTATAACCTGCTGATTGGCCTGGTGGCGCCGAGACCTATAGCGCTGGTCACGAGTATGAATGAAGATGGCAGGTTGAACGCCGCTCCCTTCTCCGCGTACAACTATCTTTGCACCGACCCGCCGATCGTCGCGATGGGCGTGACGAACCGGCCTAACGGAGAGTTTGTGCCGAAGGATACTGCGAGAAATATTCGGCGGACCGGAGAGTTCGTGGTGAACGTGGTCACTGAAGATCTCATGCATCAGATGAATATCTGTGCCACGGATTTCCCAGCGGAGGTAGATGAGTTGGAAATGGCCGGATTCAACACCGAGCCCTCGCAGATGATCAAGGTTCCGCGGATCAGAGAGGCTCATGCGGCGCTGGAGTGCAGGGAGCACACGACCATGGAGATTGGACGTTCGCGGATCATTCTTGGCAGGGTGGTCGCAATCTACATCGAAGACCGGTTCGTCGACCCAACTGGTCCGTATGTGAGGGCCGAAGAACTTCATGCCATTGGCCGTATGAACGGGCTTGGATCATACGTGAAGACGCGCGATTCTTTTCTTACGATGCCGCGCATCTCTTATGAGGAATGGAAGAAGGGCAACCGCCAGGGAATCAGGAGAGATATTCCTTGAGCCAAGGATCGGTGGAGTGGACGAGTTCCTCGGTCGTGCCGTCGAAGACGACTTTGCCTTCGTTGAGCACGAGAAACTTTGTGCTTTGGTCGACTCCCCCATTTGGAATCTGTTCCACTTTGCCGGTCTTTACGTCGAACCGGCTGCGGGCGAGAAGAAACGCATCCTGCAGCCGATGGGTGATGAGCAACGACGTGGTTTGAGAGACATCGCGCTGTTTGACCACGAGGTCGACGATTGTGGTCGAGGTGATGGGGTCCAGGCCGCCAGTAGGAGAGTCATACAAGATGAGATCCGGCCTGGCGATGATGGCACGGGCGATCGAGACACGGCGGCGCATACCCCCGGAGAGCTCTGACGGGAACTTTGAAATTGCGTTCTCCAATTCGACAAACTTGAGCGCCTCGACCACTCGGGTATGGGCCTCTTCTTCGTTGACATGGCCTTCGTGCAGCCGATAGGCGACGTTGTCTTCGACGGAGAGCGAATCGAAGAGCGCGGATTCTTGAAAGACCATGCCGATGCGGGCACGCAGCTTGAACAGATCGACCTCACTCATGCGGGTGATGTCTTCTCCGAAGATTTTGATGGTTCCTGAGTCGGGCTGGATAAGCCCGTTCGCGAGCTTCATGAGTACGGATTTGCCGCCACCCGCCGGGCCGAGAATGATGCGGGTTTCGCCGTGACCGACGGAGAAAGAGATGTTCTGCAGGACCGGCTTGACTTCGAACCTGATCGAGACGTCTTCAAAAACAACGACCGGCCCGACAATTTTCTGAGGTTCGATCGTCTTGCGCTCGACTTGATGTTCAGCCATGGTGGGGTTACCTGCCAAAGATGCCGATCATCGCGCGGGTGACGAGAAGATCGACGATGATGATGAACACAGAAGAGACGACGACGGCCTGGGTGGTCGATTTGCCGACGCCCTGAGTGCCGCCTTTGGTGTTCATGCCGTAGTAGCAGCCGACCGTCGCGATAATGAAGCCGGAGAACAGGGGCTTGGTCAATCCCTGGATGACATCGGCGTATTGCAAGGCGCGGTAGGAGTTGTGGAAGTAGGAGGAGGGATTGAGACCGAGCAGGGCAATGCTGACCAAAGCGCCGCCGGTGATACCAAAGGCGTCAGAGAGAATAGTGAGAAAAAATAACATGAACACGGTCGCGTAGATGCGCGGAGTTACCAGCTTGCGGAGGGGGTCTGTTCCGAGCGCGCGCATGGCGTCGATTTGCTCGGTGACCTTCATGGAGCCGATCTCGGAGGCCATGCCGGATGCGTTGCGGCCGGATACCATGAGGCCGGTGAGCACGGGACCAAGCTCTTTCACCATCGAGAGCGCGACGAGATTGCCGGTAAGGCTGACGGAGCCGAATTGCTGGAGTGAAGTTGCGGACTGAAGCGCCAGAACGCAGCCGGTAAAGAAGCCGGTGAGGACCACGATCGGCATCGATCCGACACCGATCGAATCCATCTGTGTATAGATATCCGACCAGTATCTGGGGCGAGAGAAGAGATTCGTGACCGCGCGCCAGGAGAGCAGCGAATAATCCTGGACGGAGGTGATCACTTGCTTGGCGAAGATCTCTGGAGAGACGAAGGGCATCGGGTTCTGGGCTCAGAGTATCAGATGCGACCGTGCGGCTGGAGAGCGGGTGAAAGGATACCGCCCGAATTTGCCGGTGTGCATCCTGATGCTTTCGGATGAGAAGATAGAGATATGCCTAAGATGACGGCGGCGGTGCTATATGGCAAGGAGGATCTCCGGCTGGAGCGTGTGGCAATTCCCCGCGCGGCTGCCGGTGAACTGGTAATCCAGGTAGGCGCCGCGCTTACGTGTGGGACCGATCTGAAGGTTTACCGGCGGGGTTACCACGCCGCGATGCTGAAGCCCCCGCTCACGTTCGGCCATGAGATCGCGGGAGTTGTCTCAGAGGTGGGTGAGGGGGTGACGGACTTCCGTGCCGGCGATCGTGTGGTTGCGTTGAACTCGGCGCCCTGCGACGCCTGTTTTTTCTGCCTGCACGGCCAGCAGAATCTATGCGACGATCTTCTCTTCAACAACGGAGCCTACGCAGAGTACATCCGGATTCCGGCGAGGATCGTGGAGAAGAACACGCTGAAGGTGCCGGAGGGAATCCCTTTTGAGCATGCTGCGCTGACAGAGCCGCTGGCTTGTGTGGTACGCGGGCTGGAGGAGAGCGGAGCCGCAGCCGGAGATACGATGGTTGTAATCGGAGCTGGTCCTATCGGGCTCATGTTCATGCACGTCGCCGACCTGGCGGGAATTCACGTCATCGCAGTGGTGAAGCGCGACGATCAGATCGCGGCGGCAGAGTTGTTTGGAGCGGCCGAGATAGTGAAGACGGGCACATCGGAGGATATTGTCGCGGCAGTTCGCGCGCTGACACCCGAAGGCCGCGGAGCGGATGTCGTCATTGAGGCTGTGGCAACTCCTGCGACATGGGAGAGTGCCGTCAACATGGTTCGCAAAGGCGGCGTGGTCAACTTCTTCGGCGGACCTCCCAGCGGCACCAAGGTGCGACTCGACACGAACCGTCTGCATTACTCCGACATCACGTTGAAGGCCAGCTTTCATCACACTCCTGCCACTTGCAGAACCGCGTTCAGCTTGATCACGCAGGGACGCTTCAAGTGCGCCGAATACATCACGGGCAGCGGACGGCTGGACGAGGTGCCCGGGATCTTTGCGCGCATGATGAACCGGGAGGGCGGTTCGCCGGAGATCAAGACGGCAATCTTTCCTGAAGGAGCGCCGCGGTGAGCGAAACCATGACGACACGGCACACACTCCTGGGCGCTCCGCCGGAGTACATGACTCCGCTCGACCGGCCAACGCTGGCCGAGGCTCGAGCGTGGTGCCGCACGCTGACGACGTCGCATTATGAGAATTTTCATGTCGCTACATTTTTTCTGCCGAGTCGAGTTAGGCCGCACTTCGAGAGCATTTACGCGTATTGCAGAGTATCCGACGACCTGGGGGACGAGGTCTCCGATCCGGCGATCGCGACGCGGTTGCTGGAAACCTGGGGCGAAATGCTGGACGAGTGCTACGACACGCCGGAGCGATCGATGCATCCGGTCTTCGTGGCTCTGCACGAGACGATTCGTGAGTGCGAACTTCCGCGACAGCTCTTCGCCGACCTGCTTCATGCCTTTCGCATGGATCAATACAAGACAAGCTATGAGACGTGGGAGGAGTTGCTGGAGTATTCGCACTATTCGGCAAATCCAGTGGGGCGCCTGGTGCTCTGGGTGTGCGGCTATCGCGAGGAGCCGCTGGCGTTGCTCTCGGACAAGGTTTGCACCGCGCTGCAGCTTGCCAACTTCTGGCAGGACGTGGTGGAAGACGCAGACCGCGGCAGGCGCTATATCCCAGCCGAGTCGATGGAGCAATTTGGCGTAGAAGAAGGGCAGATCGAAGGCCGTGTCTTTACTCCACCGTTCGGCGCGATGATGCAGGACCTGGTGGTGCGGACTCGCACCATGCTGCATGAGGGTGGCGCGATCAGTTTACAGGTGGATCGAGAGCTGGCGGTTACGTTGGACCTGTTCCGCAAGGGAGGCGACGCGATTCTGAACGGCATCGCGGCGCAGGACTACGATGTGCTTCGGGGGCGACCTGTCGTGTCGAAGGTGAGGAAGCTGGGCCTTCTGGCGGAGGCGCTGGTAAGCAAGTTGCGGGTAGGGATGGCAAGGTGAAGATCGTCGATGCGTATGCCGCCTGCCGTGCCGTTGCCCAGCGCGAGGCGAAGAACTTCTACTACTCCTTTCGCGTGCTGCCGGAACATAAGCGGAATGCGATGTGTGCGGTGTATGCCTTTATGCGTCGCGCCGACGACATCTCCGACGACGAGACGATGCCGGTCGCGGAACGCAGGCTGGTCATGTCGCGATGGCTCGATGCATGGCGTGGGGCGCGTACAAGTGGCTGCTCTGACGATCCTGTGTTCGTCGCTCTCAACGATACGCAAAAGCGGTTTGCGATTCCTGATGCTCTGCTGGAAGATCTCGTGCGCGGTACGACGATGGATCTTGAGGAGTGTCAGGCTGGCGTCGTGACGATTGCTAACCCGAACGCATCGATCGGGCCCGCTACTTTCCAGATTTACGAGAGCTTTCCGGGTTTGTATCGGTATTGTTATCTCGTCGCTTCGGTGGTCGGGTTGGTCTGCATTCACATCTTCGGCTATACCGATCCACGAGCGGAGGTGCTTGCCGAGAAGACCGGCGTTGCGTTTCAACTCACCAACATCCTTCGTGATGTCAGGGAAGATGCAGAGCGCGGACGAATCTATCTGCCGCTGGAGGACCTCGAAGAAGGCCGCATCAGCGTGGAAGAACTGCTCAACGTCGTGCGCAGGCAGCTGCCACCCGATGCTGCCGGAAAGGTTCTCGCGCTGGAGACTGCGCGTGCGCGTGAATACTATGAGGCTGCCGCTGAGCTGCTGCCGCTGATCGATCGGGATAGCCGCGCGGCGCTTTGGGTTCTGGTGACGATCTATCGAGGGCTGCTGGAGAGGATTGTCGCGAAGGAGTACGACGTCTTTTCGGAGCGGGTGAGTGTTTCGACAGCGAGAAAATTGATGATTCTCGCGCGGGGCATGGGTATGGCGCTGCGGGATCGGATAACGCCGTGAGCGCGGATCAACGCTG
>Ga0080006_1175154_pt1 | contig 15222 bp, 7 predicted proteins | sample RS3BMetagenome_FD_69209 | JGI IMG/M metagenome (GOLD analysis project Ga0080006, IMG submission 69209) | Ferric oxide microbial mat and aquatic microbial communities from Rainbow Spring, Yellowstone National Park, USA - RS3B (SPADES... ... | reverse complement strand
CGATACCCGGAACTGGCGACGCTCGGGGCCTGTCTGCCCGAAGGGACGGCGCTCGATGGCGAGATCCTCCCCTGGCTCGACGGCGCTCCGCTCCCCTTCGCCCAGCTTCAGCGAAGGATCGGCCGGAAGACGGCCGGCAAGACGATCCTGGCCGAGGTCCCCGTCGTCCTGATCGCCTACGACCTGATCGAGTTCGATGGGCGGGACTTGCGGACAGAGCCGCTCGAAGCTCGGAGGGCCATGCTGGCCCGGCTGGTCGAGTCGCTCGCCATGCCGGGTCGCCTGATTCTCTCGCCGATCGTCGAGGCCGCGACCTGGGCGGATCTGGCGGCGGCCCGCGAGGGGTCTCGGACCATGCAGGCCGAGGGCTTGATGCTCAAGCACAAGAAATCGCCCTATCACGTCGGCCGGAAGCGGGGCGACTGGTGGAAGTGGAAGGTCAACCCGTTCACGATCGACGCCGTCCTGACCGCCGCGCAGCGGGGCAGCGGCAAGCGGGCCAGCCTTTATACTGACTACACCTTCAGCGTCTGGGACGACACCGGCAAGCTCGTCCCATTTGCCAAGGCTTATTCCGGGCTGACCGACGAGGAGATCGGCCGGGTCGACGCCTTCATCCGTCGCCACATGGTCGAGAAGTTCGGCCCGGTCCGCACGGTCAAGCCGGAACTCGTCTTCGAGCTGGCCTTCGAGGGCATCCAGCAATCGACCCGGCACAAGTCGGGCATCGCGGTCCGGTTCCCGAGAATCCTCCGATGGCGGGACGACAAGAAGCCGGAAGAGGCGGACTCGCTGGAAACAATCCGGGCCTTGCTGCCCGAACCCTGAATCCGTCCACTTCGCGGGCTCCGATCTGGTAGAGTGTCCTCCGGCCGATCGGTCTTTTTCCGATGCGAGAAGGGGTGGAGCATGCTCAGTCGGGCTGGTGTCTGCACGGTGGTGATCGCCGGTTTCGTGGGGATGGGTGTCGGGGCGACCTCGGCCCAGCAGGTGCCCAAGGCGCCCCAGCCTTATCGATTGACCGCTTCGGAACGGTCGGAGATTGTCGCCAGGACCGCCGAGCTGGCCAGAGCACTTTCGGGTCTTCCGGGAAAGGTCGGCGAGGGCTCAGGTGCTCGCGATGTCCTGGCCGACGTCGAGGTCTGTCTCAAGGCGGCCGAGCGGGTCGTCCAGCTCGACGAGTTTCGCGAGCCGAAGGACGTCGCCCGGACTCTCAAGACGATCGACCGGGGAATCGAGCGGGCCAGGGCTCTCGCCTCGGGTCGGGCACCCTGGGCCGAGACCGCGGGCGGGGTGGTCCGGGGATATCGCTCGAAGGTCGATGGATCGGTCCAGCCTTATGCTGTGATCGTCCCGGGCGGGCAGGGTCCCGACGACCGGCTCCGGCTCGACGTGGTCCTCCACGGTCGAGACGCCCGACTGACCGAGGTTCGCTTCTTCGACGCCCACGACGGCAAGCCGACCCCGAAGGAACAGGCCGGAATCGTCCTGCACGTTCTAGGTCGAGGAAACAACGCCTACCGATGGTCGGGCGAGACCGATGTTCATGAGGCGATCGAGGCCGTCCAGCGGAACTATCGGGTCGACGACCGCCGGATCGTGCTCCGAGGCTTCTCGATGGGAGGAGCGGGAGCCTGGCATCTCGGCCTGCACGACCCGACCCAGTGGTCGTCGGTCGAGGCGGGCGCGGGTTTCTCCGAGACGATTCAATATGCCAAACTCGGCAACCCGTCCGACGTCATCCGCAAAGGGCTTCATATTTATGATGCGGTTGATTACGCGCTGAATGCCTTTGACGTTCCGATCGTCGGCTATGGCGGCGAGAACGACCCGCAGGCGCAGGCCTCGAAGAACATCGAGGCGGCGCTGGTGGCTCTCGGCGTGCCGATGAAGACCGAAGGGCTGGTCACGAAGGCCCAGGGGATCGACTTTCTCCGGATCGTCGGCAAGGGGATGGGCCACGCGGTCGATAAAGACAGCGCCAAACTGATGAAGGAGTTCCACGACGTCCATGCCGAGAAGGGGACCGACCCTTACCCTCGAAAGATCCGCTTCGTCACCTATACCCTCAAGTACAACCGGGCGGGCTGGATCACGATCAAGCGGCTTGAGGAGCATTATCGCAAGGCGACGATCGAGGCCGAGGTCGTGGGGGACGTCGCGACGGTCAAGACCGAGAACGTCGCGACGCTTGCCGTGGCCCGGCAGGTCGCGGAGACCTTGAAGATCGACGGCCAGGAGTTCCCGGTTCGCGAGGCCGCCCGGGGCCTCCTTCCCGACGTCTACTTCATCAAGGGGCTGAAGGGCTGGGAATTGCTCGACCACGACGGATCGCTGGCGATCGAACGGAACGTTCGGGGCCAGAAACATCCTGGCGTGCAAGGCCCGATCGACGACGCCTTCTCCGGTCCCTTCCTCTGCGTCAAGGGGACCGGCAAGCCGCTCAGCCCCCAGGTTCAGGCCTGGGCCGATGCCCGGCTCCAGAGCTTCGCCGACGACTGGACCCGCCACTTCCGGGGGGATCTCCGGATCAAGGACGACGTGGACGTGACCGATTCGGAGATCGAGCAAAACCACCTCGTCCTCTTCGGCGACCCCGGCTCGAACCGCCTGATCGCCCGGGTCTTGCCTTCCTTGCCGATGACCTGGACAGCCGATGAGATCAAGCTCGAAGGCACCTTTTCTGGTCGAGACCACTCGCCCGTCTTGATCCAGGCCAACCCGCTTAATCCCCTCCGATATGTGGTGATCAACAGCGGCCACACCTTCGGGGCCAGGGAACTGAACGGGACCAACGCCCTGCTTTATCCCCACCTGGGCGACTACGCGGTCATCAAGATCGGCGAGGCCGACGAGGTCAAAGCGGGCGGCTATTTCGATGAGCGCTGGAAGAAATAAGAGATGACTCGTAGGGGGTCGAGCCTCGGGCGAGCCCCACCATCAGACCGTGGTGGGGCTCGCTGGAAGCTCGACCCACCCTACGGGTTTACATTCTCTTGCGCGCGACGGCAAAGAGCGAGGTCCCCACATTCAACCGTCCGTCGATTGCCCGAGTTTGTTCGATCGCGAACGCCGCCTGGAACAAGAGCGGAGCCGGCCAGGGGGGCAAGGTCAGATAGCGTCGATAGACCTCGGCGGCGGATTCACCGGGTCGCGACCTTGGCTTGCCTCGCGACTTTCTCAGGAGGGGAACCATCCACGATCCCCACCAGAAAATCTGCTCGACTTCGAGGTTTGATCCGTCGAAGACTTCCGCTAAATCCTCGGGCAAGTAGCGGCGGCGATGCCCCTGGATCGCGTCAAACTCGCTGGAGAGGTCGGGCAAGGCGGGCACGCTGACGATGACCCGGCCGCCCGGCCTGGTCAGTTCCGCGAGCCGGGCGACCGCCTGGCGGTCGTCATCGAGGTGTTCGATCACATCAAGGGCGAGCACCGCGTCAAACGTCTCGACGCCCTCCGGCAGCGGTTGGGTCAGGTCGAGCTCGACCAGTTCCCGACCTGGCTTTTCCAGTTCTTGGAGGGCTCGTCGCGAGATATCGGCGCCGGTCGAGAGGTAGCCGGCTCGCTCCAGACCCGCCAGGGTTGTCCCCCAGCCGCAACCGGCGTCGAGCACCTTCGATGGCGGCACGACCCCGAGCCTTCGGAGTAATCGGAGGGTCAAGCGGGTTCGGGCTCGCCACCAGGGATGGCGGCGGATCAAGCCGCCGAGGTCGACCAGGATGTCCTCGGCCATGTTGTCGTCGGCGACCCCGGCCGACCATCGAGCGATCACGGCTCGACCTTTCCGCGAAGGGCCTCAACCCGGTGCGGCCCCTGGCCTCGCTCGGGTTCGGCGCGAACCCGGATCTCGTCGATGATGTACGACGGCCGACCTTTGGTTTCGAGGAAGATCAGGCGAAGATATTCGCCAACGATCCCCAGGCCGATCATCTGGATCGATCCCATGAAGAGGACCGTCACGATCACGCTGGCCCAGCCTCGGGGGGCGGTCTGATGCGTGAACGCATCGAAGAAAACCCAGACCATCATGACGACAGCCAGGATCGCCGTGCCGAGGCCGAGATAGGTCACCAGCCGGAGCGGATAGCCGCTGAAGCTGACCAGGCCATCGACCGCCAGGCGGATCAGGCTGCCGAAAGAATATTTGGGCCGACCCGAGGCCCGGGCATCGCGCTCGTAGTCGACCCCCGACTGGCGGAAGCCGACGAAGGTCCGGAGCCCCCGGACGAACCTCATCCGCTCCGGGAGGTTGTTCAGAGCATCGACGACCTTGCGGTCCATCAGGCAGAAATCGCCGCTGTCGAGCGGGATGTTCAGGTCGCTGACCGCGTTCCAGATCCGGTAAAAGGCGAAGTAGCCGAGCCGCTTGGCGGCGTTTTCCTTGCGGCGTCGGCGGACGGCGTAGACCACGTCGAACCCTTGCCGCCACCGATCGACGAAGAGGGGGAGGACCTCGGGAGGGTCCTGCAAGTCGCCGTCCATCACGATCACGCCGCGACCTCGCGCCTGATCCAGACCCGCCGAGACCGCCGCCTGGTGGCCGAAGTTGCGGCTCAGTCGGATCAGGACCACGCTCGGGTTTTCGCTCTGGAGCCGGTCGAGAAGCCGGGACGTTGTATCCGTACTGCCATCATCGACAAAGACCAGCTCATAACTCATCCCGAGTCGGGCGAGCGACGCGACCAGTCGGTCGTGAAGCGCCTCGACGTTCGACTCCTCGTTGAAGAGCGGAACGACGACGCTCAGGTCGGGAATCCGTCGATGAGGCGGGTGGTTCATGGTCGGGCCATCAGGCGAAGTTCGAGAGTCAGGCTACTCGATCTTCGAAGAAGCGGTCGGCCAGGCGACGCCGAGCCTCCGGCTTTTCAGTCGATGACGATCTGCTCCAGCCCCGCCCGGAGTCGTCTCGACTTCCTCGACCAGGTGGCGAGATTGAAAAGACCGGCGATGGAGAGGCCGATCGAGAGCCCGACCCAGAGGCCGACGACCCCCTGACCGAGCCCGAACCCCACCCAGTAACCGATCGGCAGGCCGATCCCCCAGTGGCCGACGAGGTTGCCCAGCATCGGCAGTCGGGTCTCGCCGGTCCCTCGAAGCACGCCGGTCGCGACGACCTGGATCCCATCGAAAAGCTGGAACGCCGCAGCCAGCCAGAAGAGGTGGGTGGACGAGGCGATGACCTGGCGATCCTCGGTAAAGATCCGGATGATCGGGCCGCTGAACGTCAGCAAGGTCAGGCCCGAAACCAGCATGAATCCGCCGCCGAGCAGGATCGCCATCCAGCCCGACGTCGAAGCCGCCTTCGGGTCCTTCCGGCCGAGCGCCTGACCCACCCGGACGGCTCCCGCCGAGGCGATCCCGAGCGGAACCATGTACGTCAGGCTCGAAATCAAGAGGACGATGTTATGAGAGGCCAGGCTCGCCGGATCGAGTCGACCGGCAAGCATCGTCGCCGCCGCGAAGACGCCCACTTCGAGCGTGACCTGGACCGCCGCAGGCCATCCCAGCGCCAGGAGCCGACCGATCCGATCCCACTCGATCCTCGGCCACCGGAAGGCGGGAGCGTTCCCCCGGCCGTATCGCCAGTAGGCGAAGATCAGGACCAGCATCAGGTAGACCCGGGCCAGACAGGTCGCCCAGCCCGAGCCCTCCACGCCCATCTTGCGGAACCCGAGGTGGCCATAGACGAAGGCCCAGGCCGCGACGAGATTGACCAGGTTGGCGGTCACATAAGCGAAGGTGATCGGCTTGACGATCCCGACCCCTTGCAGATACCGACGGATCGCCACGAAGATCAGGGCCGGGCCTGTTCCCCAGACCAGGGCCCGGATGTAAGGGTCGGCCAGGACCAGAACACTCGGCAAGATGCCCCAGCCCGCCAGCCGGGGAACAATCGCCAGGATCAGGAGCATCGACGGGGGCGTGAGCGCCAGGGCGACGTAAATCCCCTGCGTCAGGGAGCGCCGGGTCTCATCCTCCAGCCCCGCGCCGTGCTCTTGCGAGATCATCGTATCCAGGCCGAGCAGCAGGCCGATCCCGAAGATCGCCACGGCGACCTGGACGTTGCTCCCGAGCCCGACCGCCCCCGTGGCCTCGGCGCCGAGCGGTCCGACGACGATCGTGTCGACCACGCCCATCGCCATCCAGCCGACTTCGGCCACCACCACCGGCCCGGCCAGTCGGAGCATCGGCCCCAGCTCGCGGAAGAGTCTCGAACCGGCCAGGATCGGAAGTCTTGACCGCGTCTCGTCGATGTCCAGTTGCATGAGCCGCCGCGAAGCTGAGGAGGAAGTTCGTCGAGACCGGTCCGTCGGTCGCATGATAACGGACGCGGCGGGTCGTTGTCTCCCCGTCCCTCGTCGAGTAAATTAAGACCCGATCCGGGCGAACTTCGCCCGGTCTCTCCCACATCTCCGGCGAGACGATCTCATGAAACGGTTCCTCGGTGTTTTGATCGCGACCGCTTGGATCTCGGCGAGCGGCCCGGCAGTTCTTGGCGATGACAAGGCCGCCACGCCGATCCTCGACAAGGCGATCGTGGCGCTCGGCGGCGAGGCCAAGTTGACCAGGGCCATGACCAGCACCTGGACCGGCTCGGGAACCATCAACTTCAACGAGAACGAGGCCCCGATCAAGACCAGGACCACCGTCGACGGGCTCGACAAGCAGCGAGGTGAAATCGAGCTCGAATTCAACGGGATGCCCGTCAAGGGTCTGACGGTCATCAATGGCAAGAAAGGCTGGCGGAAGTTCGGCGACGATTCGCAACCGCTCGACGAGGATCGGGTCGCCGCCGCTCTCCAATCGGCCTACCTCATGGCCGTGACCTCGACGATCCTTCCCCTGAAAACCAAGGATTTCCAGGTCGAGGCCGCTCCCGATGAGAAGGTCGGCGAGAAGATGGCCGCCGTGGTCAAGGGGACGGGTCCGGACAAGAAGACGTTCACCCTTTATTTTGACAAGGAAACCGGCCTGCCCTTGAAGCTGGCCGCGACCGTCATGGGCTTCCAGGGAGACGACGTCAAGCAGGAAACCCTGTACTCCGACTACAAGGATTTCGACGGCGTCAAGCGGGCCACGAAGGTCGAGAGCAAGCGGGACGGCAACCCCTTTACCAAGATGGAATACACCGACTTCAAAATTCTCGACAAGCCCGCGCCCAGCACCTTCGCCGAGCCGGATTGAACCCCGCCAGAAGTCAATCGGGATCGTCGAAATCTCAATCCAGTGAGAGAAGTCCGATCAGCGCCCGACCCGTATGGGTCTCGGTCTTCGCCAGGTCTTCGGGCGTCCCCTCCGCCACGACCTCGCCGCCCCGGTCGCCCGCCTCGGGGCCGAGGTCGATGATCCAGTCGGCGGATCGGAGAATGTCGGGGCTGTGCTCGACCAGGATCAAGGAATGGCCCAGGTCGAGCAGCCTCGTGAGCGTCTCGATCAACTGGCTCACATCCTGGGGGTGCAGGCCGGTGGTCGGCTCGTCGAGCAGAAAAAGGGTCTTCGGTCCCTTCGCTGCCCGGGTCAGGGCGGCGGGTGAGGAAGCCAGGAATCCGGCCAGCTTGAGCCGCTGAGCCTCGCCTCCCGAGAGCGTCGAGGCCGACTGGCCGAGCCTCAGATAATCAAGCCCGACGTCCATCAGGGGGCGGAGCCTGGCCTGGACCTTGGGCCGATTCCGGAAGAAGCCGAACGACTCGCGGACAGTCAGGTCGAGAACCTCGGCGATCGACTTACCCGCGAGTTTCACTTCGAGAACTTCAGGGCGATACCGGGTTCCCAGGCATTCCGGACAGGTCATCCGAACATCGGCCAGGAATTGCATGTCCACGGTCAGCTCGCCGGCCCCTTCGCAGACGCCGCACCGGCCCCCCTCGACATTGAAGCTGAACTTGCCCGCGCCGAAGTTCCGGGCCTTCGCTTCGGGAGTCGCGGCGAAAGCCTTGCGGATCTCGTCGAAGGCTTTGAGGTAAGTCACCGGGTTCGACCGCGAACTCCGGCCGATCGGCGACTGATCAATCAGGACCACGTCGGCCAGCCCCTCGAAGCCCGAGAGGCCCCGATAGGGCAGGGGCGCGAGCGGCTCCTGGCGGATCGCCCGGGCGAGCGCCGGGTGCAGGGTCTCGTCGATCAGGGTGCTCTTTCCCGATCCGCTCACGCCCGTGATGACGCAAAGAACCCCGAGCGGGAACGAAACGTCGATGTTTTTCAGGTTGTTCCCGCTCGCGCCTTCGAGGACCAGAAAGCTTCTCGGCGATCGTCGAGAATCAGGCGGTTTGAGTCGTTTTCGTCCCGAGAGATAAGCGCCGGTGGCCGATCCGTCAACCTGCTCGACTCCCTTGGGCGGCCCTTCATACAAGACCCGACCGCCCGATTCTCCGGCTCCCGGCCCGATGTCGATGAGCCAGTCGCTGGCCTCGAGAATCGCCTCGTCGTGCTCGACGACGACCACCGAGTTCCCCGCGTCTCGGAGCCCTTTCAAGGTGGCGATCAGGCGGCCGACGTCGCGAGGGTGCAGCCCCACCGAGGGCTCATCGAGCACATAAAGCGTGTTGACCAGGCCCGACCCCAGGGCCGACGCCAGCGCCAGCCGACGGGCCTCGCCGCTCGACAGGGTCCGGGCCAGCCGGTCGATCGTCAGATAATCCAGGCCGATCCGGTCGAGGGCATCGAGCCGGCTCAGGGTCTGTTCGAGGACCCGGCGAGCCACCGCGTTCCCGGCCTCGCTCGCCGCATAATCGGCCAGGAACAACCTCGCGTCGCGGATGGTTTGCTTCGAGAGCCCCGCGATATTGAGCCCACCCACCCGGACGGCCAGCGCCTCGGGTCGGAGTCGGGCCCCCCGGCAGTCGGGGCATTCGTGATAGCCTCGCCACCGGCTCAGAAAGACCCGGACCGGCAGCTTGTACGACTTCGCTTCGAGCCGCCGGAAGAACTTCCGGAGTCCTTGAAAATTCGACCTCGGCACGCCTTCATAAATCATCTCGACCTGGGCGGGAGTCAACTCCGAGAACGGTCGGTCGACCGGCACTCCCACCTTCGAGGCGACCGCCAGCAGGTCCTTGAGATTGCTCTCGTAGCTCGGGGTCGACCAGGGGGCGATGGCCCCCTCGGCGATCGTCTTGGAGGGGTCGGGGACGATCCGACCGGGTTCGAGGTCGACAACCGAGCCGTAACCTTCGCAGGTCGGGCAGGCTCCGAGCGGGCTGTTGTAGCGGAAGAGGCGAGGGTCCGGATCGGCGAAGTCGAGCCCGCATCCCGGACAGCGCCGCTTTCGATAAAAGGTCAGGTCCGGCCCCCCTCCTTCGACCAGAATCCGGGCTCGACCCAGTCCCTTGGCAAAAGCCGTCTCGATCGAATCGAGCCGTCGGGCCGATGCCTCCGACCCCCGGGTCAGACGGTCGACGACGACGTCGATTGTCCCCGAGTCGACAACCGGCAAAGGGCCCGCTTCGAGCCGGATCACCTGCCCGTTCATGCTGATCCGGCCAAACCCGTCCTCGCGGAGCGCCCCGGCCAGGGCTTCGAGGTCGGAGTCGGGGCGGACGTCGATCGGGAAGGCGACGAGGTACCGCGACCCCTCGGGCAGTCCTTCGATGGCCCGGACGACGGCCGATGGGTCGCTCGGCTCGACGACCGTCCCGCATTGGGGGCAGGTCACGCGGCCGACCCTCGCATAAAGCAAGGCCAGGTGGTCGTGGATGTCGGCGACCGTTCCCACAGTACTCCGGGCCGACCTTCGACCGCCCGACCGCTGGGCGACGGCGATGGCGGGCGGGATTCCGTCGATCAGGTCAGCGTCAGGCTTATCGAGCCGTTCGAGAAACTGGCGGGGGGAGCTCCAAAAAGGCTCGACGTACCGCCCCCGCCCCCCCGCATAAAACGTGTCGAAGGCCAGCGAGCTTTTGCCCGACCCGCTGACGCCCGAGAAGGCGACCAGCCGGTGGAGCGGAAGGTCGAGGTTGACCCCCTTCAGGTTGTGCACCCGAACCCCTCGGAGTCGGATGACCTTCGCGTCGTCGCCCATCGATGAACTTGCCCTGTCTTTCTTTTCCCGCCGAGTGGTTGTCATCATGGCCACGATCGGTTGAGTGGCCTCTTGTCGAAGGGGCCACAATGATCATTGACAGGCCCGGATCGCGCGTCTATAGTTCGACTGGGCTCGACGCGATTGCATGCGCCTATCACCTCCGCGTCCCCGACCAGTTTCGCCTTGCGAATCGCACCTGTGTGGGTCAACGGACTGTCGCCACCGGGAGGATCACTCTCCTCCTTCCTTCTGAAGAGTACGCCGACTGATGCCGGACCTCGATCGAACGCCCACTCCCGGGCGCCCTTCGGACTCCAGGGTCCCAGGGCGGACGACGGTCCCCGAGCCACGGGACCCCGAGGAAAGCGTCGACCCGCCGACCGTCCGATCGGGCACTCCGGCTCGACTGGTTCCCGGCTCGGGTTCGAAGTCGGGGAATCGGTCGGATCGGGCCAATCCCGAACCAGCCCGGCCCGACGTTCTCCCCTTGCCGGTCCCTGGCGAGCGGATCGGCGACTTCGGTCTCGAGGAAGCCATCGGCGCCGGGGGGATGGGTGCGGTCTTCCGGGCCGTCGATATCAAGCTCGACCGTCCGGTCGCGATCAAGATCCTTCCGCCCGATCAGGCGATCGACCCCGACGTCGTGCAGCGGTACTACCAGGAAGGCCGGGCCGCGGCCCGGCTCGACCACGAGAACATCGCCCGGGTCTACTCGATCGGCCACGACGGCCGCTATCATTACATCGCCTTTGAATATATCGAAGGAACCACGATCCGCCAGCGGGTCGAGGCGGGCGGCCCCTTGCCCGTCGGCGACGCGATCAACTTCACCCTCCAGATCGCCAATGCCCTGGTCCATTCTTCGAGCCGGGGTGTCGTCCATCGCGACATCAAGCCTTCCAACATCATCGTCACCCCGCAAGGGCGGGCCAAGCTGGTCGACATGGGCCTGGCCCGACGGTTCGAACGCGGCGAGGACACCGGCCTGACCCAGAGCGGGATGACCCTGGGAACCTTCGACTACATCAGTCCGGAACAGGCCCGAGACCCCCGCGACGTCGACGTCCGGGGAGACCTCTACTCGCTCGGCTGCACCCTGTTTCACATGCTCTCGGGACGACCGCCGTTTCCCGAGGGGACCGTCCTGCAAAAGCTGATCCAGCATCAGGAAGAGGCTCCGCCCGATATCCGCAAGCTCAACCCGACGGTCTCCGACGACCTGGCCAGCATCCTCGTCAAGCTGATGGCCAAGGACCGCGACCGCCGCTACCAGTCGCCCGAACAGTTGATCCGCGACCTCCTCACGATGGCCGGTTCGCTCGGCCTCCGCTCGATCAATCCGGAGGGTCTGGTCTGGATGTCGCCGGGCTCGCCGACCACGCCGAGCTGGACCCGGCACCTGGTCTGGGCCGTGCCCGGGATGGCCTTTCTCCTGATTCTCGGGGCGATGGCCTGGTGGGGCGATGGGCCGATCCCGAACCCCTCGACGACCGGCGAGCCGGTCGTGGTTTCCTTGCCGACCCCGCCAATCAAGCCTGATCCCTCGACGGTCCCCAAGATCAAGCTTCCGGTCGTCGAGTCGCCTCGCGAATACGAGGTTTACTCACGAGAAGACCTCGTCCGGGCGATCGCCGAGGCGCCGCCGCGGTCGACGATCCTCCTGGCCGACAAGGGACCTTATGAGATCCGGCCGACCAAATCCCGGTCACTTTCCGGGCTCGATCTAACGATCCGGGCCGAGGACGGGGTCCGGCCGGTGCTTCGACTCGCCCGCGATCTCGGCGGCTCGACGGCTCCGGCCTTGATCGACCTGGCGGGGGGGCGGCTGACGCTCGATGGTCTTGAACTGGTGATCGAGGGCGACGGGCCGCCTTCGGCGATCCGGGCCGAGAACGCCGAGCTGATCGTCCGGCGATGCTCGTTCCGTCGGCTGGCCTCGCCCGACTCGGGATCGAGACCGGCGGCGATCTCGGTCAAGTCGATCGCCCGGGCCGCTCCGGGAAATCCGACCGATCGGGCCGGCTCGCTCGTGGTCGACTCGTCCGAATTCGATGGAGGTCAAGTCGCGGTCGCGACGATCGGCCCGGTCGAGGTCCGGCTCCGCGACTGCACCTTCGGCCCGGCCACCGCCGCTCAGGCGACGATCTGGACCGAGAACGCCGAGCCTTCCGCCGTGCCCGTAGACCTCGCGATGAGCCACGTCAGCGTCCTGGCCGGTGATGGGCCGGTCTTCCGGTTCGCCGGGATCGCGCCGCGGGTCCGGGTCACCGATTCGGTCTTTGCCCCGCCGACGCTCGATTCCCCGGCGCCCGTCCTGGTCGCGATCGACGCTCCCGAGAAGCTCGACTGGCGAGGGGTCGACAACCTCTATGGCCGGTTCGGGGCCTACTTGCAGCCGCTCCGAGGTCCGAGCCTCCGAGGGACGATCCGAACCTTCACCGCCTGGGCCGACCCCGAAGATCCGGCCCCGTTCCGCGAGTCGGGGTCGGTCGCCATCGAGGGACAGCCCTGGCAGGAGGGGAACCCGGTCGAGGCCCTGACGCCGGGCTCGGGCCGATCGACCCGGGCGTTTCAACTGGTCCTCAACCGCCAGTCTCCCCCGCGACCCGGAGCCCGACAGGGACCGGGCGGCTCGCTCCCACCCCCGGTTTTTCTGGGGAAATCGGCCGCCGACCTGGCAACTGCGAACGCGACCTCGCCGGTTGTCGAGACGGTCCGGCCTCGGAATCGCGAGGTCGCCTCGGTCGTGACGCCTCCCGGCTCCCGGGTCAATCCTCCGCCGGTCGCCGAGCCGGACGACTCGATGCGGCTGATGCCTCTGACCCTTCCCGTCCCGAAGTCGCCTCGCGACCTCGACGCCGATGGCCCGACCGGGTCGAGCGAATTGACGCCGATGCCGATGCCGGTCGACCCCGAACGGCCGACCCCGGCCGCGAACCCCGGTCCGGTCGGACCTCCTAAACCGGTGGTTTCTCCTGCCGGCGACCCGACCCTGATCCGCTCGGCCGATGAATTTCGGGAGGCCCTGACCCGATCGGGCACCGGCTCGAAGATCCTGACCATCCCCGCCGACGCCGACTGGACGCTTCCGGCCGGTCGGATCAAGGGAATGGCCAACTGGCTGATCCAGGCCGAGCGAGGCTCGAGCCGACCCCGGATCCGGTTCCGGCCCGAGATCCTGGGAACAGCTCCGGGCGAGTCGTGGTCGGCCTGGTTGACCGTCCAGGCCAGCAGCCTCCGGATCGAAGGGATCGACCTGGTGATTTCCTCGACCGATGTCGATGCCCTGATGGCTCCCGCCTCGAACCGCAAGCGGGCCCTGTTCGCGATCGAGCCGAGAACGATCGACCTGACCCTGACTCGCTGCACGGTCACGATCGAAGGGGACTCGGTCGGGTCGGCGGTCGTGGCCCTGCTGCCCGGTGAGGTCGGGGGTGAGGGGAAGCTCCGGATCGAGGATTCCTTGATCCGGGTCGGCGGGGACCTGGTGGACGTGGCGGGGGGGCGACGGCTCGACCTCGAGGTCGACAACGCCCTGGTGGCCACCGGCGGGTCGATGATCCACGCCCACGGCGTGGCCGAAGGACGGCAGGCCGAGGGCCTCCGGGTGGTCCTTCGCCAGGTCACCGCCCGGATGCAAGGGGGGCTGGCTCACCTTCAGTCCTCGGCGATCGAGCCCGAATTGCCCGTCACCAGCATCAACGCCCGCGAAGTGGTCCTCGCCACCGGCGACATCGAGGCCCCGCTCCTCCGGGTGGATGGCCAGGGAGACCTCGACGCCCTCAAGAACCTGATCCGCTGGGAAGGCCGGGCGGTCGCTTATCACCAGATCCATATTTATCGACGAGACCAGTCGGCCCAGCCGGGCGCCGTGCCGACGCTCTACGACCGCGACTTCTGGAACCTCCGGATCGGCGAGCGGGAAGAAGCCCCGATCCACGACGACCTCAAGTTCCCCAACGAATGGACCGCCAACCAGCGTCCCTGGTCGCTCCGCCGCGACGACCTCCGCCTCCCGGCCGACAGCCCGGCCGTCGGTGCGGACCTCCGCGATATCCCCAGCCCGCCGACGACCCGGTGAGACCCGAGCCGGGGGTGTGACCTGATTTTCTGGTGCGTCCACGTCTTGACCCCCCACCCCGACCCTCCCCCCTTGTGGGCTGACCAACCGACCCTTTTTATCCTGTAGGAAAGGCTGGGCGTTCATGAGCTTGCGTAGAAGGGACAGACACACATACCCTTCGGGAGCTGGCCCATGAACGCCCTCTCCATGCTACGTGACTGGCGTCGCGAGGGTGATCGTGGCACCACCAGAAAGTCTGGTGATACCCTGAGGTCTCTCGGACCCATTCGATGGGTTGACCTCGGACCGAACCGGTTCGTACAGTGAGGGGATTGTTGGGTCGAATCCCATTTTCCCAGGCCGACTTTCGCCCTGTTTTGATCCTGGAAGACCGAGACGACTCATGACGGAACGGATCGACCTTTCCCGGGCCGACGACCCTCGCGACGTCGTGCATCGGGCGGTCGCCTGCCTGGCGCAAGGGGGAGTCCTCGGCCTGCCTTCGGAGACGTCCTACGGGGTGGTTGCCGGAGCGCTTCAGGATTCAGCCATCGCGAGGCTCGGGGCGATCGGGATCTCGGGGCTCCCGACTCTCCTGCTCAGAAGTGCAGCGGAAGCGGATGACTGGGCGAATGTCTCGACCGAACTGGGGCGACGACTCACCCGTCGAGCCTGGCCGGGAGCGGTGACCCTGATCTTCCCGATCGCCGATCGTGGGCTGAGTGCCCGGCTTCCGAGGACCGCGGGAAATTTCCTCGTTCCCGACGGCCGGATCGCGCTCCGGAGTCCCTTGAACAAGATGGCTCGTGAGATCCTCCGGCTTCTTCCCGGCCCCTTGATCCAGGTCGACCCGGTCCGCTCGAACGGCACGGGGCCGATCTCCGCCGACGATCTGAGCGATCTTTCCGACCTCGACATGATTCTCGACAGCGGACCGACCCCGCTCGGCGGCCCGTCGACGGTGGTCGAGGTCGATGCCGACCGCTGGTCGATCACCCGACCCGGAGTGGTAGACGACCGCATCCTGGCCCAGATGGCCGGGACGATCCTGCTCTTTGTCTGCACCGGCAACACTTGCCGGAGCCCGATGGCCGAGGCCCTCTGTAAGGCCCTGCTCGCCCGGAAGCTCGGTTGCGAG
>Ga0080006_1177794_pt1 | contig 15230 bp, 13 predicted proteins | sample RS3BMetagenome_FD_69209 | JGI IMG/M metagenome (GOLD analysis project Ga0080006, IMG submission 69209) | Ferric oxide microbial mat and aquatic microbial communities from Rainbow Spring, Yellowstone National Park, USA - RS3B (SPADES... ... | reverse complement strand
CCCTTCCTCCTTCCCCCCAGGACGTCGCACTCGAACAGGTCACGTACCTCGATCCTGTAGCGCGATCCGTCGGGGCTCCTCAGCGCCTCGATGGAGGACGCGTATCCATGGGCACGTATCATGGAAAGGTCGGCCTGAAACGGGATATCCGGACCCAGTGCCTCCCTGGCCTCGCGGGCGGCGTCCCTCCCGAAGTAGTACCCGGCGTAGTAGGATACGGTCTTCCCTATATCCTCCCCCATGAACTCCCCCATGCCCAGGAGGAACCCCCGGAAGGCGCGGGACGTCATCAGCGCCGCCCTGGTGCCGCTGGACTCGATCACCTGCCCCGGCCGCTGGACCGCGAGCCCCCTCACGGTCCCCTCGCGCACCTCGACGGATCCGACGTCGTCGATGGACCGCAGCCTGGACTCCAGATCCTTCGGGTCCGCGTCCCCGAGGTCCACCATCGCCTCCCAGTATATGGCGTCGCCGCGCTTGACGCGTATGGACCCTATCACCTCGAGCTTCCCCTCGAGCGCCTCCACGAGGAACGCGAGGGCGCGCTGCGAGCCCACGACAGCGCTCACCGCTCCGAACCTCCTCCCGGGCTCGATCCAGGCGAACGGCAGCCGTATCTCCAGGGGCTCGGGTTCCGATCCGGACGAGGATGCAGCACTCAATTCCCTAATTGATCGATGATAATCTCGCAATTTAAATCTGCCGCCTAATTGATGGCATCCCTCCTTCCCCGGTGTGTCAGATGAAATCCTCGCCGATCCGCGTTCACATCACATAACATAACAGATCTTCACAAAGGCGCGTCGGCGATACCGAGGGACAGGTGGGTCGACGTCCCGATCGATTAGTTCGTGCGCGAGGCGGGCGCCGACGGCGGGGGCCAAGGCCTCCTGGCCACGACCGCGTAGAGGCGCCCCAGGTCCCGCACCTCTATACGCCCGAATTCCCCGAGATGCCCCAGCACCTCCTCCGGCGGCAGGCGGAGCCAGGGCGGTGGACCCCCCAGCGAGAGCCCGGGCCTGAACTCCACGATCATCAGGGTCCCCCCGGGCCTCAGGATCCTCAGAATCTCCCGGATGACGGCGCCCTTGTCGCGTACGTCGTGAAACACCCTGCTCAGGAGCACCAGGTCCACGGAACTGTGCGGTATGCTCGTGGACCTCATGTCCTCCCTCAGGAACACCGCGCGGGGACTCCCGGTCCTCTTCCTCGCGATTGCCAGCGGGAATCCGTTCGCGTCGACGCAGTAAACCGTCGATGCGATGCCGGCGAGCGCGCCGCAGTATCTCCCGGATCCGCACCCCAGGTCGGCCGCAGTGCCCCCGGGGGACAGGTGTTCGCTCACCAGATCCACCACCGGGTCTCCGGCTTTGCCGCCCATGCGCGCATGGAACTCCTGGAAGAATATTAGTCTGTCCTCGGAGATGATTTTCCGCCCTTTTCAGGCCCCATCCATCATCCTATCGGGGTTCTGGGGGCTATCCATCCCTCGCGGAAGGGGTCTTCCGCCCCCAGAACCCCCAGTGTGATATACCGACTGTGCGCGCGTGGTCAGGGCGACGGCGCGAGGTCGTCTTCAAGAGCCATGAGTGGTTCAGCTGCTGTGTTGCATAACCTCTGGAATATCGCTTTAGGACGGCTATTCACGGGTAGCTTATTGCAAATACTCGTTCTTCGATCCAACTGGCGATTATTAGATGTTAAATCAGCTAAATTGCGCAACACAGCAGGTTCAGCGAAGAACTTAAGGCCGCATTCAGCATTTCTGTGTACATACATTTCTGTTAGCGATTCATCTACACCTGAAGGTCGAAGCTTTCTTGCCCATGCGCCATAACTAATTTAAGGGAACCGGCCATCTTGTTACCGAGATGATGGAATGGATAAGCGTGGAGAACTTTCGCGGGATCTCGAGGACGCCGAAGCCGCTACCTCTCTCGAAGTTCACGGTTTTGATAGGGCTCAACGGCTCCGGGAAGAGCGCCCTGCTGGAGGCGCTCTACATGCTACCTCCAATGGGGTTACTGCCACTGATAAATCATGATAGGGCCGCTGCAATTACCAGCGCCCATTTAACATTTAGCGGCATTTTCTATCGTTATGGAGATCATGCGATGCTGAGTATGGGGATGGGCGACTCCAAGATAGAGATCGAACTACTAGAGCGGCCCATGACGATTTTCCAGCCGGAACCGGAATTTTACCGGCTATACGAAGGTCATTTCGCTAGAATGAAACCCGGATGGCAGGAGGCGGCCAGAATGCTTGACATCGATCCGGGGAAGCTGCCCTCCTACTCCATTCTGGTGACGGGCGGTGACGATTGGCGGAGGAAGATAGCCCAGGGGCTCGCCACCCCCGATTCCTGGAACGCGATCGTGAGGAGCGGAATACACACGAGGCTGGTCAGAGACTTCGTACGGAGCGGGGCACTCACTGAAGAGTTCACGGAGGTGCTGCTCGCTCAGGACGGCCTGCGCCTCAGGAGCGAGAGGGGCAATAGTGCATTCTACGTTAGGCTGGAGGACGCCGCGGCCGGGCTCAGGTCCTTCCTGACCGCAGCGCTGTGGATTGGGGCGGTCAACCCGAGGCTCGTGCTCTGGGACGACTTCGAGGCGAACGCGCATCCATCGCTTATCGCACAAGCGCTCAGGTGGCTTTCCTCGCTCGACTCCCAAGTGGTGATGGCCACCCACTCCATAGATGTGCTCTACGAGTTGGTGATGGGCAATTACGAATTCAGCGTCCTGAGGCTGCGCAGATCGCCGGACGATGAGCTCACGGCCGAGCGCCTGGACGCGGATGAGGTGGAGAAGTACTTCGAGGGCGGGATGGACCCGCGCAAGGTATTCGGCTAGGGTGAGCCTAGGTGAACGTTATATCTATGCTGGACGCGCAGAGGGGTCCCGAGGTCCTCCTGTGGTCGGGCGAGGGCCATAAGGACCTGAGGTTGGCTAGGGGAATAGCGCATGCGTTGAACGGGGACTCCTGCGATGTCGCCTCCCCGAATATCCCCCCGAGTATTCCGCTGATCAAAAAGAGGACGAAGCTGGACGCACTCGGCAACATAAAGGATATGCTGAGTAAATCCGCCCGTGTGCGCGCAGTGGTACTCCTGGTGGATAGGGATGCGTTCGCGAGGGACCCCAAGAGCGACTTGATGAAGGCGCTCGGAGAGTACGGGATGAGCGCCGATGGCGAAGTCGAGGAGATCATCGCCTGGAGGGCGTATCGCCTGCATGTGAGGAGCGGATCCCACGATTTCACGCTCTACGTGGCCATCTCAGGCGAGAGGAAGGAGATCGAGGAGGACGAGGATAGGCTGAAGGAGATCGTCGGCGCGAGGGACCGCAAGGAAGCCCTCAAGAAGGCCAAGGCCAACGCCAAGCATCTCGAGGAGGCGTTCCCGGGGATTTATAAAGCGTTGGAATTTGTGAAGAATAATTGCAGGTCGGTTGACGGCTCGTCTAGGTGACGCCGGTCATCCCGTTTATATCCCAGCTCCGCTTCCATTCCTCGAGCGACGATCTCGATATGGTGAACGCCAGCAGCGGAGAGCACGCATATGTCTTCTGGTCGATGTTGCCCGCTCCGTATAGCACCGAAAAGCCGAGGTGAAGTACTACGCTTATCGCGTCGCCCCCGATGCGTTTCAGCGCGTCCTTCTTGATGGGCGCGTAGAACGGGAGGACCTCGCTTTCGCTCCCGGGCCTGAGCAGCAGATCACGGACGCGCCCGGCGGGGTACGCCGTGACGTCCATCAACTCGCCCAGTATTATGAGGGTCTTTCCATCGATCCAGGCGTCCAGATGCCCGGATATGGGGTACCACAACTCGACGTTCCGGGAGCAGTTTCCCACGTCGGCGTTACCGAACTTCAGGCTAACCAGTAGCCCCGCGCCATACGGGCTCAGGGACGCCGTAATGTAGAAGTGCTGCGGACAGCCGGTAGGCTGCAACGGACAATACGCAGATGACGTAGATATGGACGGCCCGGAGATCGCCATACGAATACATCTAATTGAACATAATATATCCTTTTGTCCCGCCTCGAGGCCAGCAGTTATCCGTTTATCACTTTTCCAACGCGGTTTGAGGCGCGCCCGCGGACCCCTCGCGGTATCGGCGGAGGCGCTATATCCCACGGCTTCCCCCGGCCGCAGGATGGACGACCTGAAGCCGCTGGGGAGGACCGGGCTTAGGGCGCCCTCCGTGGGCATGGGGACCTGGAGGATTGGCGGGGACTCCTCGCCCGACGTGGACCCGGCGCGCGACCGCGCCGCCGCGGAGCTCATGGCGGAGGGCGTGAGGCTGGGCATGCGCCTGATCGACACCGCCGAGTTCTACGGCGGCGGGCACACGGAGGAGATAGTCGGGGAGGCCGTGAGGATCGTCGGCAGGGAGAACGTGTTCCTCGTGAGCAAGGTCTGGTACACCCACCTGGACCGGGGGTCCCTCAGGAGGGCGGCCGAGGCCAGCCTGGGGAGGCTCGGCACGGACCACTTCGACCTCTACCTGGTCCACTGGCCCAACCCGGCCGTGCCCCTCTGCGAGACGATGAGGGCAATGGAGTCCCTGGTGCGCGACGGCCTCTCCCTCTCAGTGGGGGTGAGCAACTTCGACCGCGGGCTGCTCGAGGAGGCCAGGAGCTGCATGTCGATCGCGGACGTGGCCGCGGACGAGGTGAAGTACAGCGTGTACGAGCGCGACGCGGAGCGCGAACTGCTCCCGTACTGCGAGAGGGAGGGGATAACGCTGATAGCATACACGCCGCTCGCGAAGGGTAGGGTCGCCTCGGATCCCCTTCTCAGGGAGGTGGGCGCCGGGTACGGGAGGACCGCCGCCCAGGTGGCCCTCAACTGGCTCATATACCACGGCCCGGTCATCGCGATACCCAAGGCCTCGAGCAGGGAGCACCTGGTCGAGAACGCGGGCGCCATGGGATGGAGGCTCTCCCGGGAGGACTTCGAGCTCATAGCCCGGCGCGCGGCCGTGTGAGCGCCCGTCCATCACCGCGCAGTCGAACGCGGTCCCGGGGAGGAGCCGCGATCGCGGCCGGTATCCCCCTCCATTTCCGGCCGGAACCGCGCGGGGCAGGGGGTCGACGGGGCCGTCCCGCGCCACCGGGACCTCGAGATAGCGCTGTCGATGGGGAGGAAGATGAGGTGCGGCGGTCCTCTGAGGCCCCCGGCGACCTGAGCGCATGCGGGGGCGGGAGGTCCCCGGTCGACGGTGGAGCCGCCGGGATCCGGGCCCCTGCCCTACTTCCTCCTCCTGAGCAGGGCCCCCATGTACCCCATGACGGTGATCCTCAGCATATCCCCGAGCAGCACGCTCCGCGTGTACTCGTCCGGGTCGTACCCCCGCAGGCCCTCCGTCAGTTCCCGGCGGAGCTCGCCCGCGATCTCGTCCGCGTTCATCCCCCTGCCCATCATCTCCGATATCCGGTCGTTGAAGTGGACCAGCGCCCCCTTGTTTCCCTCGATGAACTCGTCGCTGTAGTCCATGTACCCGAAGTGCGGCATCAGCAGCGCCTTCGGCCTGAGGGACCTCATCCTGTCCAGGCTCTTGACGGCGGCGTTCACGTCGAGGACGTCGATGCTCGGGGGGCCCGCCTCCGGCAACAGCAGGGGTAGGCCTGGGCGGGATATGCAGACGGCGTCGCCGGTGAACACGGCGGACAGCTCCTCCAGGTAGAAGGAGAAGTGCGACTGCGAGTGGCCCGGCGTGTACAGCGGCCTGAGGGTCAGATCCCCGATCCTGTACGATCCGTCCTCCCTGAGCGGCTCTATGCGCTCGGGCGGCGTCGGGGGCATGTCGCCCGCGTACTGCGCGTAATGATTCCTGAGGACCTCGTACGTCCCCCGCACCAGGCGGGACGGCTCCACCAGGAACCTTATCGGATCCTCGTGGACCACGACCTTAGCCCGCGGCAGGCCCCCCACGACGTGCGGGACGGCGCCCATGTGATCCATGTGGTGGTGCGTGGCGAAGACGAACGCCACGGAGCCCGGGTCGACGCCCAGGATCCCGAGGCCGTCCATCACGTTCCGCGCCGTGGCGGCATATCCGACGTCGATCAGGGCGGCCTCCCCCCCGCTCCTCACAACGTAGCTCGCTATCGCGCCCTCGTGGCCGTAACCCCCGGTATCTATGATGCCGATGTTGTCGTTCAGCCAGCGGGCCGTCGCGCTCCGCACCGGAGTCATCGCTGTCGGGTCCATCCGAAGTGGTTTTATTTTTTTCCGGGCGCAGCGGCTTCATCGCCCCGGGCCCGCGTGCCTCCGCCCGGGCACAGCGCTCCCCCCGGATCCGGGCCCGTGGACGGATCTTCGACCGGCCGTAGGACGGATCCGCCGCGCCGGGCAAATTAATATGCACCCGCGTCCGCTCCGGGGCGTGGCGGAGGTCATCGACCTGGGTATCCTGGGGAATCCGCCTGTCCTGAGCGGGTACCTGGTGAGGTCCGGCGGCTCCGCGGCCATCGTCGACGCGGGATCCGCGAGCGTCGCCGACGAGTACGTGTCCCGCGCCGGGGGGAGCCCGGGGGGAGCGCGCCTGGAGTACGTCCTGATAACGCATGTGCACCTGGACCACGCCGGGGGGACCGCGAGGGTCCTGGAGCTGGAGCCGGGGGCGCGCGCGGCGGTTTACTCGAGGGGAGCCAGGCACCTGGTGGACCCGTCGAGGCTCCTGGAGGTATCCCGCGGGTCCCTGGGCCCCCTGCTGCTCGACGCGTGGGGCGGGATCGAGCCCGTGGATCCCGGGAGGCTGATCGTCCTGGAGGACGGCGATGAGCTGAGGATCGGGGATTCGCGGATGAGGCTGATCGCGGCCCCGGGGCACGCGTCCCACAGCTCGGCGTGGTACCTCGTGGACGAGGGCGTGCTCTTCACGGGGGACTCCGCCGGCATGCTGATAGTGGGCGAGGGCGGATTCGCGTGGCCCGCCGCCCCGCCGTCCTTCCGCATGGACCAGTTCCTCGAGTCCCTGTCCAGGCTGGAGTCGCTGGACCCGCGGATGGTGTGCATATCGCACTACGGGTGCACGCGCAGGGCGCGCGAGTATTTCGAGAGGACCAGGAGGGTCCACCTGGAGGTGGACCGCGCGCTCGGCGAGGTCTGCGGATCGGGGGCCCGCGAGGACGGCGAGGTGCTGGAGGCCCTCCTCGAGGCCCTCGGGATGGATGATATGCCCAGGGATCATTACCTGGATAGGGAGCTGGCGGTGAGCGTGAAGGGGCTACCGGGCTACGCGCGCTGCTCCCGGAACCGAGCCCCCGCGCACCGACGGTCCCCGGGCCCGCCATTCCATGGTAATTGTGTGCATAAATGAATGAAGGATCGCGGGATCGACCGGTCGACCGGGACGCCGCGGACGATGGATGCGTGACGGGGGGCTGTGCGTCGCCTCACTCGATGGACGCGGGGCCGGAGAGCGCCCTGAGCAGCGACTTGGCTATCGTGAGCCTCTGCACCTCGTTCGTGCCCTCGTAGATCGTCGTTATCATGGCGTCCCTCAGGTACCTCTCCACGAGCGCGTCCCTGTCGACGCCGGCCCCTCCGTGTATCCTTATCGCGTCCCTCGCCACCCTGACCGCAACCTCGGTCGCGTAGTACTTCGCCATCGAGGACGCCAGGACGGAATGGGGGTCGTGCGACTCGGTCATGTTCGCGGCCCAGTAGGTGAGGAGCCTGGCGGCGCCCACCTCGGCCAGCATCTCCGCCAGCTGGAATGAGACGCCCTCGAAGGAGGCTATGGGCTTCCCGAACGCCTGCCTCTGGACGGAGTAGCCGAACGCCGCCTCGAGCGCGCCCTGCGCTATCCCCACGGCCTGGGCCGCCACCATTATCCTCGAGTCGTCGTACGAGTTGACCACTACCTTGAAGCCATTCCCCACGCTCCCCACGACGCTCGAGTCGGGGACCTCCACGTCCTCCAGGATCACCTCGTGGGGACGCTCGCCCACGAGCCCCAGCACCTCGATCCTCCTCCCCACGCTCAGCCCGGGGGCGTCCCTCTCCACGACGAACGCGGTCAGGCCCCGCCACCTCCTCCCGGGCTCCGGCGGCGATGTCCTGGCGGACACCAGGAAGAAGCCGGCGCGGTCGGCGCTGGATATGAACATCTTCCTCCCGTTTATCACCCAGCCCGAGCCGGACCTCTCGGCCCTCGTGGAGATCCCGGCGACGTCGCTCCCCGCCCCGGGCTCCGTGTTCGCGTGCGCGGCGAATGCCTCCCCCGAGGCCATCGGGGGCAGGTACCTCCTGCGCTGCTCCTCGGTCCCGAAGCGCAGGAGGGAGCTCAGGAAGAGCCTGTTGACTATCAGTATCGTGGCGAAGGCCGGCAGGACCCTTGATATCTCCTCCGACATCAGCGCGAGCTCCATGAATCCGCCGCCCTGGCCCCCGTACTCCTGGGGTATGCCGACGCCCATCAGGCCGAGGGACCTGGCGGCCTCCAGGATGTCCCCGGGCATCGAGTCGGTGGCCTCCACCTCCCTCACGCGGGGCCTCAGGGACTCCTCCGCGAACCTCTCGACGATCCTGCGGAAGACCTCCTGGTCCCCGGTGAACTCCGCCCTGAAGCTCCCGGGCCCGAACGGGAAGGTTCCCATGGCCGCGAGGGCGGGGTCTATGATATTTAATTCTAGCTGACCCAAACGATATTACGGTGCATGAGCAAGAAAGCTCCGACCTTCAGGGAGGAGATGAATTGCCGATCGAGAAGTATATTCACAGTAACGCCATAATCCCTCTTGGAAAGTCCTGCGAATAAGCCCTTCGGAGAAGGCACGCAGGATACTCCCACGACAAAACCGGTCCATGACCGGTTCTGAATGCCTCCACAGCCCGCCCCAGGTGCTGTGGATAAAGGCATATCCGGATTGCACGCAGACAGGGATGCGTGCAAGGGGAGCACCGATACCCCCGGAGGGGCAACGTTCAGGGCGGGAACGACCTCGAAACTCAAGAATGGAGGCCCTGCGAAGCGCTCCCCGATCGCGAGGGATGAGTGAGTAACTGGAAGCAAAAGTAGAGCCTCCGTCGCTTTAGCGAGGAGAGTGTGTCAGATGTGTGATTGACGTGGATTCGCGGCGATGCTGCGATAAGTTGGATGCCCTCCGGACCCGATTTCCGTCCCATCGATCCGGCCTCTTTGAAGCGGCGCCCACAATCCGACGTGAAAAGATATATCCGAGCTTACATACAGATAATAATCCGTGAACGCGAAGCGCGGCGCCGTATTTCTGGCGGCGAATATCGCTCTTCTGCTGCTGTTAATGAGCGCCATAAATCCGCTCCTGCTAAGCGGCGGCAGCCTCCCGGCCAAGCTCAGCTCAATCAATTCGCTCCCCTACAGCTCGGCTGCCTGGGGCCTGCTCTCGAGCAACCCATCATCCGCGCCCATTGTGAACTACATGAAAACCGGTGGATCGAGCTATAGCGTTAAAATCAACGTGCCCTCGAGCGCGCCCAGCGCGGCCAGCGGCGGTGGGTCGTACTCTAACGTCAGGTACATTCTGGGGGGTTTTACCTCTTCCACAGGATCTCCGGGCGGCTTGACGGGCCTCACGCAGGGCGCCGCCGGCACTCAGGGTTCACTGGGCACTACCGGTAGTTCCGGCACAGCCTCTACGGGCTCCGGCACAGGCACGAGCACAGGCACAGGCACGAGCACAGGCACAGGCACGAGCACAGGCACAGGCACGAGCACAGGCACAGGCACGAGCACAGGCACAGGCACGAGCACAGGCACTGGCTCCGGTACTGGTTCAGGCACTGGCTCCGGTACTGGTTCAGGCACTGGCTCCGGTACTGGTTCAGGCACTGGCTCCGGTACTGGTTCAGGCACTGGCTCCGGTACTGGTTCAGGCACTGGCTCCGGTACTGGCACTAGCTCAGGCACTGGTTCGGTTTCCTCATCATCCTCGGGTACCGTCGCCGGCTCAGGCACCGCCCCGTCCACGGGTTCCACTCAGAGCGCCGGGGGAGGTTCGACGTCGGGCACATCCAGCGTCAACGGCAACCCCGGGAGCATGCCATCCCCCGCCGGAACCGCGAGCCCCGTGGTGCCGCCCATCGACATGTCCGCGCTCCTGTTCATCATAATCCCGCTCGCGCTGCTCACCGGGGGGTATCTAGCAGTCCGCGGCATGAGGAACCGCGGCCCGAGGAGGCGCTCGAGGGGTTCGACCGTTCCTCCCGCGGTCCGCGGAGGGGATGGGGAAGGCGGAACCGCCCCGGGATCGCCGCCCGCCGCCGTCCCGTTCAGGGGGTGGGGAGGCGGGAGGCTGATAAACTTCGAAATTCCCCCGGAGCTCCCCCTGACGGTCGAGCCCGGGACGCCCCTGAGGTTCACAGTCCAGCCGGGGACCGAGGTGAGGGCCGAGGGCGGCTCGATCCCGGATGGCGCCCTGAGGTTCGACAGGGAGGGATGCTACGTCGTGGAGGCCAGCAACGGCGGCGTCACCGAGAGGTTCCAGGTGAGGGTCGCCAGGTACGACGAGGAGGTCCAGGGCCTCTTCAGGGTCAACTCCTCGGACGCTTGGAGCGACGAGCTCACGCCCAGGGAGATAACGTCGAGGCTCAGGGTGAACGACCCCAGGCTGGCGATGCTGGCGACCAGGGAGTTCGAGAGCGTCAGATACGGGCGTTCCAGGCCGGGCCCCCGGGACTTCCTGGAGTTCCTCCGGGCTGTGGGAAAGGGCTACGCGAGGCCCCTGATGCTGGGGTGCGGGAACGGTGAAGCCTAGCCTGTTCATCAAATACGGGGCCGCGTACGCGGCCATAGCTTTCCTCATCCTGTACGGGGGGCGCCTGATCCCCCAGGCGGCGATCGCGCCGTACCTCGGGGCCGCGCTGCGCTACGCGTACATCCTCCTGCTGTATCCGCTGGCCATCGCCCTCCCCTTCTCGTTCGCCGGCGGCCTCCTGAAGGAGATGGGGCACCGCGGCGCCGGTGAGGCGACGAGGAGGCTGCTCTACTACCCCCTGCTCCTCTACATGGTGCTCTACGCCGCGCTCTCGTCGCTGGGCCACCTGGCGGCGTTCTGGCCGCTCTACCTGCTCATCCTCTCCATACCCGTGTACTCCGCCTCCTCGATAGCGGGCCCGCTCTCGTCCGCGGTGAAGTGGCTCGCGGGCTCCGTGGCCCTCTACTCCATCTACCTATCGACGCTCATCCTCTATCCCGCAGCAGCCTACGCGCCCTTCTGGGCGTTCGTCGGGTCCCTCGCGTTCGCCGCCGTCTCCTCGCTGGGGATCCTCAGGGGCTTCCCCCGGGACGTCTCGTACTACGTGGGCAGGATCCTCCCGAGGATCTTCCTAATCTACCTCGCACTGCTCGCGATCTCCTCGCTGATGAGCATCCCGTCCCTCTCGGTGCTCAGGGGCTACGTGCTCCTCTCCATGATCGCGGTCTTCGGCATCGCGATAGCGTACGCGGCCCTCAGGATCTACAGGATCGGCACGGGGTACGCGGAGAGGATCGCGGAGACCATCTACGGCCAGCACGCGAGGGAGGTGAGGCTCGTCGGCTTCAGCGAGGACGACCCGCTCTACTCCGCGGCGATCGACTTCATTCGGAACGGCGACAAGGACGGGCTCCTCGTGCTCCTGGCGCACCTCTCCTGCTCGATGGGCGAGGACTACCGGAGGACGAGGGAGATGCTAGCCGAGCTCATGGGGTACTCGGCGCCGGACATCGAGTATCTGAAGCTCGTCCACGGGGCGGGGCGCATCAGGAGGATCGTCGAGGAGGACGCGATGACCAGGAGGGGGATCGTGGAGCGCCTGCTCGGCGCGGCGCCGGGCCCCGGGGGCTCGGGGCCGGCCCTCGAACCCTCCCCGGCGCCCGCCGTCTCCGGCCGGGGCCCGCCCGGCGACTCCCTCCGGCGGGAAGCGCACGATTTATAGGAGGCGGCGAATTGGGAGCCGGATTGTCGGCGACAGAGGGCCCCGTCCCCGAGCTGATCAGGCGGACGGAGGACGAGATACTGAGGTACTTCGTCGGCGACGGTGCCACCGTGAGGAAGATCCTGGCCGCGATCTTCGCGGGCGGCCACGTCCTGATGGAGGACCTGCCCGGGGTCGGCAAGACCTTCCTGGCGAAGCTGATGGCAAAGGCGCTCGGGCTCTCCTACAGCAGGATCCAGTTCACCCCGGACCTCCTCCCCAGCGACATAATAGGCACGAAGGTCTGGAGGCAGTCGACGGGGACCTTCGAGTTCGTCAGCGGCCCCATATTCGCCGGCTTCGTGCTCGCGGACGAGATAAACAGGGCCCCGCCCAAGACCCAGTCCGCGCTCCTCGAGGCCATGGAGGAGCTCCAGGTGACGGTGGAGGGCGAGGTGCACGGGCTCGGCCCGATCTTCGTCGTGGTGGCCACCCAGAACCCCATCGAGTTCGAGGGGACGTATCCCCTCCCGGAGGCCCAGCTCGACAGGTTCATGATAAGGGTGTCCTTCGGCTACCCGCAGAACGAGATGGAGCTCCTGAGGAGGAGGATCGGGTGGATGAGGGACGACCCGACGTCCGAAGCGGCGACGGTCCTCGGCCCCGAGTCCCTGGGCGCGATAAGGGGGATCGTGGAGTCCCGGGTCTCCGTCAGCGACGAGGTGCTGCAGTACGTGCTGAGCTACTCCGCCATAAGGGGCGACGAGAGGGTCCTCGCGGGCCCGAGCCCCCGCGGGATACTGTCGCTCATGAGGATCTCCAGGGCCATGGCCCTGATGGACGGCAGGGACTACGTGATACCGGACGACGTCAAGGGCATCGCGGAGGACGTCCTCGGCCACAGGATAGTGCTGAAGCCCGAGTACTCGGTCGAGGGGCTGAGGGGGGAACGGGTGGTCCGCGAGTACGCGGAGAGGCTGCCGGTCCCGAAATGAGCAGCCAGATGGTCAGGCACGCATCGGCGCTCATGGCGATCCCCCTCGTGATAGCGCTGATCTCGTTCCTCACCGGGATAAGGCAGATCATGGGACTCGCCCTCTTCCCGCCGTTCTTCCTCGCCCTCGCGCTCTACGCGGACAGGCGGCCCGGCGTATCCGTCGACGTCGACGTGGACAGGGGCGCGATCAGGGTCGGGGAGGACGTGGAGCTGAGGGTCAGGATCGCCGTCGACGGCGGGGTCGGCGTGCTCAACGTCAACATGTTCCCGCTCGAGGGCTCGCGCGAGGGGGAGGTCGTCGAGATCGCGGGGGGCGGGAACTCCAGGGTGCTCTTCAAGGGCATGGGGAGGGCCACGAGGGAGTACAGGTACAGGATCAGGTTCCTGGGGAGGGGTTCGTTCGACGTCGGCAGGGTGCGGCTCTCCTACCGCGGGCTCTTCGGGATGAGCGCCCTGGAGGAGGAGCGGGACGCGGGGGTCCGGGTCAACGTCTACCCGCGGCTGAGCGGCGCCGTCCACGGCGGCCGGGCCCTCAGGGCGATCCCGGGCAACCCCCGGGCCACGGCCGTCAAGCTCGGGCCGGCCTCCACCGACTTCAGGGACATCAGGAAGTACGCGCCGGGCGATCCCTACAGGTTCATCAACTGGAAGGCGAGCGCGAGGGCCGGTGAGCTGCTCGTCAACGAGTACGAGAGGGAGGGCCTGAGGACCGTCGTCTTCGTGATCGACACGGGTCCGTGGATGAGGGAGGGACTGGCGGAGATGAACCCCCTGGAGTACGGCTCCTCCCTCGTCATCTCGTTCTCCAGGATACTCCTGAGGAACGACTTCAACGTGGGCCTCTGGTCGACCTCGGGCGGGGTCAGGGTCGTGCCCACGTCCGGGGGCGTCCAGCTCCACAGGATAATGAGGGCGACGCTGCTGCTGCGCCCCGGGGAGGCCGCCCGGCCCCCTCCGCCGGACCTTCTGGCGGTCTGCGGCCAGACGATGCCCCACATCGTCTACGTGACAAACGCGGGCGACGGGTCGCTCGCGGCGGCCTCCCGCTACCTGTGCCCGGGCGGGAGGTGCCTGCCCTCGAGCTCCATCACGCTGCTCGACGTGGTGCCGTACTCGATAATGTACAGGGAGAGGCTCTCCGCGCTGGGCGTCGACGTCGACTGCGTCCGGTGGGCGAGGCCCAGGAGCTACGCCGGGCTGGGGCCGAGGGTGAGGGCCGTCGCCTGGGACCCCCTGTGCAGGGACGTCGGCTACGCCGTGCTGAAGATCTCGGATGCCATGTTCCTGGGCTCGGAGGCGATCGCCCGGTGAAGCCGCTGCTGGTCGCCATGATGCTGATCCTGCCGCTGGCGCCGCCCATCTACCTCCTCCACTTCACGGCGGCCCCGTGGCCCCTGGCGGCGGCGCTCCTCGCGGCCGCGGCACTGCTGGCGGCGAGGAAGTCCATGGCGGGAAGGGGGCCCTCGGCGTCCTACTTCTCGATCTTCACGGTGCTCCTCATCGTGGCGCTCTCCTCGGGGACGGTCCCGGAGATCACGGGGGTGGCCCTGGTGGCCATCGAACCCTCGACCTACCGCGTCCTGGCGGCCTCGCTCCTGCTCGCCATGATGGCAGCCCCCGCGGAGAAGGCGTACGAGGCGTACGTCTCGCTCGAGGGGCGCATGAGGGAGAGGAACTACGACATGGGCGAGGTCGGCAGGGAGCTCAACTCGATGTCCACGTTCGTCCTATCGCTCGCGGCGATCTCGTTCCTGCCGTCGCTCGCGCTGGCGCTCCTAGCCCCCGGGTACGGCGCCCTCGCCTCCTACCTCCCCGTGCTGCTGGTGATATTCGCCGCGTTCTACGCTGTGAGCCTCAGGGTCTACTTCGGCAGGTACTTCAGGCGGGTCGCCGATCGGGAGGAGGCCCCTCCTTCCGGCCGCGGGGACGGACTTTAGCTCCGGGCGATCACGAGATCGTCCTCCCTCAGGAGGACCGCCCGCGCGCTGGCGCCGGTCACCGGGCGAGCTCCCCATCCCTGAAGTACGGGATCACCCGCCGCGCGAACTCGCGCTCGCTGCGCTCGTCCATGAAGTGCAGCAGCATCTCGTCCGCGCCGGCCCTCGCGTACTCCTCGAGCCTCCCGATGGCCTCGTCCGGCCCTCCTAAGAGGAACGTCCTCCTCACGAACCCCTCCGGGATCCGCGACGGCGAGTCGAGGTCGCCCCTGAACCCCTCGGCCTCCAGGAGCTTCGCGCCGTAGTCCTGGAGCTGGATCGCCGGCATGACGCCGAACGCGAGCTCGCGCGCGAACTCCAGCTGGCGCTCCGCGTCCCCGGCAATGGCCACCCCGGTCA
>Ga0080006_1141913_pt1 | contig 15230 bp, 23 predicted proteins | sample RS3BMetagenome_FD_69209 | JGI IMG/M metagenome (GOLD analysis project Ga0080006, IMG submission 69209) | Ferric oxide microbial mat and aquatic microbial communities from Rainbow Spring, Yellowstone National Park, USA - RS3B (SPADES... ... | reverse complement strand
AAGATGGCTCCTCAGATAACACCTAAGGAGCTCGAAAGAAGGCTTGATATTATTTTCAGTAACCTTATGGATTATGAGAGTAAGCCAGAAGATGAGAAGAAGAGACTGGAAGCACAGTACACAAGACTGCTTCCAATATTCATTTTTGGCCCGCCCGGTATAGGAAAATCACAGATAGTAGAATCATTAGCCCAGAAATACAACGTGCAGGTAGAAACATACATAGCAAGCACCATGGACCCTACTCAAGTTCAAGGGCTTCCATATCCTGACAGGGACCACAAGGTAACCACATGGTTCCCGGATGAAAGGTTTCATGACGAACAGAAGAAGACAAGGATATACTTCTTCGATGAACTCAACATGGCTCCTCCTGCTACTCAAGCTGCTTTCTACAGATTGATTCTCGAAGGCAGGCTCGGCTCCATAGATATTTCCCACGCATTGAGGATAGGTGCTGGGAATAGAGTATCCGATTATTATAATGTGCAACAGATGGGTCTCCCCCTCGCAACGAGGTTCGAGGTCTATCTTCTTAAGCCGAATATAAAAGAGTGGATTGATTGGGCGGAACAGAATAAATTGAATCGTTACGTGATTGAATATGCACGGGAAGCGATGTATGGAGATAATTTAAATAGTGGAGAACCTTCCGCATGGTTCTGCATAAATCCTAAGGAACCTTCCCTTGCACGTGCTACCCCAAGATCATGGGAAAGGTTATCAAAGCTAATCTCAATCGGTCTGGATACCAAAGAGGACATCATAGGTGCCATCGGATTCAATCCGGGTACACGTTTCTCTAATTGGTATACAAAGAAGAAAGAAGAAGAAAAAGGTAATAAAGGTGATAGTACTGAGTATAGGGGGTTGATGTTCTAATGATGAGAGCAAATCCATATATAACCCTATATCAGAACAATAAGCCCGTGGCGGTCACGCCTGAGCTTTTCAGCCAGTACAGGACACTTATAGTCGATTCACTGACTGCCCAGCTGAAATATGTCTATAACCACGCAAAGGAAAAATATACCGTACAAGACACAAAGAAGATCAACATGGGGAATATTACTGTAGAAACAAACCTGAAGGGGGGAATGACTTTCTCTCCCAGTGGAGACGTTTCAATAAGTGACCCGAATTTCAAGAAGGCTATTGAACAGCTGATAAACGATACCTGTTCGTTAATGCTAACGTACCACAGGGCAGAGGACTTCCTGACAATAATGCAAACGCCTGAAATGTGGGCTCTTCTGATATTCGTTGGGGCAGACCAGCAGCTTACAGACCTACTCATAGCTGCAGAGAAAGAGTTCTTCAATCAGGTATATGCAAAATCTACAAATACCAAGGAAGTGGCAACGAGGAGATCAATAATAGCCATAGTAGATGCACTTAGGGCAGGACAGTCAATAGACCTCAGCAAACTTACTTTCTACGACCAGAACGGAAAGAAAGTAGATGCTACAGGAACAATTTATCCGTGTGAGAAATGATAGATGAAAACCGTGCATGGCTCTACCATGATGGGTTAGCATATCTTCTCAATAACAGCCCAGGTTTTGCACTGTTCGGTGATTTCTTATCCACTGTGGAACTACAAAATGGGGAAGGGGTAGCCGCAACTGATGGCAGGAAATTCTATATAGGCCCAGAATTTGCTAATTATACTCCTGACCAGAGGGCGTTCATAATAGCACACGAACTCGAACACATAGTACTGCACCATCCATGGAGAGGTGTTGGAAAGGACCATGATATATGGAATATAGCAGCGGACTATGCAGTCAATGATGCCCTTCATCTTCATGATATTCCGAATATACCACTTCCGGGTAAGCCTATAACCATTGCGGAACTGCTCGGTAAGGCTAAGGGAAACGACCTTGAGGTCCCTCCAAATGCAGTAGCCGGAATAATGTATGACCCATCAGTGGAAAATCTGACTGCAGATGTAATATATAAAATGCTTGAAAACGAAGCCCAGAAAAGAGGTATGATGAACCCACAGATTGGCGATCAGACACCCGGCAACATAAACGGGAACGATGTTATTCCAAACCCTGACCCGGTATCTGAAGAAGAAACAATAGGCAAGCTCAAGGAATCTGCAAAGAAATATGTGGATAATCACCCTGAAAAGGGTCAGGATGCAAACATAAAGAGAATATTGAAAGAGCTGGATATCTCTCTCAACCTTCCATGGCATGTAATCCTGCAGCAGTACCTTAAAAAGATAGTGGCAGCAGATTATACATGGGCTCCTCCAAGGTCTTTAATATATCCTAATTTGAGTGAACCGATTTACCTTCCAAGGTTAAGGAGTAAAACAATAAGGATAGCAGTCGCCGTAGATACGTCAGGTTCAATAGGTAACAAAGACCTTGCCGTCTTCCTTGGCAATATTGAAGCCCTGTTCAGTACAATTCTCAGTCAGGTAGGGTATAAGGGGCTGTTTATGCTTACAACAGCTTCAGTGTACTGGTCTAAACTCATGCCTCCAGTACCTTCCCATACAGAAGTAATCACAAATCTCCAAGAAGGAGGTACAGATTTCAGACCTGCATTTGATATGATAAATCAGATAATGCTCGAACCTCCGGACTTATTCGTGTATTTCACCGATGGAGTGGGTGATTTCCCAGCTACTGCACCTAACTATCCAGTGCTCTGGGTTCTGAATAAAAATAATCCAGTGCCTTTTGGTGAGGCGATAAAATTTGAACTTTAAAAGGAGGTGTTGATGTGTTTCTTGACCAATACCGGTGCAATACAAAGATTTTGTATTTTGCTGATACCCTAAGTTCTTCACATATTTCTATATTCAAATATAGACCTATCAATTATCAATTTGATGCAGATTGGTGGGATATTAATATACTTCTTAACCCAGTAAATCCTCCACTAGTACCACGGTTTAACGTTTCAACACCAGAAGGTAGATTAAACATAGAAAATCCTTTCTATGAGCGGTTACCAACCTTAAGTGTACGGTTATGAGCCTTAAGCTGAACTGGGATGCACTGGTATGGTGCCATGGGAGAGCCATGGACAGGGTTTTTATTCGTTTTCCCTCTCCGAATCAGAAGGTGCGTCCCAATGAATCATGATCGTTATATATGCAATACAGCGAGCTTGATTTCAGCAGTACTTATTCCTGCTAATATTATATTCATTCAACTCGGCATGCCACGTGCTGCAGAGTACCCAAAATTACTCAGTTTTTATACTAATTTCTCTCAAACGTTCTATGACCCCGATGTTAATCTGGTTGGCGTGAACTTTCCTATGACCGTGCTTGTTTTAGAGAATATACCTCATACTTACTTCGATGAACAAAAAATGATGGCATGGGTAGCACGTGGAAAAGACCTAGTAAGACCTGAAACTCCATATCATTTAACAGTACTTTTCAGATAAATTTTAATCCGTTATGGTAATCTTCCTCGTCAGTTCCTGAACACCGTTAGACACTGCAGTAATCTCATATTCCCCAACAGCCGTAAAATATAGTCCTGTGAACCATTCACCGGTAGAAGGATAAGGTAGAGTGGTCCTTTCCAGTTTGTCCTGTGAATAGATATAAATAATTCCGGGCGGAGCAGTCCCCCTCAATTCAACATGCTGTAGCAATTTAGCTGTATCAGGCATAGAAAACGTGAAATTGTAGTTGGCAGTCTTCGGTTTCATGAAGTATGAAACTGTTTGATGCAACTGTACTGCACTACTTCCTATACCTGCGATTGCCCCTATGCCCTGTGAAATATCCGAGAGTATCATTGAGTTCCATCACCTTTTCAAGCATTTTACCAGCTTCCGTTTTATCCACAAATAAATGAACCTGCCTGACTGCCTCCCTCTTCCAGTTGCCATGGTTCACCAGCAGGGAATCCATGGAGAATGGATTGGAGGAGTGCCTCGTGACCCTGTGCCTCGGTCCCAGCCATTTTACCGGCTCATCAGTGACCTTATTAACATTATCGATAGTCCTATCATCTACGAACGGCAACATCGACTTAGCTATTTTATTGTGGATATTTCTGCTGGCCACGTGTATATATAAAAAATAGATATAAAAAGTTTAGGACATATTCATTAATACTGAAAATATACCAGGGATTAGAGAGTCATCAAAGTCATAAACATACGAGAATGGTTTCATAAACCTTATGAATACTGCTTTTTCCCTGTACTTTCCGGAATACGATATTTCTATTCTCACATACCTGTCTTCCGCAACAAAATCGTATATATCAAATAGAACGTCACGCCCTGCTTTCTCATCTAATGCTGTCTCAGGATCGACACGTATTTGCATTGAAACATGGAGTGATACAAGTGACATAAGATACAGGTTAAGAATATTTCCATTATACTCTAAAGGGTTCATTTTTTCATGTATGTGAGTTCTTCAAACTGTTCTAAGGGTATAACGGTCTTGCATTTCTTGCAGTACATCCCCCAGATATTGCCTTTCTGAGAGATAAGACCATACCTGATAAGCCCCCCACAGCCCTTGTGCCATCTCGGAAACTTCCAGAGCCAGATGTAGAAAAAATCTGTAAGCCTCTTTGCATAGTATTCCATATAAAGCTGTCCTACAGTGCCCGACAACATCTGTTTTATTTCCGGCTTCTTTTCCCCTATCATTTCTGCTATTTTCTTCGGGTCGTTTAGGACTGGTTGCAGGTATTTCCACCATTTTCTGCCCATCGTCCTGATAGTAGTTTCCATCTTCCCGTTGAGATAGTTGCTGTAGTTGTTCATCAGAGGATAAATTGGGTCGAAATACGGAATAAGGCTCTCATCTTTTGTCTTCAGCCACCATGCATAGGCATTGAGATTCTTTTCCAGTGCTTCCTTTGTTATCTGCGGAACGAAATAGTTAATCACGTACGACATGTTTTTCTCAGATGGACTGAATGCGGCAAGGAATGTATCTAACGCTTTATTGATACTGTCAAGAGTGCCCATACTCTATCACTCTATTCTGCTGGCTTTGTAGCTGCATCTAACATTTCATCGGTTACTTCGACTTCCTTCTTTTCCTGTTTTTCAGGCTCTGCCTTCTCCTCGGAAGGCTTTACCTTAGGCTCAGATGAAGGCTTCTGTTCAGGTTCAGGTGGAGGGGGTGGAGGTGGAGCTTTCTCTTGTTCTTCCCTGACAGCCTCTTCCATCTGCTTTTTTAAATTCCTGAGGTCATCGGGATATACAAGTCCGTATTTCTCTACGTCTTCCCTGTTCATAAGCTCTCCTGTCGCTGTTTGAATAGGTATTCCAAATTTAGATACCCACATCTTTCCCTTGCTCTTGTCGTTAGGGTCAATCCATTCTTCGTGCCCTTCATTGATAAATTCCTTAAGGTCGGGTTGCATTCTGGGTTCCTGTGGTCCGGTTACGGGTGCAGGTGTTTCAGGTATCACTGGTTCAGGATTATCATCCGTTAATTCCTTTCCCTTCACGATGTCGTACATTGTTCTTGCACTGTTCAATAATTCCGGTCCTTTTTGAGCTATTGTATCTATAAGCTGGGTTGGCGACATCTCTGACACTTCCTTGCTGGGTATTCCGAGCATCTTTCCAAGTCTCTGTTTTGTCTGTTCAAGTCTCTCCATCTGTGTCAAAAGCTGGTCGAGCGGGTCTCCCCTGTCACGTGAGCTCTGAACGTTTTCAAGTTGACTTTCAAACTTAGCAAGTTCAGCTTTGAGTTCTGACCTCAAACTTGAATAGCTGTCCTGATCTTTTTTGCGGTCCATATCCACAAGCATTTGTTCCAGCTTCTCCATCTTTTCTCTCATCTCGATTATTGATGGATCGGGCTGTTTCTCAGCTTCACTCTTTATTTTTTCGATTGTGTCCTTGATGGGCTTGATTTCTTCTTTCAAAGAACTTGAGACTTTTTCTAATTTCCTGTCCTGTATCTCTTCCTGTTCCTTCATTTCCAGTTTTCGTAAAACTTCATCATATCTTCTATTCATGTCCTCAAGTTGCCTTCTATAGTATTCGTCAGCCTCCGATTTCTTCCCATTGTCGCCTGTAATTGCTTCTGAGAACATCTTGAACGTCCATATCTTCATAATCTTATTCATCATCTCATCCATTTCGTCCTTGTCCATCTTATCGAAATTACCGAATCGGGCCATCAAGTTTGCTACTGCCTGATCTGCGAATGATACTGCTGGTTTCTCTTCAGTTTTCTTCGTTTCTTCTGCCATTCTATTTCACCTCCATTCCCAGAATACCCAGAAGATACTGAATCTTAACATATTCATTATACTTTTGAAAAGCGAACTCTATCGCCTGCCTCACGAAGTCCTCCCATGTAAATCCCCAAGACTCTACTGTTAGCTTGTATCTCATCTCCATCTCTTTCAGGATAGCAGCTGCCTGCATACTTCCAACATACTCTTTAGAGTATTTTTCTGATAGATTTTCTACGATCTTCGTTGTGGCCTTTTTTACTGTATTATCGATAATGTCTTGTTCTGCCGGTGGAGGTATCTGTATATCTCCAGAGGGTTCTGATTTAGACTCAAGTTTTTTTATCAGCTTATACAGTCTTTCCATCCCGATTTCAAGCTCTTTTCGTATATCCTCTTTTGATTTACCGAGCTCCAGCATTTCTTTTACCATGGGCAGTAATTCATCATCCGTGCGTTTATCCTTTTTAGGCATAAATGTATATATAACCCTCAATTAAAATACTTTCGGTGTGTCAGTAATCTTACCGGTAAGGTATCAGTAACCTTACTGGTAATCTTACTCTAAAAATCAAATTTATCAGTAATCTTACCGGTAATGGTAAGGAATATGGATAATTCGTATTTCTCAGAACAATGCTATTAAAAATCTTGAAAATCTTACTGATAACCTTACTGGTCTTACTGATAACCTTACTGATGTTTGGGGGCTTAGGGCTATCCGATATCTCCAAGAACTATCAGTAAGCTTACCAGTAAGCTTACCGGTAAGATTACTGGTAAGGGTTCATTTTTACACTAATAATAGTAAACAAAATATCGAACATGTCCGTTTAGCTCATGGAGATTAACATAGGCATGGTTAACCCTTAACAGTAAGCTTACTGATATCAGGTGAGCCGATGAATAAATTTTATGTGTCAGCCATAATGGTAATATTTATATCCCAGTATGTCATACATATTAGGAGATGAAAAAATGGTGAAAAAGAGAATAACGATACGCCTCGATGGTAAAGAGGCCGAATATATCGAACAAAAGGCAAAAGGGCTTGGCGTCACGATGTCTGATGTCATCCGTCAGGCAATCATAGAATACATGGATGAACAATGCAGGGAACTTAAGGAACTGGTGCATAAACTTGGGATGATGAAACTATTAGAGGAGGTTGGCAAACATGAGTGAACCAGAAATAAAAGATGTGCAGAGTACTACATCAGTCATACCGAGGCCCAATGTCGAGGGAACGGTTGAAGCCATGAATGAGTTCCAGAAGCTTAAGCAGAAGGTTCTCAATGCAAACGATACCGTAACAATAAGCGGCAAACAGTATATCAAACGTAGTGGATGGAGAAAGATCGCAATGGCATTCAACATAAGCACGGAAATTGTTAAGATTGAACGAGAAAAAATCGATAACACTTATGTTGTGCGTGTAATTGCACGAGCAAAGAACATCGGTGGTAGGGTCTCAGAGGAGGCAGCAGTCTGTGATTCAACTGAATTTGAGAGAGGAAATTTACAGGGAACATTACATAACATCGAAACGAAAGCAGTCACCAGGGCCATCAATCGGGCAATCTCTAACCTTGTAGGTGGAGGAGAGGTCAGTGCTGAAGAAATCATTAAGGGTCCAGATGAAATAGTCAGGGAAATAAAGGAAGAGCCACAGAAAGAACCACCAAAAGAATTAATAACAACAAGGCAGATAAATTATTTAAATGACTTAATGAAAGACAGTGAGGTTCAAGAGTTTGTGAACAAAATGCTCAATGGTAGAAAACTATCAGACCTCACAAAGACCGAAGCCAGCAAAATTATTGAAGAGATTCAGAAGTTGTGATGAGCATGGAAAACAATGAAAAGCCTAACCCTGAACAGAAACAGGTATTTGAACGCTGCAAACGCTGTCATAGAAAATTAACGAAGCCAGAATCAAAATTAAGAGGATACGGGGATTCATGCTGGAAAAAAGTCAATAAGGGATTATCAAATAACCCATAGTAAATTATTTAATCTTTTGTTTTATTTGTTGTTATATGGATTTCTCTGACCTCACGCTCGAAGAACTCATCGAAGCGATAAAAAGAACCCCAAATATAGCCGTATTGGCTCGATTGCGTGAGGAGTTTGGAAGATTTCCTACTCAATATGCAATGCTGGAGGGGATATATGAGAGGGAACGGAATAAGTGGAATGCATTTTCATCGAGACTCCGTGCTAACTTCGGAAAATGTTTGCTATACTGGACCAATGACAACATTCCATTTTTACAATGCGAATATTCCCTTCCGATCAAAAGTTATCCACCCGGAACAACTGATAAGATAGAATGGATAAAGAATGCTTTTGAGGGTCGGCCATTATCCGATATTATCAATGATACGAAATGGGACGCTTTATTTAATGCGATGTACAGACCTGCTGCTACTTCAGAACAGGAAGAAGCTGAAGAAAGAAAACAATCCGGTGTTATAGGCAGTGAGCTGTATAAGAGCATAAAGAATACTTTAACGGCTGCACCGTCTTCCGAATTAGATAAAATTCTTAATAAGGACGAGGAAGAACTCAGAAGGGAAAGGGAAATAGACGAGAAGCTTAGAAAGAAGGAAAAGATACCGGAGCCTGAAATAAAGAAGATAGCTCAGGACGCAAAAGAAACAGTCAAGCAGATCAGAAGGACCGTTAAACAGCACCCTATTCCGCCTGAAGTGAGAAAACTTTATGACAGGTATATAGGAGTAAAACCATCATATATCAATCTCAGGGCATTCGCATTGTTTTTGAAGAGGTTAATGGAAGCGTTTCCTGAATATGAGTATCAGGAAATACTTGACAGGGTAGATTTTGGAAGCGTGATTCAAGCTATAAAGGAAGGCAAGAAATACGGGGAATACCTGCAGGAAGCTCTCAATGATGTAGTAAATAGGCTGCATGGAAAGGAAGAGGGGGCTTCATTTGAAGATATGGAAAGAGCTGACGACCTGAACAGGACCGTAGAGGTCTTTTCACGACTTCTCGACTTGCTTTTTAGAATTTATTCAGAGTATAAGAGGGAAGAAGACGAGGGGGCAGCGAGGGGCATTCTCAGGGTTCTTTGTGAAAACTTTGATATATGTTATGAATCTACAATTGAGAAAGTCAGGCAGAATATTCAGGACTGGGTAGTCGATCACATTGACTTCCTGCCTAAATAGTCCCGTGGTGTAGTGGACAAGCACATCGGGCCCTGAACCCGAAGACGCAAGTTCAAATCTTGCCGGGACCATTTAGAGCTCAACGAAGAGGATATCTCTAGGCAGATTTAGACCGTACGTGAGCCACAACGTTGGAAACCATGGTCCATGACCTTTATTTTTGGGGTTTATGAAGTTAATCCGTTTATTGGGTATTATCAATTGGATTCCATATTTCTTATATATTTCCTGTCTTCTTCTACCTTCAAGAGCAGTCATGGGCAGTAGCAGTGCGAGCGGCTTGTTATAACTGAATGCTTTTCTAATAAATTTATCCTTAAGGGAATATGGGGGATTGGTGATGATAGCATCAAAATGGAAAGCTGGAATTCCTGTTAAAAAGTCAAATTCTGGACCGGTTGATATGACTTTGAATCCCTCTCGTTTCAGTGCTCCTGAAAGATATCCTTCACCTTCGGCACACTCCCATAATATCCAATTTTTATTTAGGTATGGAAGTAGAGGTTTTATTGCATAGGGAGGTGTCTGGAAATCATCAGGTGACTGAGGTCTCTTTGGAGGCATCATACTAAATATGTTTGTCCGTGCAGTTTTGCCAGAATTTCATCATAAAGCGGACTGGGGTTCACATCATCATATAATCCTATTCCGAGGTATCGCTTAGCCCTTGAAAGTGCCACGTACATCACTTTACGTTCAACATCCTCATTCTCTTCCCAGTCCTCAAGTATCCTCTTTGTAGAATCAAAAGCCACCCATACCTGGTCAAATTCCATACCTTTTGCAGCGTGTACGGTATCAATATAAATCACATCATCCATGGAAAACCCATGCTCAAGGTACTGCCATATCAGATTAATCTGCTTATCCGGCAGTTTCAAATTCTTGATTAAATCTTCACGGTCAGCATTGAATACTGTAATTTTATAATTTCCCTCTATGTCCTTATTCAGGTCGAGCTTGCCTTGAGTAATCTGTGATTGAAGACCCCTGACAAGAAGACCTGTTGCATATAGATGAGGTACCAGAAACTTAATATCTTCAATATCAAGCTTTGGATACCTGTTAATTATATCCGCCAGCTTTATCATCGTTTTTGTCCATGGTTGAAGGTGTTCATGTGCAGGGTTTATCGATAGTGTTATTTTCCCCTGATCTGTTAATGTCTCCCCTATCTGCTTTGCCAGTTTATTTGTCCTGACAAGGATGACCTTATTCCCTGTTTTCCTTGCATATTTAGCGAGAGGAATATCCTCTACGTCAGTGTGACCGGTTCCCTCGTATTCCTTCTGTTCTCCGAATTTAATTCTTCTTGTTATCACCGCTGCAAGGTCCCGTACGGAATTTCCGAACCTGAAACTCTTTGTCAAATGGAATGTCTTTGCCTTTTCTCTCCATTTCAGGAAGTCTTCAGTCCTCACTCCCCTGTATGTATATAACTCCTGAAAATCATCACCTGCCATAACGAGATAATCAGAATCCCACCTTTCTATGATCTTCCACATAATTGGAGTAAGGTCTTGAACTTCATCTACAATCAGCACATCATAGCGGGGGAAAGTTATCTTGAGACCCTCTATCAGTAAATCTTCATAATCCTGTCTGTAAAGGGATTCCTTGTATTCTAAATATTTCGGAAGAATGCGTGCAGGATTGATATCCCATGAATACTTGTATGCATCTTCATCTATGGGATGTGCCCCTAAAGTTTCAACGAACTTTGCATAGCTGTAAGAAAATTTAGCCCAGTCCGTCTCAAGGTTTTCAGGGGCTTCATCGTTTTCTGTGTGCCCGTATGTAAGGTTATTCTGTTTGCAGAACTCTTTTATTTGATTGGATGTGAGATAATCTCCATCTTCACCGGCTCTCCACATCTTGAGCTGGGAAATTGCTGAGTGCAGCGTAGAGACGAGGGATTTATCAGCACCTATTCTTTTCCTCGCCTCTTCTGCCATTGATTTTGAATAAGTTATATATCGGTATGTCATGCCCTGTTCGAGGGCATCTATGATGATCTTTTCTATTGTGTAAGTCTTTCCTGTTCCCGGTGGTCCGAAAATGATATTGTACTTATCTAAATCCTCTACTGTTATTTCCCCGGAAATCATAATCTCTCTATGAATTTTCACTATATAAGCATTGTTGTAAAAAAGTATTTATAGAAAAAAATACTATCATTATCATGGAGAAAATTGACGATATGTATTATGCTGTTGTCCGGTATGATAAAAGGAATAAGAGGTTCAGCATAGGCATTCCTACAAAAGTAGCTAATGAACTGGAACTGGCCCCCAAGGACTATTTGAAAGTCATCATCACAAAGATAGCTAAGCCGTAGTTGAGCTGAATGTTCCTCTATTTCCCTCTTGAGAGTAGGTCTTTCTTTCTCAGGATAGGCAAGGATAGCGGTAAGATTATTTTTGTTAAGGGCAAAACATTAGACCTTAGCCCTGAAGACATATCAATGATAAAACTGAAGATGATACCGCCAGTCATTCAGCAAATGGTATGGCCAGATGAGGTGCTTGAAAAAATTAAGGAAATCCTGAACAGGCCTCAGGTTACCATCGACACACTGATTCCGATGGTAGGGAGCGTGAAAACATACGAAGAAACGAATGAAATGGACGTTGTGATCTCAGGGCATACTTTCAGACTGAAGGACCGTGACTTCCTGCAGCCTCTAAATTTTCAGATATGGTGTGCTTCTGTCCTGCATATTTCCCTTGAGATAGCGAAGGAAGAATGGAGAACGTTCGTGCAGTTCCTTGTAAATACCGCTAAACAGGAAAAGGAAGACCCGTTAAGCCCTCCTGCTATAGATGAAATAGTGAAAAAGATTAAAATGACCAATATCTACGGGAATTTCTCTGACGCTCTGCTGGAAACATGGGTGGACGGTACCAGAGAATCAATGCTGATGATGGAGGGCAAACTGTACATACCTGCCTCAATAATTGAGAGTATCACAAAGAAACTTGACATAGGGAAGAGAAAGATAAGGGACATTCTGGAACCTATACTTGACCCGCAGGGTAATACAATCTTTTCTAAACGCTGGAATGGAAAGCATATAACTAAAAGGGTCTGGATAATAGACTGGGAAAAGCTGAAGAGTGTGAGGGATGTTGAAGATGTCAAAATAATAAAAGGTGAGAAAGATGGAGTTCCGGCTGAAAAAGAAGTACAGTGATGAAGATTACATAAAAATACTATCTATCATAAATGCGTTCAGGGCAATCAAAACGGAGAACGGATGGTATCTCGGAAGAGAGAAATACAAAGCACTTGTTGATAGTTTCAAGCTGAATATCGGTGAAGACCCTACCGACCCGTTATACATTCCGAGCGATGTACATCAGGTGACTTTACAGAATGATAAAATCGACAAGGATTTATCGACAATTCTGAGAAAGGCACAGTATGATTTTGATACAGGAATATGGTCGATGAACGATGATGTGTTCAAGCTGTTTACAGACTACTGTGAGCAACACGATATAAATTTTTATGTGGTTAAAGACAGCGAGAAAGTGGATATATATGAGAAGGAAACAATCCTGTCAAAACTTGATTATATCGAACATGAGGTTGAGCGTACCCGTTACCACAGCATTCTGGATAGTTTAACTCTGGAGGGGCTGTTGAGAAAACTGAACGATAACCAGATAAAAATCGCTGAGGCACTGAAAACGAAGGTAGATAAGATATATGAAGAGGTCACGGTTAAAGAGGGGGATGATGAAACAGTTATATTCCACTATACCAAATATGAACCACTGATACTGTGTATAAACGATGAGGTTGAAGGGAAACGAACTGTTTTCCTTCGCCCACAGGATTTGATAACTCTGCATAGGCAGACTGCAGAGGAACTGGTAAAATTAAAAGTAGGTGAGATCGTTGAATCCAAGAGAACTGGAACACAGGGCCCAGAAGGAACTTGAGAAAAAGGGCTATAAAGTAGTCAGGGCAATGGCTTCAGGGAAATTCATAAATGGGAAGTATATCACACACTATAACGACTTCTTCAATGCTTTTGACCTGATAGCCGTAAAGGATAACGAGGTAAGGTTCGTTCAGGTTACTTCGGGAGAGCAGCTCAATTCCCACAAGAATAAAGTAAAAGCTAATTTCAATTTCTTTTTCCCGAAGGTAGTGAGCATAGAGATATGGTATTATTACAAATTAAAAGGCAAATGGCAGTACCGTATTCTTTATCTCAGGAATGGGGTCTGGTTCGATTCAGCCCTCCTCTAAATTCTCGGATTTGAACATAGTGCACATCACAATCTTCCATGCGAGAGATGCCTTCTTCCACGGATTGTGTTCGTGCTCGAAATCATCAAACATCATTATGAGCAATTTGCTGCAGTCTTCCTTCTTCATGTTTTCTGCCTCTCCACTATCATTCCTGCTATTCTCTTCTCATTCTTCACTTCTACGAGGGACCCAAATGCTTCAGCCATGTTCCTGTAACGGGCGGCATATCTCTTGAACGCTATCCAATCCTCCTCATTGACACGGATATTTTTTACAACACTTCTGGGCACAATTATATATTGATAAAAAGAATATATATTTTTCTTTACTTAATTATTTATACGATAGATTAATAATATCGTGATAATAATGGCGAATAATGCGTATATGTCCAATGGGCAATCCCATGCTGGAGCTATTGCAGCTGTAGCGGGATTGGCCGCTCTCGGTATTGGAGGAGCTGTTTATGTCCTTAATAAACAAAAGAGTACATCTACTGTAAGCGGGCAAGTTGCTTCTATAAGCCTTGCTGCACAGCCTACAACCGTGCAGCCTGGAGGGACTGTAGATTTCTCAGCTGTAGCGTATGATGCCAGTAATCAGCCCGTAGAAGGAGCTTCCCTGATACTCGATGAAGTAACTACAGGAACTACGTCTTCACCTGCAACAACAGATAGCACGGGAACAGCTGCATGGTCTGTGACTTTTCCTGACACGACAGAACCAGGAAATTATGTGTTTGTAGCGGAGAGTGATTAAATGGCAACAATAACAAGCAATCAGGTGACTGTGACAGTTCAACAACCACCTGTGAGTGCCATAAATTTATCCGCATCTCCAACATCCATAACTGGAAGCGGGACAGTCACTTTAACAGCAACTGTTACGGGAACAGCGGGCGGAACTTCAATACTTTTATCAGGAATCAGTGTTTCATTCTATAATAACAATGGAGCAAATTTGCAGGGTAATGCAACTACAAATTCTTCTGGTGTAGCGACCTTTTCCTACACGTATAGTAATGTAGGAACCGGGACTGATCAATGGGTAGCAGTAGCGAGTGGAGTAGATAGTAATACCGTAACGATAACACTGAATGCAGCAGGAACGTACAGTGCAGAACTTACTATAAATGGTCAGGCTAATAGCGTTACTTTAACTGAGGATACCAGTTATACTGCAGCGGTTACTGTCACTAATTCGGTTACGGGTCCTGTAAACGGTGCCAGCGTTACTCTTAGTGATACGACAACAGGAACAACTCAAACAGGTACTACAAACTCATCTGGGGTAGCTTCATTCACGGTGAGTTTCCCTTCAACTGGAACTTATGTATTTGTTGCTACAGTAACAGTACCGTAAAGTGATCAAATGGCAACAATAACAAGCAATCAAGTGACCGTTAATGTAGTAAGCTCTACATCAACTACAGGTTCGTACTGCACTACGGGAATGTATATAACAATTTACGGCTCATCAACCACGGCAGGTTCCGGGACTTCATATTCCTATGTGTATTCGGGTTCAGTGCCTTCTGGATACTATGAGGTCTCTACACCTAATTTCTGTG
>Ga0080006_1240975_pt1 | contig 15232 bp, 13 predicted proteins | sample RS3BMetagenome_FD_69209 | JGI IMG/M metagenome (GOLD analysis project Ga0080006, IMG submission 69209) | Ferric oxide microbial mat and aquatic microbial communities from Rainbow Spring, Yellowstone National Park, USA - RS3B (SPADES... ... | reverse complement strand
GCGCCGTTCCGCGTTGTTGTTCAAAGGCATGCGCCGGTATCTGAGAGGGTACATCGGACGGCATTTCCATGCCCTTCGACTCTCCAGAACCGGACCGATTCCCGATCTTCCTCGCGAGTCGGCGATTTTCATTTTGAATCACCCCTCCTGGTGGGACCCGCTGGTCGGTCTCGCCCTGACCGAGCGAATGCCGAGCTGGCGGCTTCATTACGGCCCCATCGAGTCGAAAGGCCTGGCGCAATATCCCTTTCTCGAGCGGCTCGGCTTCTTCGGAGTCGACTCCGGGAGCACGCGAGGGGTTCTGGAATTTCTCCGTGAGTCTCGCGAGATTCTGGAACGGCCCGAGTCGATTCTCTGGATCACGGCCCAGGGAAGGTTCACCGACGCTCGCGTTCGGCCGCCCGGGCTCAAGGAGGGGGTTGGACACCTGATCCACCGTGGATCGAAGTCGATCGTCGTTCCATTGGCGATCGAATACCCATTCTGGAACGACCGTTGCCCGGAAATCCTGGTGCGGTTCGGCCCGTCGATCACGATCGAGAACGGCCGAAGTCGACCGCCTCACGAGTGGACATCGCTGATCGACAAGGCGCTCCAGGAAACGCAAGATGTTCTGGCTGGAGAGGCGTTGAAGCGTGACCCGAATGGATTTGACATCATTCTGGGGGGTTCGGCGGGCGTCGGCGGGGTGTATGATTTATGGCGACGGCTCAAGGCATGGGTTACGGGTCGCGAGTTCATCGCCGAGCACCGGGCGGATACCGCCCCCGTCTCGCCTGAGCCGACCGACTTCCCCTCCGAACCGAATTCGATCCGCGAGACCTCGACGCATCCATGAATCTCGATCCAGTGCTCGTGAAACTCGCCATCGCCGCGGTCTTCTGCGCGTTGGTGCCGGCCTATTTGTTCACGCTGAACCTACGTCGGTACCTCCCCGCGCCGAGGCCGGCGAAGAATGCGGCCCTCCCGCCGATCTCGGTGCTCATCCCCGCCCGAGATGAGGAGGCGAGCATCGGTCAGGCTGTGAGTTCGGTTTTGGCGAATGCGGGGGTTGAGTTCGAGGTGATCGTCCTCGACGATCACTCCACGGACGCCACCGCGACCATCGTCGCCGAGATCGCGGCGAGGGATGAACGAGTCCGCCTGGTTCAAGCCCCCCCCCTGCCCGTCGGCTGGAGCGGCAAGCAACATGCCTGCTGGCGGTTGGCTCATCTCGCCCGGCACCCCTTGCTCCTCTTCCTCGATGCCGACGTCCGACTCAAACCCGATGCCCTCGCTCGGAGCGCAACGTTCCTCGATGCCTCCGGAGCGGACCTCGTCAGCGGAATCCCTCACCAGGAAACGGTCGGCTTCCTCGAGAAGCTGGTGATCCCTTTGATCCATTTCATACTCCTCGGCTTCTTGCCGATGAGGCGAATGCGGCGGTCGACTTCACCGAGTTACGCCGCCGGTTGCGGCCAGCTCTTTCTGACCCGCAAGGAGGCCTATTTCAGGTCCGGCGGCCACGCGGAGATCCGAGCTTCGTTTCATGACGGGATCAAGCTTCCCGACTCCTATCGGCGGGCGGGCCTCAAGACCGACCTGTTCGATCCCACCGAGATCGCCTCGTGCCGCATGTACCGAAGCGCGAGTTCGCTCTGGAACGGGCTCGCCAAAAATGCCGGTGAAGGCCTCGCCACTCCTCGGCTGATCTTGCCCATGACGTTGATCCTCGTTTTCGGTCAGGTTTTGCCGATCCTGCTTGTGCTGTTCGAGCTCTTCGAGAATCGGTCGCCCGAGCGCGGCAGGATCATGGGATTGAGCCTCGGGGCTCTCGCCCTATCGATTTATCCGAGATTGGTGATGGCCGGCCGATTCCGTCAGAGTTGGCTTGGCGCCTGGTTACACCCGCTAGGAATTCTGGTGCTCCTCGCCATTCAATGGTATTCTCTGGGCCTTCGCGTTCTCGGTCAGCGAGTGAGCTGGAAGGGACGCGAAGCACCCGTCCACTTCGACAATCTCGAAATGCCCGATCAGCCCCTCATTCACGAGGATATCGAGTCGTCTCATGGAACCGACCGAACGGTTGAAAATTCAGCTCGAAAATGAAGGAGTTTCCATCAATTTGACGCAAGTGCTCAAGCGCGCGAATTGCGTGATGAGTGGTGGCGAGGGGAAGGCCCTGGTCGCCTCGGGGATGGTTAAAGTCAACGGTGAATTGGAATTACGCAAGCGACGACAGATGTCGCGAGGGGACATCGTCGAGATCGAAGAGGGTCCCACGATCGAATTGATCTGACGGCGCGATCTCGGGTCTACGAGAACATTCTTTCCAATCGCCCGGTCCCGGACATCATTTCCGCTCACCCTGGAGGGGTTCCATGCGGATAGCTCGATGGTTTGATAGAGCGGAAAACTCTCCGAAAGGTCCTCTGAACCCTCCACGACCACGAATTCGTTCCGTCCTCAACCCGGACCGAGCCGGCTGGAAAGACGCCCCGTGGGACTTCCAAAAGCTCAGGATGGTCCCCCGGATCGCGGCCCTCTTCGGCCTGCTCTGCACGCCATTCCTGATCCCGGGGGATCGGTGGGTGAAGATCATGCGCGGCGAAAAGGGAATCGACGCGGAGATCCGCCATGCTCAAACTCACGGCTACTACGAGAGTATTTTGAGCGAGCCGAATCGGGTTCAAGGCGCGAAAACGGGAGCCCTCGCGAAAGCTGAGAAGGAGCCACTAGCTCCCGCCGGATGGACGCCGTTCGCCGAGTCGGGCATCGTGAAGCCCGTGAATGACTATCTGCGATGGCGGATGAAGCCGAATCTGAACATCGTCTGGAACGGTGCCCGTTTCTCGACGAATCGCCTCGGCTACCGAACTCCCGACGTCGCCATTCCCAAGCCACCGGGGGTGTATCGAATCGTCGTCATCGGCTCATCGAACACGATGGGGCATGGCGTCGCCGACGACGAAATCTTCGTCCGAAAGCTTGAAACCTGGTTGAACTGCGACGACGTGGGGCAAGGACGGCGAGTCGAGGTCGTCAACATGGCGGTCTCCAGCGACGCCCCTTCGCAGAATCTGCTCAGGCTCGAGCTCGACGTGCCCGCGCTCGAGCCCGACTGGATTCTCAACGATATCACCGTCCTCGACTACTCGCTCGAAGAGCTGCATCTCCACACGACGGTCCGAAACAACTGGGACATTCCCTTCGGCTACGTTCGCTCGATTCTTCGCGAGGCCGGGGTTTCCAGCTCGGACTCTCTCACCGAGTTTAGCGTGAAGCTTCAAGGTTCAACCGAGGCTTTACTGGACGGTGCCTATCAAGGCTGGGCAGCGGAAGCCGCCAAACTCGGGTGTCCGATGACGATGATTCATCTGCCTCGAACCGACGCCAAGATCGACAACCGGAATCTCAAGCGAATGGCCGAGCGGCTGGCGGCCCGTTATTCGCTCCCGGTCATCGATTTGACGAATGCTTATCGAGGACATGAACTCTCCGAGTATCGATTGAGCCCGTGGGACAAGCATCCCAGTGTTCTGGGCCATCAGCTCATCTTCGAAGCGCTTCGAAACGCCTTGATCAGCCAGGGAGGTGGCCCGGGATACCCTCTGGAGATCAATGGATCGGATGAACGGCGAGAGACCGAGCTCGACAAGCGGTAATCAATCCAGCTTGACCTCGCCCGATCGCACGCATTCCAGGTCGGCGAGCGACGCGCAGCCGGCTGGAAGCTCGGCCTCCTCGATCAACATGTTCGGAATATCGTCCTTGATGGCGTACTTGAGGCCGCACCTGGTGCAGATGAGCGAGTCCGCCTCGTGACGTAACGGGGCCTTGTCGAGGGGACAGACCAAGAGCGCGAGCAACTCTTTGTTGACCATTGGGGTCGAATCCTTCGAGAATTTGAAGCCGAATCAACAAGCTTGATTCGTCGGGTCAAGGCTTGCGGACGATGGCTCGACCGTTTCGATCCCGCCACCCGCGGAGCGTACGGTATTATGCGGTCGCCAACCGTTCGATCCAAGCCAAATTCTTCCGGCTCGCGGATCCGATGCGCCTGGAAATCCTGCCGATTGCTCGTCAGGCAGGCCTGAGGAAGTCCTCAGGGCCGCTTCCATTTGGCCCTGATCCGTTCCCGAAGTCCCACGAAAGGCCTCCGATAAGTCGTCGACCGAGCGATGCCACGCTCGTCTCGACAATCTCCCGATTGACGCGTATCCAGCCGGCCCGAGTTGCCAGTCTGGAGATTGGCGTTCCCGCCGAGCGATCCGGATGGTCAACGAACTCTCAGGATGAACCACCCAGTTCAGTCGGACTCGACGGGGGCCTGTCAGCGAACTCGTCAGAGCTGTTGCAAAACCTGCCCCAGTACTTGTCGAGGGCCAATTGGGCCACTTCTCCATCGGCGTCCCCGTCATGGGACACCATGAAGCGGAGGAACCGGCAAACCGCCCGAGCTTGCTCCTGGCTCAATAAACTGAACCGTTCGAGCTGGTAGTTCCGCAAAAGCCGGTTCTCGTGGGTGAGGTCGAAGGTGTAGATCGTGAAATCGCTGACGACCGAGTCACTGGTCCGAAAGTTCCGGAGCGACCAGATCATATAAGCGGGGATGTAATAGCGCCATCCCTCCCGATCCAGGTGACAAAGAGCCGCCGTGCACTCCTCGATATCGTCGTCCGGAACCTCGCCCCAATCTTCTTCGGTATCCCGCATTCTGGCCTCGCGCCGTTCCTCGGCCGAGCCGTACTCGTCGATCACCTCGGCCTCGTGGATGGTGATCGCACCGCGCGGAGTTCCGGCGAATGCCGACCGGATCGCTTCGATGATCGACTCCATCGTCTCCACTCTGACAACCCCCTGGATGCTCGACACCCTTTCTCAACGTAATGAACAGACGAATTATAGCGGCCCGACCCCGCAAGAACTGCCCAGTTCATCTAAAGTTCCTGTCTAACCTAACCGTAGCCATGACATATTAACGATGTGTCTCTCCATACTTAGCCACTTTCCAATTCTGGAGAATGTGTCATGACCAGCGAAAAGCAACTCGAAGCGAATCGAAAGAATGCGTTGCGGAGCACGGGACCGAAGACGAACGAGGGGAAGGAGAAATCGAGATTCAACTCGCTCAGGCATGGGCTCCGGACCGAGGTCGTCGATGTCTTGCCGCATGAGAGTCAACAGGAATTCAGCGCGCGTCTGGAAGCCTGGTTCGAAGACCAACAGCCGACCACCGAGGCCGAGGATCACCTGGTCCGCCAGGCGGCCATCCTGTCATGGAAGATCGATCGGGCCAATCGCTACGAGGTGGTCAGCCTGACCGCGCGGGTCAACGAGGCGATCGAGACATTGACGCCGGAGACCTACCAGGCAATGGAGGCGGCGACTCTGGCGTCGTTCGATCCCAGCAGCGAGGGGGAGCGGATCCGCCGTTACCAGTTCTCCCTCCAACGGGCGCTGCACAGGACGCTCGAGATGCTGGCGAAGCTGCGCGCCCAGAACTCCAAGCCGGCCGGCGCTCGGATGAAGCCCGACGCCCTCGTCGCCCAGGCCGCCGTCCTCGCCGAGGCCCGGGCCGAAGACTCAAAACACCCCCAAAACACGACGACCGAACCCAGTTTCGAGGAGATCCTCCAGGAAACCAACCCCAAAAACGCGACGACCGAACCCATTTCCACAGGCACGACGCAAGTTTTGTTCGGAGATGATCCGAAACGAACACCCGCTCCCAACCCCAAAATCCAGTTGCCGGAGTCCAAGTCGGTCTACTGGCTCGACGTTTCCTGCTTCAAGTCGTGATCGAGGGGCCGAATCGGCCCTTCGAGCACCTTGACGAGGTCCCGAAATCGACCGTTGACCGGTCGCGACGGAGAGCCTGCGCGCACGGAGTAACAGTCTCGACCGTCGCCGACGGAAGTGGTACCGAGGAAACATCCTGGGATGTCGCGTTTGCCCGTTTGACCCGTCCGGTCGGGCCGGTTAGGATGAGGAAGATGGCTACGACTCTTCCCACCGATGCCAGCAACCCGCCGCAAGAGGTTACGCGATGCTTCGGATCGACGCCGCGAAGCCCGTCCGTTTCTGTGACGGCCTGAGTCGCCGAGACTTCCTCCACGCCGGCGCCTTGTCCGCACTCGGCCTGAGCCTACCGGCCATGCAAGCCCTGGAAGCTCAAGGGGCCGTCTCGAAACCGGGCGAGATGAATTGCATCCTCCTGTTCCTCGTCGGGGGGCCCTCCCAGCTCGACACCTGGGACCTGAAGCCCGACGCCCCCGAGGAAATTCGCGGACCCTTCAAGCCGATCGAGACCAAGACTCCAGGCCTTTACATCTCGGAAATCTTCCCCAAGCTCGCGACCATGACCGACAAGGTCGCCATCCTTCGCTCGGTCTATCACACCGCCGCCGCCGTGCACGACACCGGCCACCAGATGATGCAGACCGGCCGGCTCTTCACCGGCGGGATCGAGCATCCCCACTACGGCTGCGTCGTCTCGAAGCTGAAGGGCTCGCGGAACGACACCCCGCCCCACGTTTTGCTCCCCCTCCCCATCGGCCCGACCGGCGGCAACATGCCCCACGGCCAGGGGGCGGGCTATCTCGGCAAAACGTACGACCCGTTCCTGATCAATGCCGACCCCAATAGCAAAACTTTCAAGGTTCCGGACCTTCTCCCGCCCGACTACGTGACCGCCGTTCGCGAGAACCGCAGGCGCTCGCTGCGCTCGGCCATCGACGGGGCCGTTGGCGCTTTTGAAGCCTCCGCCGACGCCAAGCTGCTCGACGCCAATTTCGAGAACGCCTACCGCCTGATGTCGAGCCCCAAGGCGCGCGAGGCCTTCGACCTCGCCGCCGAGCCGACCGACCTCCGCGACCGCTACGGCCGTACCCGCTTCGGCCAGAGCTGCCTGCTGGCCAGGCGACTGGTCGAGGCCGGGGTGACGTTCGTCACGATCGCCGAGGGAAACTGGGATCACCACGCGGCCGTCGCGCAGAGCTGCCGGGCGCAGGTCCCACCGATGGACGCCGCCGTGTCGACGCTGGTCGAGGATCTGCACGACCGGGGTCTGGCCGACAGTGTTCTCGTCCTGGTCTGGGGCGAGTTCGGCCGGACGCCCCGGCTCAATGGCTCGGGCGGTCGCGACCACTGGCCGGGCAGCATGAGCGCGATGATGGCCGGCGGCGGCCTGAGGATGGGTCAGGTCATCGGCGCGACCAACCGCAAAGGGGAGCAGCCGACCGAGCGAGCCCTTCGACCCGAGGACGTCATCCGGACCGTTTACCATGTTCTGGGGGTCGACCCCCACCACGAATTCCCCAACGAATCCGGCCGACCGATGGCCGTGATGAACGCGGGACGACCGATCGCGGAGCTGATCTGATCATGGCTTTTCTTCATGCGTTCGTGATTCTCGCCGCCCTGGTCGATACCCCGCAACCGATCGCCGTCATCGTCCCGACTCGCGACAAGCCGGTCAGCTACGCCCGGGAAGTCTCCGAGATCCTCGACGCCAAATGCGTGGGCTGCCATGGCGCGACGCTGGCCGAGGGCAAGCTCAAGATGGAGGACCTCGCCGGCCTGCTCAAAGGCGGCAAGCATGGCCCGGCGCTCAAGCCCGGGGTCTCGGACGAGAGCCTCCTGTTCAAGATGGCCGCGCATCGGGTCGAGCCCGTCATGCCGCCGGTCGAGAAGAAGGACCTCAAACCGCTCACGCCCGAAGAACTCGGCCTGCTCAAGCTCTGGATCGACGCCGGGGCGAAGGACGATTCGAGCGACGTGCCGCCGCCACCGTCCTTGACCCTCGGCGACCTTCCCGACAACGTCCGGCCGATCGTGGCCGTCGACCTGACCGAGGACGGCAAGCTCGTGGCGGCGGGTCGGGGAAACCGGGTTTTTCTTTATGACGTGGCTTCGGGCAAGGAGATCGCCGCACTCGGCGGGCACAAGGACATCATCCAGTCGCTCCGGTTCAGCCCCGATGGCAAGAAGCTCGCGGCCGGAAGTTATGAATTCGCCACGGTCTGGGACCTCCCGAGCGACCCCGCCGCGCCGATCGGCGAGCCAAGAAAATTCGGCCCGCACGTCTTCCGGGTCCTGGCCATCGACTTCAGTCCCGACGGCAAGCGGATGGCGACCGGCGGCGGCGAGCCCTCGCGGTCGGGCGAGGTGAAAATCTGGGACGTCGCGACCGGGAACCTCCTCCGGTCGCTCGATACGCTCCACACCGACACCGTCTTCAGCGTCCGCTTCAGTCCCGACGGGGCGAAGCTCGCCACGGCTTCGGCAGATAAGTTTCTCAAGGTAATCCGGGTCGAGGACGGTAAGGACCTGAAGTCCTTTGAAGGCCATACGCACCATGTCCTCGCGGTCGACTGGTCGGGAGACGGCAAGCAGCTGGTCACCGGGGGCGCGGATAACGTCTTGAAGGTCTGGGACTTCGAGACCGGCGAGCAGCTCCGGACGCTCCAGGCCGCCGGCAAGCAGGTCACCGCCGTCCGGTGGGTGCCCGGCAAGGCGATGGTCGCCGGGGCCTCGGGCGACTCGAAGGTCAAGTTCTGGAATCCGAACGGCATGGGCAACGTGATGCGGACTTTCCAGGGCCCGAGCGACTACGTCTTCAGTGTCGCGACCTCGAAAGACGGCAAGGTCGTCGCGGCCGGAGGGGCCGACGGCGTCCTCTTCCTCTGGAATGGTGAGGATGCCAAGGTCATCCGCAAGGTCGAACCCGCCTCGATTAAGGCTGACGAATCGGCAAGGACTGGCCGATAACCCGGAAAGAGGCGAGTTGTCAGTTGTCAGTTGCCGGTTGTCAGAAAAGAGGGCAAGATTTGAACTCTTTGACAACTGACAACTGACAACTGACAACTCCCATTCCGGAGTTCGGCTTGCCCGGTTTTGCCGGTTGGATTACATTCCGCCATCCTGACACCGCCCGGGTCGTCGCTCGATGGCTCGCTTCGAAGCCCCAGCGACTCATCCGGCTTCCGTCAGCTCCTTTCAGGGAAGAAGGGATCACACACGTGGCTGCCACCGTGGGACAACTCGCGGCCCTTGTGAAGGGGCGACTGGAAGGCGACGGCTCGATCCCGATCAACTCCGCCCGACCGGTGGACGAGGCTGGGCCGGGCGATATCACCTTCATCGAGAGCGAGCGATACGCCCGGCTCCTCAAGGCCTCGCCCGCCTCCGCCGCGATCGTTGGACCGCATTTCAAGCCGGGCACCCGGCCCGAAATGCCCATGATCGAGGTCGATGACCCGATCACGGCGTTTCTCGCGGTCCGGACTCACCTGGTGGGTGTCGGCAAGCCGCGATGGGTCGGAATCCACAAGATGGCCGCGGTGCCCGAGTCCACCGTTGTGGGCGAAGGAGTCGCCATCCATGCCTTCGTCGCGATCGGCGAGGACGTCGAGATTGGTGAGGGTTCGACCCTCCGCCCCGGCGTCGTGATCGGCGACCGCTGCAAGATCGGCAAGGATTGCGTCATTCATCCCAACGCCGTGCTCTACGCTGACGTCACCCTGGGCGACCGTGTCGAGATCCACTCGGGAACGGTCCTCGGCGGCGATGGCTTCAAATATCACATGGTCGACGGCAAGCACATCAAGGTGCCGCACACGGGCAAGGTCGAGATCGGCGACGACGTCGAGATCGGCTCGAACTGCACGATCGACCGCGCCACCTTCGAAGTCACCCGGATCGGCGAGGGGACCAAGGTCGACAACCTCGTCATGATCGGCCACAACAACCAGATCGGCAAGCATAACCTGCTCTGCGGACAGGTCGGCATCGCCGGAAGCTGCAAGACCGGCGACTACGTCGTCATGGCCGGCCAGGCCGGGATCAAGGATCACACCGAGATCGGCGCCAAGGTCATGGTCGGCGCCCAGGCCGGGGTCCATCGCAACGTCCCGAGCGGTCAAAACGTCCTCGGCTCTCCCGCGATCCCGATCCGCGAACAGCGGCGGATCTTCCAGATGATCGCGCGACTGCCCGAGATGCACAAGCAGCTCCGCGAGCTGATCACGCTCGCCGGACACCTGTCTCCGAATACGATCCCCAAGGCCGAATCCTCGACCGAGGACGACCCGACGGGTTTTTGAAGGGGAAGGATCCTGGTCGAGGCCCGGAGGGTCTCGACCTCACTGGAAGGGGAGGATTCCCGATGCTCGCGACTCGACGCAAAGCTCGGATGATCGCCGCGCTGGCCTTGGCCCTCGTGGCGACCTCGATGACGGCTCCGACCACCTCGGCCGGGCCGATCTCGGACATGCTCGCCAGGCACCGGCAGGCCCGAGCCCTCAGGCTCCCGCCGATGGACAAGCCGTTCCAGATCAAGAATTACAAGGACCCGAACGCCCGAAGGGCAAGCCTCACCCAACGATTCAAGCAGCGGTACGCCCTGCGCAAGGCGGGGATGGGCTCGACCAAGGATCAGAGTGTGATCAAGACCAAGCGCTGAACCTCCGGTCCTCTCCTCCCTTCTGGATCCTCCCCCGCGAGGGGCTGACCACCCGACACTTTCGCTCCCCTCTTCCCCAGACCTGGGTGCCAGGGGTTACGGTACTCCGTAACCCCGGGATGGGGGTCGAGACCGTCCGAGGCCATGCCGATCCCAAGGCCACGCACCGGGGTTACGGAGTACCGTAACCCCTGCCACCCTCAGCCCAGATCTTCTTTCCGAGAGAAAGTGTCGGGTGGTCAGCCCAAAAAGGGGGGAAGCCAGAGGGGAAGAAAACGCGGAAAGAAAATGAGCGCACCTCTTACGTGATCCGGGTCGGAGTTCGGTCCCATGTCCCTGCTCTCCACGAAACGTCGACTCAGCAACAAGTCGGCTTCGACCGCCCCGATCGGCCTTCTCGCGGGCAGCGGTCGATTCCCGATCCTCTTCGCCGAGGCGGCGAAGCGGCAAGGCTTGAAGGTCGCCTGCGTCGGGATTCGCTACGAGGCTCCCGACGTGCTTCGCGACCTTTGCGACTCGTTCGAGGTCGTGGGCGTCTCGAAGCTCGGCGGGATGATCCGCTCGTTCCGTCGTCGGGGGACCCGGCAAATCGTGATGGCGGGCAAGGTGACCAAGAGCGTGATGTACACGCCCGGCCGGTTCGTCCGCCTGATGCCCGACCTCCGCATGATGCGGTTCTGGTTGCGGACCCTTTCCGACAAGCGAGACGACTCGATCTTGCTGGGAGTGATCGCCGAGTTCGAGCGAGATGGGATGACCTTCGCCTCGGCCCTGGACTATTGCCCGGAGTTGCTCGTGACCCAAGGCGTGTTGACCCGGAGGCGGCCGACCGCCTCGGAGCGAAAAGACGTGGAGTTCGGCTGGATGCTCGCCAAGGAGATGGGCCGCCTCGACGTGGGGCAGTCGGTCGCCGTCAAGGAGAGCGCCGCGGTCGCCGTCGAGGCGATCGAAGGAACCGACCGCTGCATCGAGCGGGCCGGTCAGCTCTGCCGATCGGGAGGCTGGACCCTCGTCAAGGTCGCCAAGCCCCAGCAGGACATGAGGTTCGACGTCCCGACCATCGGCGTCACCACCATCGAGAACCTCCACAAGGCCGGGGCGAAGGTCCTCGCGATCGAGGCGGGCAAGACCATCGTCATCGATCAGCCCGACGTGGTGGCGCTGGCCGATCGCTACGGCCTTTCGATCGTGGCTGTGGAGCGATGAGGAGCCCGGCGACTTCTTGTCATCGAGATTCGGAGATCAAAGCGTTCCGAGACGCTGCTCGTCATGAAGGCGCTCCGATTCGAAAAATTTGCCGACTCGTCATTCGCTTGGGTGGCATGGGTCCCGATAAGACATAGCCCCGATTCGCAATGTTTTCGGCGGAAAGGGCTTGCGGAAGATCGTAACGCCTTCCACCCAAGGAGCCAGGCCTCCGAGAGGATCTGAAATTGACGGTCCTGAACAGTCGCGCGGACCGGGTCATTCATGCTTCTCGGCACTCTCCTTTATGATGGCTTCCGTAAGATCCCAGACCTTGACGGTGTTGTCATCGCTCCCGCTGGCGATGCGTGATCCGTCGGGGCTGAACGCCACGCTCTTCACATAACTCGTGTGCCCCGATAAGGTGATGGCCTCGCCCCACCGAGGTGTGGCGAACCGCTGCCAGGAAGTCGCGTCAAAGTCGGTCTCATCCTCTGACGACAGCCAGTTCAGCCAGGCGACCGTCGGGAGTAGCACGCCCTGACGGAAGGCCGTCATCCGAGAATTTGTCGGCCGCTCGGTCTTGAGAGTTTCCAGGTAAACCTCGAACGCCCGATCGAAGGCGGTCGTCAGGTTCGCCCGCAATTCTCGAATCTGGCTCATGAGAGCGAGTTGTTCGCCTCGGATGGCCGTCACCTCGGGGCTGAGGTCCGCGAACTTGCTCCGTGCCTCGTTCAGTCGCAAGTCGATCTTCGGCGCCTTTTTAATCAGGTCGATCCCCTGGACGGCGAGTTGCGCGAGCCGGACGGCGGCCTCCCCCATGGCGGGGGAAAGCTGGTCGCGTGAGACCCTGATGCTCAGCGAAGGCCGGGTCGTCGCCAATGTCAGGAAATGCTGGCGATAAAGCTCGATGATCTCGGCCTGATTGACCCGAGAAAGCTCGAACGCGCGGATGACTTCGGGCGCGTCGAAGCCGAAAAGCTGGTTTGGCACGGCGAGGCGGCCGGCGTCGGACCCCGTAGGCACGGGCCGGGTCACCGCCGCCAGCCAGGTGAGCGAGGCCAGGCTCTCGTCGACCTTGCGAACTTCCCTGGTCCCTGGCCGATATTCCTGGAGGACCGCTTGCCGCTCGGGGAGCTTGGCCGCCAGCTCGCGAATCACCTTCTCATGCAGCTTCTTCGACTCTTCGACGATCTCGCGGTCCTTCGCCAGCTCGGCCTTGAGCCTTTGCGATGTCGGCTGGAGGGTCCGGCCGAGTTCGATCAGCCGGTGTCGGCTTTGCTCGGAGCGGACGAGCAGGGGGAGCCACTCGACCAGGAGTGGGTGAGCGGTCGGCTTGTCGGTGCCGGTCGAACCCGTCACCAGCAGCGGTGCCGGTGCGACCGTCGGGAGATAACCGAACAATTCCTCGATCTGGCGGACGCGAGACTCGACCCGATCTTGCCTGTATTCGAGTTGCCCGGTGCGGTCTTCGAGTTCCTTCAGGGTCTGCTGGACGATCTTTCGGACGTCATCGGCCGTGGTTTTGGTGGTGATTTCCTTGCGGAGCGAGGCCACCTGATCGGCGAGCTTGCCGGCGACTTCGCGCAGGCCGGACTCGGTCGCCGACTGGCGGCCCTGGAGTTCCGTCGCCTGTCTCTGCGACGACGAAGCCACCTGCCGGAGCCCCGACTCGTAGGCGGCGAGCCGACCTTGCAGCTCGGTCACGCGCTGTTCGGACGAGACATCCTTGCCCCAGAGCTGTTCCAAACCGACATCGACGAGTTGCGAGCCGATCCCCTTGAGGATCTCGCACCCCACGAAGGTCGCAACCTCGGCAACCTGCGCCTGGGCGATGCAGGCGCCACTGGCGAAACAAGCGAGACACAGGACGGCAGCTCGCATCGCTTTGACCTTTCCGACAAGACCGGGAGAAAGACCAATATCAGTTGGTCTTCGCTGTCCCTGAGAAAAGATTGGGCAATTTTTCTCGACGATTTCGTTTCGTCACGCTTTGACGTCGTCATCGCACTTGACCATATGGGCCGCGGCGAACTGAGTCGTCCACATAACTCGATTCTAAAGCCCAAATCCGCCGAAAAGTAATAAATTCGGTCGGTGGTCGAGAATAACACGGTTTGCCGCCCACGACTTTTAACGAAAGTAAATCTCGAAGGGCGGACGCTCCGGCACCCATGGTGGGTGGGCCGGGCGGGACGACCCGCGCCGTCAGGCATCGAGATCATCACCATGACTTGCTCCTTGAAACAGATTGAAGCGAACCGGAAAAACGCGCAAAAATCGACTGGTCCGAAAACCCCCGAGGGGAAAGAACGGTCGAGGGCCAACGGCCTCAAGCATGGCCTGACCGGCGCCGGGGTCGTGGTGCCGACCGAGGACGCGGAGAAGCTTGACGAGCGGTTCGCCGCGCTCGAAGCCGAGCTGAAGCCGTCGGGCGAGCTGGCCCGGAGCCTCGTCAGCCGGGTTGCCCTGCTCTTGATCCGGATGGAACGGAGCGCCGAGCACGAGGCGAAGTCGATCGCCAACCGGATGCGGAAGGCCGAGGCCGCCTTCGACGACGCCCGGCTTGCCGAGATGGAAAATTATTATTCGTGGATCGCCGCCGAGCCGGCGACCAATGCCCGACGACTGCGCATGACTCCCGAGGGGATCAAACGAATCCACGCCGTCCTCGAAGACCTCCGGGCCGATCTCCTCGATCCGATGGGCCACCGCTGGGACTGGTCGCGATGCGAGCAGCTTCACCACCTGATCGGGCTCCGCCGCGTGGATGTGCCGGTATCGCGAGCCCGAGCCCTGAGCGACGCCATCGAGGGAAACTTCCGCAACCTCAAAGAGGCCGACGGCCCGGACCTCGACCTCAAAGCCCGGCAGGAATGGGCCGTCGCCGCCTTGGTCGACCTGATCGACGGCGAGATTGCCAAACTTCAGGCTCTGAACGAGGCGTTCGACCACGAGGGGCTCGCCCTCGACCGGGCCGAGGCCGCGCATCGAGCGATCTTCGACCCCTCGCCCGCCGCGGTCCTCGCCCGGAAGTACGAGGCGACCTCCGAACGAGGCTTCTACCGCGCCCTCAAGGAGCTGCGGGACGTCCAGGAGATCAGGACGGAAGTCGATACATATCAAGCGGTTGAGTCCGAGCCAGGCGAAGAAATGGGTTCGTCTTTTCCCCAGCCCGAGGCGGACGAGAATGGGTCGTCAATTGTTGATGAGATCGTCTTCATGACCATCCCGCCCGCGAGCGAACCGCCGGCCGAGGCTCCGACCGGCCGGGCTTCTCGCCCGAAATTGACCGAAAAGAAGTCGAAAAGACGTCGATGACGCGACCCGTCGGGTCGAGTTGCCGGGAACAGGGCCGACGACGAGGCGTCCCCTGGGCCGTCGCGCCCGGACTGCCGATCTCTTGGGACCTCGGCGAGTTCCCCGCGCGGGCGAGACACGTCGGGAGTTTGGAAAGTTCTCCCCGATCAGTGGCGACCTTGGGGAGGAAACCGGTGCGTCAGCGGATTCTGGCATTCCTGTAGGGCAGGGCTCGCCCTGCCGCGTCACGGGTCTCCGCAGGGCGAGCCCTGCCCTACCAAACGCTCCTGGGCTCGTACGCAA
>Ga0080006_1140059_pt1 | contig 15233 bp, 15 predicted proteins | sample RS3BMetagenome_FD_69209 | JGI IMG/M metagenome (GOLD analysis project Ga0080006, IMG submission 69209) | Ferric oxide microbial mat and aquatic microbial communities from Rainbow Spring, Yellowstone National Park, USA - RS3B (SPADES... ... | reverse complement strand
GGATTTCCTGGAGCAGGACTGGTAGGAGCTATGGCAAATAGCTACATGATAGAAAAGCTTGGTATGAAATATGTTGGCTATATAGACAGCGAGTCGTTTCCGCCGATAGCTGTTATACATAATGCAGTTCCAATGTTCCCTGTAAGGATATACGCTGACAGAGATAGGAAGATTCTTGCAATGATATCAGAGTTTACAATACAGACAGAGCTTGTACATGAGCTTGGCTACGAGCTTATTGATTTTGTAAGGAAAACAGGCATAAAAGAGATTGTTTCAATAGGAGGCATACCGGCAGAGAAGCCTAGCGACGACGCTTTTATAGTGAGCACAAATGAAAATATACTTAAGAACGCTATTGCTGCAGGAATAAAGCCGATAGAAGATGGTGTTGTGGCTGGAGTTAGTGCTGTTCTGCTTGCAAATAGCTCTGTATTAGATATACCGATAATAGATATACTTGTGGAGGTGAACCCGGAGATAACAGACCCAAAGTATGCCGAGATCGCACTCTCAAGCTTGAAGAAAATAATTAACCTAGAGATAGACTTAAGCGAGCTTGAGAAAGAGACTAAAATTGTAGAGGCAAAAATTAGGCAGATGGTAAAGAAGGCTAAGATCTCACATGAAAGCTACAAGAATGCAACAGATACAAGTGGTCCATCCATGTATGCTTGAACCTTCTGCAGGGGTGGCAGAGTCTGGTCTGGCTTTAGCCACAGAAAAATGCGCAGGACTTAAGATCCTGTGGCTTAGCGCCTTCGAGAGTTCAAATCTCTCCCCCTGCAATCGTAGATAAATTTTATAGTTTTAAACAAAATAGAAGTCGATTATAAAACGTGAGTGGTAAAACCCCAATTTTAATCGTGGGATGAAAGCGAATCAATGCTGCGCCACAATAAGATAAATTTGGCAGGTATAAATGTGTATCATATAGTTGCAAAAAATGTATCGAAGTATTTTTCTGACACAAAAGCGGTAGAGGATATAAGTTTCTCGCTAAAAGAAGGGGAAAGGTTAATACTACTTGGACCAAACGGTGCTGGCAAGAGCACCTTACTTAGATTGCTCTCAGGAATATTAAGGCCAGATACCGGCTATATAGAGATTTTAGGCAATAAAACGGTACCCTACAATAGCGAGATAAGTAGATATGTTTCTTTCTTAGGAGAAAACTATGCTCTTTACGATAACCTTAGCGTAATTGACAACCTTATTTTCTTTGGAACGCTTTATGACATTGAAAAAGAGGAGATTATTGAAAGAGCTAAAGAGATACTTTCAAGATTAGATGCAATCGAGTTTATTAATAGAAAGATTGGAGAGCTAAGCAGGGGAACAAAGCAGAAGATCGCAATATGCAGGGCATTATTAAACAAGCCAAAGGTCTTGCTTCTTGACGAACCAACAGCATTCTTAGATCCGCATGCCACAGATGAGTTACATAGCGTAATAGAAGAAGCAGATGCCACAATAGTTTATGCTACTCAAAGATTTGATGAGTTGCACAAGATGAAGGGTAAGATAATGCTTCTTGATCATGGCAGAAAGATAGCTTATGGTTCGCTTGAGCAGATTCTTTCATCTATAAAAGACATAAACGTTGAGATATATCTTTTAAATGAAAAGAAGCTATCGCTTAGAAGATGGAACTTTACACAGAAGAGGAATAAAATAAATGCAAAGCTCAAAAGTGCTAGCGAGGTGCCAGAGCTTATCGAAGATATAGTAAAGGAAGGTGGAAAAATATTAAGCGTAAGTTATCTCAGAGAAAGTATAAGCAATGAATGGGTGGTAAAATAAACTGGAATAAGATATGGGCTATAAGTATGAAGGACATGAAAGAAGCATTTAGCAGCCTCTCAATCTCAGGGCCTATGATAGGCATACCCATCTTCTTTGCTGTGTTGCTTCCGCTCTTCACATTTTATATTGCAAGGTATGCTGGTAGTACCATACTACCACAGATAGCTGGAATTTCTGTTCCACAATCGTTTGGAGATCTTTATTTCATTGAATTCTTTTCTATAAATATTCTTGGACCTATTTTCATGACAATGCCGATAATAACCGCATCGGTTCTTGCAGCAGACAGTTTTGCTGGAGAGAAAGAGAGGAAGACTGCAGAGGCTCTACTAGCCACACCTACAACAAACGTAGAACTGCTTATAGGCAAGATATTTGCTTCGCTTATACCTGCGGTTCTACTTACAATTGCAGTATTTATAATATACGCCTCGATAACTGATTATCTCTCGCTAAGCTCTTTCGGAACAACCATATTTCCAAATATTGCTTGGTATATGATGCTCCTCAACTCGCCTTTTCTTGCACTCACGACCATCGGACTCGTAGTTCTTATTTCGACAAAGGTTAGAGGAATAAAAGAGGCACAACAGATAAGCACCCTTCTTATATTACCACTGCTTGTAATACCATTTGCATCTATCTTCAACCTTGCCAAACTAAATCTGCAGTTCTTCATTACTCTGCTCATTGTGCTCTTAATAGCGAGCTCTGCTGTTTTATATTTAAGTGAAAAGTTCTTTGACAGAGAAAGATTTATATTATCCTGATATATACTTTTAGTGTGGTTTTATGCCTTCGATTTTGGGGTATACTCTGATTACTTTAGGAATAATATTATTACTTGTAACTTTCTTCATCGGATACGGCTTATATGTAAGCTTGAATTCAGAAGGCTATACTCCTTTGCCAAATCCGCCTAGCATAAATGGTTCTATCTCCACTCTAACAAACACTCTCGCTACAACTGCAAAAGAAACAGGCTTTATCTTCTTGCAAATAGTTATTCTATTTCTTTTTGCTAGCATAGGTTATAAATTTGCAGATCTTGGCGTAAAACTCGTTAAAGAAAGCAAGAATAAAGAGGATAAATGATTAGCTAATACCTATCAGTGCTGTGCCAACCGCAATAGCTATTATTCCGATCCATCTAAACGCTGGAATTGGCTCGATAAGCATTGCAAACAGACTTGCAAAAATATATGAAAGACCACCGAAGCTGTAAACCCAGCTTAGATTCGCCCTGCTAAGCGCAAACAAATAGAATGCGGTAGAAAAGAAGTAAGAGACAATGCCAAAGAATATAAACAAAGCAAAAATTATATGGCTATGGCTGCTTAGCCCAAGTTTGAATAGAAATTGACCAAAGCCACCGAGAAAAGTACTTGCTACAAGAACCATTGCAATAATCGCTTTTCTCGTTTGTTGTTGTTCCATAGCACCACTAGAATGTCATTGCAACTATCGCTATTCCAAGCACCACAAGCAATACGCCTATTATTCTTGCAGGGCCAATCTTTTCGCCAAGGCCGAATTTTGAAAATAAAAGCACAAATATAAATGAGCTTGCAAAGGTTGGATAAACAAAAGAGAGCGCACCATTGTCAAGGGCGAAGAGATAAATTGGCAGTGCAATGAAATACATAAAGATGCCGAATAGTATCCATTTATTTTTAAATACGCTGATTAATTCTCTTATGTTTGCCTTGAATCTTGGAAGATTTTTCTTAAAGATATACTGGGCTATTGATGCAATAAATGCAGAAAGAACTGTAATTCCTATTATTAACAAAGCACCATACATAAAAATACCAGAACGGTATAGATATAATACAATATGATATTTAAATATAAACGTAGATTTAAAGAATGTGGTCTTGATGGAACCCACATACGATGAGAAACATTTGTTCTATCTTGCAACAACCGTTATAGTACTTACTATTCTTGCAATAATAGTATTTATATATTCTGGTGGTAGCTATATTTTCTATGCAGTAGCACTAATAACAATCGTAATTGGCTTCTACATGTCATACTATGGTTCCAAGATTAATGTCGCAGCAACAAAGCCAAGGCAAAAACAGAAAAAGAAAGGCAAGTAAACTGATTCGATGAACAAGTTAATTATAGCTGAAAAACCAAGCGTAGCCTTAAGGCTAGCGAGCTCTTTAGCGGAGGGAGAGTATAAAAGGTATTCGTTTGGTGGGGTAAGTTATTATGAGTTAAGGAATGGGGGTGATATTTTATATGTTGTTGCCGCAGCAGGCCATTTATTTACAATAAGGCAGAAAGAAAGAGGTAAAGGTTTCCCTATTTTTGATGTGGAGTGGGTCCCATCATATTTGGCTAATCAAAAGGCCTATTTTACGAAAAAGTATCTTGACACTATAGCAGAGATAGGTAGAAGGTGCAACCTTTTCATAAATGCCTGCGACTACGATATAGAAGGTACTGTAATAGGAACAAATATTATTAGGTTTATAACGCATGGCAATGTGAATAGCGATGTTGAGAAGAGTGTTGCACTTAGAATGAAGTTTTCTACAACGACAAAAGAGGATTTAGTAAATGCATATAAAAACATAAATCCTTTTGATGAAAACAATTTCAACGCTGGAGAAACAAGACACATCATAGACTGGATGTGGGGCATAAACATGAGCAGGGCGCTTATGCGCTCTCTATATGCAAACGGTGTAAAGAAGACTGTGAGCATAGGAAGAGTTCAAGGACCCACACTTGCAATACTCGCAAAAAGGGAGATGGAGATAAAGGCCTTTACACCTAAGCCGTACTGGAAGGTATATATTACAGCAGAAGGTATTGAATTTGAGAACACAAAAGGGGATATTTTTGACAAAAGGGTTGCCGATGAAGTACTTGAAAGAAGCAGGGTAAAAGAAGCGCTCGTCAAAAAGGTAGATAGCAAAGAGATCTTAGAAAGGCCGCTTCCGCCTTTCGATTTAACTACACTCCAGCTTGAAGCTAGTAGAGTGTTTAATATGGATCCTTCTAGAACACTCTCAATCGCCCAATCTCTTTACGAAAGAGCCTATATTTCTTATCCAAGAACATCATCACAGAAGCTGCCTTATTCACTTAATCTGCCAAGGATAATATCAGAACTCAGCAAAAACAGCAAGTATAGCGAGCTTGCAAGTAGCTTGATCGAAGAGAAGCGCTTTAGGCCTGCAGAGGGAAAGAAAGAGGATGAAGCGCATCCAGCAATCTTTCCTACAGGCATAATACCAAAAAGCTTGGAAAATGATGAAGAAAAGATATATGACCTTATTGTTAAGAGATTTCTTGCCTGCTTTGCAGACTATGCTACAATAGAAAAAACAGAAGTAATATTAGATACAAATGGTGAGCTCTATAGAGCTAATGGCGAAGTAATAAAGAAAGGGGGCTGGCTAAGATTTTATGCCCCATACGTTGAAGCGAAAAATAAGGCTATGCCAGAGTTAAATGAAGGTGAAAAGATAAAGATAGACCGGGTTTTTGAAAAAGAATTGAAGACAACGCCGCCAAAAAGATTCACAAAGGCAAGTCTAATAAGCTTATTGGAAAAGAAGAACTTAGGCACAAAAGCAACAAGAGCCGAGATTATAGACACGCTCTTCAAGAGAAATTATATAGAAGGGAGCAGCATAAAGGTAACTGATTTTGGAATGAGCGTATATAATGCACTTAGAGAGAATTGCGAGGAGATTCTAGATGAAGAGCTAACAAGAAAATTAGAAGAAGATATGGACAACATCATGCGTGGAAAAGCAAGAAAAGAAGAGGTTATAGATGAAGGTAAAAAGATTATAGAAAGGATAATTAGCGAATTTAAAAGCAAAGAAGAAGAGATAGGCAAGAGCCTTAAGGAAGGCTTACAGGAAACCTCTAAGGGAGAGATATTGGGAAAGTGCAAATGTGGTGGAGATTTAATAATTAAGCGTTCTAAAAACGGCAAGAGCTTCGTGGGCTGCACAAACTGGCCTCAGTGCAGTGTGACATATCCGCTGCCACAATCTGCAAAGGTTTTGCCAACAGGAAAGATATGCCCTTATTGTCATACACCAATAGTTAAAATATTCAGGAGGGGAAAGAGTGTTTTTGAGATGTGCTTGGATCCAACATGTCCGACTAAAAAAGATTGGAATAAAAATGAGGAAAAAATAAATGAAAAGGTAAACAAGAGGGCAGGAATAAAAAGCAAAAGATAAGTGATAAGATGTTTATATATCCGCACATCTACAAGAAGCTTAAAAGGGGGCCGCAGGTTATGCTCCCAAAGGATATAGGTATTTTGCTTGCATACACATGCGTAGATAAAGAAAGTATATGCATCGATGCTGGTACTGGAAGTGGCTGGCTCACTATAGCTCTTGCTCGAATAGCAAAGCATGTGTATTCATATGATATTAGAGAGGATTTTATCAAAATAGGCGAAAAGAATGCCGAGTTGCTTGGCTTAAAAAATATAACATTTAGGAATGCAGATATAACAAAGAGGGTATACGAAAAAGATGTTGATATAGTAACGTTAGACATGCCTAATCCTGAAAAAGCACTAAGAAATGTCAAAAAGGCTTTGAGGCCAGGTGGCTATGTAGTAAGCTTTTTGCCGCATACAGAACAAGTAAGTAGATATGTTAAAAAGCTCCATAGCTTAAAGTTTGGTGATATATATACAGTAGAGGTTATTGTGAGGGATTATCTTGTAAGGGAAGAGGGTACGAGGCCAACGAATAAAGGTATATGGCATACTGGTTATATTACTTTCGCACGCCGGCCTTAACGCATCACCTTCTTTTTGACAGGACAAAGGCATGGTAAAGCTCAAGGTATTCGGAGATCTCGAGCCAATTTTTTAATCTTACTATCCTTTCTGTAGTTGTAAAGTTTTCGTTGTAAGGCCGTGCAATTAGTATGGCCTGTTTGCCCGCATTTGCTTGCGCTTCTACGCATTTAAGTGAATCATCAACTAGCACATCGACATACTGTGTCTTTTCTTCACAGTCTTTTGTTACATGAAGTTTGTCATACAGTACATTATTTTTCTTTAGCCAACCTCCGATCACTTCTTTTGGCGTTCGACGGTTTAATGTTACTATGTGAATCTCGTAGACCTCATGAAGTGAAGAGAAGATATATTTGAAGTTTTTATCCACTGGAAAAATTTTCTCCGGAGTCTTCCAGCAGTCTGCCGCCAATTCTATAATTTCATCCTTGCTAAGACCTGTAATCTCGCTTTTATTATAGCGCTCTCTAAGAAGCTCCATTAAAAGGGTATTAGTATCTGCAAGCGTATCATCAAGATCAAGCCCAAGCTTCGGCTTTTCCATTTTTCTGCGCAGATGGAATAGCATACCCTCACTCACTTGCTACTTGCACCCAATTGTGCTATACTAGCAAGCATCGCCTCCAGCTGTATTCTTTCATTTGCCCCCTCAACAATCCTAAAGTTGCATTCGCCTATCCTTTCCATTATCTTAAGCTTCATCTTTTCTTCTATTTGCATATTTGGTACTTCTCTGTAGCACTGCAGTAAGACGTCCTCGCCACTCATGCCATATACAAAAACAAGCGTGTTAAGCTCCTCTCGTGCTTTGACAAAATCGCCACTCAATGCATATCTAAGCATAGAAATGATCTCCTTTGGCCTTGCCCTCGCTGCTATATCATATATACTCTTTTCTGTTATCTTCTTGTCCAATATGGCTGCACTTTGCAGTATATTTGTTAGTTTTCTTAGATCGCCTTCACTAACGTATATCAATGCCTCTACAGCTTTTCCATCTATCTCTAATGACTCGCCCTTCGCTATCCTTTCTATAAATTTCTTCATCTCATCTACATTAAGGGGCTTGAACCTAAGCACAACACACCTACTCTGTATAGGTTCTATTATTTTGCTAGCATAATTTGCACTAAGTATAAACCTTGTTGTAGAAGCATACCTTTCCATTGTTCTCCTAAGCGCATGCTGTGCCTCTGGTGTAAGCGCATCTGCCTCATCAAGAAATACTATCTTTACAAGCCCTTCTTCCAAAGGCAACGTTTTTGCAAACTCCTTCACCTTGCCTCTTATTACATCTATTCCCCTCGTATCGCTTGCGTTTAGCTCTAGAAATGCTTCGTTTATCTTATCGCCATATAGCTCCCTAGCCATAGCAATAGCACTTGTTGTTTTTCCTACGCCTGCGGGTCCCGCAAAAATCATGTTCGGAAAGTTTTTTGTCTTTACAAACGCCTTCAGCCTTTCCACTATTGCAGTTTGGCCTATAACCTCGCTTAGCTTTGAAGGCCTATATTTTTCTGTCCAAGATAAATCAAGAACCCCCATCTAATCAGAAGATATTTAGCTTACAAAATAATAAATATTTAAGCAAGCACATCATATGCCTCTGCTATTCCTCTCAGAACTATATAAATTACAAGTATTGCTACGAGTATAAGCCCTACCCAAAGAGGATAATTTGATACATACACTAGTACTAAGTATGCGAATGCAAAGAATTTAACAATATTAATGCCTCCCCTTCCAATGTTAGAAGAGTATACAATTTTTGCAAACCTGGTTCTTGGCTTTGATGACGTTCCTCTTGAAGCCATAAGCGCATCCACAAACGCATGCCTAAAAATTATTATAAATACAACAAAAAGAGGAATAAGCCTTAAGTAGGTGAAGATTATCCAAAATGTGTATTCAATTACTCTGTCTCCAGCTATGTCTATTCTTGACCCGAACCCGGCTTCTCTTTTTGCTATCTGTTTGAAATGCGCCATTTTCTCCTTTTCTTTTTCATCTTTTGAAAGAGCGGCCTTCAAGTAAGAAGGAAAGCCTATAACGCCTCTGCTTGCGCTCCTTATTGCTAGATAGCCATCCAACCCGTCAAGTATATACATTACAAGTATAACAAATATTGTAATCCATGGGTTAATCTTCAGAAAAAGCATATAAACTACTAAAAAAACCATGAATGTTCTTATGAGCGTAGCTGCATCTGCGCTTCTCATTAAACCACAAATAATTTAAAACAGAAAGATTTAATATTTGATTACTAAATCCTTCTATATAATACTTTAGTCTTGATTTTATGGAAACAAATTATGAAGAAGAAATTCTAAAGTATTGGCAAGAACATAAGATATTAGAAAAGTGGCGTGCAAAGAATAAGGGCAAGAAGCCTTTTTACTTCCTAGATGGCCCGCCTTATGTTAGTGGTGAGCTGCATCCAGGCCAGATATGGGTAAAGGATGTAAAAGATATTCTCTTAAGATACAAACGCATGCGTGGCTATGACGTTCATGATAGAGCTGGCTACGATGTTCATGGCTTGCCCGTAGAGCATGCCGTTGAAAAATCTATTGGAATAAAATCGAAGCTTGAGCTTGAATCAAAGATAAGCGTGGAAAAGTTTACAAAAGCTTGCAGGGAGTATGCTGATTCGCTTATTCCAAAAATGGATAGAGATTTTATTAGGTTCGGCGCTTCGCTAGATTTTGAAAATGCTTATGTACCTTACAAGAGCCAATACATAGAAAAGGCTTGGAGTATAATCAAAAGGCTCAGCGAAAAAGGCTTGCTTTATAAAGAGGGCAAACCGCTTACTTACTGCCCGAGCTGTGAGACTGTTCTTGCACAGGGCACCTTAGAGGTTGAATACGGCGATGAAAAAGACCCTTCAATTTTCGTTATATTTAAAGTAGATACAAAAAGATCAAAGCCAAAAATAGAGATAGATGAAAATACTTATCTTCTCATATGGACAACAACACCATGGACCTTGCCAGCAAATATGTCAGTTGCAGTAAATCCAAAGGAGCTATATGTAAAGGCCAATATAAACGGCAGGAAGCTCATTCTTGGAAAGAAGAGGCTTGACGCTGTTGTCTCAAGCTTGAACGCAAATGCTGTTGTTGAAGCAGAATTTTACGGCAGTGAGCTTGAAGGCATATATTATATTAACACCCTTGAAGAAAATGTGCCGATACAGAAAAAGTTCAGGAAATACCACAAGGTCCTCTTATCAGATACTATGGTAAGCATGGATGAAGGTTCTGGAATTGTGCACATAGCACCCGGGCATGGACCTGACGATTATAAACTTGGAAAGCGCAACAAGATACCCATCTTTTCTCCTATAGATGAACATGCAAGATATACAGATGATGCAGGCGTATATAAAGGCTTACTTATTCCAGATGAAGCAAACAAGGCTGTGCTAGATGATCTAGATAAGCTGGGCGTATTGTTAGACAAAGGCATCGTAGTACATAGCTACCCTCATTGCTGGAGATGCGGGAGCAAGCTGATATATAAGTCAACAGACCAATGGTTCCTTAATATAGGAAAAGTGAAGAAGAAGCTGCTAGCTTTAAATGAAAAGGTAGTATGGCATCCGAAAGAGGCCAAGGAGTGGCATGCAAATGTGCTTAGCGGCTCGCCTGATTGGTGTATATCAAGACAGAGGTTCTGGGGTATACCTATACCAATCTGGAAATGTGATAAATGTGGCAACTTTGAAGTCATAGGTTCATTAAATGAGCTTAAAGAGAAAGCGGTTAACAAAGATTATGCAGAAAGGCTGGGGGATTTGCATAGACCTTATATAGACAATATTTTCTTGGGGTGCAGCAGATGTGGTGGAGAGATGCATAGGATAAGCGACGTCTTTGATGTATGGTTTGACTCAAGCATAGCATTCGAGGCAAGCCTTAGCGACGAAGAATTTAAGAGACTCTTCCCTGCTGACTTAATATTGGAAGGTATAGACCAACTAAGGGGCTGGTTCTCAAGCTTGCTTAAAAGCAGCGTTATGCTTTATGGCAAGGCACCATATAAGGAAGTCGTAGTTGACGGAATGCTCCTTGCAGAAGATGGAAGAGAGATGCACAAACACCTCGGCAATTATATTTCGCTTGGAGAGCTGCTAAAGATAACAAATGCTGATGGTTATAGGCTTTGGATATCTAGCCACACCCAGTGGCTTGACATTCCTTTCAATAGATCAGAGCTAAAGGAAGCAGAGAAAATAATAATTGTATTACAAAATATAGCAAGGCTTATCAATGATTATTCTGATGCAATAGGATACAAAAGTGAGAAGATAAGAGCGGATATAAAAGATAAGATAAACGCTTGGATAATCTCAAGGCTCAATACGTTGATTAAAGAAGAAAATGATGCACTCGACGATTATGATGTTGAAAGAGCAAACAGGGCGCTAAGGCAATTTATTCTAGACGACTTTAGCAGGTTTTATCTCAAAATGGCTAAAAAGAAGGTTATATACGGAAATAAAAGAATTGCACAAAACACAATAGATACTATGAAATTTGTATTCTATAATGTTCTTATTTTGGCTTCGCCTTTCGCGCCATTCACCGCTGAGAAGCTATATTTAGACAATTTTGCAAGCAAAGAGAGCATATTCCTCGATGACTGGCCAAAATACAAGGAAAGGCTTGTAGACAAAGAATTAGAGGAATCGTTTGATATAGCGCTCGATGCGATAACAGCAATACTAAACAGCAGAGAAAAGGCAAAGGTTAGATTAAGGTGGCCACTCAGCAAGGCAGTTCTTGAGGTAAAAGATGATAAGGCACTTGATGCTCTCGAAAAGCTCTCAGACATCATTGAGGACTATACAAATGTAAAGAAGCTTGAGCTCAAGAGGATAAGCGGCGTAGAGAAAGTTATAAAACCACTTTTCCAGAAGATTGGTCCAGAATTCAAGAACGATTCAAAGGCGATAGCTTATGCATTGCAAAACGCAAATCCAGATGAGGTTGAAAGAGAAGTAAGCGAAAAAGGTTACTATCAGCTTCATACCGAAAGAGGCGCATTTAACATAAGGGCTGAACACTTTATCATTATAGAACGCAACGTGGAAAGTGATGTTGCAAAGTTCGATTATGGTATAGCATATGTAGACCCAACACTTAGCAACGAGCTTATGAGCGAAGCGCTCAGTAGAGAGCTTGCGAGACGCATACAGTTAATGAGGAAAGAGCTAGGCCTTAGGAAAAAAGATAAGATAGAAATTTATTACAGAACCTCAGGAGAAATGGAAAGGATTATAAATGAGAGGAAAAATGATCTCATGAAGGAGGTAAATGCAACAACAATTGAAGAGAAAGACGAACTAGATGGCAAAAAGTTCGAGATTGTAGACCAAGAGATAGAAATAGAGATCAAGAAAACAGGTTAATAGTTGTCTGCAGTTGCACTCTTGAATGCCTTTCTATAATTAATATTTGTCCAGCAATCCTTGCATATTACTATCCTCACAGTCTTGCTTACCTTCTTCGAGCTTTTTACGCAGTCGTTGCATACCTTCCTGTGACAATACCTGCATGTGCTATATTTGTATATTTCTGCTCCGCATCTATCGCATATCATGAAATCACTAATAAATAAAATAGAAATAAATAAAATAGATATTTATAAAAAATAAGATATAAAAAGTTGATACTATGGCAAAGGTAGTCATTGAAACCTATGGTTGTACATTAAACCAGGCAGATAGTAGTATTATGGGCAACATATTAAAGGAGAATGGCTATGAGGTAGAATATGGCAAATATGAAGGAAATGCAGATTATTTAATTGTAAATACATGCACAGTTAAGAGCCCGACAGAAAATAAGATAATCTACAGGCTACACAAGCTTAGAGGACTTGGAAAAAAGCTTATAGTTGCGGGTTGCTTAGCTAGTGCTGATACTCAAAAAGTTATGAATATTGTTCCAGATGCTAGTATAATAACAACAAGCAATGTGAACAAGATCGCAGATGCATTGAAGCTTATAGAGGGTGGCAAAAATGTTGTAATCGATTCATATAATAGGATAGACAAGCTACAATACGGCTTAGAAAATAATTCTGTAATTGCAAGAATACCGATAAGCGAAGGTTGCTTAAGCAACTGCTCATTCTGCGAGACCAAATTTGCTAGGGGCCCTTTAAACAGCTTCTCAGAAGAGCTTATATTAAAAGCTGTAAAGAATGCTGTAGAACAAGGCTCTAAGGAGATAGAGCTAACCTCACAGGATATAGGAGCATATGGTGCTGATAGAAAAACAAACATAGCAGAACTTCTCAAAAAGGTTGCCGAGATAGAAGGATCATTTAAGGTAAGAGTAGGCATGCTCAACCCAGAGCACCTGCATAAATATTTTGATGAACTTTTAGAAGCATACAGGAGCGACAAGGTTTACAAGTTCTTCCATCTGCCTGCGCAATCTGGAAGCAACAAGATACTAAGGGATATGAATAGAAGGTATACAGTAGAAGATTTTGTAGGCTATGTTGGCGAGATAAGGAAAAAGCTCAATGCCTCGATTGCAACAGATATTATTGTTGGCTACCCCACAGAAAGTGATGATGACTTTGAAAAGAGTGTAGAGCTTATAAAGGAGATAAAGCCAGAGGTGGTAAATATATCTAAGTTTGGTGCCAGACCGCATGCACCTGCAAGCAGGCTTAAGCAGCTTAGCAATAAGACCATTAAAAAGAGGAGTATAATTCTTTCAAGGATTATAAGGGAGATCGAATTCAATGAAAGAGATAAACACATCGGGGAAAGAAGAAAGGTCTTAATAACAGAGAAGAACAGAAAGTCCTATACAGGCAGAGATGATGCATATAATGAGATTGCGGTGCTTGGTGAAGTCTGCCTTGGAGAGAGCGTTGAAGTTGAGATAACAGGAAATTCCGCAGCATGTTTTGTTGGCATGCCATTAGGATCATTCCACAAATAAATTTGTGGACTTCATGTTATGCGTTCTGTAGGTTTTCTTAATTTGCCTTGGTGTAAAGTAAACTTTCCAACTTTACACTTTTATCTTTTTCTTTCGAATAAAGTAGCGTCTCGGTTATAAGTAGGAACCGAGATAGGCGATTATGTGAGAATACCCATCCCGGTACGAGATCTTCTCGTAAAAGGATATAGGCATGTAAGAAATAAACCCTTATTGCAAAGGTGTTCGGAACCAGCAGGCAAACAGTTACATATTGGTGCAAACGTGCATATCACAAAGGCAAAGAATCTTTTAAAGACAAACCACGGAGACCAAAGCAGACAAAATTGACACCCAATATCGTGGAGTTCATACTTTTTTATGGTTTTTTGCTGGGGAACTGCAATAATACAATTTTCTGAAGAATGGAAGTATGTCTGTAAACATAAGGCATAGAACCGTTATTCGCGCATGTAAGATACCCACAAGATAAAGGAAAGGTAGAAAGAACCATACGCAATATTGCAGAAGAATTTACGAATCTACTGGAGAGATTTCCTCATTGGTTGAATGGGCAAATAGAAGATTTCACGGAGTGGTACAACAATCGTCGTTTCCGCCGCGGAGTCAATGCCACACCGAAACAATTATATCTGTCAAGTTAGAAACTTTACATTACAGTTGAATGGAATATCTTCTTGGCGCGGCAGCACCGATGGTATGTAAACGCGTCGATGCCGAAGTCGCGTCAAGGGCGTTTAGCTTCTTTTACATCGCTTGTTATAATGCCATAGTGCCATGTGCCTTTGTTAACTTTCGCTTTCTGGCAGACCCATGCATCGCCGAAGACTTGTGCATAGCCGTAGACCTCTGCATCCTCGTAGACATTCACATCGCCGGAGACTTGTGCATAGCCGTGGACCCGTGCATAGCCGTGGACCCGTGCACTGCCGTGGACCTGTGCATAGTCGTAGACCTTTGCATAGTAGAAGACCTTTGCATTGCAGAAGACCTTCGCATTGCCGTAGACCCGTGCATAGTCGTAGACCTCTGCATAGTCTTGGACCCATGCATTGCCGTAGACCTGTGCATGGTAGGCGACCATTGCATAGCCGTGGACCCGTGCATAGCCGTGGACCCGTGCACTGCCGTGGACCTGTGCATAGTCGTAGACCTTTGCATAGTAGAAGACCTCTGCATCGTCGTAGACCTCTGCAACGCCGAAGACCTTCGCATTGCCGTAGACCCATGCATTGCCGTAGACCCGTGCATAGTTGTAGACCTTTGCATCGCCGAAGACCCGTGCATTCTCGGAGACCCACGCATTTGATCGATAGTCAAGATTCTCTTCTTTCTCTATGAAGCCACCTAGATCTCCTTTTCTTGCAATAATGTTACCATATTTGTCTCTGATATCTTTTTTTGCCTTAATTCTATAAACAGTATGTGTATTGCCATTAATTTTAAATGTTATGGACTCTCCTGTGAATTCATACTTATAGTTGTCTTCGCTTATTTTCGGCATTTCTTTTGGGGGTCTGTGCATCGCATCTTGCATTTCACCACCTTTTGACTGTTCAGTATTAGCAATTATCCTTTTAAATAATTTTCTTTAGTTTTGTTTATAAAAACTTTATTTAAAAACTTTTTCTTAGATAAGTAATTTAAATCTCATTACTCTATTT
>Ga0080006_1137414_pt1 | contig 15237 bp, 9 predicted proteins | sample RS3BMetagenome_FD_69209 | JGI IMG/M metagenome (GOLD analysis project Ga0080006, IMG submission 69209) | Ferric oxide microbial mat and aquatic microbial communities from Rainbow Spring, Yellowstone National Park, USA - RS3B (SPADES... ... | reverse complement strand
GAAGCGGGGGCGGGGGGGACCGGGGGGGGGGCCGCAGCGCCCCCCAGGCTACGACGAGGGCGGCGAGGACGTCACGGTGACCGACGCCGACGTGCTGCTGGGCTACATCGACCCCGACTACTTCCTCGGCGGACGCAAGCGGCTCAACAAGGAAAAGGCCAGGCGCGTCGTGCAGGCGTCCATCGCCGACCCCCTGGGCCTCAGCGTGACCGAGGCGGCCTACGGCATCTACCAGATCATCAACAGCAAGATGTCCGACCTCATCAGCCGCCAGGTGTTCAAGAGCGGCCACCTGCCGGAGGAGTTCGACCGGATCATCCCCCGCGACGACCGCGTTGGACGGATCGAACTGGACGCCGAAGTGGTCGCGATCGGGGATCGCGTCGAGCAAGGCGAGGAAGACGTCGCGCTTCTGCGCAAATTCAGGATAGGTCCAGAAGCCGTCCTTGTAGTGATTTTCAAGACCCAGCACCACATTCGCCTCGCGGGCGACGACCAGGGAAGCCTCGATACAGGGGACGACCCGGTCAAGCCCCTCGGTCATCGAGAGCCCCGGATAGCGCTGGCCCGAGAGAACCCGGCAGACGGCCCGCTCGCCGCCGAGCCGCCGGGTGATGTGGATCATAGCGGCTTGCCGCTCGACCGCGTTGTCGCGAGCCGCCTGATCCGGGTGGGTGAAGTCGGGCGAGCAACAGAGCATCGGCATGGCGAACCCCGCCGAGGAGATCGCCTCACCGACGCTGTCGATATAGTCGGGCTCCAGGCTGGTGAAGAACCCCTCATACATCTCCAGGCCATCGGCGTCGAGACTTTTCGCCTGCTCGATCCAGTCGAAGACCGTCATCGACCGCTCGCCGGCGATCTTGTCGAGGTAGCACTTGGGGAAGGCCGAGAGCTTCGGTCGCACGGCGAGAGTCTCCGTTAAAATCGAATCGATGATCCTGAGCTTACCCTTCGATCGGCACGAACTTGACGCAGACCGGAGCCGGAACGCTCAGAGGTTCGCCGACTTGCTGGAGCCGGCCGGTCTCTCGGTCGACCCGGAAGACGACCAGGGTACTCGAATCCTGGTTGGCGGCGATCAGGAACCGGCCGGTCGGGTCGATCCCGAAGCTCCGGGGGGTCTTGCCGCCGGTCGCTTGATGCCCCACCAGCTTGAGCGTCCCCGAGGCGGGCTCGACGGCATAGATCGCCAGGCTGTCATCCCCCCGGTTCGACCCGTAAACGAACTTGCCCGAAGGGTGGACCAGGATCTCGGCGGTCGAGTTGCCGGGCTTGCCGCCAGGCGATCGGGTCGAGATCGTCTGGATCTCGGCGAGCTTCGCCTGAGCCGGGTCGTACTCGAACGCGGTGACGGTCGAGGCCATCTCGTTGATGGCGTAAGCATGCTTGCCGTCGGGATGAAACGCGAAGTGGCGAGGCCCCGAGCCCGGCTTGACCGAGGCAAACGGCGTGGGATTGGCTTTGAGCTTGCCGGTTTGGGGGTCAAACCGATAGATCATGAGTTGATCGAGCCCGAGGTCGGCCGCGATGGCGACCTTGCCCGAGGCGTCGAGGTCGATCGCGTGGGCGTGCGATGACGTCTGTCGACCTGGGTCGATGCTCGACCCCTGATGCCGGATCGTCACGGTCGGAGCGCCGAGCCGGCCGCTCTCGACGATCGGCAAGACTTCCACGCTTCCGCCGCTGTAGTTGGCGGTCAGGACGTACTTGCCGGTCGGGTCGACGACCACATAGCAGGGGTCGGCCCCGCCCGAAGGCTGCCGGTTCAAGGCGGTGAGGTCGCCGGTCTTCGGATTGATGGCGAAACTGGAGATGCTCCCGGTCGGCTGGCCGTCGGTCTTGCCGACCTCGTTGGCCGCGTAAAGGTTTTTGTGGTCCGGGCTGATCGCCAGGAAGGACGGATTCGTCGTCTCGGCCGCGAGGGCCTTGCCGGTCAAGGTTCCCGAGACGGGATCGAAATCGAGTCGGTAAATGCCCTTGCTGACCGGGCCGGTATAGGTGCCGACATAGACCCGCATCTTGGGCAATCGGGTGGGGTCGCTCACCTGCGCCGATGCGGTCAGAGAGCCAGACAGGGCCAGGAGGGTCAGCAAGGTCATCCGCCGCATGGGAGAGGTTCCTTCGAGTAAAATGGTTTACCGGCAGGCTTTGAGAAACGCGATCAGGTCGGCCAGTTCGCCGGTGGACAGTTGCCGATCAAGTCCGGCGGGCATCACGGAGACCGTGCCCGGAGCGACCTCGTCGACCTGGTCGCGAGCCAGTCGCTCGTCACGGTCGGCCGCGACGGCGACGATGATCTCGTCGGGGCCGTCCTTCTTGAGTAGGCCCGAGACGACCCGGCCATCCTTCAAGGCAACCGAGACCGGCTCATAGCTCCGGACAAAGCTGGCGCTCGGATAAACGATCGACTCCAGGAGGTCGCGCTCGGACCGGACCTGGCCGATCTTCGACAGGTCCGGTCCGAGCTTGCCGCCGACGTAGCCGATCGCGTGGCAGGTCACGCAGGCCGCCTTGGGTCCGTTGAAGATCCCCTGGCCTCGGCGGATATCGCCGCCTTTCAACGATCCGAGGAGGCTTTCCAGGTGGCCCAGGCGGTCGGCGTTCTCGGCCTCGATCTCGCGGTAAAGCACCTCGGCCGCCCGGCTGACCTCCTCGCCGAACCGGGCGAGGCGAGGCTTCAGGGTTTCGACCCGGAGGGTCGAGCGTGCCGGCGACCGGCGGAGGGCCTCGACGACCTTGAGACCGATTTCCTTCCCCTCAGCCTTGTCAAAAGCATCGAGGAGCCGGGGGAGTTCCAGAGGTCCCGCCGAACCCAGCACGCCCGCCAGGTCGAGCCTTTGCGACGGGCTCAGCGAGGCCCGAGCGACGACGTCCGCCGCGAGGGTCCGCTCTCCGGCCGGTCGGTCGGGTCGAAGCTGCCCGAGGATCAGGGCGAACTCGTCGGGCTCGACCGAGGTGAGGCCCGAAGGCAGGGCCGAGAGCGCCGACAGTCGGAGGTCGGCCGGAAATCGACCGTCCCTCGCCACCTTCCGCAGGCTCGACCCGATTCGATCCGACGCGGGTGTCGAGCCGCGGACCGGCAAGGCCCGGAAGGTCGCGATCGCCTGCCGAAGGCTCGCGGGATCGGTGGCTTCGAGCGATCGGGCGACCGGATCGAGCCAGTCGATCGGCATCTCCTTCAGTCCGGATCGGGCCATCGCCCGGAGCATGACGCCGGTTTTCCTCGGATTCTTCGGGTCGATCTTCGCACCGATCAAGGCCCGGACCGGTTCGAGCCGGGCCATTGATCCGAGCCGACTTTCGAGTTCGCCGGCGTCGATCGGGTTGGGTGATGTTTCGCTATCGAGCCGGGAACCGAGGAAGCCGGCGACCGGGCCGCCCCACTCGGGATGCCGACCCGCGATCCACCAGGCGGCCTCCTTCAGATCCGTCGAGGGGGAAGTGAACCCGGTGATCACGACTTCGGGTCCGAGCTTTCCGCCTTCGAGCTGATCGAGCGTCATCAAGGCGGCCCGTCGGATCATCGGCGACGGGCTGTCGAGTCCGAGTCGGGTGGCCGGGACGTCACCGATTTCGAGGAGCGCGAAAGTGGCCGAGTGGCGGAGGGCGAGGTCCGAGGTATCACTGGCCTGAAGTAGTGCCTCGACGGCCTTTGCAGAATCGCCGATCCGGCCGAGCGCCTCCGCCGAGGCCCGGGCGACCGCCGGCGAATCGGTCCGGAGCCGGGTGATCAGGCTATCCGTGGCCTCCCGGTCGCGTCCGAGTCCCGCCGCGTGGCACGCGACCTGTCGGACCGATGCCTCTCGGTCGTCGAGGCTGTCCCGGACGACTCGCCGAGCCTGATCCGAGCCGATCCGGCAGGCGACCCAGACGGCGTTCCGACGGGCCACGATGCTGGAGGATCCGGCGAGAATCTTCTCCAGCGATGGGATCGCGGCGGCGCCTTGCCGGGCCAGGGCCGCGATGGCCCGGCGACGGACGGCGGCTCGGGGATCGTCGATCAATCGCGCGAGGTCCTCGACCCCCAGGTCCGGCCAGGCCAGCTTCAGGCCTCGGGGATCGTCCGCCTTCGGGGCGTCCTTGCGGCGGACCCGGTAGATGGCTCCCAACAGGTCGGGCTTGACCAGTTGCGAGGTCGGGCAGCAGAGCTTGTACCAGCCCCCGGTATCGACGACGAGGATCGACCCATCAGCGTCTTCCAGGACGTCGGTCGGATGGAAGTCGAGGTCGTCGGAGGCGAGGAAATCGTCCGTCTTTTGCGAGAAAGTCGCTCCGTCCGGGGTCAAGACGGTCCGGGCGATCTTGCGAAGGTTGAAGCAGGCGGTGAACAGGGCGTCGCGACTGCCCAGCGCGTCGGACTCGGCCCGCATCAGGCCCGAGGGCGCGGCCGGGCCGAGATGAACCAGAGGCGGCAGGACGTCGGGGCCGGTCCGGGGGTGGCCGTCGATGACGTCGTGGATTTTGCCGTACCCCCCGCCATAAAGGGCGTGGATCAGGCCGTCACGCTGGCCGCCGCCGGGATGCTGGAAGAAAGTCGTGTCGAAGATCCGCTCTCCCTCGGGCGTGAAGGCGACCTCGACCGGGTTGTCCATCCCTCCGGTCATGACCGGCTCGATCTCCGAGCCGTCGACCTTCGCCCGGAAGATGTGCGCGGCGCGGGTCTGCAAGGGCTTACGGCCCGGCCGGTCGTAGGTTTGCGGGGCGAAGGCCCCCTTGCACCAGTAGATCCGGCCATCGAGACCAGCGTAGGGTCCGTGCAGGTCGTTGGCGCAGCCGGTGAGGGTCTTGCCCTGGAACCACTCCTCGCGACGGTCGGCCTTGCCGTCGCCATCGGTGTCGGTCAGCTTCCAGATCGACGGCGGCGCCGCGACGTAGAGCGACCCGTCGAGCCACATCGCCCCTTCGGGAAACATCAACTGGTCGGCAAAGACCACCGAGCGGTCAAACCGGCCGTCGCCGTCCGAATCTTCGAGCCGGACGATCCGGTGCGGCCGGTCGATCAGCTGCTTGGCGACCTTGTCGTTCGAGCCCGACGAATCCGCCACGTAGAGCCGTCCCAGTTCGTCAAAATCCGACACGATCGGCCGGTCGACCAGAGGTGGGCCAGCGACCTTTTCGACGACGAACCCATCGGGCACGCGGAACGTCCGGCCGTCGACGACGACGTCGGCCGGGAGTCGCGAAGTGACGAGGCCGAGCAGGCAGACGGCCGCGAGTGTCGGTCGGATCATCGAGTTTCATCTCGTTGGTGGGGACCTGGCTGACTCTCGACCATACTGACGCCCGGACCCTGGAGGAGCAAGGGGCCTCTCTTTCCCCCGGCTCCCCTTTGCGTTCCGGCCCGCTTGCGGGTTCAATCTCGTAGGTCGATCCCCCGACCATCCTCTGCCGACCGGAGCCCCAGCCCATGCGGATTGCGATCCTGACCAACGAATATCCGCCCCACATCTATGGAGGCGCGGGGGTTCATGTCGAATATCTGACCCGGGAGCTGGCCAGGGTCGAGGACGGCAACCACTCGATCGAGATTCTCTGTTTCGGCGATCAAGAGGTCCAGAATGGAAACCTGACGGTCCATGGGGTTCAGCCGATCGGCACGCTTCCCTCTCAGGACCCGAGGCACGTCAAGTTTCAGGACACGATGCTCCGAAACCTGGAGATGGCCGGGATGCTCAAGGACGTGGATGTCGTCCACTGCCACACCTGGTACACCCACCTGGCGGGATGCCTGGTCAAGCAGCTCACCGGCGCGAGGCTGGTTCTGACCACCCACTCGCTCGAGCCGCATCGCCCGTGGAAGGTCGAGCAACTGGGCATGGCCTACAACGCCAGCTCCTGGGTCGAGCGGACCGCCTACGTCAACGCCGATGGCGTGATCGCCGTCTCGGCGTCGATGCGTGAGGACGTCCACGAGCTTTACGGCGTCCCTCGCGACCGGATCCGGGTGATCCACAACGGGATTGACCTCCACCAGTACCGCCCGACGCCCAACCCCGCTGTTTTGATCAAGCATGGGATCGACCCGGACCGGCGGTTCGTCCTCTTCGTGGGTCGGATCACCCGGCAAAAGGGGATCATTCATCTGGTCGAGGCGATTCGATCGATCCGCCCGGGAGTTCAGGTTGTCCTGTGTGCCGGGGCTCCCGACACGCCCGAGATCGGCCGGGAGATGGCCGAGCGGGTCGATCGGGCGCGGCTGGAGACCGAGAACCCGATCATCTGGATTCCCGAAATCGTCCCCAAGGACGAGATCATCAGCCTTTACACCCACGCCAGCTTGTTTGTCTGCCCGTCAGTGTATGAGCCGTTCGGAATCATCAACCTGGAGGCCATGGCCTGCGGGACGCCGGTGGTGGCGTCGGCCGTCGGAGGGATCATCGAGGTGGTCGTGCCGGGCAAGACCGGACTGCTCGTGCCGATCGACGCCAAAGGAGGGGGCGACTTCGAGCCGAAGGACCCGGCGAGGTTCGCGATGGACCTCGCCGAGGCGATGAACAAGCTGCTCGACGATCCCGATCGACTCAAAGAAATGGGTGCCCGCTCGAGGGAGCGAGTCGAGCACTTTTTCAGCTGGACGAGTATCGCCCGATGGACGATGGACTTCTACTGGGATCTGGTCCAGGCGTAGAACCGCCGATGGCCGAGAGTCAGTATCGAGCCGATCGCCACCAGGACCAGGGTACTCGGCTCGGGGATGATCGCGGAGGCCGTCAGGACATCACCGGTGAAGACCGGGTCGTGCTGGTTGATCGAGAAATTCCCGAGGGTCGAGCCATCGTCGGAGAGCATCACATAGAAGGTGATCATCTGACCGCTCGCCAGCGATGGCAAAAGAAAAGCCGTTGCGAACGAGACGTCTCCGGATTGCGTCGGGGAAGGGAAATCGTTGGCGTTGTTGAGCGTCCCGTTGGTCAGATTGGTGAAGATCGAGCTGGACGAAGGATCGCCCACCTGAAACGAGGTCGGGTTGATGCCTCCCAGCTTGTTAGTTCCGTTGACGACGGCGTACTCGTCGGCGAAGTTCGGCCCGATATCGGCGTCGACATACTGGAGAAACTGGAAGTTGGCGAGGGTGCCATGCGTGTTGTTCTGAAAGGTGTAACCCAGGATCAGTTGCGAGGCTGTCGGCTGGCTGGCGGCGAAGGTATAACCGATTCCGGTTGGTGGGCCGTTCGCCAGATCGGCACTCATTCCGACCCCGGCCCCGAGATCCACGCCGGGGACGTTCACGAACGCATCCATCTGGTAAATCGACCCCATGCCCGTCGCCGCCCCGAAGGTCACTCCGAGGTTGGTCGGGCTGGTGGCGAAGCCGATATCACCATAGGGACCGAAGTTGCCCGTGACTGTCAGATCCGCCTGAACTTCGGAAGGACTGATCAGGCCAACGACCGCGATGAGAGTGATCGTGGCCCGCTGAACGATTTTAGGGACATCGACCATCGGTCGAATCTCCTTGATCAAGGTTTCAAGACTTCAGTGAGACGGCACGGGCTTCGAAATCGCGTTGGTCGAACCAGAAACCCCGGTGCAGCAGAAGAGGACAGCATTATTGATGGCATAAACAGCGCCATCGGGGCCGATGACCGTCGGAGTATAAGCCTCGGATGTCGACGGCTCGAGGTAGAGCCCGGGACTGAGCGCGTTGGTGACGAAGTTCCATCGGTAGAGGTGGCCGTCCTCGCTGTTGACCACGGCGCACTTGTTGACCACGTCGATCGCCGCCGAGTTGATGCACCATTCGCGGACAGCGCCGGGATTGTTGGGGAACGCGGGGTCAGGGGTGACTCCGTCCACGGTCAAGACCGGCTTCATCACGGTCGCCCCTGAGATCGGGTCGATCATCGAGACATTGGGATCGACCACGGCGAGTTGGTTCACGCCGGTCCCACCGCCTTCGACGTAATTGTTGTACTTCGTGAGAAGAAGATAGGACGATGGCCCGGAATATCCGGGGACCGCGGCGACGGGGACGATCGACGCCGTGTCGTCCCAGCCGAAGGCGCTGGGCAGCTTTGTCGTGGAGAGTGTCCGGTCGAAGTGGAGAAGGAATCCGCGGAGGTGGTTGCTACCCACATTGCCTTCGAGAACACCGAAGTAGACATCGCCATCGGGGCCGATCGTCGGAGTCGCGCTGCCGTCATCATCGACCCAGGCCGCGGTCGGATTCGTTGGATCCGACCGCGGATCGTAAAGGGGTGTGGCGAACTTGGGGGCCAGTGTGACGCTATCCACCCCGCAGAGGTAAGGGAGCGAGCCGCCGTTGAGCGCCACGTAGGCCGTGGTCCCATCCGCGCTGAAAGACGGGCTGCAGTTATAAACGACCTTTTGCGAACTGGTCCCGCCGCTCATCGTGGAGGCTGCGACGAAGCTGCCGACCCCGCGATTGGAGATCCTCGCCAGACCGCTGGGAATCCCGTTCGGATAACCCGGCAGAGGAGTGCCATCGGAGACGTATCCGAAGAAGAGATTACCCAGGGCGTCGCTGCTGATCGGCGTGCAAATCCGGATCGAATTATTGAAGGCCGTAGGATTCTGAGCGTAATAGTTGGTCGTGATCCCGTTGACCGTGGGGTTGTAGAACGCGAACTGCGAGGTCGTGCCCGACCGGGAGTCGGGGAAGGTCCGGGCGTAGATCGTCCCACCCGCGCCTGGATAGACGACGTAATGGTCCTTCGGCGTCAGCGTGATCCCAAAAATCGGCACCCAGTCGTGTGACGGCAGGACGTAATCACTGGTCGCCGTCCAAAGAGTCGCGCCCGTTGATCCGGAGTGAGCCTCGACCTGGTAGTTTCCCCCGGTTGTCGTCTTCACCGGGACCAGGACGGTGTTGATCCGGGTGATCACCGGGGTTCCGTAATGAATGTAGATGGTTCCCGTGTTCCCGGCGAGCGAGAGATCCACCGGGGTTGACCAGCGGATGTTCTGAGGGACCCTCGATCCACCGACCGCCGTGCAGGTATGTTGAGGATCGTGAGCATAACCGGGCCATCCCTGCGCGCCCGACTCACCAGGGCTGAGGAGCAAAAGGCCGGTCGTGACGACGACCAGGCTCAACAAACATTTCGGCTCGATCATCGTTGATCGCGACTTGTCGATGACGTTCATCACTGGCTCCTGATTCACCAAAAAATCGAGGTCGCTTCTGGGCTTTCATTCGCCTGAGGTCATCCGACGGGTCGTCTGGGGCGAGTTTGTCGGGAACACCATCCGATGCGGCGTCGGCTCGATGTTGCCGGAGACATCTTCAGCGATCGCTTCAAGAGGGGTCGAGCGTCCCGGAACGGCGCTGAGGACGGCCTCCCACCGCGAAAAATCCGCGACGATCGGCCTGGCGATGATCCCGTTGACCCGGACCATCTTGATTCGACCATCGTCCGCCGAGCAACCGAGGACTCGAATCCGGTCGCCTGCCTCGGCCAGAACCCGGGTGATCACGCTCACAGGCGGGCGGTCGTCAATGGGTTCGAGCGGTCCGGGAAACGTGGTTGGGTCCGGGGGTCGGCCGGTCATGTGGGCGTACGACTTGCCACATTGATAGAACGAGAGCCGACGATAGGCGTGACGGTCGAAGACCGGCTTCCAGAAGCCGTACTCGCAGTAAGCCAGGTCGAGGTCCTCGACGAGCAGTCCGGAGATCGCCGGGGTGAAGCCCCACCGACAATCCCAGATTCGCAGGCCCCGGATGGCAAGCGGATGCTTCGAGTCGGGTCCGACCGGGTCGGGGGTCTCCGGAGCGTCGTGGCCGGCTGGTAGAGCCAGGTTCACTCCGTAATGTCGATGACTGTGAGCCTCATTGCCGTCGAACCGGAGGAAGGGCTGGCGGCGAATCTCCTCGAGCCCGGTGGGTCGGTCGGTGGGTCCGGGCGGGTCGAGCTGAAAGCCATAGCCGTCACATTCAACGGCGACGTTTCTCGTGAAGGCATTCCGGCTATTGGCCCACCAGAACCCGGCGCCTTCGTTGCGGTCGCCCGCGAGAATCTGGCCGGGAAGAGGGGTGCCCTCGCTCGCCTGGACCGCGAGGTTGCCGTCGAGGATGTTGTTGACCTCGGTTCCATCTTCGAGAAAGAATCCGTGGCCGACGCTGCCATAACCCACGCAATCCTGGATCACCAGACGATTCGTGCCGTGAATCGTGATCCAGCGATTTCCGCTGTCCCAGATCGAGGCCCCGACGATCGACGTCCCGCGCATCGAATCGCCGGCCCGATGAAAGTGAAGGCTGTACTTTCCGAGCTTCCCGGGCTTTCCCAGGTGGCGGAATTCAGCGAACGAGATCGACCCGAGCGAGTCGCGATGGTACATCGTGTGACCGCGGACACCGGCGGGATTGGCCGACTCGACCACCACGTTCCGGCTCAGCAAGGCGACTTCACCCCGAAATTTGCCCGTCGCCGAGTGGCTATTGACGAGCGGAGTATCCAGGGTGAGTCGGGCTCCTTCGATCGCCCGGATGATTCGCTCCTCGGTCTGGGGCGCCTGGCGGACCCGGGGGGTCAGGTTCTCGTCCTTGGTGAACTGATGCCGGGTCGAGGTGATGATGACCCGGTCGCCGATCTTCCAGCCCTCGACCGCCCGGTCGAGCACGACCGTCGATCCGCCGGGAGTAGCCGGGTCGGCGAGCTTGGTCCAGGTTGGATTCACCGCTGCCCCGTGGAATTCCATCCGACCACCCCGGCAGACGATCGCCGGGCAAGTCTCGGGGTCGAGCCCCTCGACCTCCGCCAGTCGGATCACCGCTTTTCGCCCGACCGCGATCGGCCGGGCCGGCGTCCCGACCAGCAACGACGGGCGGGACTCGCTCGAATCGGCGGGACCGTGGCCATGAGTCGGACCCGTGGTCGGGTGGTCGTCAAAGCCCGACTCGGTCGGATCAGCCCCCGACTGGACCTGGATCAGGCCAACCGTGAGCAGGGTGTCCCGCTCCGGGTCGAATTCGAGCGTGCCCGCCACATGAATCGACCGGAGCGGCGCTTCGATCCGACCATCAAAGAGGACGATATGACCGGGGCGAACCTGGACGCGATCCCCTTTGGCGGGGACTCGCTGATTCTCCCAGGTCGATGGTTCGGACCACCGGCCGCTGGCCGACGAGCGGACCATCGGGGGATCCGCCATCACCAAAGGACCCGCGACCCAGACGATCGCAAAAATCCGGATGAGATTTTTGAGTTCAAATATCATTTTGGAGAGAGCGCGCAGCCTGGAACAAAAAGGACAGGTTGGTTGGAATTCAAGTTCGATCAAGTTGAGCAGAAGAAGGACGACGGTCCGCCCGACGAGCAGTCGGATCGGGTACGGTCATGGATCGGAGTCGATCTGTTCTCAAGTAGAACCAATCACCATCGTTCCGACAAGGGCACATCGGTGCGGATACGATATCATGCAATGAATCAAAAGGAAAGACCCGGTCACACAGGATGGATCAGAATCTGGATCGGGCCTTGAAGTTGCAAGAGTCCTGAGAACGCGGTTGGTCGGGTTGATCGGATTTTCTCGTGAGGATCCCAAGGAGCGTCATGCGAAACCTGATCTCGCGGGCGATCGAGTGGCTGGGTAGTCATGAGCTGGCGGTCATGCTGGGAACGCTGGGCCTGGTCGGTTCCACCTGGGGATTTATTCTCCTGGCGTCGCTGGTCATGGAGGGACGGACCAAATCGTTTGACGACCGCTTGCTCCTGACCCTCCGGGTGCCGGGAGACCTGAGCCGGCCGATTGGTCCGGAGTGGGTCGCCGAATCGGCGAGAGACATCACGGGGCTGGGAAGCTCGGTGGTCCTCCTGCTGGCGACCCTGGGCGTCGCCGGATTTCTGGCGCTCGACCGCCGCTACTTGGCGATGGCCTTTGTCCTCGGCGCGGTCATCAGCGGCTGGGGCTTGAGCGTCCTGCTCAAGGCCTCCTTCGATCGGCCCCGGCCCGAGCTGGTGCCGCACCTGATGCGGGTCTATTTTTCGAGCTTCCCCAGCGGACATTCGATGATGTCGGCCGTTGTCTATGGCACGCTGGGGGCCTCGCTTTCGAGCCTGGTGACTCGTCGCCGGCTCAAGATCTATTTTCTGACTCTGGCCGCGGTCCTGGCGGCCCTGGTCGGAGTCAGCCGGGTCTATCTCGGCGTCCACTACCCGACCGACGTCCTGGCCGGATGGTCGGCCGGGCTGGCCTGGTCCACGCTGAGCTGGCTCGTGGCTCGACGCCTCAAGCGAGAGGGGACGATCGAATCGTCGGTCTGAGGAGACTCAGGCCAGGTCAAAGAGCATGATCTCGGAGTCGCCGTCGCTGTTCAGGTTCAGGCTTGTGCCCGAGGCGATCATCGCGGCGTCGCCGGCTTCCAGACTCGTCCCGTCGATCTCGACCCGGCCCCGGAGAACCTGGAGCCAGCCCTGCCGGTCGGTCTCGATCTCGACGCCGATCCGGCCTCCCGACCCGAGACAGGCCAGCGAGACCGTCGCGTCCTGATGGATGGTCAGCGACCCCTTCCGACCATCCCGCGAGGCCACGACCTGCCAACGTCCTTGCCGGGCTTCCGGGTCGAACGATCGCTGTTCGTAGCCTGGTTGGAGCCCTTTCTGTTCGGGAAAGAGCCAGATCTGGTAGAGGTGGACCGCCTCGGTCGACGACCCGTTCCGCTCCGAGTGGGTGAGCCCCGTGCCCGCGCTGATCCGCTGCAACTCGCCCGCCCGGATCGGCCCGCCGTTGCCCAGGCTATCGCCGTGGACCAGCGTTCCTTCCAGGACATAGGTCAGGATTTCCATGTCGCGATGCGGATGCGTGCCAAACCCCATTCCCGGGTCGATCCAGTCTTCATTCATAACCCGGAGCGACCGGAACCGGATCCGCGACGGATCGTAGTAATCACCAAACGAGAAGCTATGATACGTCTTCAGCCAGCCGTGATCGAAGTGGCCTCGGTCCTTGCCTCTCAAGACCTGGATCGACCCGACAACACCCGCATTCATGGCTTTTCTCCCAGGCTTCCGATGTCGCTGTCCCACGACTAACTGATACCCGGCCCGGCAATCCTGAACGTCCGACCCGAGTTCGCGGAGTCCGCCCGATGAGCACGGCCCTCGTCCTTTTTCTCACCCTGGCCGTTCCCCTGGCCGATCCCTGGTCGCTCCAGGAATCCGGGAGCAAGGCCCGGTTCCGGGGCGTCTCGGTGGTCAGCCCGCAAGTCGCCTGGGCGAGCGGCAGCCAGGGGACCGTGCTCCGGACGGTCGATGGCGGAGCCACCTGGAAAAAGCTCGGGCCGCCCGACGCCGAGAAGCTCGACTTCCGCGACATCCAGGCCTTCGATGACCAGCATGCTTTCGTCCTGGCGATCGGTCCCGGAGAGCTTTCGCGGATCTACAAGACGGTGGACGGCGGCCGGAACTGGTCGCTCTCCTACCTCAACCGTGATCCGAAAGGATTTCTCGATGCGATTGCCTTCTGGGACGCCGACCACGGGCTCGCGCTCGGGGACCCGATCGATGGGCATTACCTGATCCTGGCCACCGTCGATGGCGGCCAGACCTGGGTCAAGACCCCCGACGCCGGGCTGCCCGAGGCCTTGCCGGGGGAAGGGGCCTTCGCGGCGAGCGGGACCTGTCTGGTCGTCAAAGGGGACTCGAATGCCTGGTTCGGCACCGGCGGAGGGTCGACCGCCCGGGTCTTCCGGTCGACCGATCGGGGGCGAACCTGGACCGTCGCCAGCACCCCGATCCGGTCGGGAAACCCCTCCTCGGGCGTCTTCGGCCTCGCTTTCCGGGACGCCAGGAACGGCCTGGCCGTCGGCGGCGATTACCAGCTCGAAGCCGACCCGACCGGCAACCTCGCCGCGACCATCGACGGCGGCCAGACCTGGACCCTGGTCACAGCCCGACGACCGGGCGGCTTTCGATCGGCCGTCGGGTTCCTGCCGGGTCGCAAGGTGATCGCGGTGGGACCGTCGGGTACCGATCTTTCCATCGACGGCGGGACGACCTGGACCAGCCTCGGCACGGTCGGCTTTCACGCGTTCGGATTCGCCGGCGCGGGCTGGGGCGTCGGCGAATCGGGTCGGATCGGCAAATCTATAAAATGAACATGAAATCCAGTGGATGGATCGTCTGAGGGAAAACGGTCGATGGTCTCCGGTCGATCATCGTCATTTTCCCTTGAGCGATTCGAGGTAGGCCAGGACCGATGCCAGGTCATGCGGTGTGAGGGGATCGAGCAGACCTTGCGGCATCACCGAGAGTTCGGACTTGGCGGTCTCCTCGATATCCTTCTTGGAGATAATCGTCACGGCGCCGGTGGAGTTCCGCATCTCGATCTCGTCGCCCGACTCCCGGACGACGAAGCCTTCATACGTCTGGCCCGAGTTGAGGGCGAACTTCTTGGTCTCGAACCCTTGAGAAATCTTGGCGCTGGGCTTGAGGATCGACTCGGTCAACTCGGTCCGGTTGTACCGGGTCGTGATGTCGCCGAGATAAGGCCCCTTGATGGCTTGCCCCTTGGCCACCGAGTGGCAGTTGGCGCAGCCTTGTTTTTCGAACAAGGCGGCGCCGAGGGTCGCGTCCCCCTTGTCCTTGAGCACGGCGGCGAGCACGACCTCATAAGGGGTCGCGGCGATTGGCTTGACGCCCTTCGAGGCCGAGGGAGCTTCCGTCTTACCCGTCGCGATGTTGAGTCGTCGGGCGGCGAACTCGGCCGCCGTCTTGACCTCGCTGGAACCGTCGGCCAGGGCGGTCCGGACCTGGGCGGCGTAGCCGTTGGCCTTGACCAGAGCCACTGCCCGGAGCAACCGCGAGGCCAGCTCCGGCTTGCCCCAGGCTCGTTCGACCGCCTGTTTGGCCTCGGTTTTCGAGGCTTCGGGGGCGCGCAGGGCGGTCTCAACCTGCATCAGGACGGCATAGCCGAGAATGCCTTTACCGGGGTCGGGGCCTTCGGCCATCTTGACGAAGGTTCCGGCATCCCGCGAGTGCCGGCCGTCCCTGGCGTAGTCGAGCCAGACGCCGAGGGGCTCGACGGCCGGGTTGTCCTGCCGGGAGATCGTCGAGAAGACCCGGAAGGCCGACTCTTTCGATTCCTGCTGGTTGTTGTGACGGATCAGGCCCCGGAGGGCTTTGGCCCGCGCGGAGGGGTCGGAGTCGGCCATCGCCACGCTTTCGAGGAACTGGATCGCGTCGAGCGAGAGCTTGGGCCGGGAGATCAGGAGGTCCGTCGCCGAGGCTTTCAGGGTCGGATCCGTCGCCGAGAGCTTGAAAGCCAGGG
>Ga0080006_1188509_pt1 | contig 15239 bp, 17 predicted proteins | sample RS3BMetagenome_FD_69209 | JGI IMG/M metagenome (GOLD analysis project Ga0080006, IMG submission 69209) | Ferric oxide microbial mat and aquatic microbial communities from Rainbow Spring, Yellowstone National Park, USA - RS3B (SPADES... ... | reverse complement strand
CTGCGCTCAGCCGATAAGTTGGGACCCCTACCATGGCCCAGGTGCGCGTTCGTGGTGTCCTCCTCAGCCGCCCCGCGCCGGGAGGCAGGGTGCATACTCATAGGTTGAGCCTCCGACGTGGAGGTGCTTGTCGAAGTGGTTGGTGCAGTCGACGCCCCACCTGTGCTGCCCACACCCAGATCGCCGTGGCTTAGCCTCGTATCCATAATTGGGGGTTTACTGTTACCTGTACCCGTTCTCACACGCCTGGGGGGCGTCCACCCCGTCGATCCCCCACGTCGCCCCGTGTTAGTCTTCCCAGTGATTGTTGTGCGGATGCCACCAGTCAAAATGGGCTCCGGCAGAGGTGTAGGCGCCTGACCCCCACCACCACTACCCTCACCTCCTAATCCGAGCGCTGAGAGTATGCCTAGATCTATGTGGCCTCCGACTTGGGGTTGCGGCCCGGATGTCATCCGCGGCCCGGATCCCAGATAGTAGTGTTTGGCGGGTGGCGACACCGGGTTGACTATGTCTAGGAGGCGGTGTAGGGCGGGTGGCGACACGTGGCCACCTTTCCCACCGCTGCCTCCACTACTACCGCTCCCACCTAATCCGAGTCCGAGCGCTGAGAGTATGCCTAGATCTATGTCTTGGTGCTGCGGTGGTCCCGGTTTCGACGTGGATCCCACGTAGTGCTTGGCGGGTGGCGACACCGGGTTGACTATGTCTAGGTGTGTTGGGGGGAAATAGTGCGACTCGACGCGACCACCACTACTACTACCACTACCCTCACCTCCTAATCCGAGCGCTGAGAGTATGCCTAGATCTATGTGGCCTCCGACTTCGTGTGGTGGGAGCCGCGCTTCGCGTGTCATCCGCGGTGTGGATCCCACATACTCGGCGGGCGGCGACTCTGGGTTTGCTACGGCTAGGTGTGGTGGGGGTGAATAGCGCGCCCCCACGTGGCCGCCACCCTCACCCTCCCTGTACGCTGCGAGCCTGGCCTGCTCTTCTTCGGCGGCCGCCTGGTTCTGCCTCTCCCCTTCAATCTGTTCGTAGGGTAAACCTGGCCTCATACATCCCCCTTTTTCTTTCGAGGGCTAAAATATGCTTCCCGCCCGAGTGGGCGGGGCCCGTCTCTTCACCTTCTTGTGAATGCGAAGTAGAGGATGGTTGTGATAGCCACCACGAAGAGAACGTAGAATAACAGCTGTGCGGGTCCGGGTGTTAGGGCGCCCATCGCGGGGAGGGCGAGTATGAGGATGAAGAGCGCTAGGTAGGTGTTCTGGCTCTTCAGGTAGACCATGATGGAGAATATACCCATGACGAAGGTGATGAAGAAGTATAGTCCAATCACGCCCGCGTACACGTCGACAACGGCCGGGAAGATGCATCCCTCTTCGAGCTGCTGCAGCGGTGTGGGGGGAAGCAGCCCGGGCGCGCACACATTTGTCGTATTATATATGGGCGTAGATTGACCCGTAGTCTGCGGGGAGGCAGCCCCCCAGAATACGGTTATGTTGGCGTACGCATTCTGAGGCCAGCTGGCGAGCACCTCGGGGTTGTTTGTGAAGGACAACCAGCCCGCGAGGGCCCCGTTTAGGTAGACGCCCGACACGTTCACGTTGTTCTCGTAAAGGTAGAGAAAGGCCGTGCCGTAAGCCGTCCCGGGTGGGGCGTTGAATAAGAAGTAGGCCGAGGATTGCCGGCTGCTTATATCGTACAGGTATGGCTGCGGAACGGTGAAGTTGGCGTACAATAGGTATACGCCGGTCTCGTAGTGCTCGGCCCATAAGTCGAAGGTATACCAGGAGATGAGACCCCACGGCTGAGTCTCCGAGTTTATCTCTATGTGTGGACTCGTGGACTCACCGGTATACACGGATGCCTGGGTGTATGTCCAGGAGGTGCGCCCCCACACCCGGGACATCGCGGTCTCGGCGAGCGTAGCGTTAAGCGGGGACCCGCCCGCATACTGCTCGGCGAAGTAGGCTACGAGCATCGCCTTGTACGTCGAGAAATCGGTGTCTATGTACGTCTGATTGGCGTACACCCACAGCCTATAGGCGTCCGGAATCGAAACGTATCCCAGGGGAAGCACGGAGAAGCCCGGGAAGGGCGTCATACCCCAGTGAATGGTGCTCAGAGCGTCCTCGGCCGCTGTCAGGTAGGCCTGCGTACCCGTAGCGTGGTAGGCGACCATGAGCGCCCACCCCGCCATGGCGGTCGTGTCCAGGAAGTAGGGCTGCTCTGTCCTGATCAGGTAGCTGCCCTGTATCGAGGCGGTCTCGGATAGGATCGGGAGGTAAACGTTAGAGGGTCCGTTGGATGAGTCGTACAGCACGTACACTGTGTCGCCCGTCGGCACCGAGACCTGCAGCTGCACCTCCAGAGCCCACCCCTCCGGGATCTGCTTGTTAAGGTTCAGCGTGTAGGTGTACGGGTAGAACGGAGGCGAGCCGCTTCCACCCTGCAGGCTGACGGTTTCGCCGGCACCGGCTGCAAGCGTGTAGGTGGTGCCGTTCGGCGCCACTTCGTCGAGCGTTACCGCGTAGGTGCCCGATACGCCTGCGGTGTTCGCGTTCATGTAGAAGGTCACGGATACGGGGCCGTCGAGATAATAGTACGCCTGCGCGGGCGGGTTCTGGAAGAAGTTCGCCGACACTGTTCCCCCGCTCATCACGACCCCCACACCCATTGTGGAGGTGGTGTTGAATATCTTTCCGTACGTTGTCACCCCGTTCACGCTCGATATACCGGAGTCCTGGTGGAAGTACTCAGTTTGCGGCTCCGGATAGAGTGCGGGGGTGAGGGTGTACGTGGCCGCGGTGGCCGCGGAGGGGATCGTGAACTCGTAGTGCCAGAGGGAGGGGAACACGAAGGGAATCTGAACGCGTGAGGGTCCGTTGGATGAGTCGTACAGCACGTAGACGGTGACGCCGCTCTGCGCGGCGACGTTGAGGTGAACCTCAAGCGCCGCGCCGTAAGGAACCACCGCGTTACTCAGCTGTATCTGCGCGGTGTAGGGGAGGAACGGGGGTGAGCTGGCCCCTTGGCCCAGGCCTACGGTATACGTAGGGGATGCGGCGAGCTGGGTGTACACGCTCTGGGCGTTCACGTAGCCCACGGTCACGGAGTAGGTGGCATAGGAGGGTTGATTGGCGTTCATGTAGATCGTCACGTTGAGTAGGCCATTCAGCGTAAAGCTTCCACCCGCGAGGTATGCCTGGCTGTTCGGGGGTGACTGGAAGAAGCTCACCGCGACCGTGTTGCCGCTGAGAACGGTGCCCACACCCATTGTGGAGGTGGTGTTGAATATCTTTCCGTACGTTGTCACCCCGTTCACGCTCGATATACCGGAGTCCTGGTGGAAGTACAGCGTCTCGGGTTCGCTGTAGGTTGGGGATGTCGCCTGGTATTTTTCCAGGAGGTTTGCGGCGTAGCTTATCGCGTTGAGGTAGGTGGTGTTCACGTCCCCCTGCGCCACCGTGTACCTGTAGAGCATGTAGCTCGCGTTAACGAATCGGGCGAGGCTCGACACGTAGGTTCCGTTCCCCTCCGACTGTATCATCCTGTAATAGTAGTTCCATACGCCTATACCCGCGCGGAGCGCCTGTGGGTCGTTTGTGTTTATACCGAACCCCACTAGGTCCTGAGCCACCTCGCCCGCATAGTAGTTGAGGCCTATGTTAGTGTTATTCCACTGGTTCAGGTTGTCGCCGTCCAGGAAGTTGGAGTAAACCGCCATGTTGGTCCAGTCGTAGGAGTCCACGAAGACCCACTTCTGCGTGTAGCTGAACTCCCCGCCGCTCAGCGCGTAACCCCAGCCGATCTGAACCCAGTGGAGGAAGTCGCCGCTCCCTACGTAGGTGTTGTTCTCGTAAACAGTGTTCCGTACCTGGCTCGGCGGCGTGGCGGGGTTGAACTCGACGAATATCGCGTCGTTGCCTATCCAGTCCGGGACGCCGTGCATACCGATGGCGAACCAGTTCTGGTTCCAGTCCCCCGTGGCGTTCCCGTACTGCGGCTCGTAGTTCTTGGATAGGCCGTTCGGGCCCTGGTTCGGCCTGATCCAGCCGACGCCTGGGAAGTAGAGCCACGCGTAGCCCGACCCTATCGTGTCCAGCCCGTTGAACGCGTTGTACACTACCCCCGAGATAGGTGCACCCGAATAATCGTTTACGGTGGTGTTCACATAGACGTAGTTTGCGCCCGGCTGGAGTACGTAGTCTATCGTGGCGTTGAACGCGTTGTTCGTGTACGCTTCCCTCATCACCACGTCGGCTCCACGCGTGAACATCGTGTAGGAGGTGGTGCCCACGAATGCGTTCAGTGCGACGTTATCCATGTAGACGCCCACGGGGGTACCCGCGGGGGTGGACGCGGTTGCCGGCGGGCCCGAGAAGCTCAAGGCGGAAACCGTTTTACCCTGAGCAAGGCTTGAGCCGGGTATCACGTATTGCGTCCAGCGTCCTGGGGCCTGCGTCGGGTGGGGGGGCGCCTCGCTGAAGCTTGAGGTGGTGCCGTCCGTGTAGGTTACGGTTACTGTTATGTTTTGCGCCTGCTTCGAAGAGGCCAGCCAGAACGTGATGTTTGCCACCTGAGAGGTGGGCACCTGCACGCTCAGAGTCTGCGCGACGGATTCACCAGCTTCGAACTGGTAGCTGTTCGGCGGGGAAAGGTAGTATGTGGTGTTCAGAGTGGGTGAAACACTCCATGGGGGGCTCTGCGAGCCCGAGCCGTCGAAGCCGCCGTCCTGGACGAGCTGCGTGTAGCCGTTGTCGATCTGGTAGCCCACGCCGTTCGCGAATATCGTGGCGCCCTGTATGTAGGCCAGCGTGAGTGTGGGGTTCTCGTTCGAAGACACCCGGAAGGCGTACTGGGGGTTACCCACACCCAGCGTGGGGTTTTCCCGGAAAATGTACAGGTTGTTTCTCGCAACCATATCGTATGGAGGTATGTTCGATACTATGCTCGGAGTTATCTGCACGCACCTCTTAATCAGGTAGCCGCCGACATCGTTATGCAGAAGGAACCCGAGGATGTTCTCTTCCTCTGAGACGTAGGGGGCGTAGTCGAAGCTCAGAGCGTAGAGGGCTTTCGCTTGGTCATCCGTCCACCAGTTATAGGACACCGAAGGCGCTTCGTGTAAGGCGTAGAAGGGAGAGCAGGGGGAGGGCGAGTAAAGTTCAGAGATCATGGTGTTCAGCCCTGCGGGGTAGAAGGGGAACTCGAACGAGTTCACCTGGTTCAAGCCAGGTCCTAGTGGGGGTGGCGGTAGAGGGCTGCTTCCCGCCGCTAGAGAAGCTGATGCTACTACCCCCAAAACGAGCAGCACTAAGAGCGGGAGGATCCGTCTAAGCACGATTTATGCTATGTAGCGGCTGACAAAAAGCCCTCCCACGAATAGCTCATAGTAGGGGGTGAGGCCTGCTCATCATCTTGTCAGCCTCCATCCACCATCACGGTGATGAGCGCGAGAAAGAAGATGACGCCTAAGAACGCAAGCACCGATAGGGCGATCCCCAAAAAGAGCGTCCTCCGCCCGCCGAACCTCCACTGAATAATCCCCGCAGCCGCGGCCGCGAAGACGAATAGGGCGTAAAAGGGCGTCAGAGTATAGCCGCTTACGGAGGAAGCAGCGTCGAAGACCAGCGCGCCAAGCGCGCCACCAGCCAAAGTAAACAGGAGTACTTTAGCAGCGTATAGCGCAAATTTTACAATCGCTCGCACAATTGTTTTACATGGATCTTAATCTTAAATTTTTAGAAAAGGGGTGGTTGTTCAGGTGACGATCAGCGTGATCGGTAGCTCCACTATCTGGTCGCCGAACACATATTCGAGTATCGCGGTGTATCTCCCTGGAGTCGTGTTCGATGTGGCGGCAAACGATACGCGGTAGAGGACGGCTCCGACCTGCGCTTGGAGTGGGGTTACACTTGCCATTAGATTCGTGGTGTTGGTGGCCACCTTCAGATAGCCGTAGTTACCGAGTAAGCCGAACGGTGTCTCTTCCTGAGTCAGGTTGAGCACCTCAACGGGGATGCTGACAGTCGAGCCGCGGGTCAGGGTGACGCTGGACACACCCACCGCGATCACCGGGTTGGGTATGTTGAAGAACGCGTACTGTGGGCCGCTCGGATCCTCTATCGCGGCATCCACTATCCACCAGTCGGAGGGTGACTGCGTGTTGTAGGTTGTGAGCTCTATTCCGAGGGTGTATAGCGCGGTGGATGAGAGGGTGCCGAGGTTCACCGTTATCGTCGTCAACTGATCCACCCCTCCCGTAACGGTTCCACTGTATATCTGGTTGCCGTTGAGGTAGACGTATATGTCGCGGAGGTAGGCGTCCCCCTCGTTTATGACGTTGAGGTAGAGTGTGTAGGTACCGGACGGGTAGAGACCGTTCAACGTGAATGTGTGCGTCACCACGGAGTGCCCGGTGCCCTCGAAAACGTAGTTGATGAACGGCTGCACACCCATGTTAATGGTGGGGTCATTCTTGAGCACGACCAGGTTGAAGTAGGTGAGTAAGGCGGCGAGGTACGCCTGAGTCGTCTCCTGGTTGGTGGCTATGATGCCCTGGAACTCCGCGGGCATCCCAAAGGACCTGATTACCGAGGTAAACCAATCCGACGGCACCTCCTCGCACCCCACACTGCTCGACATGTTCCAACCCACGAATGCGCCGCCGGTTTGGCCTGGTCTTGAGAACACATAACACGTCCCGCTATTTTCGGCGTAATCAACACCCTGCGGGAGGCCCGAGGAATACCCGGTCTGCACACCCCACTGGGTGTCGATCAGCGTCTGCACTAGATCGTTTGCGAGTGTTTCAAAGTTTACCCCGTCGTAGCTGGTCACCCCGTACTTATAGGCGAGTAACGTGTAAAGCTCGGCGGCTACGGCCGTTCTCACACCGCTACCCACACCGGTGTTAGGGGAAAGGGAAGTAGTAGCTGTGGGGTAATACACAGATGCTGGATAAGGTCCTGTGGTTGTAACCCACCCCTGCGTGTAGAGATCCGCAGCGAACTGCTCCGGTGAAACGTAGCTTCCGTGCCAGTACACGTCGGCGGCGGAAGGCCCATACTGATTCAGCACCTGTACGGCGGTTTCACCCATAACAAGCGGGTCCGAGCCCCAAACGTAACTCAGATACAGCGACAGATCCAAGCATATTTCGCTTTTATACGGGTATATGGTTCCATATCCACTGTTGCCGAATATTACTGGTCCACTCTTATAACAGTCTTGATATGTCCCTCCGCTGTTACCGTTATCCTGGTAGTTGTAGGGGAGGCTTTCACCGTAGAACCAGCTGGGCTCGTATGTATCCGCCATTATACCATAGTAGCCGGTAAACCCCAGGCTGTTGAGCTCGTTCAGTACAGTGTTCCCCAGCCAGTCATAACCCGTGCCCTCGATGTTCAGGACCCCGGCCTCGCTCCACTTCCACTCCGACTGGAGACCGCTCCTCGTGGTATAGCGCATTGACCCCAGCATGGCTACCGGGTTCGTCACGAAGTTGCTCGCCGGCTCGCTGAAGTCGAAGCCGTTCGAGTCGGAGCCGCCGCTGGGCACATAGAAGCTCCCCAGGTTCACTGTTAGCGCCCACGTGACCCCGTCATCCGCACTCGTCACGCCTTTTGCGAACTCGTCCTGACCCCACCAGAGGTTAATCGTGCAGGGGGCCGAATCCATCGCGTCCAGCTTCACGTATACGAGCTCCGTAGCGGCGTTAGGCCAAGAAGTGTTCACCGTCAACCTCACGTCTGGTAAATTCAGGCCGTTATAGCAGTAGCCAGTAAGGGTATACTCGAACACATCCTGCTCCCAGCTTCCGATTGACTCCCCGTTGATGGCGGTGTTGTTGAGGCCAGCCGCAGCCCACCCCTCCTGCGTGCTTGAAACCGTGTACTCTATTGAGAGAGGCATCGCGGCGTACTCGCTCAGCGCGGCGGAGCCGCCGGGGTTGACCTTCGCTAGACGGATGAGGTACTCGTAGGCGTACTGGATCGCGTTGTAGACGCTGTCGTTGCTCGGTTGCGCGGCCGCCAACTTAACATAGCTCATGCTCAGCACCGCTAGACTTCCCAGTAACAGCATGGCCACCAATACCGTTGCCTTCACCTTTCCAAGACCTGTACTGTTCCCCGTGACCGAAAATAATGAAAGCAGCTTTTTCCTTCGCATAACATAATCGTAGAAAAGATGATAAAATATGCTAGTTCCGGGTTTTCAGGGTTGGAGCGGAGTAGAAGCTGCGGACGAGTTCCGGGTGGTACCTTCTGAAGTGGTTCACGACGCGGGAAGCGTAGACGTAGGGATTGGGGCAGCCCTCCACCCTGCACATGTAGCCTGACCGGTAGGGCACGGAGTGTCGCACTATGACGCCGCTGCGTCTGAGCGACCTCTTGATGGTCTGCCGCTTCTTCACGTTCGTCGCCCCCCGAGCTCGCCGGCCGCCGCGAGGAGGAGCTGCGCGGCGACCCGCCTCGCCAGGGGGGAGGGCGGCAGGGGGCGCACGTATCTTGGCGGCACAGCGGTCTTATTCCTAGGTCCCCAGCGTAGTGGGCGGCCGCATTCCGGGCAGAGGCGTCCTTTTACCGCTTGGCGGCGCCACGCCTGGCAGGTTGTGCACCACCGCTTAGCCGTCGCGGATCCACCCCCGGTCTTCTGGTGAATAACGCCAGCCCCTTCTCTTCATCGCTTCGTGCAGGCGACGCCACTCCCCGTAGGGTAGGTACTGCTCGGTTCTGGCGAGCGCTCTGCCGGCCCCCGCGTAGCAGAGGCGGACTCCTTCGGGTAGCGGGGGTTCGATCTTCGGCGAGGCGACCACCACTAGGTTCCTCCTCTCCTCCTGCTTCACCCGAGTGTGCTCCTCCCTCCAGTGCTCCTCGAGGAGCCTGTCCCTCCTCGCGGCGTCCCCGCTCTTCGGGTAGAGGTCGGGGGCCACGATGTTCTGGAGCTCCGCCCTCCTCCTGCGTATAGCCTCGTAGCTTATACGCCCACGATCCTCCGGATACACCGAGAGGTAAACCTCGATGAAGTCCTTGGATGGGAGGTCCCTCGTCGAGGGCTGAGTCTCGAGCAGCTTAGCCACCTTGAGCCACGTGGCGAGACCGGGCACGCGAAACCCGGCGACGCGTGCCGCATCGAGCTCCGCGCGCTTCTTCTGAACCCACTCCTCTTCCACTGGGGCGCACCCCCGAGCCTCAGCACCTTCGGCGGACGAAAGGCCGGCTTACCAAAAAACTCATAGGACCACCACGGCAAGGGCTAGAAGAAGCTTGGCTCTGCACTTCACATCCCGGCCAAAGACGAGCCAGGACAGGTAGCAGCCGCACTGGGAACGCCCGACGCATTCACCGCACAATCCACTCACCCGGACGCGGTATATCCTCGACGTGGCCACAGCGGCGGCAGAACCAGAAGCCGAGCCGCCTGTTCCAGGAGAGCCGTGAACAACTACAACCGCACGGATAAGAGATGCACGCGTCACACATTTTCGGCGTCCTCCTCTCCCTGGCGGCCTAGGCTGCTCCCCGTGTGGATAGCCTCGGCAAGGCTGTCCGCCGCCTCGAAGAGCTCCCTAAGAAGATCCTCAGGCACCTGCAGCGTGCCCCTCCTGGACTGGATGTAGGCGAAGAGCTCCTCCAGCGCGGAGACGGGCACGGCCACCACGCCGGCCCCACCCAAGCTTGGACGCTGATCCGAAGCGTGATTATTCCTAGCCATCTCTTCTCACCGCGTCGCGATCGGGGTGTGAGCGCACACCGTCTGGCGGACGTATTCTAGAAGCTGCTGGGCGCGGGGTGTGGCGTGGTAGGCGTCGCCTCTGCGCTGCAGGTAGCCTTCCCGGGTCAGCCGGCGTATCAGGTAGTGCGTCCTCCTGGTGCGCTTGCTCTGGCTGAAGAGGTGGCGGAGGTCTGCGGGCGTCGCCCCCTGCTCGCGTGATGCGAGTGTGAGGGCGAGGATGGTGCGGAGGTCCATCTTCAGCATTCCGCGGCTTGCGGGGAGCCGCATGGCGCTTAAGGCTGCGAACACGGTCATCGATGCGCTCACCTCCCGTCCGCGAACAGTTCGTCGGGCTCCGCCCAGCCCACTACTCCACACCTCCACCCCCCTCCCCGCTCGTGTCGACGCCTGCGGATGTCGGCGAGCACAAGCCGACGGGCGCGGGGTTGTTCGCCGTCTTCTTCAAGTAGTAATGCATCCTGATACTCGCAGCCTTCGACAGCACCTCCTCAACCGCCTCCCCTTCATCTACACCCTCATACACGTAGAAGGTCAGCTCCAGCACCCTGCTCCCCACAACCTCCGTAAGCTTCACCGAAGAGAGACGGGTCAGGCGTCCATCACGACTCCTAACACCGGAACCACTCACTGATGTTCACCCCCTTCCCTATCCCTACCCCTCCACCCCAACCTGTCCATCGCTTTTTTTGCGAGTATGTTGGGGTGTGTCTTCCGCACTACCACTTTCCCGCAGCCGAAGCACTTCATTATGTAGTGGCCGGACTCAGTCACACCGGCTAAACGCATGGGGTACGCCCCACACTCCACGCAGTATGGATATACCTTTCCGCCCGCAGCCATCCACTTCAACTTACTCATGCTACTCACCTACCCATGGATTCGAGTTTCTTCCTGACTTCTGAGAGCAGCTCCTCTTCCTCGGGTGAGAGCTGCACCTTCAATTTATCGATGCGCTTCAGGAGGGCGACGAATTCATCGGACTTAAAAATCAGCTCCACTAGTCCACACCCTCCAAAGCGTCATAGATAAGACCGCATTCCTTACACTTGTAGAGGCTTGGAAATTCTCCTAGAATTTCCAGAAGCTCGCCTTCGCCACCGCAGTAAGGACACATCAGGCGTCCACCTCCCACAACTTCTCGCTTGTTTTCTTGAACAGCGACTCAAGCTCCGGATCCAGCTGGACTTTGAGTTTGCCCAGTGTTTTGATTATGTTAAGCATCTGAGCCTCCTTTTCCTTGTACCACTTCTTCTGATCTTCAAGAGGAGGAAGTATGTAGTCGTAATCGAACTTCTGAGGATTGAACTTCCTGATCTTAGGAGCACCGGAAAGTATCTCCTCGCACACTTTCCTTAACTTCGCTTTGAGACGAGGCTCGAGAAGCTCCTTTTCATACACCCTATTTGTGTTGATTTCGGTGTTGGCTATCGCCACGTTCAGGTTCAACGGAAGAAGCATCTTGGGAACGAGAGAGAAGTCAAGCGTTGAATTCACGTCTATACCCTCAAAGTTCTCCGCGATGTAGTCGGCAATAATGCGATACCTTATCCAAGCTGAAGGTATAATTCCAGCTTGAGTTGCTTTTTTTGAAATGAAATTAAAGAGTTCCTCATCTAGCCTTACTCCAACAACCTTAGAATTAGCCCTTTTTTGACTAAACAACTTTGAGATTCTGTGTATTTGAGATTCAGAATTACTGGGGCTTACATAAATTAGAGGATCCGGTGTTTGTGTTGTGTTTGTGTTAACACCGATTTTATTATCAATATTATTATTCTGACTCTTTTTTTCCTTTCTAATTGAAAATTTTTCATATAAATTCGCTTGAATCTTGTCAACCTCGGGAAAAGGGCTGGTGTTAACACCAAAACCGTTGTTTTGATTTTGTGGGTTGACACTTCCCTGATTTTTCTTGTCATTTGTAAAATCATTAGGTTTAAAAATATCATCATGCTCATTCATGCGGTGGCCACCTCTAGCGGGTCACTAGCCGGCTCCTTTCGGGTGGGATCAGAGCCGGCTTTCCTTTGTTCCAAGATCAGCCTAGTCGCGGCCTCTGTGTCCAGAAGCCTGAGCGCCACTTCGATCACTTTTCCCAGGGTGACTTTCTCCCCTGTCTTCTCTTGCAGTTCTCCCGCTCTTTTTAAAAGCTCGTGCCTTATACGGGGCGAAACCCATACAGGCTTTGTTCTTTCCGTCATGCCAATCTATCTAACATATATTAGCTTATAAATCTTATCTAATAGCTAAAAGATAAAAGCGTTTATCCTCATGATAGGAAGTTCTTAATAATAAATAAGAGAAAAATCTTTTATGAAAGAACGCAGACCCAGGCGCATCCTAGCGGTATGGGAAGAAATTCTCTTCGCGCTTCTGAAGGCAGAACCAGCCGAATTGAATCAAACACAGATCAGGGAATTAGCAGACTTAGATCCAAACTCCGTTATCAGGGGAACAATCCAATTGGAGCGCTTGGATCTCGTAAAGACGAGGTTCGACGGGATAAGTCGACTGTATAAGCTTACTCCTCGTGGCCGGGAGGTCGCTGAGTATGTGAAGGCGATCAAGGAGATTGTGGAGAAATCCGAGTTCTCGGAGAGAGGTGAGGCCTAAATGAAAAAAGTGAAAGTATATGCGTATAAGGTTGATTGCAAAAAGGATCAAAACTTCCCGAACGACTTTTGTCAAAAATTCAATTTCAATAATATCGCATCTAACGTTGATGAGGATGAACCGTATTCTGTAGTTATGATTTTGAATCAACCAAATGAGGGCGCTATAGACGGCAGATTGCTTAAACTCAGAGGTGATGCGCCTATGGTCGTAAGCTTGGTTAATAAAGTTGAAAAGCAAATTGAACTTAATGAACAAGAAAAAGAACGTATAGAAGAGATTACCCATTTTGTTTGGTTCTATAATTACAATATCATACTCGCAGAATACAACCACTTTGCGTTCAGGATATTCAGTAATCAATTGAATGAGTACGTACGAAAGAAGCTTGGTCTCAAAGAGGAGGAGTTCAACGTAACACCGATTATTATAGAAAAGGACAAACTGCTCAGAGCGATAAAGGAGGCAGAATCCATTTATAGTATAGAGCTTCGCTTCTCGAACGATGGTCTGGAGGAGTTAGACGAAAGGGATATTGTCTCAATCGCAGGGGTTTTAAGTAGACTCACTCAAGGAGAAGAAAGTGTAACCATTTCTCTTTCTCTCAAAGTAAAGAAGGGGAGGGACAGATCACTCAATCTTGGTTATGCAAAGGATATAATTATGAGCCTTCATAGGAGTGACAGTCTTAAGAGTTTGAAGGTTGGGACGGATTCAGGGATATACGAGTTGGTGCAAAACGCTTTCAAAAGCGTGGAGCTTGAAATTGAACAAAGAGGTAGGACGATTGATAAAGATGATTTTTACCGCAAAGTAAGAAACCACTTCATGAGCAACAAAGGAATGTACGTTTAGTTAACCTGTTTTCTGATTTTTTATAACGTACTTAAAGATGTAGTATATATACAGACCTGCGTAAAAAATTGAAATTAAGGAGAAATAACTAAGAGCAACCTGAAGCAGAATTAAAGGTAGAAAAACATCTTCGGAAAAAAGAAATATGAAGAAACCCAAACCCAACACAAGAACTTCTGCTATGATTAAAATAAGGAACCTGTGTAAAATTATGTTCATCAGGTCGTGTTCGAGGATTTTTTTCGGTAAATTTGGAATAAGTGTGGCAACGATACCAAATGACGCAATAGAGAGTCCTAGAAGTGTTCCGAAAATCTGCATAATAATAGAGTTAAGCTGTAGCTTGAGGTAAACAGATTGTAAACCAAAGAAATAGGATAAAACAACCAAAACCACGGTTAAGACTACTGTGATAATAATATCAATTTCGAGCCTAGGCATCTTTTTCCATCTCTGATATACCCAAATATAAAAATAGACATAGTATAAACCGAGTTTTAGTTATAAGAGTTTAGTTTGCCCACTTCGAAAGCTCGTACTCGAGATCCTCTTGAAGCCCCTCCTTGGCCAGCCGCAAATACTCTTGGATCTTTCCTCGTAGAAGTCGGAAGGCGTCTGGCTTGTTCTCTACTTTCGATGCATAGTTGTCCAAAGCAAGGAGAACCTGGATCAAACCCACGGCGCGCTCATGCATCGCCCATCACAAGACAATTTAGGAAAACTTATAAGATTGGTTGAAGCCGAGGTGGCGCCTGATCTTCTCGGTGACCTCCACCAGCCTTTCAGCCTTCTTTCTGATCTCGCGGTTTTCACGTTCAAGTCGCTCCACCCTCTCCTTCAGCCTCATCAACTCATCATCATCCTCCTTTGCCTGCGAGTAGAAGCTGAGTTTGGGCGTGGCCTTCAGGTACTCTTCGAGCATCTCCTCCTCGGTGGGTTTAAAGTACGAGTCGGCGAGGCCCACGCTGTGGCCCATGAGTTTCTCCACGATGAGCGACTTGACACCCATGGTTTCGAGCACGGTTTTGAAGTATTTGCGGTAGCCGTGCGCGGTCTGCCACTCCCTCCTCCTATTTCCCTCCCTCCTCCGGCTCAGCCCGTAGGCCTTCATGGCGCGTTCGAGGAGTGCCTTGACGCCCGCCGCCCTGAGTCTTCGGGGTGGTGGTATCGCGGCTCCGTTCGCCGTGTTCACGTCGAAGTCGTCCCTGATAAGGGGCGAGTCGTCGGTGATGTGTTCTCCGTGTTCTCTTCTGAAGTCGAGGTACTCCTTCACCGCCGTGAAAGCCTCCGGGGTGACGAAGGTGAAGTATTCCTCGGGCTCACCCCTGTACACCACGAGGCGCCCAGCCACAAGCCTCCCCTCCCTCATGACGGGTGTGAGGTCACCCACCCTGAAGTAGTCGAACGCCCCGATCCTCACACCCGAAGAAGCCAGGATGAGGATCACGGGTTTGACGCGATAGTCGGGGTACTCGAGTAGCCTCTGGATCTCCTCTCTCGTGGGCGCCCGGTCGTTCGCGTGGTTGCGTGCGGGTGGAAGCCTCTTCGTAAGTTTTTTCCAATTAAAGAATAACTCGTTTTCTTCGCAGAAGAGCTTAATCGCCTTAACGAAATTCCTGAGTGTGGCCGCTGTGATCTCTTTCCTTTCCACGCGCTCTCTTTCCGCCAGGATGAAAGAGTAAATCGACTCCCGAAGATACGGGGGATCTCTGGCTCTCTCCGCAAACACCTTAGCTTGATTTTCCAAGTCACCTGGAAGACCGAGAAAGTCAAAGAACTTTGACAGTCTTCTCTCATAGTACCTTCTCGTTAAGGGGTTCCTCAACGCGTCCCTGAATTCCCGCAGAGGATCCATCCAAATCCAATTTACGCTTAATGTTTCATACTTAAATGGTTCATTAACCTTATGGGGCCGTGGAGATTTGAACTCCAGTCAGGTGCGCCCGGGGCACCTCGCCTACCAGACTAGCAGACGGCCCCCAAGGTCATTGTACACACGAAAAGAAAAGTGTTGCGTCGAACCTGGT
>Ga0080006_1149317_pt1 | contig 15242 bp, 11 predicted proteins | sample RS3BMetagenome_FD_69209 | JGI IMG/M metagenome (GOLD analysis project Ga0080006, IMG submission 69209) | Ferric oxide microbial mat and aquatic microbial communities from Rainbow Spring, Yellowstone National Park, USA - RS3B (SPADES... ... | reverse complement strand
AGTTCAAGATATAATGAGCTCAAGAGAATTCAAGCCAGAGCATTTGAACATATGCCTCCTTGTGAAATAGAATTCCCAGATAAAATGCAGAAGGATGTTATGTTACTGATTTCACAGAACAAGTTCTTTAACGAGGGTACAAATTTGCCGATGGCCCTTGACCTTGTCGATAGTTCTGTGAACCTCTCAGCGGGATTCGCGGACGAATTTACAGACGAAGTTCAGAGCAGGCTAATAGAGATGTTTGATAGAGAAAACAAAAACAAAGATATAGCAAGATTTTTCTTCTCCTTGATGAATCCCCAAAAGGAATTTTGAGGATCATATTAATTGGCTGAGTTAGGAACAGGTTAAATCAATTCTTAGCTTTTTAACCCTCCCCCAATGCCTGACATTCTTCCATCCATAAATTATATGGCTTTTTACACTCATTGTAAATAAAAACAAATCAGGATTGATTTATCAAGGCCTAATCTTCAATAGTAGAATTGCGCACACTATTAGCGATGCCTTGGAACAAATAGCATCTTTGGTTATAATACAAAATTGAGGTATCATTTTGTGCGAATACTTAAGGACTATGAAAAATGTTGAGAATGATAAAAGAGCATATCTCAAGTCAATGATAATCGAAGGAGCTTATCAGTGTTTCAAGCCCTCATAGGTATTCTACGACCGCATTTCCACTTTTATCACCTTAGTAGCCATAAACGTTTCAAGCACTCATAGGTATTCTAAGACTTACAATGTTATCAGAGATGGCTATTATGTAGTGAAGTTTCAAGCCCTCATAGGTATTCTAAGACGGGTCTGTCGATGTCAACATCATTCGCTCACTGTTCTGTTTCAAGCCCTCATAGGTATTCTAAGACGGGACAGCAAAAGGGACAATGACAGTCATGGACACGAGTTTCAAGCCCTCATAGGTATTCTAAGACGCACATATTGAAGGTCCACGGCAGAGATGCTCTCTAGTTTCAAGCCCTCATAGGTATTCTAAGACAATACCCATGGTTTTCTTGCGTGCTCTGGCTCGCTTGTTTCAAGCCCTCATAGGTATTCTAAGACTCACCTTCATTTAACTGGCTTCCCTATACCAATGTAAGTTTCAAGCCCTCATAGGTATTCTAAGACTGGGTCATACGTTTTATGAGTTATGAAAATTACTTGTTTCAAGCCCTCATAGGTATTCTAAGACAATATTTCTCTGGTTGATAGGTGGTCCTCGCACCGGGTTTCAAGCCCTCATAGGTATTCTAAGACTTTGATGAAGTTGGGGTCATCCTTCTTGTCGCTGGGGTTTCAAGCCCTCATAGGTATTCTAAGACGCTAGTTACCGTGCTGAGGACTGTGCACATACTGAAGTTTCAAGCCCTCATAGGTATTCTAAGACTGAGGGTTGAGCGGAGGTGTTCCCCATGAGTGAAAGGTTTCAAGCCCTCATAGGTATTCTAAGACACGTTCTATTTGTCTAAATATCAAGGACACATAGTCGTTTCAAGCCCTCATAGGTATTCTAAGACCGAATTGGCACGAAACTTAGCAATTGAAGGAGGTGAGGTTTCAAGCCCTCATAGGTATTCTAAGACGAAGATTACGAATAGGTTGTATGAACCGGCAGCGGTGTTTCAAGCCCTCATAGGTATTCTAAGACAAGCCCTTGCTAAATCAACTCCTGCTGCTGCTGATAGTTTCAAGCCCTCATAGGTATTCTAAGACAGTCTTTATCACAACTTGGTTGTCGTTGATATAAGCGTTTCAAGCCCTCATAGGTATTCTAAGACCAGAAAGGGATAAAGTTATGTTCTCTCATATAAGAGAGTTTCAAGCCCTCATAGGTATTCTAAGACTAAACGAGATTAGACGAAACAGATACCGGGACTGAAGTTTCAAGCCCTCATAGGTATTCTAAGACTACCACTTCACTGTTCCGATGCGTTCTCCCTTTCCGGTTTCAAGCCCTCATAGGTATTCTAAGACCGGTTATTCATCACCATTACAATCAAACACATGGTAGTTTCAAGCCCTCATAGGTATTCTAAGACTTGCTGAAGATATTGAAACTCCGTTCAGAGGGTCGTGTTTCAAGCCCTCATAGGTATTCTAAGACTATATCCATGCACTTACTGTTCTTGGTGATGAACCAGTTTCAAGCCCTCATAGGTATTCTAAGACCCGTAACGCGGCAGAGAGAATGAGGCAACAGATCGAGTTTCAAGCCCTCATAGGTATTCTAAGACACTTGCAGCATCCTCCAGAAGTCCTTCCATCATTGTGTTTCAAGCCCTCATAGGTATTCTAAGACGCTTCATAGTTGCGGTTGGTCTCACAGGTTATTTTGCGTTTCAAGCCCTCATAGGTATTCTAAGACGCTCTGGGTAACATTGGTACAGCAATCGCAACCCCAAGTTTCAAGCCCTCATAGGTATTCTAAGACTGAAACACAAATTTTAAAAGAAACAATAAGTGATTGTTTCAAGCCCTCATAGGTATTCTAAGACTGAGAAAAATTATTAAAGTCCTTCATGAAGAAGGTTAGTTTCAAGCCCTCATAGGTATTCTAAGACTAAACTTTATTTTTATTTTTTACATTTTACTTTTTTGTTTCAAGCCCTCATAGGTATTCTAAGACTTACGTCGGATGATAAAGCGGGTGCAGTAGCAGCCGGTTTCAAGCCCTCATAGGTATTCTAAGACTCGTGCGTAACCTTATATCCTTAACGAGGCAAAATGCCGTCGATCCATTATATAAACTTTTGACGGAAGAACCGACGACTACAAGATCGTGGAAAGCTCACCCTTTGTCTTACCTAAAACGAACTTATCATTGTATTTTTTGGTCATCAAGTATAAAGAAACAGAATCTGTCGTTACGTCTATTACTTCAAGCAGATCCTGCCTAAGACGTATTAAATCAGCTTCACTTATCTCCCCTTCTAAAACGGAATTCTGCACCCACATTAGATACATGCGACATATCTTCAGTACCTTATTCACTCTCTCGACACCGACGTCATAAACAAGTATCACGTACACCAACTATTGTTCACTTACCAGTACATTAAGAATGGTGAGTAAGACCTGTCACCGAGAAGATGTTTCTCTATCTTATATAGCTCCATACGTATCAAACCCTGGTAAGATATCTTCCTTCGTAACACCCGATGAGTTATGGTTGTGCTCAATCTGGATTCGAACTCTTGCACAAACTTCCTCTTCCCAGAATCAGTCAGATATAACCCACCTAATTCGCGACTATAATCAGAATCATTCAACATCGACTTGTTAACAAGAGTCAATATTACCCTATCGACAAGGAATGGCTTGAATAGCTCAGAGACGTCCAGGTTAAGAGAAAACTTTCTACTATTAGTGGAGTGTAGGTACCCAATTCTCGGATCAAGATGCGTTTTGTAGATCTCACCGAGCGTAGTTGCATAAAGCAAGCCGTTTCCAAAACTTATTAGTGTGTTAAGCTTTGTTTTAGGTGGTCGTCTGCTTCGTGTATCGTAGTTGAACTCTGGATCTTTCAATATTTTATTAAAAGAAAAGTAGTATAATTCTTTTGCATTTCCCTCGATACCCATAAGTTCAGCCACAGATGACGTTGTCTTGCTAGTTGTAGCGAAATTATCTAAATATCTTATTTCTTCACTCAAATTTGTTCCACGATTATCGTAATAGTTCAGGATTGTTCTCATATTATTTATGGACCCGCTGACAAATTGCTTTGCAAGATATAATCTCTTGGCGTTATCCAGATAATGCTCTGCCTGTCTGAGCGTTACTATGCCAGAATTGAAGGCACGACGCGGGAAGTAACTGCCAGAGTAATACCCATAGTAGTTATAAAAATGTATGGATACGTTATTTTCAGTTAGAAATTCAAGAAATCTTTTGTTGAGATTGACCTCACCAAAGACGTGCAAAGAGGAGATTTCCTTTATCGGCATAAACACCTTCTTCTCCGTGGTCAAAAACACGAGCGTGTTACTTTCTCTCTCCAGCGTTCCGCTTGTCAAAAAGTACAATCTCTTCTTCATTCTGACCAACAGAAATATCTATACGCACATCTTCTACAGAATGGAATCAAGCGAGCTTCAGGAGGAGTCTCAAGATTTGCAATACGTCTGATCTTGATAAGCGCATCTCTTACTCTTTGCTCCTCTTCATCGTCGAGCCGAACCTCTATAGTCTTTTTTTCCCTAGGAATAAGAATCTTTCCTTCAAAATCATATCCTTCGATCTTCAATCTGTATAAATAGTATAACAGTTGTAATTTTGCTGGTTCCAAAAACCTAGAAGAGGTCTTAACTTCGCAAACGACATGCTCTCTTTCTCGTATAATGTCTATTTTAATACCGTCCATTTCAATTTCCTTTTTCGATTCGTTGTAAGTCGTTTCGTGCACGGCTCTACCTATCTGAAGCGATTCATCTTCAGAATCAGGTGTTATATTTTTACTCATGAGCCACGTCTCTCTTTCACAAATTGCAGAGAACCAGACAAGAGTGCCAGTTATCAGCGAACCATCATCTAGCTTTATGTCATCGGGTGTCTTCGCGGTAGAATCAAAATATAAAGGCATCAGAGTGTTCACCTATCTTTAGTCCTGTCTCTCGATCATAGTACCTGTCTACCATTTTTGTATCAACCAGTTTCACTCCTCGAGCATACCCTTCGTCAGGAATCAATTCTTCCAACGGAAGAAGCTCAGGATTCCAAGTATCGACTATATATTCTTGCGCACGAATCCAAGCATATCTTAATTTATTTAAAAGAAGATAGTTCTTTTCTGAATTCTTTCTTTGTTCAACAACCTTCCTTAGATACTCAAGACGAGAATTTGAATCATGATCAAGATTAATGAAGGCTGAAGCCTTGGGGTCGTCTTTGATTAATTTAAATTCTGAGAGTTTTGATAGGTCCATCCTCCTTGCCGCTTCTATATACTCTAACGATTCCTGTGACTCCAATAGACTCTCAACCCAAGCCTTTCGGTCATAAAAATTAGCAATTGATCTTCCAAATTCTCTTTCCTCTATTATATTCTTCTGCTTTTCAAAGATGGGGATGGTTAGTTCTTCTACGCTCAGCAGACTGTATACCCGTTTCCAGTTGTATCCTCGTTCATCCTTCAATTTAAATACGTAAACCGTACCTATGTCTGACTTCCAATTTCTGTTGCACCTGCCAGCTGATTGAACAATGGAATCTAACGGTGCAATTTCTCTCATCACTTTCTCGAAATCGATATCAACACCAGCTTCCACGACCTGGGTTGAGACCAATACAGTAGGCCTTGATTTCTGAAGTTGCTCGCTAATAACACGTATCCTGTTTAGCCTCTCTTTAGGGACTATATTGGTGGAAAGGTAGCATAGCAATGGTCGGTCCTTATCATACCAACACTCTGTTGATACTTCTGCTCCAAGGAAAATAGGGTTAAGAGATCGAAGCCTCTCCTTTAAAAGATTGTAAACGGTTATTGAGGCGCGAATAGTATTTAGAACGATAAGTAAGGACTTTCGCTCCCATTTATTCAAGACGAATTCTATAAGGTCTTCAGGCAGTAGATCGTTTTTGATGTACTCGTATCTTGTACGGTTCATTCTGGCGAAGTAGTTCCACGAATCTGCCAACAAGGGATAGGCGACCTCTGAGAAGATTCCGGGCATTGTCGCTGACATCATTATGACGTAGCAACCGTCCGGTAGCTCTTTCAAGGATTCTATAACAAATTTCCACAATTCAGGGGAAAATGCCTGTATTTCATCAATAATTATTATAGAATCAAAGATCTTGTTAAATTTCTTAAGCATCCTGTTCCTCGTGCCAATGAGAGTTTCCATAAATTGTACAAATGTTGTTACAATTATTTCTGAATCCCAAGATTCGATCAGCGCCATCTTCTTTTCATTCGGTAGCTCTTCGTAATCGCTATTCCTTTGTCCGGGAGCAAATAGGTGATGGTGCTTTATTATGTGCTCCTCTTTATCGTTATCTCCCTCCTCTATTCCTAAAACTCTGCTCAAAATATCGTAGGTTTGGTCAATTATGTTTATGTATGGAAGTACATAGATTATTCTTAGGTTTTTACCTGTCCTTTTCTGAATTTCACTCCGGAGTCTGAGCGCGCAATCAAAAGATAGCAGCGTCTTGCCCGTACCAGTTGGTGCATTGATGGACATCAGCTTAGGGATGTTGGGCAATTTAAGGACTTTCTCTAGTTCATTTAAAACTGCAGTTCTAATTTCAGCTCTGATTACCTGTATTTGATGATTTTCACTCTTTAGTGTTGATATGAATTTCTCAAGATTGTTAATTTGTATATCGTAATTTTTGGCTGTACTAATTGTAAGTGGAGTTTCTAGATGGGCTGCCAGTCTCTTGTCTGAATCAATTAGTAAAGAGAAGAGAAGAAGTAGTTGATACAATGACTGAAAATTAGAGGCCTGAGGTATAGAGCGATACATATTCTTTGCAAGGTCTTGTAATTCGCCCTGATCTACGAACCTGAGGAATCCGTCTATAGAAGGCAAATTTAATCTCTGAACCTCAGACCCTATCGAATCCTTGTTTTCCTCAATTGTATTTAGTTGCCTGACGAAGTTCGGATTCTCGGGAAATTGATTAAACTTTCTTATGAAATCTTGCATAGTTGTGATAAGATTCTGATGGTGATGCCACACAGAATAAGAACCTAACAGTGCGAACAGCGGGTCACCGATGACAGTTTGAATTGTATAAGCGCAGTAGACTGCAGAGAGAGGGGCATGAGACTGAAGTTCGCCGTGTCCTCTCCTTCCTGTACGCAAGTGTTCCTGAAAAAATAGGTTATATTTTCCGAAGTCATGCGTCTTCCCAACGATTTCTGCCAGAGACCAAATCGGACCCTTTGGAAAAAGTTGGCTGATTCTTCGTTTGCATGCCTCACCGACCTGTTGAAGATGGTCAGCAAGATACTCGTCGGGATGAGCCAAAAACCCATTATATGAATATCCCATATGTTTTTCTCTCACTATCTTCAACTTCGAACATTTCTGATTTAACGAAGATATCTATATCATCACCTCTTGCTTCAAATACGTAATTGCTACTACCACCTGTTATCTTTCTTTCTTTACTGAAATTTGGAGGTAATGACTCTTCGAGCATGATACGCTTGCCCTCCATCAATTTCGGGTCAATCTTCAATATTTTGTCCGAAGGAACTATAGTTTTGATCTTCCTTGCCTCACTTCCATCTGAATATTCTAAACTAACATTCTCTTGCAGTATTACCATATCGTTGTCTATTCTTGCAAGACAATATGCGGGTCCTAAAGCTATTGGATAGACGGGAGTTGAAGCACTTAGATTCGAATATAACTGAGTCAATAAAGTCTCTGTATCATTATTTTTTGAGGCTACAAATATCCTATAACCGATTTCATCACCATCTTTAGCTAGTATATATTCAATCTTCTTTGGTTTTATCCCAGTCATACCCCGTAAAGACTTGACACCTACATTCTTGATGTCCAGGTAGTCTGTAGAAACTAGTAGTTTGCGTGGCTCCCTTAATATCTGAATCGATATACCAAGTTTATCCTCGGAAAGTATTTCATAATAAGAGTCTCTTTGCATCCCAAGCACAGCTGCAATGATTCCCGTCACAGTGTTTCTGGGTGGAAAGTAGTATGAAAGAGATGTAACATTAGAGAAGAACTTCCTGAAGTGTGCCATCCTTCCGTACAGATCAAACCGTAGCAGCTTCATAGCTAGCTTCTCGTAAGCATATCGCCTGAGAGCTTTATATCGTGAGGTAGTAGTTTGACGGTCTTGTCGCTGATAGTTGACGTCAATATTCCTTGCATTTCGTCGCTCTCCCTGACATATACAGTATTTATCGATGGAACAGATTTCAATTTATCCGAAAGCCTACTAAAAGATACATTCAAATCGCTCAACGAACGAATTGGCTTTGAGGAATCATAGGAGATGTCAACGTATTTTCTTAAGTCGCCAATGAATAGGTCATCGTCGTTTTCTATTCTAAGATAGAGGTGCGGTTTGTGACCTATCTTGCTCCTAGTCGTGGCATCCTGAGCAATAGCAGTCCACAAAATATTATCTAGAATCTTAACATCTTCATCAACAAGCCCAGTATTTGACACTCTTGCTTTCGAGACAACACCGTAAAACGCAATCAGAGAATAATAAAGCCTCCAATCCTTCCCTATCGTTCCAGCTTCTCCTCCTGTAGTTCTTCCTTTAAACATAGAAGTTATAGATGCACTGTCAACAATTTCAACGGGATGGAGGGAGTATCCCCAGCTGAACTGTACAGGGCCTGTGAACGACAAAGACTGACCCGTTCCCTCTGATTCGCCCTTCAGAGGGATCACTGCACCGAAGAGTCTTGCATCTATACATTTTTCAAATACCGTTTGTTTCTTTTCCGAATTATCTTCTTCGGTTTTTTTAGCCTTTTGGGCAGACTCCAGAAGCAATTTATTGAACCTTTCGGTTGCGTCAACATGTTTTCCGTTAACCGTACTCACCCAGACATAATTTTCCCCAAATACGTTCATGATGTAATTCCTGAAGAATCTCTTCAGTCTGACGTCTGACACTAGGTTAATGCCTGTTCGTGGGTCTATCCTCGGCTTGTTTTCATCATCAGGATCGCCGTTTGGGTTACAAAGCTTAGCTTCATATATCAATAATATCTCGCTGTTCTTTACGCTCATTGATTTTGTCCTCTCCTTATCGAGCCATAAGTAGCGAACGAGTAGCCTGTAAGTATATAGAAAAGATTTTCCTCTGGGTCATTCTTTTCTATAAGTGCCCTAGATTGGTCAATCAACTTGCACATCTCATGGTACACCCCTTCGTTGTACTCTAGGATCCTGTAGTTACGCAGAGAATTCATAATCTCCCCAACCAATCTTAATATTCTATCCCATTTCATTCCTTTAAAATCAATCTTGTCAAGAATTGATTTTCGTTTGTCTTCCTTATTATACTGTGCATTACCTATTTTTCCTATGAGATATCCCATAAGGAATAACGCTGTCTTCCAAGAATCATATCGCATCTGCTTAATCCATTTCTGGACTTCTTCTTCTACATTTAATTCGTAGGTTTCAGGAACATTTTGCGACATCAAGCCCATCTCTTGCATAAGCAACATCAAATAATTAAATTTTAACATTCCCATAACCAAAGATAGGTCAGGGCTTTTCTCTTTATGTATCTTAAGTCCTTGGTATGATTCAAATCTATGAGCACATGCCGAAGTCAACGCAAAACGGATCAATCTTCTGTAAGGATATTGATGGTTCTTCAAGAGAGCTGTCAGCAGGTCTATCAGTGGAAAGAACTCGACCTTCTCCGAAAAGACCCTCAGCGGTATCATTTTGACAATTGTATCAAGTGTTAGATACCAAGTCTTTTGATCGTCATTAGTCCATATATCCATTGCGTCCTTAGAAATTTTCATTATATTCGTGCGAATATTTGTAATTTGAGTTATGGGTACTTCTTCAATCATTCCAAGGTAGTCAAAATCGGCTTGCCTGCGTTCGCCAAAGATAAGCGTAAGACTGTACCAATCATCAGTTATCCATCCCTCCTCTAAATTTTCCTCCAGTTTCGCGATGACACCTAATCCCTCGGATACACTCCTAAATTCTTGAAGTATCTTATCCAAATCTTCTTCACTAGTCTCTCGCAAGAGACCAGTCTTCGGTAATACATTGACTCTTAAGTCACCGATTTTTACCTTAAAATCTCTAGTAATCTTTTTTTCGCCTATTATCAGGCTGTATCTGCAGTCAGGACAGATAGAATATGTACGCAATAAAGATGATTTATTTTTCTTACTCGAAACACCAGCAAGGTAACCTGGCTGATCCACAATGTACATCTTCAGCATCGTCCCTGATTCGAAAGCAGGGTCTGTGTATACCTCCTTTTCCTTACCACATACATGACATATTCCCTTTGTTCTCGATGATGCAGGGGATATCAAATATTGTATAGCCTTCGCATATGTATTCTGCTTGGCGAGTTCAATAGTCTTTCCATCCCTCTTTGCACAGATTGTATAAAACACGACTTCGTAACCTTCCATGTTTTCGACGTATGATGTCAGGTCTGTTTGAAGTGTAGTGTCTCTGTCAATCAAATTTAACTTTATCTCAGTCAGAATATCAATAAGATCTTTAGTCTCTTCATTGTTCGGTAGCCTGTTTATTAGATTGGTTATAACTTCAGGAAAATACTTTCTATCTGTAAAAGTGAGTCTTGCAATTCGTTCCCTTGTGGCGCTGAAGGTATGTCCGATCCACATATAGTCCTCAACGAGCTTAGGTTGATATTTTCTATCCTGATAATACACCTTGTTGTTATCTAGGTCAAAGATTATTTGTAGAATCACAGGTTCCTTCTTGAAGTTCCTTCTTATCGGTTCCGATAGAATTGAAGGTTTGTCCCTATACAGTTCCCCAATCTGTCTGAGGGATTCAAGCATTTTTCAAAACCTCTATCATACCAAAGCCTGCCGAGTTTTTGTTTCCAAAACCAGCTTCATATCCAATCGATATCAGACTTTGGTCTCCGGTCAGCCTGAAATTTCCAATCCAACCACGTACAAGGGTCCCCTTGAACGAAAGAAAGATTTCTTTCTGTCTGCCATCTGACTCGAGTTCGAAATTGCCGCTACTGCTTACATTAAGAATTTTTGCTTTTTTCAGCAGGTTCGAACGGATAATCTCCACAAACTCCTTTTCGAATGGACTATAATAATAAGTTTTCTTAGACCCCTCAGCTGAGTACAGAGTCGAGTACACTGTGATAGGAGAAAGCGTCCTTACAGTTATTGGTGACGATATAGGAGGTTTCTTCAAGAAGTCTATACTCTCTACTCGCAGCTTGTTGGTTTCTAATTGTACTACTCCTCCCACCAATCCTTTGCTGATTTGCTCGATAATCTTCTCGATAGGAGAGCTAACGAACAAAGCGACTCTTCTGTCAAATTCTATAACGTCGCCCCTTCTGGCGAATTTACCAAAAAGTCTGGAAAAAGTAAATAACTTGAATGCTCTCTTTCCTGATACATACCCAATGTCATGAAGTATGTTGCGAAAATTTTCCTCTAAAAGTGAGTAGATCAACCCCTGGACAGACCTGTTGTATGACGTAGAGAGCAGTATGGGTTTTTCGGACGACAAGGTAACCTTTATTCTCATTTACTGATTATTTGTCATCTAAACTAAAAAAACTTTCTAAAGGTCAGAATATAAAAATGGACTGCGCATTGATTTCTTTCTGGAAACTCTTCCTAAAGGCAAACTAGATATAGGTAAAGACGAAAATACACTTCTCGTACATCTCTGTTTTTCCACCATTTGCCATCAGGCTACACTCACTCACCGAGAGCGAAGTCCATTTCCTCAGCAACACGGGACTTGGCCAGTCATTATCACGGTCGCTTAGACTATGTTCAGATATGGGCATGCCTGCCTACGCATTACGAACGGCATTTAGCCTAGAGTGAGTTTTTGAAAAATGGAAGACGTAAAGTTTATACCGTTAAGCAATCAACAGCAATAAGCTGAGGTGACCAGATACGGCCAAGAAGAAGGCGAAGAAGGCCCAGGAAGAGAAGAAGGAAGAGACGAAGGCCGAAGAGCAAAAGTGATCTGATGTTTGTTTTATGTTACCTATCATGTGGATAAAATGTTTCTACAGCTAACTCTGCTCGTATGAGCTTTTACATCTTTATGTTTTGTTTTTATAAGCAACTCTTTGCTTCTTTATTTATTCTTGTCAATAGTCAAACCAGAATGAATAAAGCTCGTGACAAAGCAGGTTGTGCCGCCTCTTTTACTAAAGAGCGAGACGTGCTACGACAATCAGGACAGGATGTAGTAGACAACTACAACAAGTCAACCTTCAAGCCCTCATATATTCTGGAAGCGGGCGTTCAGAAGTCGCTTCTCCAATTCCTGGTCTTCAAATTTGGTGACCTTTATGGATAATTTTTTCATCTTTTCGAACTTCTCCCTTCCTATCGGCTTAAATCCGTGGGCCAGAATGGAACTGTTCCTGAACGGAAGGTCCTTACTGAGTTGTTCAATTACCTCATCCGAAGCTAAGGGATTAGCCGGCTCTAGTGTATGAATGAGTTGATACGATTCCGTCAGGCCAAGCCTTATCCTGCCATCTTCGCCTCTTAGCTCTTCGTATCTTTTTATCGAGTCCTCAGGCAGCCGGTTCTTTAATTCATCCAGCCTTATGTTGCCACTGTCCTAACCGTAAACCTCCAAGAGGTGCAATTGCGCGACCGACCCGGACAGCATCATATTCTTTTACCATGGTGCAGAACAACCCAGTATATCCGTGTTCCTTTATATACTCTAGATTGACATCTCCGCTGATTGGAAGCGATATGTAATAATCTGTTGGCGTAATCTGATAAGATTGATGTTTTTGTAGGTCATATCGATATAATATCAATTTGTATTCAAAAACAATAACCAATATATTAATATTCACAATACCCAGGTGAACTGCATAACTCAGTATAAACATGCCATTTTCCATATTACATTGTAATATTATACCTTCAGCGCAATCTCCTGATCAACGCGATTAGATCATCACCCAAAAAAATGAAATCATCTATGAAATGCTGGGACTTGTCCAGGTTGTCAAGTAACCATCACAAAGTCTCTCCTTCCATCTTCAATTGTGGGCTTCGCGGGCATGAAAATGCAGAGTGCAACTGAATCTGAAAGATTGTTTGCATTTCCGTTTGACATGAGTTCTTGTTGACGCTTTGGTCGAATATCTGGAGCAAAATCAAAATGAAACCCTTTATACCAACATGAAAGTAGAATCCATAATGTTGTCATGTGTAGGGTAAAAAAAAGAGATAATGGTTGATAGGAGAACATCCGCAACCATTCGCTCTGCTTGGATGCACTCAGCCTGCGAAACCAATTCCTCGCTGCTTAAAAAAGTGTGCTTGCATGCAAAACCACTATCAAGTTTGGTTGGCGTTTAAATATGATTCCCTAATTATATCTACATGGCAATGCCAGAAGTAGAGGGACAAAACCAGTCTCCTGCTAAGGACACTAGTGAATGGACCTACAGTCAAGTAAGGGAATGGGCTCTTCAGAATCTCTTCCCAAGGACTTTTGATGTTGAGGTTGACGGAGTAAAGGGCGGGTTAACCATATCTACAAAATCAGTCATCTTCTCTCCTGTAAATGGGGCAAGCAGAGGGTGCGATATCAATCAGATCAGGGCGATAAGAATAGTAGACTATGATACAGCAGAGATAATGTACAGCGCAGCTGGCAAGATTGAGAGCATCATCGCTAGGTCCACAGAAGGTTGGAGGCCGAAGCTAAAGTCAATCGACCCTGGAGTAGAGTATTACGATGCACCAGTTGGAAGATCATATACGTTTGCGCAATATATTTCGGAAGTCTCAGATGCAGACGTTGTTGACCACTATGGCTCTCCCTATGGAAGAATAGCATTGAGCGAGTTCGAAGAGAGAATCATGCTAGCTAGGGAGATGATCTCAAAGATTGATAGGGAGCACAAGGAGTATTTCAAACAGATCTACCTGTCTCCTATGGCAGTGTTACAGGAATCTATCTGGGGATTTGCAAAGTACGTGATCCCGATTTCTCGAAAGCTTATGATGGATATCATCGACTATGAGGCAAGCCGGAAGATGCATGAGGTGGACCCAACCGATGAACGAGTCAAAAAGGCCCTCGACGAAAGCATTGAGATTTTGCTTTCATTCGGTTTTCATGTGCCGAAAGGTTAGTCTTACGTTTTCTGTCTTTGAAATTCAGACCGACCTCTTAAGCTGCGAAACATACGATCAGCTTCTGCCCTCAGTGATTGAAAACTACCCACACCTGATTCACTAAGTTGCTCTTTGGCCAACTCGAAAAATCGCTGTCGAACAAGGTGAGGCACCATGTTGGAATATATTTCTTTGCCCGTTAGTATACTTGCCAAGCTGGCTTTTTCCGACTCCGTTCCGTGCCTAACTATTTCATCAAACCAATTCCCAGCAGCTTCTTCGCCTTTGAAGTCAGATGGTAACTGAATTTCTGACGACTTTGTCCTTTCTACCAGTTGAGGGATTGTGTTTGAAAGTGACAAGGTATGCTGTGCTGCCATAGCTGAAAGTTGTTTCTCGACGCTAGCCTGATAGCTTGCAGTTACGTCCTTTGCAGTCTTCAAAGGCAGCGTCCTGTTCACTATTCTGGCTCCCTCACCAGCTCCCAGCGCTCCTAGAGTTCCGGCAGCCCCAAGTGATGTTATATTTGAAAGCATAGCAGGAAATGAGTGCCTGCTGAATGCCTTCATACCTGCAGCAAGCTTCTGCCCAGTTGTAGGGGTTACTCCTGAACCCAGATATCCAGGAGAGCCGGGCATGGTGAGGCCTCCAACAGCCATCCTTGCTGCTCCAACTCCCCCGACTCCTGCAATTGCTCCTCCAGCAACAATAGCTGTTCCTACACCCACACCTGTCATCGCTGCCTGGCTTGCTGTCTGGAATACTATCGATGTAAGTGGTGCAAACACTGTGGGCATAAGGACTGCAGCAAAGAGTGCAGCTGCTGCCATCCAGCCCTGCCATCCCTGCACAACGTTGAATATGTTGCTGGAGGAATTTGATTGCAGTACGTTAGATGCCACCCCTATCACTATAGCGCTCATAAGAGAGGCAAGTATCAGGCCGAAGAGAGTATCCTCAACCATCTGGCTGAGCTTTCTGGTGAATGGTATCATGTGCAGCCCCACAGCAACTGGAAAGGCTGCAAGCATCACCCCTATAATGAAAAGCCTGACCATTCCGAGAAGATAGGTCATTACGTAAAGTATCAGCATCATTATAGCCCTTGCTGCTGCCAGTATTCCAGCTGTTATTAGGTCCCATATAGAGCCACCAAACACTATCTCGTTCCAGACATATGATATTGAAGATGAATATGATGTGTATGGAGCAGGGTAGGCTATTATAGTCATGTCAAGATAGTTTACTGTCCTAGCAATGTAATCATATAACATCGGGAAGATCAGGATTATCACCACCCCTGCTGCTATGTTGAAAAGGAACTGAACGCTGTAGCCTTCCTGCCCTTGTTGCCTCCTTCTCCCTAACGCACCTGTTATCATTTCTACTATGACAGATACCCCTAAAATTATGAATGCTA